>Ga0247727_10020022_pt1 | contig 10285 bp, 11 predicted proteins | sample WisWelCaveWW1625_FD_202498 | JGI IMG/M metagenome (GOLD analysis project Ga0247727, IMG submission 202498) | Biofilm microbial communities from Wishing Well Cave, Virginia, United States - WW16-25 | ecosystem: Environmental > Aquatic > Deep subsurface > Groundwater > Cave microbial mat | place... | reverse complement strand
CGCGCAGCATTTATGCTGCGCTTCCTTTTTAAGGAGGAGGTCTCGAATCCTCTGTCTGATTTATGCGCTGAAGGGAAATGGTCGGGGCGAGAGGATTCGAACCCCGCGCAGCATTTATGCTGCGCTTCCTTTTTAAGGAGGAGGTCTCGAATCCTCTGTCTGATTTATGCGCTGAAGGGAAATGGTCGGGGCGAGAGGATTCGAACCTCCGGCCTCTTGCTCCCGAAGCAAGCGCGCTACCAGGCTGCGCCACGCCCCGACATGGGAAAAAGATTACAGCGTTATAATGCGAAAGCGCGCGCTTAGGCAAGCAAACTAAGCTTTATTCATAATTGTTATGTTAATAAAGTCGCTTCCGCCCGCTCCATCGCTTCCCTTAGATTTTTGTAGATATGCCCTTCGCCGAGATGATTGGCGAGGCCCGAACGCTGGGCGAGTGATAAAGGCTGCGGCTGCAATCCGCACAGGAACAATTCGCTGCCGCGCTTCTTCAGGAATTCATGCAATATCTCCAGCGCCTCGATGCCCGTCGCGTCGATATTGAGCATACTGCTCATGTCGAGGATAACAATCCTGGGCATCGCGCGGGTGATATCCATCAGGCCCTCAAGCTTCATCGCCGCGCCGAAAAACAGCGAGCCGTAAATGCGGTAAGCCTCGATGGTTTTGCCCAGGTGCGGGGACGTCATGCCCTCCAGCTCCAGAACGGGCTCGACGCGCGTCAGCGACGACACGCGCATGATGAAGAACAGGCAGGAAAGGATAAGTCCGACCTCCATCGCCACGGTCAGGTCGATAATGATGGTGAGAAAGAATGTTGAAAGCAGGATGACGCGGTAACTCATCGAGAAATGGCGCAGCCTTGCAAATTCGTGCCACTCGCCCATGTTCCACGCCACGTTCAGCAAAATTGCTGCAAGGGCGGTCAGCGGGATATGTTCGGCCAACGGCGCAGCAATCAGCAGGATAAGAAGCAGCACAATCGAATGCACGATGCCCGACACCGGCGATTTTGCGCCGGAGCGGATATTCGTCACGGTGCGGGCGATGGTGCCCGTCGCGCAATAACCACCCAGCAGCGGCGAGGCGATATTTGCCAGCCCCTGTGCCATCAATTCCTGGTTCGGGTTGTGACGGTCGTCAATCAGTGAATCCGCCACCCGCGCGCAGAGCAGCGATTCAATCGCCCCCAGCATCGTGATGGTGATGATGGCGGGGAACAGCAATTGCAGCGTCGCCAGGTCGATATGCGGGATGGTCAGCGCCGGCAGTTCCCGCGGCAGGCCGCCAAAGCGCGTGCCGATCGTTTCAATATCCAGGTGGAAAAACCATGTGATGGCGGTGGCGAACACCAGCGCGATGATGCTGCCGGGAACGGTGCCGAAGCGGCGCAGTTTCCCCGGCAGACGCCCGGTTATCAAGGGCCAGCTGAAGACGGTGATGAAGCACGCGCAGCCGAGGATTACCGTCTACGGTTCCATCGTGTGCAGGTTGGCGAAAATCGCGCCCATTTTTGCAAAAAATTCCGATGGCGGATTGGGGATCTGCAGCCCGAGGAAATCCTTTACCTGCGACAGCGCAATCAGAACCGCGATGCCGTTGGTAAAGCCGATCACGATGGAAACCGGGACAAAGCGCACCAGCGTGCCGATCCGGAACAGCCCCATCCCGAACAGCAATATGCCGGAGATCAGCGTCGAAATCAGCAGCCCGTCGACGCCATAGCGCTGGACGATGCTGTAGACCACGACAATGAACGCGCCCGCCGGACCGCCGATCTGCACTTTCGATCCGCCGCAGGCCGAGATGATAAAGCCCGCGACAATGACGGTGAACAGCCCGGCCTCGGGTTTCAGGCCCGAAGCAATTGCAAAAGCCATGGCAAGTGGTAATGCGACAATCCCGACGGTAATGCCCGCCATCAGGTCGCTGAGGAAATCGCTTTTGCGATAATTTTTCAGGGCGTCCAAGAGTCTTGGGCGGAAAGGCTGGAGGGCAAAGGCTTTTTCGCTGGCAGGCATCATTTTCCAAGCATACATCTTGCATTGGCTTTTCAAAAGGGGCAGGCTGAGGCCGCTTCACACACAAGGAGATCTCCCATGGAAAATTGCGTGAAAACCAAATGCTGCACGATTGTCGGCGCGGCATTGCTGCTGGCGGTCGGGATCGGTTTTGCCGGGTGGTCGGTGCAAAAGGGGCTTGAGACTTTCCGCATGGAAGACCGCGTTGTCTCGGTAAAAGGGCTGGCAGAAAAAGATGTCGAGGCCGACCTCGCCATCTGGGGGCTTTCCTCCACGGCGATAGCAAACGAATTGTCGGCGGTGACGATGCAGACCGAGAGCAACAAGAAAATCATTCTCGCGTTTTTAGAGAGCGTCGGTTTCGCGAAAGAGGAAATCGAGATCCAGCCCGTGCAGTCGCAGGATCTTCTGGCGCAGGCCTACCGCCCCGAAAATATCGACCAGGGCCGCTATATCGTCACGCAGAACATCAATATCCGCACCAGCGACATGGCGAAGATGGACAAGGCCATGGCCGAGGCCGGGACTTTGCTGCAGCAGGGCGTGACGTTGTCGAACACCCAGCCGCCGGTTTACATGTTCACGAAATTAAACGACATCAAGCCCGCCATGCTGGCCGAGGCGGTGAAAAACGCGCGCAACAGCGCCGAGGAATTCGCCCGCGATTCCGGCGAGGGCATCGGCGATATCAAGATGGCGTACCAGGGCATGTTCCAGATCCTGCCGCGCGACCCGGTGATGTATATTTCCGAGCAAAATCAGCGTTATAAAACCGTGCGCGTTGTCTCGACGATTGACTTCTACGTGCAGTAAGAAGTTACATAACATATTGTAATGACACCACTTTCCGCGCTGCAGCACACATTAAAGTTTCGATTTCCAGGTTGTTCGCGTAGGATGTGACTCCGAATTTGAACTGCGACTAAAACGGAGAATCGATATGAGAGCTTTCAGTACAGCCAATGGCGGCGTAATGTTCATCCCTGATGAAATCGAGCGCAAGGAAGTGGCGGTTTCTTATACGGATCTCGCGCCTGGGCAGGCCGAAAAAATCTCTTTCGTTTCCCGCCTCTTTGGCCGCGGCAAGAAGGAAGAAAAGCCCCTTAAAAAGGCCGCTTAAGCTTCCAATTTCAACCCAAATATGTAATAAAAGCCGGGAAAATTCCCGGCTTTGTTTTTGAAGAGGATCGCATGCCTAAGCTAGTCAAGACCGCAACTGAATTTGAACTCTCCCCGACCCTCGGCATGAACGAGGAAGTGAAGCGCCTGCGCGCTGCGGGCAAACAGGTTCTGCATATGGGTTTCGGCGAAGGCCCGTTCCCGGTGCCCGAGCGCCTGAAGAAAGCATTGGTCGCCAGCGCGCACCGCAAGGAATATCTGCCGACGGTCGGTCTTGAACAACTGCGCACGACTATCGCGGCTTACTACAAAAAGAAAATCGGCCTCGATATCGACAAGTTCGATGTCATCGTCGCCCCCGGCAGCAAATTGATTTTGTATGCGCTGCAGATGGCCGTCGAAGGCGACCTGCTGATGCCGGTGCCGAGCTGGGTTTCGTATGCGCCGCAGGCGAAGATGCTGAACACCAAAGTCATCAAGGTGCCGACAACGCTCGATGACAAAGGCATGCATATCGATGCGAAAGTTTTGCGCGATACGATTTACGCCGCGCGCAAGGAAGGCATGAACCCGTCCAAGATTATCCTCAATTACCCAAGCAACCCGACGGGCCTGACCATTTCCGACGACGAGCTGAAACAGGTTGCGAAAGTCTGCGTCGAGGAAGACATCCTCATCATCTCCGACGAGATTTACGGCTTCGTTTCTTTCGACGGCAAATACCGCTCCATCGCGCATTACGCGCCGTCGCACACGGCCGTGACGTCCGGCTTGTCCAAGCATTTGTCGCTCGGCGGCTGGCGCGTCGGTATCGGTTTTATTCCGAAAGCCATTCCGGGTCTTCAACAACTTTTGTCCAATATCTCCAGCGAAACATGGTCATGCGTGCCCGCGCCGATCCAGCAGGCGGTTGTCGAGGCGTATGAGGATCACCCGGATCTTGAAAAACACATCCAGGACTGCACCGACATCCATAAACTGATGAACCAGTATATCGCCAGGGGCCTGCGCGATCTCGGCGTCAAGGCGCCGGAGCCGCAGGGCGCGTTTTATAATTATCCCGATTTCGAGCCGCACCGCGCGGACCTCGCGAAGGCGGGCATCAAGACGTCGAAAGAATTGTCCAATCACCTGCTCAGCAATCACGGGCTGGCGACCTTGCCGGGAACGGCATTCGGCGCGGCGCCCGAGGTTCTGACGCTTCGCCTGTCGGGCTGCGATTATGACGGCGCGGCGGCGCTGGCGGCCTATCAGGGCGGCGAAAAGCTGGACGAGGCGTTCATCGCCAGGAACGCGCCCCGTGTGAAGGCGGCGGTTGCGGAGTTCGGTGAATTTCTGAAAGCCGCAAAGCAATCCAAAGCGGCCTAATTTGTTTATTGTCACCCCCGCGAAGGCGGGGGTCTGGCAAAAGAAGAAGAGCGCGGAGTATGCTCCGCGCTCATTTTTATCCGGATCCCCGTTCACGCTCAGCTTTCGCTTCGCTGCCGGGGATGACAGTAATGATTACGCCGCCAGTTTGTCGGCTTCCACTTTCGGGAAATCGACTTCGGTATCGACGATGTGATTGAAGTAGTTCGTGAAGATGTTGAACGCAATAACGGCGATCAACTCCAGAACTTCCGCATCCGTGAAGCCGGCGTCTTTAACCGCTTTCACGTCGGCGTCATTCAGTTTGCCTTTTGTGTCGACGGCTTTTTTCGCAAATGTCAAAGCGGCCTGCGTTTTCTTGTCGGCGGATTTGCCGGCAAGATTTTGCGGCAGTTCCGCGTCGGCGACGCCGAGCTTCTTGCCGATGGCGGTGTGGGCCGAGGCGCAGTAATTGCACGCGTTGGCTCCGGCAACCGTCAGCGCGATTTGTTCGCGCAGGGCTCCGCTCAATGTTGATTTGTTGAGGGCAGCGGACCCGTTCGCGTAAAACTCGCCTACGGCGGGGGAGTTGGCGAAGGTGCGGAAAATATTCGGCGTCGCGCCGAGCTTGGCTTTGATGCCGTCCAGATATTCTTTGGCTGCGCCTGTCGCGCTGGCATGGTCAACGGGTTTAATGCGTGGCATATGAAAATCTCCTTTTGTGATGATGACAGTAACTTAAAGCTTATTGTCGGTTCGTCAACTAGGCGGTTAAACGGTCCAGCACGCACACATTCGTATAGCCCATGGAATACAGGTATTCCGCGGCTTTGCGGCTGCGGATGTTCGCGCTGCAGGCAAAGGCCAGCAGCTTGTCCGTGGGCAGTTCGTTATATTGCGCGGGGAGGGTCTGCAGCGGCATATGCAGCGCGTTTTCGATGGGGTCGGCGAAGACTTCCTCGAAGCTGCGGACATCGACGATGAGATGATTTTCCAAATCGTCGGGGTGGACCAAAGGGATATGCGGAAGGATTTGCGGCGCAGTCATGACAGGCTTCTTTGCCCCATAGGATGATTTTTTACAGATTTTGCATTCGGGATTTTTGTGCAGCTGCAATTGCTGCGTGCGCATGGTTTTGAAATCCATCGAAATGATTGTGCCGGGGCCGACATCGCCGATGCCGAGCAGGAAACAGAGCGTCAAATGCGCCTGCCACAATCCTGCCAGCCCCGCGACGGTGCCGAGGATGCCCGCTTCATTACAGCTTTTGCAATCAATGGGGAGTTCAGGAAATAAACAGTGATAGCAGGGCGCATCGGAGTCAAGCCCGGCGAAGATGCCTGCCGTGCCGCTGAATTGCTCGACGCTTGCGCCGATGAGAGGCGTTTTGGTTTCGATGGAAATTTTATTGAGCAGCGATTTGGATTCAAAATTGTCGGTGCCGTCCAAAATAATATCGAAGCCCTGACATTGTTCCGCGCTGGTGATTTTTTGTGTTATCGCCGTAACATTGATTTCGGGATTTAAATCCCTGATGTATGCGGCGGCCAGTTCGGCCTTGTTCCTGCCAGCATCCGCGCTTTTGAAAATCGTCTGGCGGTGCAGGTTGGAAATATCGACATTGTCCGCGTCGGAAATCGTGATGTGGCCGATGCCTGCGCCCGCGAGGTAGGGAAGCGCTGGTGCGCCCAGCCCGCCTGCGCCGACCATCAGCAGCTTCGTGCCTTTCAGGAAACCCTGGTGCGCCTGCGTGATGTCCGGCAGCGCCATTTGCTTGCTGTATCTATTCATTGACAGTTTTCCTGTCATCCTGAGCGGAGCAAAGCGAAGTCGAAGGATCTGAATACCATCCCAGAGACAAGTCTTTCCATTCAGGATTGCCTTGGTTTACAAGCGCCGCCTTCTTTTTTCTGGTCCAGCCTTTTAATTGCTTTTCGCGCAAAATGGCGTTTTCCGGATCGTGAAAATCTTCGAAATATACCAGCTTGTGACATTTGTACTTTTTGGTAAACCCGTCAATTAACCCGTGTTTATGCTGGTATACCCTTTTTTCCAGATCGCCTGACACGCCGATATAAAGCGCGTTGTTGTTTTCGCTTGCCATGAAATAAACACGGTATGTTTTGTCTGTCATTTCAGATCCTTCGACTTCGCGCCTTTCGGCGCTTCGCTCAGGATGACATCGTTATAGTCCTGGTGCCAGAAGGGGCGGTCAATCATGGGTGTGGAGGCGCTGGCTGTTTCCTGCGCGGCGATGATGCCGGATAAATACGCCTCGCGGCCTGCCTCGATGGATTTCGCAAACGCGGCGGCCATTTTCACCGGGTCGCCCGCTTTCGCCACGGCGGTGTTGAGCAGCACGGCGTCATATCCCATCTCCATTGCCGCCGTCGCGTGGGACGGCGCGCCGATGCCCGCATCGACAACCAATGTAATGTCCGGGAATTTTTCGCGCAGCAATTTCAGCGCCGAGGTATTGTTAAGGCCGCGGCCCGAGCCAATCGGCGCGCCCCACGGCATCAGGATATCGCAGCCCATATCGATGAGTTCATGCGCGAGGGTTTCGTCTTCCGTCATGTACGGAAAAACCTTGAAACCTTTTTTAATCAGGTTTTCTGTCGCGTATAAAAGCCCGACCGGGTCGGGGGCCAGCGCGTAATCGTCGGCGATGACTTCCAGCTTGATCCAGTTTGTTTCAAAAATCTCACGGGCCATTTCGGCGGTGGTCACGGCTTCCTTGGCGGTAAAGCACCCGGCCGTATTGGGCAGTACGGGAATGTTAAAGCCCTTGAGGATGCCCCAGAATTTCTGGCCTTTTCCGGCAGCGTTTTCGCGGCGCAAGCTGACTGTAATCAGGCCCGGCTGCGCCGCCTCGATGCATTGGCGCAGAATATCGGGCGATGGATATTGCGCGGTGCCGAGGAACAACCGGCCCGCCAGAATTTTGTCACCGATGTTCAGTGCGCGTGTCATCAGCCCCCCTGCATCGGTGCGACGATTTCCAGCTGGTCGCCGTCATTCAAATTCGTGTTGGCATATTCGCCGCGCGGTACGAACTCGCCGTTGCGCGCGACGGCCACGAGTTTTCCCGCATAGCCTTCGGCCTGCAAAATGCTGCCAATATCAGGCGCGCCGTTGATATTTTTCTTTTGCCCGTTGATCGTGATGATCATCCGTTTCTCCTTTTTTGTCATCTTGAGCGGAGGACCGAAGGTCCGTAGTCGAAAGATCTTTTTTAGTTTTAGATCCTTCGACTTCGCGCTTTGCGCTTCGCTCAGGATGACGATTTAAGAACAAAGATATAAAATTATTGCTGCGCCCGGCTATATGGTCGGCGACACATTGCGCCATCACCGGCGCCATTAAATAGCCATGCCGGAACAAGCCATTGCACCGTATGACATTGCCGTCAAACCCAATGCGCGGCAGATTGTTGGAATAGGCGGGGCGAATGCCGACGCGCATCTCCATGATTTCCGCCTCGCCGAACGAAGGATGCAGGCTATAAGCTGTGGTGAGCAATTCCAGTGCCGATTTCACACTCAATCCTTCATCCGCGCTTTCAATCACCGTCGCGCCGATCATGAAAATATTGCCCGGGCGCGGCACGATATAAAGCGGGTAGCGCGGGTGCATCACGCGCACGGGGCGGCTCAAAGAAAATTCCGTGTTGCGCACAATCGCAATTTCGCCTTTCACGCCGCGCAATTCCTTGTCATCCATTTCCGCGCGATAGCCGCGCGCATCAATGACGATATCAAAATCCTTCGCAATTTTTTGCGGCGCCACCGCCTGCATTTCAAATTTTATATCCTGCGCCAGCGCCTTTAATACCTGCTGCGGGTTCAGATGCGCTTCCTGCTCTAGATAAATCCCGGCATTAAAGCGATTGCCCAGCGCGGGCTCGAGTGCAGCAATTTTTTCCGCCTTGATGCGCGGCACGCCCGGCAATTTTGCTGCGAGGCGTTCCAGCACATATTCATCTTCCTTGTGCGCAACCAGCAGGCTGCCGTTTGCCATGAAGCCAATATCGTTTTTCGCCGCGATATTTTTCCAGATGGAAATGCCATGCAATGCTGCACCCAAAAAATTCTCTGGCAGATGGTCGATCTCGGCATAGGGGGCGAGCATGCCGCCCGCGCGGGCGCTGGCATTGTCGGCGGGCAGACCGGAGGGGTCAAATAATGTGACGTTATGATGCCGCACGGCATAGGCAACGCTGAGGCCCATGACGCCCGCGCCGACAATTGCAATGCTTTTTCCAGAATCTTTTGTAAGTCTTGGCATCTAACCTCAGGCTTCCCACGCCGGTCTTAACCGGATCAGGTCCGAAGGGTGTTGTCTCAGCCCGTATTCAGGGCACCCCCGGTGAGTTGTATGCGCACAATATGGGAAGGAAAGGCCAGGGAGTCAATGGTCTCCCTAGCCTTTCCTTGGGCTTCCCCCGGGCGGTGCGCAACTCTGTTGATTTCTTTGTGCAGAAATGTAGTAATGCCTTCATTCGTCTTATAAATGTGGGGATTTTTCCATGGCCAGATTTCTCGCCGCGTGTTTTGCCGTTCTCATCCTGCTGACAGCGTTTCCTGTTTACGCGGACTACACGCCGCTGGGGATGGATCCTGAACTGACCACCAATCCCGACCACAAGGGATATGGCGTCGACGACGACGAAATTTATCCCATCGAGTGGCAGGGCGTCACCGCGCGCTGCGAACCGTGCAAGCCGCTCGCCGATGCCTACAACAAAGCAATGCGCCAGCTTCTTTATACGCGCTACTGGGTTGAATATATCAACGACCAGGTCGGTCAGCGCGAACAACGCCAGCGTTGGCAGCGCACCATAGGTAAAGCGGCCAAGGATGCGACGGCTGATGGCATGGACGCCACGGATGAAAGAAGAGCCTCCGCCGAAATGAATTACCAGGAGGGCGTCGATGCGCTGGCCGGGCAACTGCCCGCGCTGCAGGCGCAGGAAGACAGTCTGAAAGGACTGGCCGAGGATCTGCGCACGCAGCTGGAAAACTGTGAAAACAAGATGTGTCGCGGTCCCGAGGAATATAAACGCATTGCGAAAATCGGCGACGACACCAAGTCTTCGCCGCAGTTGCCGTTCAACTGGGCCGGGCCTTACCCCGATGTCTGCCACAAATGCGCGAAGCTTGCTGCGCGCCTGAACGAACTGCCTGATCTCGCGCGTTATGCGCTGGCCGGGCTGGAAGCCGCGCGCGCCGATTTGATGTCGGCGGAGACGGAAATCCTGATCATCCAGGTGCAGCATGACGGCATCGTTTTCAGCTACGAAGGCGACACGCGTTCACAGGAAGAGATTCTGAAAGAGCACAAGCAGAAGGAAAAAGAAGTCAAAAAAGACCTCGAGGCCATGGAGCGTATGAAAACGGCCGCCGAGAAAGAGATCGCGAAATATGAATCCGATCTTGACGCCATCATCAAGAATTTCGATGAAACGCTGGCGCTGTACAATGAATGCGTGCCGACCTGCGAAAAACAGACGGGCTCCGTTGTTGACCCGGTGAAAAAGGACGAATACGCCATCGGCGCGACGCCGTCCTATGGCGCGGGCTGCTATGCCAAGCTTGACCTCAACGAGTCCTACATCATCGGCGCCAACAGCCAGTACGGCACCGGCGCGCAGATGAAAAACAAGGCCAAGGACATGGCGACCGGCGCGGCAATGGGCGCGCTGGGCAGCGTGCTCGGCGGCGGCGGGATTTCTCTGGGCGGTGGCGGCAATGACGATGTCGGCAGCCCGATGGGCGGCTCGCGCGGCGGATCGGAT
>Ga0247727_10020021_pt1 | contig 10286 bp, 10 predicted proteins | sample WisWelCaveWW1625_FD_202498 | JGI IMG/M metagenome (GOLD analysis project Ga0247727, IMG submission 202498) | Biofilm microbial communities from Wishing Well Cave, Virginia, United States - WW16-25 | ecosystem: Environmental > Aquatic > Deep subsurface > Groundwater > Cave microbial mat | place... | reverse complement strand
CGGCGCTGATATTCTTATCAAACATGCTCATGGCTCTACCTCCCCCTTGTCAATCTCACTTGTCAACCGTGGGAAAATGCTTTTTGACGATCTCATCAACGTCCGTTAACTGCACGCCGCTGTACCAGACTTGATCCGGATAGATCATAATATTGGTGCCGATATTGCATTTCCCTAAACATTTCGCCTGAGCCACTCGGATATTAGGATGAAGTCCCCGCTCTTTGGCGACACGCCGTAATTCTTTAAAGATGTCTTCTCCCTGGTGATCCCCGCAGCTGGGGCTTTCGCCCTTGCGGTCATTGGTACAGACGAAAATTTGCTTGGCATAAGGTGTCTTTTCTGATTTCATATCACTCCTTTGATCTTTTGAAAATTTCGTTATTGAATCACACCGCCGGTGGTCATGGTATACGTTGTCGTTCCTGTCTTCCCGACGATCACGGGATCAGCGGTGATGGTGTAACTATACGTGGAAATGTTTGCCGTATACGTGTACCCCATATGTGTTCCCGCAAAGTAATCTTTATTCAAATAAGGCGGTGTGATTCCAAGTAAAAGATTTGTTGAGCCGGGGTATTGATTATTGACCGTCATATAATCTTCCAACGCCACAGCAATATTTTTTAGCATGCTTTGGGCGACGGCATCATTCGCCGAGATCCTCGCCCGCAATAAATTGGGAATGGCTATCAAAGCCAGGAGGGCAATGATCCCGACCATGATCATCAATTCCACTAAGGTAAAAGCCTTTTTCCATGATCTCAGATAGCTGTGTTTCATTACATAATCTTAAATGTTTTCAGCATCTTCTCTACCGTTTTCTCAAACTTAGGGTATTTATTTTCCTCCGCCGTGAAGGTCAACATATATGTCCGATTATCTTTCATGGTCCAGGCCTGTAATATCTTCAAACGGAACTCCGCCTGCTGGGCCGTGCAAACAACCTTGTAAGCCGGGGTCGTCGATAAAATGATCTCTTTGGATTCAACTATTTGAACACCCGGAATGATGCGCGGCAGATAGCCCAAGATAGTTTCGGTGTACTGTTTGAGAGTAACCGTTTCCTTTTGTTCACCCAAATCCTGGACAATAACACTTAAATTTTCCTGAAAACGGTCATCGGCGCCCTCTTGAGCTGAATTAAAAGTCGCCACAACACCCATCACATTTTCCTGCATATTCCAGCTGAGTGGATAACTGATTCTAACTCTTTGGGCATAATTTTCATAAATCTTGAATTTTTCTCCACAGCCGATCATCAGTATCGCGGTTACCAAAACCAACTTTAAAAGCCTGATCTTTTGTGAACGCAATTTCATTTTCCTTCTCCTTTACGCGAAGAATTTCCTGTTGGCCTTGGTTAGACCAACAAGATACTCACTGGGCTTAAATCGCCCATCACCCAAGCGCCCTGCCAAATCTTCCAACTGTGAAACGATTTTGGCTATGCCGACACTATCGGCATAACGTAAAAGCCCACCTCTAAATGGGGGGAAACCGCAGCCCATAATCATGCCGACATCCACGGCCTCGGGGCTGTCCACGATCCCCTCGGCCAGACAGCGGGATGCCTCATTGATCATGATATAAATCATCCTGCGCAAATACTCCCCCGGGTTGGCCGACTTTTTTTCTTTTGACGTTATCAAAGCATAAACCTTACGATTGGGAATTCTTTTCTTCTGATGGACATAAAATCCTTCGCGCGTTTTTTTGCCAAATAATTTTTGCTCATAAATTCTTCTAAAAGTATCGACCGGTCTAAACTGTTGACCGAAAGCCTCTTCTAAAATCAATAAAACCTTAAGCCCCACGTCCAATCCGACTTCATCGGACAAAGTCAAAGGTCCCATGGGGAAGCCGAAATCCGTCACTATCCGGTCAATGTCTTCAATCCGGGCGCCCTCTTCGAGAATCCGACCGGCCTCATTGATATAACTCAACAAAATGCGATTCACTAAAAATCCGCAGGAATCCTTAACGACAATCGGTGTTTTGCCTAAGCGTTTGGCTAACTGTAACGTGGTCGCCAAGGTTTCCTTGGAAGTCAAATCCGTGGTGATAATCTCCAACAAAGGCATGCGATGAACCGGGTTAAAAAAATGAAGGCCGATCACCTTGGACGGGTCTTTTGTCGCTCGGGCCATCTGGGTCACGGACAAAGCTGATGTGTTGGTACATAAAATCGTTTCCGGAGAGACAATTTGACTGAGTTCACCAAATACCTTCTTTTTAATTTCCATATTTTCCACCACGGCCTCGATGACCATATCGGCGCTTTTAAATCCGCTGTAATCAAGAGTCCCGGTAATATGGGCCATTTTGTCATCGACAGCGAACTTGTCTAATTTTCTCTTACCAACCGCCTGATCAAAAATCTTTCTGGCCGCCGTAAACCCTTTGGCAATCGCGTCGTAATTGATATCTTTCAAACGCACCCAAATCCCCTGATAACTTAAAAGCTGGGCAATGCCCCCGCCCATCACGCCAGCGCCAAGGACAGCGCATTTCTGAATTATCTTAGGCTGAATCTGTTCGGTCCCGGGCACCGTTAATTTTTTATATTTTTCAGTGACATAAAATATCTTCACCAAATTCTTGGAGATTTCCGTAACGGCCAATTGGCCAAAAACTTTGGCTTCGATCGCTAAAGCCTTGGAACGCTTTGACAGGTATGTTTTTTGAAGCGTGTCTAACGCCTTTACCGGGGCGGGATAAAATCCTTTGGTCGTTTCCAACACGGTCTTTCTGGCCTGCTGAAACAAGATCGCCCGCCCGATAAAATTATCTTCGAGGAGACGCTCAAGGAACTTCCTTTTTCTGACTGATATTTTCCGTCGGCCTTTCTTTTGGATTTCCTCAGTAAATTTTGTCAAATAGCCCTCTAGTCCCTTTTGTGGAAAAAGCCGGTCGACCAACCCAATCTTCAACGCTTCCTTGCCGGAAATGATTCTCCCCGGCAAAATCATTCTAAAGGCCTGCGCCAGGCCGACAATTCGCGGCAGTCGATACGTTCCGGCAAACCCGGGAATAAAACCTAAGTTGACTTCGGGTAACCCGATTTTAAATTTATCGTTAAAGGTCGCCACGCGGTAATGGCAGGCTAAGGCCAACTCGCATCCGCCGCCTAAAGCCACTCCGTCCATAACGGCAATGATGGGAATTTTTAAATCCTCGAGTCTATTTAAAATTTCTTGTCCCATTCTGGATTTTTGTTCGCCTTCCTGGGATTGGGTAATACCTTCAATCTCTTTGATATCAGCCCCGGCGATAAAAATGTCGGACTTCTGGCTCATGACCCAGACCGCTTTGAGTGATGGATCTTTTGGGATCGTTCCTAAAATCGTGTCAAATTCGCGCATGGTTTCGGAATCAACCAGATTCACTTTGGAGTCCACCCGGTCGAACTCAATGATCCCGATATTTTCCTGCACTCGATAGTTAACGAACTGCTGATGAGTCATTAATTTCTTTCCAAAATGACCGCGGCCCCCTGGCCGCCGCCCACGCACAAAGAAACCAAACCCACGTTGAGATTTTCTCGTTTCAGATGCTTGAGCATAGTTAGAATCAAACGAGAGCCCGTTGCCCCCACCGGATGTCCCAAGGCAATGGCCCCGCCATGAATATTCAGAATTTCCCGTCTAATAGTCCCCGTGTACCCTTCATAACCATAACTCTTGGTAAATTCCTGTGACTCCAGCGCGCGCAGGCATGCCAAAACCTGAACGGCAAAGGCCTCATTGATTTCCCAGGCCTGAATATTATTTAAAGTCATTCCCGCTTTTTTCAAAACTTTGGGGATGGCATGCGCCGGACCAATACCCATGCGATTGGGTTCCACGCCGGCAAAGGCAAAAGCCCGGACAAACCCCAGAGGCTCAAAACCCAATTCGCGCATCTTGGATTCGCTCATGACCAACAGAGCCACGGCACCGTCGGTGACCTGGCTGGAATTGCCCGCCGTCACGGTCCCTGTGTGCCGGTCAAAAAATGGTTTTAATTTTGTCAGGGCCTCGGTTGTCTGATTTTCCCGCGGGCCATTGTCATATTCGACAGCCTTTCCATATTTCGGTCCGGGGATCACCGGAACAATCTCTTCTTTTACAATTTCTTTTGATTTGACCGCCCGCTGATGGCTCAACAAAGCAAAGGCATCCTGCTCTTCCCGGGTGATGCCGAATTCTTTCGCCAACACTTCCGCCGTCTGCCCCATGTTTAGGCCGCAAACCGGGTCGGTTAACCCCAATTGAAGGCCCACACGGGGCGATAAAAAACTCAAACGAAATTTCTGGAATATCTTTATCTTTTCGAGTCCACCTTTGGCGCGGCTTAACTGCGTGAGGATTTCCTGTAAATCTTTCTGCAAAAACATCGGAATATTACTCATCGACTCCGTCCCACCGGCAATAATACACCCCGCTTCCCCGCTTTGAATTTTTAAAGCGGCGGTCACGACCGACTCAATCCCGGAGGCACAATTACGATGGACGCTAAACGCCGGTGTCGTCACTGGAATTCCGCTTAAAAGGGCAATCACCCTCGCGATATTGGCCGCGTCCGCCGGCTGGGCCACGTTGCCAAAAATAACTTCATCAACCCACTGCACATTTATTTCCGTACGTTCGATCAATTCCCGCGTGGCCATACGCCCTAATTCCTGGGCGCTTAAATGATTAAAGGCCGTACCCATTTTACAAAAGGGCGTGCGCACACCATTAACAATGACAACTCTTTCCATAACCATGTTCCTTAATTTTTCGGCCGCGAATCGATGATGCGTCTTTCTTTGGACGCTGTTTCCAGTTCCAACCTTTTCACAATCTCCTCTATCGGCAAAAAAACCACGGCATTCGGCGAAATTTCCGTTGCCAGTGATATTTTTTTACGGATCTCTTCTTCTAATTGAACACAGTTTGTCCCATTCTTGACACAAACATAAATTACCAATTCGTCAACCTCGAAAGGGTCATTATCTTTTTTACGGATTTCGATTTGCCATTCGGTCACCGCCTCAAGATCGGACAAGACATAGGTAAAATTATTGAAATTGACTAAGGTCCCCTTTATCTTGGAGAGCTGAATATCTTGAACATCCGAGATGCGGATGATGTCGCTGGATATCCGCGGGACAGTTCGATGGCAATAAGGACAAGGTTCATAAGTAATGCCCCCCTTAACAAAATCACCCGTACGGTAACGGATCACGGTGCTGGCCCGGGAATCAATGGGAGTATAAACCAGTTCGCCGTCTTCACCGTCTTTTCTGACCTCACCGGTTTTGGGATCTACGATTTCAAAAATTTCCTTATCCGGATATAAATGGTAGCCGCTGGAAACTCCCGCCGGAGAGGGACATTCTCCCCACGCGCAGCGCGCCTCGGTAAAACCATAGGTGCCGAAAACGGCAACATCATGCGCGCCCATGGCCGCCAAGAGATTCATCAACCGCAGCTTAAAAGAGTCGGTTACCTTGGAAGCGCCTAAAACAACCTTTCTGACAGAGCTTAAATCGCATCCTTTTTCTTTGGCAATCCTTAAGACATGATAAACATAACTGGGAACACCCAGAATCATCGACGGCTTCATCTTAAGGAGCGTCCCGACACTGGCTTCGGAAGTCATTACCTTGCCGCCACCGGTGCTCAATATCAAAACGTCCGCTGCGAGGCCGCCGAAGACCACCTGCCAAAAAGCCAGATGCGGGGCATAGGGAAACATATTGACCGACCGCTCGACTTCGTTCATACAAAAAAGGTCAATCATCCTGGCCCCGGAAGTGTAAAGATTCTTGATATCGTATTGGCTATAAACAAACGGTACCGGCCGGGCCGTTGTCCCCGTGGTAAATGTGATAAAAACTGGCTTATATTCCTGCCTGATTTTTTGAAAAGCATACTCCGGGCCACGCACCATTGATGAGGCCATCAGTTTAAATAATCTATCCAGGGGCCAATGTCGACGGATTTTATCTTTATCAGGCTGCAAGATAAAATCCCGGAATCGTTCCGAATCCTGGCCAACGGGTATCAAGTCTGCCTTGGAAGTGAAAGGAATCCGCTGCAGGTCCTCAATCGTTTTTATTTTTTTAGGGTCGATCTTATTTTGATTAAACAAATGCTGATAATGGCGGCTAAAAGGATAGATTTGCTCAGTGATGAATTTATGAAGTTTTCTATTCTGAAATTCACGCAGCTGCGGCTTGGTCAATCGAGACTTTACGGCAAAAGGGTCCATACCGGTTATAGAGTCTCTCCCCCTTCGGTTTCTTCGTCTTTCTTTCTGCCGTATTTTTCGATGACTTCTTTGATAACCGTGGTCAAGACTTCCGTCGTGAACGGTTTCGAGACATAATCCTCCGCGCCGTATTGCTCGGCTGCCTTTCGCGGATTTTTCTCATCGATGATTTCGCCCCGCTGGCGGGCCATGGGATTACCGGGAAGCCATTGGAACTGGTCTTTTTTCTTGGAATAAACCATTTCTCCTTTTCCGCTGACAATAATAATGGGGATATGTTTTGTGGCGCTGTCACTTTTTAAAGCTTTGACAATGTCCGAACCTTTTCTTTTGGGCATCACATTATCAAGAAGGAGCACATCCGGATTTTCCCGTTTACAAAGTTCTTCCGCCTGCTCCGGATTGTTGGTTGTGACGACGTCGAATTCTCCAGTACTTTCCAAATTATTTTTTACCATAAAACACAAGTCCGATTCATCGTCAATCATCAACACTTTTCTTTTGTCTGACATATTCCTCCTCCCTTTTTTTGAGTTATTTCAGTCGTTGTCCGGCTTCTCTTAACTTATTTTCCTTCAAAGAATTACAAGATGATTATAACAAACATCACAATTCGCTTACAGATAAAATTACGAAATTATGGGGTCACTTCGGCATCGATGGTTAAGACGACCGCTGGATTTTCAGGATCATTGCTGGTGATCATCAATGTTTCATGCAATGGACCGACACGAACCCGCGGATGCTCAAAATCCACGATAAGTTCAAGGTTTGTCGATTGCCCAGGATCCAGATTGGCCGGGCCATTGATTGTCGCTGATATACAACCATGAGAAGGACGCAGGCTTTGAAGTACAAGCGGCGCCTTCCCCTTATTCCAGATGGTGATCTTGCCGGCTACCTGGGCCCGAGGCGGCGGCGTTTCCGCTATACGCGAATGCCGGTCTTTCCAGGTAATCTTTCGCTCAGGAATTGGTGGTGGTGTCCTGGAAACTGTTCCCAAATGATAATTAAAACTTTCCAAAACGATACGGGGTTTCGGTTTCTTAGATTCTTCTGTAACCCTTTTCTTAATATTCTCCTGGATTTCCTCATTAAGGATAAAACCGATCGAATACCTTCGGGCAATCTTATAGTAAATATCCTCTTTACTCATCCCTTTATTGACCAAAACATCGATATAGGCCTTAGCCATTTGGGCTTTATAGCAGTGCTCAACCGCCAAAGGCTGGTACCCGGCACAGCCACCGGTGACATTTTGATAGATCTCTTGCTTTATGTCTCCCGGCTGCGCCAAAACGAAATGCGGACACAAAAAAAGATTCAAAATAATTAAACCAAAAATATTTCGTAAGCACATAGTCTTTTTAGAAAATGATATTCCCCAAAATGCCTAAAACCAAAACCTGGGGAATGGTGATGATAGGTAGCCACAATGCGGTCTTGCGCCCCACATTATGCCACAAAAGACCGATCTCCGTATAATCGGTAACGACACCCGCCATTAAAAAAACAAAGCTATTTCCCAAAGCGCCGGTCTGCCGAAAAAGTTCAAAGGCCAACGGGGCTGTCCCTTCCGAGCAGACTTCAATAATGGTAGCAACCAGGAGGGTGATCATTAACCCCAAAGGCGTCGGCCCCATGTAATGTCGTAAAAAATCACTGGGGATATACGCCCCCGTCAAACTCGCCAGCCCGATACCGATTAAAATCCACCACAAAACCATATTCCCCAAACTCATTGCCCCCTGAAAAATCCCCCGGGCATCATCTCGGAATTGCTCTGGGGTGAAACGGTATCCTTGGAATCTCAACTTTAAATCTTTCAGGATGGAAAAATCTTCGGAAACAAATTTCGTGCGGACATTTTTTTCAACCAGTCCTCTCACTTCTAGGAATTGAAAAATAAATCCCGTGATAATCGCAATCACAATGGCCGACACAATAATGTAAAGTGCTTTCACGATCCCAAAAAATCCTATCAGAATCAGCGTCAAGGGCAGATTGGCCCAAGGGCTAGATAATAGAAAGGCCACCACGGACGGCGTGGATGCCCCTTTTTTATGCAGTTCTATCGACAAGGCCAAAATCCCGTGACTACAAACACTCATCAAAGAACCTAACGCCACCGCATAAAATATCGTCCGCTTCTTAGGCCCGGCTAAAACGGACGAAATATATTCCCGGGGAATAAAATAGTCCACCGCCCCACCTAAGACGAGTCCTAAGGCAATCGCCCACCAGATGGTGCCTACGTACATCAAAAGATTTTTTCTAAAAGGGACCAGGAAGGGAAACACATAGGATAAGAGACAAAAAGAAAATAAAATTGCGGCGATGGCGACTACCTTATTTTTATGCCAAGTCAGCTTACCAGACACTGTCGCCTTGGAAGTCTCGGATTCGGAAATATGATGCTGGCTGGAGAATTTCCGCAAACAATGTTCGCTGCAGAAATAAAAAGTCTGTCCTTCTTGAACAAGCCGCAACGGGGATTTTTTGCTGACAGTCATCCCGCAAATTGGATCAGTAGCCATGTCCCTATTATATTTTGTGAAGAAAAATTTACTAAAGGTTTTTATTTCTTTTTAGACGGGGGGATTCTTTCTTTAAAAGACGCGCCGCTTGTCGATCACCAAGAAAAAAAAGATTCCCGTTTTTGGGCTGAACAAGCGCGGCGGGCAGCCGGCTTTTGTCTTCAATAATTGTCTTAAAGATGGCGGCTTTATTTTCTCCCGTCACCAGAAAGATGACTTCCCGGGTACCATTAAGCGCGGACAAGGTCAGGCTAATGCGCTTGCCCTTAAGATGAGGTAAAGAAACCGAGGTAACGAAATGATCATATGGGTCGATAAGATCGCCGGGAAATAATGAAGCCGTGTGACCGTCTTCTCCTATTCCCAATATCATGAGATCAAATTCCGGCAGTTCTCCTCTCTCAAGAGAAAAAAAATCCTTTAAATGCTCTTCATAATTCTTCGCCACATCACGAGGCTTTCCTTTGCCAATAAAAATAGGATGAATATTTTCCTCCGGGATAGGGACACGCCGGATCAACGTTTTTTGAATAAGCCGATAATTGCTGTCCTCACTGGAGAAATCCACGCATCGCTCATCAGCCCAAAATAGATGTGTCTGGGACCAAGGAAAATCAGATTGACGTGTTAATCTCTGATAAAAATCAATGGGTGTTTTCCCTCCAGATAATGCGACCGTGAAACGGCCGCGGCGTGAGATAGCGTCCCGAGCAACCGCCTGCCACCGTTTGACAGCGGCCTCAGCGAGACACTGTTTATTTTCAAAAATAATTATTTCTTTTGAGCTTTTCAAAGGAAAGGTTTATGACGCGGCGCAAAGACTTTTAGATTTAGCTGTAATGGAATCCAAAAGTTCGTCAAAAGATTTTTCAAAAGCGGCGACGCCATCCGTTAACAGTTTTGCACAAACTTGATTGACATTAATACCTAAGGCCTTTAAATCATTAAAGATTTTTTCGGCCTCTTTAGCATCGCCGGTGAGGGCTTCATGAACAACACCGTGATCTAAAACAGCGTTCAAGGTGTTTTCCGGAAGCGTGTTGACGGTCGGTTTCGATATCAACTCCGTGACATATTTGATATCGCTGTATTCGGGATTCTTGGTTCCGGTAGAAGCCCAGAGAACCCTTTGGGGCTGGGCTTTGTTCTTGGCCAAGGCTTTGTACGTATCACTTGAAAAATAGCTCTGAAATTTTCCGAAGATCAACTGGGAGTTGGCGACTGCGGCCTTGCCCTTGAACACGGACGGCGTTTTTTTCTCGTCTAAGAGTTTATCGATAGCGGTATCAATGCGGCTGACAAAAACACTGGCCACCGACTTTGTCGACTTTAGATCCCTTTGTTTCTTTGCCAAGCGGCTCATCCCTTTTAAATACGCCTGGGCTGTTTGTTCGTATTGTTCTACCGAAAAAATCAAAGTCACGTTGACATTAATACCATCCGCCAAAAGTTCTTCAATCACCGGAAAGCCAGCTTTTGTTGAAGGAACCTTGATCATAACATTGGGCC
>Ga0247727_10020020_pt1 | contig 10286 bp, 6 predicted proteins | sample WisWelCaveWW1625_FD_202498 | JGI IMG/M metagenome (GOLD analysis project Ga0247727, IMG submission 202498) | Biofilm microbial communities from Wishing Well Cave, Virginia, United States - WW16-25 | ecosystem: Environmental > Aquatic > Deep subsurface > Groundwater > Cave microbial mat | place... | reverse complement strand
CACAGCGGCAGTACAGGAATCCCCTCCTCAGAGGATCGTGATCTCGAGGCAGTTGGTCCAGGACGCGTCCCTGGTGTCGCCGGCGAAGCTTGGACCCGCCAGCGCCTGCAGCAGGAAGCTGAGGCCTGAGAGCGAGGCATCGGGAGGGAGGGTGAGCGGGAGGTCGACCTGGTCGGAGGCGGCGGTAGGCAAGAGCACGCCCAGGAGGAAGGGCGCGATGCACAAGGCTCCGTCGAAGGGCGGAGTGGGAATGTCGACGGGCGGCGGAACGCCCAGAACCGCGAAGATGCTGTCTCCCGGCTCGACCAGGAAGTGCAGCAGGACCAGGGATCCGGGCTGCGGGGTCCCCTCCATCGAGATCGCCGGCGTGAAGGTGAAGCCTTGCTCGAGGGAGTCGGAGCCCACCGGCGTCGCGAGCACGACGTCCACGGGGCCGGTTGCGTGCACGGGAGCGTCGCAGGTGACCGTGTGATCGTCGACGATCACGACGTTGGTGGCGAGCGCGCCGCCGAACTCGATCTCGAGATCGGGGTGCGTCGCAAGATGATCCCCCTGCACCAGGATCGGCAGCGTTGAGTCATAGCGTCCCCGGACTGGGGAAAGGGCCTGCATGTCCGGCCGATGCAACCCCGAATAGGCGTAGATCCGGCCGGCGGTGTGCTGCTCGCTGCTGATGTCCCAAACCGGTGCAGAAACCACGAGGTCGGCGATCCTGTCCCCGTTGAGGTCGCCGGGACCGTGCACTTGAACCCCGAAGCCGTCGTATGCATTCTCGCCACTGAAGCAATACAAGCGCTCCAGGCTCGCTCCGGAGTAGACGATCGCCCTGCCGGTTGGAGCGCTTCCGTCGCAGTTGCTGATGGGCTCGCTGATCAGGAAATCCTCCTTCCCGTCGAGGTTCATGTCGCCGATCCCATCGACCGACGCGCCCAGGTTTCCGTAGTCCTCGTAGGCACGGATCAACGCCCCGGAGCTGCCCGAGTAGAGGAAGGCCTTCGAGTATCCCCAAGCGCCGATGAGACACTCGTTCACGCCGTCGCCGTCGAGGTCGTCGATGCGGCTCAGGTCGTAACCAAACCAGGCGTAGCGGTCGGTGGCGACCCAGCGATGGATCAGCGCACCGCTGAACCCCGAGTAGACGTAGGCGTAGCCCTGAGGCGAGCCGAGCGCCGGGGCACCGATCAGGAGGTCGGGAGTTCCGTCCCCGTCGAGGTCCCCGGCATCGTCGACGGCCGCACCGAAGCAGCGGGCGTTGGACTCGCCGTCGATGCGGCGCAGGAGCTGATGAGTCCTGCCCGAGTACACGTACACGGATCCCGAGAAGTTCGCGTAGCACCCGGAGATCGCGAAGTCGCCGAGCCCGTCCCGGTCCGCGTCCCCGAGGCCGGCGACCGCGAAGCCGAATTCCTCTCCCAGAGCCTCTCCGGAAAAGGTGTCGAGGAGCGCTCGCGTCTTTCCCGAGTAGAGGTAGGCCCTTCCTCCGTCTCCACCAAAGTGCGCTCCGACCAAGAAATCCTGCACTTGATCGCCGTCCAGGTCCGCGCAGCAGGCCACTGCCTGGCCGAAGCCATCGTTGTCCTCCTCCCTCGGGAGGCAGTCGATCAGCGACCCTGTTCTTCCCGAGTAGATTCGAACTTCGCAGAACGGCAGGCCCACCAGGAGGTCCGCAATCTGGTCGGCATCGACGTCGTCGAAACACGCGATGCGTTCTCCCAGGCATTCATTGCGCTCCTGCCCGTCGATGGTCCACAGCGGTTCCTGGATGGCGGATGCGGATCCGGATCCGGCCACGACCAGGAAGGCCCCGGACCGCACCAGGGTCCTGAGAATCACGAATCTATGGACGGTGTTCATGGCTCACTCCTAAGTTCAGTGGTTGAAGATCACGACCTTTCCGGCCATCTCTCCATTGATCTGATAACCGGGAGCCCCAACGACGAAATCGTCTCGGTTCGGGAAACCAGCCCTTCTGCCGGCACGAATGGAGTATCCGAATTGTGAACCATCGCTGGGACTGGGATCCTGAAGGGATCTGAGGTAGGTCAGCGTCACGGCCCCCGGATTCGTCACATCGTAGATGTCAACGATGCCCCGTTGGGTCGTGCGCATGAAGTCGGTGATCGCAAGCTCGTGGGTCGAGTCGCCATCGATGTCCGCCCACGCTAGACCGAATCCGAAGGCGTTGGTCGGTCCCCCAAGGGACACGGAGGCGTACTTGCTGGAATTGTTGGGGTCGACCGGGCTCATGTAGACCACCACCAGGCTGTCCGGGAGAGGAGGACCACCACCACCGAGGTTTTCGAAGTTCGGCCCCCCGATCGCCAGATCGTGGAAGAAGTCGAAGTTGAAATCCCCGACGGCGCAGGACTTGCCGAACTTCTGGCGCGCCTGGTTCGTCCCCGGCTGGTCGAGGTGCTGGGTCTGCGAGCGATCGAAGACGTTGTTCAAGTAGTTCTGCACCTTCCCGGTCTCGGCGTTGCCCGCAGGGTCCGCCCAGGAGCTGCAACCCAGGACGACATCGTGCCCGAGGATCGCGTCCACGTTTCCGAGCGAGATGCTGCGGCCCACCTCGTGACCCATGCCACCATCGTTGTTCGCCGAGAGCAATTGCGGAGCACTCGCCACGTTGTCAAAAGCTGAGAGGCCAAATCCAAGCACCAGCGCAAAGCCGAGCGAGGACTGAGCGTCCACGGAATAGAAGGGGGCCGAGATCACGATCTCCGCGTCGCCAAAGCTGTCGAGGTTCTGTGCGGCGACTGCGAAGCCGAATCTGGCCGATTGCTTCGCATTAAATCTTGGGACGTGGTTGATCGTGGTCACGGACGCGTAAGGAACCGGCAACAACTGGAAGCTCCAGGGACCGAGGTACACGAAGGCTGCTCCGGAATCGTCGAGTGGTCCGGAAGCATTGACTCCCGGGGCACCGACGATCAGATCCATGGCACCGTCGCCGTTCACGTCCCCCGCCGCCAGTGCGTACCCGAACAGGTTGTCACCTTCCTCCGTGTAGGGACTGGGCGCCTGGATCGAGTAACTCGTGAAAGGGCCTCCGGCCAGGGAAGCGAAGAAAACGAACACGTAGCCGGGGGGATTGGACCCAGTAGTCAGCCAGTCCCCCGGAGCCCCGACGATCACCTCCTGACCTGCCAGGCCATCGAGATCCGCGAACAGCACGGACGCCCCGAAGTTTCGTGAAATCTGCGATCCACCCGGCTCGAAGTGCGGGTTGATCAGAGTCTCCGTGGAGACGACGATCCCGCCTTGGGAGCGTGCGATGCTGATCGGAATCGCTGAAAGCAGTGCAGCGGCCAGAATCCATCGAATCGCTTTCCGGGTGCAACTCCGGACTGGCCGTTCACCAAGACGACCCGAGCTCGTAACCTCGCGGCTCATGGCAACCTCCTGGGGTGAATAGACCCTAGAGCGTCCACCTCGATTCGCGGGAGAGTATCCCCCGAGCTCTCCTCTGTCCATGTCTCTCGACGCAGCCGGACGGAGACAGCGCTCCAGGCGGCCGGAAGCGGCGGTCACGCGGGCTCCTGGGGATGCGCGAAGCTGTCGCCATCGCGGCGACGCCGTGACCTTCTCTCTCGTTGTCAACCAGCCGGACAAGAGAGTTCGCATTTGGGGGGTCTTTGGTCGGTCGAGTAAACCAAAACAGTGCGAACCGGCGGGTTGTAAACCACTTTCGGCTCTCTCGCTTCGGCAGAGAGTTCGAGAGCATTCCGTGCTCTCTGTTCGCAACGCAGGATCGGGTCCCCCAAAGAATCGGATGCGAACAGAGAGCATGCCGCGAATTCGACGTCTGCCGCAACTCGCGCGACGAAGCGGACTTGGACGCGCATCGCGGATCGTGCAGAGATGCAGAGTTGTTCACCGTTTCGCGCGAGATCTCGACTGGTGAACAGGACGGTGGCTCCCCGAGGCGCACGCAAATACGAACTGCTCTCTGTTCGAGTCCTGATCGGGGTCCGAAGATTCGGAAATGCGAACGGAGAGAAATAATGCGGAATACGCACTGTAGCGCGAGAGATCCGGGGCTGGCGCCCGCCGGTTGCCTTGGCACGAAGTGATCAACCGCGCGCAAGGCTCGGCGGACTGCTGAGCTTCTACCGCCGACAACGCAAAGCCTGAACGACGTCAAACGCGCGGGCTGACCTTCATCGCGACCCAGCCCATCGGGCCCGGAATCCGTCGACGTTCTGGAAAACCGCCTCAGCACCCCCGCTTCCGGCCGAACTTTCGACCACGCGATTCGCCGAATTGCGCCATGAAATCGGTCACGAAGAGCCGAAACAGCGCCGGCTGTGGGTTTGCACCCCACGGGCTCAAGCGGCTCGCGTCGTGGTCGAGCCGGTTGTTGAGCGAGAGGTACTCGTAGGTGATCACTTTTGTGCTGGGCATCGTCGCCTGGGTCCTGCGCACGGTGTTGCGGCCGCCCGTGATCTTGGCGTAGGCGTAGGATACCTCGTAGTCGTTGGGCGTCCCCGCCCCCCCTGCCGAGTCCCGGTCCTCCTCGTTTGCACCACACGCGATCGAGCGAGCGACCGATGCAGCAATCTGCATCGCGCTCCACCAGAACCCCGTCACTCCACGGCGAATCGAAAGCTACAAGGGCGCGCATCACCGCTCTTGATGAGCTGGCGTGGTCGCGCATCCAGTCGGGAAAAGCGCGGCGAGAAGAGCGCCTCCCCCCGCTCGATGAACAGGGCGACTCACCCGTTTCCGCAGTTCGGCCATGAATTCCGCCAAGAAACGCAAAACCAACGCGGCTCTACGGCTGCACCTCACGAGCTTCCTCCGCCGAAAAGAAGAGAGGCTCACTGGAAGAAGACTGCAGCATCCTGTGAATCGATGACTTTGCCGCTGAACCCGATCGCGTAGGAACGGAAGGTCATGCTGTTGCCTGAGAGGCCGGGCGGCACAATGGCGGACAGCGACCAGATTCCGAGCGAGTCAAACGCTCCGAGTGCAATGAAGTAATTGAGAGGCGTGTCGCTGAAGTCGAGTGCAAAGAGTCCGGCAAAGTTGCCCGTCGGCCCTCCTCGAGTGTCAAACTCGACTGTCTGCCCCGCGGCAGCGCCAGGCGGGTCGATCTGGAGAAAGAGATCATCGAGCTGGAACAGCTCGGCAAACCCCCGATAGCTCTCGGAGTTCGGAGAGCCGGTCAGGAGATCGGGAATCTCATCCGGATCGACATGCGAGTCATCATCCCACACAAGAGGCGCGAGCATGATCCCTAACGTCGACGATTCGTCTCCGTCGAAGCGATACAACAAGCCCGTGGTTCTGCCAGAGTAAATGTAAATGCTGCCGCCGTAGGACCTGTAAGATGGAGCGCCGATCGCGAAATCGACCACTCCGTCACGGTTGACGTCACCGAGGCCGCTCATGCTCCACCCAAATCCGTCATAAGTCTTCTCGCCATCCAGACGGAACAATTTGCTTCCGTCTTTCCCGGACCGTGCGGTGACCGTGCCAGCATCGCTGAAATCAGAGAAGATCAAAACATCGTCGATGCCATCGGTGTTCAGATCTCCGCTGCGTCCTACGTCGCGGATGTTGTGGTTGGCGCTTCCTGTCACTTCCCAGATAAGAGTGTGAGAGCTTCCGCCTGAAAAAACGGTAACGGTCCCGCGAAATGCGCCGAAATCTGTCGGATTGCAGACAGTCCAGTCTACAAGACCGTCCCCATTGACGTCGCCGACGCATGCAATTCCGGTGGCCCCATGGCCGGAGAATTCTCCCTGCCGAAGGCCATTAGTGAGATCGTAGAGGTAAACGACAGTGGTCGGCCCAGCAGCGGTCGTCCCAATCGCGAGCAGTGCAGTGCCGTTCAGGTCCGTTGCAGCTGCGATGTCAGTTAACGAACCACTGGGTGGAACCAATTCAGTAATCACGGAATCGTCGGCACCCGAACGCACTTCAACAATTCCATCGCCTCGGCTTAAAACGAGTTCTTCGATTCCATCACCGTTGATGTCAGAGAGGGAAACCAGCGAGCGTTTACCATACGAGACTTCCATCTCCGGCTGGACCCGCGAAAGCTCATGACCATCCAGTCCGGAAACGATCTGCACGAAACCGACGGTTGAATCCAGACCACCGGGAACCGCGACGGCGATTTCGCGGAATCCATCGCCATCTCGGTCCGGAAGGACAGTCGCACACGATCCGTAGAAGCTGGCGAACCCATCACCGGCATTGCTCTCTAGAATCGACCCGTCAGCAAGTGAGACGATACTCATTCTTCCCGCATAATAAGAAATACCGCCCACCCTGCCATCGTCTGGCATCCCAGCCAGAGTGTCGCAGGTTCCGTCCCCATTCACGTCTTCAGTCGCATCGACCGAGTAGATCGGACTATCGCCCATTCGATAGTTCACGATTTCGTTCCCGGACTTGCCCGAAAAGACCCCTCCGCCCATCACGAGATCTGAATGACCATCGCCGTCGAAATCTCGCGTCGCGGAAACTGAGAATCCCGCCGCACCCCCGCTGCCATTAGTTAGATAGTAGAGCCGTGATCCTGTCAAGCCCGAGAAGACGGCAGCCGCGGGATATTCGTTCCAATTCCCTTGAAAGAGAATGATCGGATCGGCATGTCCGTCAAGGTCAACGTCACCGGCTGCGCCAACAGCGATGGTCCAGCCCGCGGGCATGGAAAACATGAGAAGTCCGGTCGAACCCGAGTACACGTAGACGGAACCATGCCAGCTGGTGCTATATCCGTATCCTGAGGAATAGAAGTCGGAGATGGCGTAGTCATCGATGTTGTCCGCATCGACGTCGCCAAGCTGGCCAACACGGTAGCCGTACCGACGATCAGAGGGGCCTGTGTGCTGGCGAATCAGAGAGCCAGTACTGCCTGAGACGAGAGAGACGGTGAATGCACTTGAGGAGACTTCGTTGAATAGCAGTTCTCGGAGCCCATCTCCATCGATGTCACCCAGAGTCGTCATCTGCTGTCCGATCTGGCCGCTGGTTGATGCGCTCGTGAAGGTGCGAATCAACGCTCCGGTGCCCGAATAAACGAAGACCGCACCTTTTGGCAAGCCGGGCAAGGATCGATCTGGAGCGCTGATGGCGAAGTCGCGGACTCCGTCGCCATCGACGTCCCCAAGGTCATCGACGATGTTTCCGAACAAGTCGTTCGGGGTATCTCCATCGAACTTGCGCAGGACGGAGTTCTCCGCTCCTGAGTAAAGGAATACGCGTCCTGGCTTGCGGGCATGGCCGCCAGGGGCCCCGACGAGACAGTCGGCGACGCCGTCGCCATTCTGGTCAGGGACATACGTCACGGACGCTCCTAGAGAATCTCCGGCTACATCTCCAGAGTTGCGCCATACTTCGCGTTGCGCGTGGGCAGCACCACCGATGGAGCCAAGAATCAGCGCGAGACGCAACCAAAACCACAACGTTCGAAGTTGCAACATGGGTCTGCTCCTTCCTGAGCGGAATGGGAACTAACGTAAGTTTCTTTCGGTGGAGAATATCACTCCCTTGCGCATAGGGAAATCTACTGCGAGCTCGGGGCCTCCGCGGGGGGGGCCGGCGGTGATCCCGTAGGGTGCAACCACTCAGCCGCCCACGAATCCGCCTAGCGTGACCGAATCCGTGGCGGATTCAAGGGGTCGATGGACGACGTTGCTCGGCTTGCCCCACCTGAACCTTCCCGCAGCGAAAGCCCCCGCGGTGTTCGTGAATCTCGCCGGGCACCGTACGCTCCCCGCCATGCCTCCCTTCCTTCACGCTCTCGCCCTCATCCTCGCCGGCTGGGTGAACCGGCACCAGCAGCGGATCCTCGACTTCCTACTCGAGGAGAACCGGATCCTCCGCAGGCAGCTCGGCAAGCGACGGCTGAGTCTGAGCGACGACGACCGCCGCCGGCTCGCGGTCCGCGGCAGAGCCCTGGGCCGACGCGCTCTCGAACAGTTCGCGTCGCTGGTCACACCAGAGACTATCCTGCGCTGGCATCGTCGGCTGATTGCTGAGAAGTGGACCTTTCCTCGTCTGTGGCCCAGCCGTCGAAAGGTGATGGCCGAGATCGCCGCGCTGACCGTACGGTTCGCTCGAGAAAACCCGACCTTGGGATACGACCGGATCCAGGGCGCGCTCGCCAACCTCGGCCATCGCGTCGCGCCGAACACGATCAAGAAGATTCTGCGCCGGCATGGGATCGACCCCGCGCCCGTTCGGCAGACCAAGACGTCGTGGAGACGGTTCCTGCGGATCCACTCCGACGTGATCGCCGCCGCCGACTTCTTCACGACCGAGGTGTGGACCGCGCGCGGGCTCGTCACGTACTACACATTCTTCGTCATCGACCACGCAACGCGCGCGATCGAGATCCTCGCCAGCACGCCGTACCCCGGCGAAGAGTTCATGAATCAGGTCGCGCGCAACCTGACCGACTGCCTCGACGGGTTCCTCCGCAACAAACGCTTCCTGATCCTCGACCGCGACACCAAGTTCTGCGCGGGCTTCGTGTCGATCCTGAAAAACGCGGGCGTCGACGTGGTTCGATGTCCACCTCGAGCCCCGAATTGCAACGCAGTCGCCGAACGCTTCGTGCTGTCGATCAAGCGCGAGTGCCTGAATCAACTGATCTTCGTCGGCGAGGCCTCGCTTCGGCGCTCGCTCTCGGAGTACGCGGTCCATTACAACCGGCAACGCAACCATCAGGGACTCGACAACCGGCTCATCGATCCCGAGCCGGAAGTCTTCAGAAGCACGGGCAACGTGATCAACCGCGCGAGGCTCGGTGGGCTGCTGAGCTTCTATTGCCGACGCGCGGCCTGATCGATCCCGACCTAGCGCGTTGAGCTTCATGGTCAGCACAGCATTAGGCCCAGGTTGTGTCCGCAGGGCGAAAAGTGGCAGTTGCACCCTGTCCGATGGCCGACTTTCGCTCTCGCGATTCCCTGAATTGCGTCATGAAATCGGTCACGAAGAGCCGAAACAGCGCCGGCTGTGGGTTTGCACCCCACGGGAGTACGAACGCCTTGATTCTCTCTTTTCCGGCGCGGCAAGCGTTCGGGCAAACAAGCTCGACTACTTGCCAATGATGACTTTGCCTCCGGAGGCAATCACTGTGACAGCTCTTTTGAACACAAGTCGCGTCTTCGATCACAACATCCGCTTCTCCCCTGCGAGCTGCGCAACTCATGAAGAGGCCAGAAATCATGGGCAGAATTCTCAAGCGGAGCGCTTCAGCCTGTCAAGCACCTACCGCGCAAATCTTCTCTTGAGACTGGTCTCTTGCGCTGCGCAATTGAGAATCATCTGGAGCGCGAAAGTTCTCTCCAAAGGTTCCTTCGCGCAACCAGCGATTGTCGGCGGACCTTAATTTGTCCCCTGCGCCAGGATTGTCCGGGAAATTGGACGAAGCGTTCAACAACATGTCTGAGACAAGGCATCGCGCTGCCGTAAGTCTGCTCAGGGCCTCGGAGAGAATCAACGTTGGCTCCCTACACTCGTCGCGAGACCTACTGAAAAAGGTCTTTGAACGCTCGGATCTTCTCGCGCAGCGGCCGCAGCTCACGCGCAAGTGTTCCCTTCGCGGTCATCCGTTCGAGTAGTCGACTCATTCGCACGGGCCTCCTTCGACAAGCGCGGTCGCTTTCCCGCCACCGGATCAGGTCGAGCATGCTCTTCGTCGGCTACTTCGAAGGGGTGGACTCGCAGCGCGGTGTAACGACAGTCTTTCGCTGCGCGAGTTTCCGGCCTTGGGGATCACCGGCAAGAGCCCGGAGCACTCCAGCCTGACGGTTCATCCGGCATCTCCCACGGTGGATCCGCTCGCCTCTCCTCGGCCAGTGGGAGAGTAAGCTCGTACATACGGAAGTAGCACGTTCGCGTCGAAGTCGCCCCGACCACTCAACTCACTCCAACCCATCGGAGATCGCAACATGACGCCCGACAGTCACGATTCCTCACCCGGCAGGGATCCGTTGTCGCGACTCTCCCATCGCCTCGAAAACCTCCCTGCCGACGAAACCGCGTCGGATCCTCTCGAAGCAACTACCGAACCCTCCGATGCAGCGCCGCCACTATCGATACCGCCGGCGGATGCACTGCTTTCGCTCTCCGACTTTCGGATTCAGGGAGAACTCGGCCGGGGCGCGATGGGAGTGGTCTACCGCGCACACCAAGTCTCACTAGATCGACAAGTGGCCCTCAAGGTCCTCCCGCCGCTCTATTGCGACGACCCACGACGACTGGCGCGGTTTTTGGCGGAATCACGCAAGGCGTCCCGGGTCTCTCATCCGAACATTGTCGAGGTC
>Ga0247727_10020019_pt1 | contig 10286 bp, 8 predicted proteins | sample WisWelCaveWW1625_FD_202498 | JGI IMG/M metagenome (GOLD analysis project Ga0247727, IMG submission 202498) | Biofilm microbial communities from Wishing Well Cave, Virginia, United States - WW16-25 | ecosystem: Environmental > Aquatic > Deep subsurface > Groundwater > Cave microbial mat | place... | reverse complement strand
ACGAACGCAGTTGGTGGCGATCCCCATCGCCCAACTGCACGACTTGTTTCTGTGGCATACGACCTCCTTGGTCGTCGCCAGATTGCCCCACTTCACCCTTGCATTCAAGTTTGACGGAGCACTAGTGGCCAGCTCGGGCGTTGGACAGATGACGGTGTCCAACGGCACGTGGCGCGCGATCGACACGTATGTCGGATTTGACGCTGGCTCGCAAGGGACATTCGTCTTGGCCGGTGGCAGTGTTCTATGCTCCTCATTTCTGAGCCTCGCCCAGAACCCTGGCTCTACGGGTACATTTTGGATGACCGGCGGACAACTGGTCATCACCAACAACGAAACCGCCGTGGGCAACCGTGGCGTTGGCCAGATGACCGTCTCCAACGGCACCTGGCACGCGCGGGACGTGATTGTCGGCTATCTCAGCGGTGCACAGGGAACGCTGACCGTGGCCGGCGGCACGAACTCCATTGCTTCCACCCTGATCGTCGGTGATCTCGCCTGCACCGCGACCGGCATCGTCAACGTGACAAGCGGAAACCTGTTCGTGACGAACGCGGCCGGCACCGCCACGCTCGAAGTCCGCAGCGGCAGCTTCAACCTCAGCGGCGGACACGTCGAAGTGGACACCATCATCCTCACCAATTCCTGCGCGAGTTTCTCGCGCACCGGCGGCACGCTGCTGTACAACACCGCCGTGCTTGTCACAAACAACTTCCTTGCCGATGCCGACGGCGACGGCATCAACAACGCCTGGGAACAGGCTGCCGGGCTTGATCCGCTCGATCCGGCTGATGCACCCTTGGACTATGACGGCGATGGGAAGACAAATCTCGAAGAGTTCACTACTGACACCGATCCGCACGACCCGACCAACTATCTCCACATCAGTTCCATCGTGGTCACCAACAACAATCAGGACGTTCTGATCACCTGGCCGGTGGGCCGGTTTTTTGGAATTGGCCTGGCCTACCGCGTCCAAGGGGGCAGTTCAGTGGACAGCGTCACCAATGATTTGAGTCCGTTTATCTTCAGCGGCACCGCCACCGCAACCAATTATCTCCACGTGGGCGGAGCCACCAACGTCCCCGCCCGGTTTTATCGCGTCCGCGGGCTAATCGACTAGCAGCTCTTCGCTGTAGCTGCAGCGTAAGCTGCGGCAATCCGAAGCTCACGCTTCGGCTACAATGGATAATCTCCTCGACTTCCAGCCCATGATTTGCTTGAGTTGCGGACTGGGAAGCGAGTCCGCAGGGGGAATATGAGAGATTTGCGGGATCGGCGTTGGCGAGATTTGAGCATGGCGGCGGGCCTCTTGGTGTTTGGCGGCGCGTCCGTTCTGGCGCAGACCACCAACACTTGGGGCACCCTCAACGGCAAATGGGAGACGCCCGGCAACTGGGACAACGGCGCGCCCTCCATCACCCAGGCGCTCGTGCGCATCATGCAGTCGGTCGCGGTGACGGTGACGATTGATCAGGTCACCACGAACTCCCCCGACACCCTGACCATCAGCAATCTCACGGTGGCGGCGGGGGTGGCCGGCATCAACACGCTCCAGCTCACCAATGCGCCCGTCACACCGTTGCGCATTCTCAACGCACTCACGATCGGCACCGGCGGCGCGTTGCTCGTCACCAATTCCAGCGTGCGCGTGGATCGCGTCGGCGGCCTAGCGCTGGTCGTGGACGGCTCGGCCACGGTGCGTAATGGCGGCGTGCTCGCCGCCAGCAACACGTCCCTGCGCGTGGGAAGCGCCGGCATCGGCAGTTTGACCGTCCAGGGCGGCACGCTGCTGGTCAGCAACCTGACGGCCGGCGCACTCAACGGTTCCCAGGGCACGCTGACGTTGGCCGGCGGGACGAACCAGATTTTTGGCATGCTCCTGACGGCCAACCTGGGCGCCGCGACCGGCGCGATCTGGCTGACAGCCGGCCAACTGGTGGCCACCAATTTTGGCCCCGTGATTGGCCACTTCGGCCCGGGGCAGTTCACGATGTCCAACGGCACCTTTCTCGCCCGCAACCTCACGGTGGGCAACGCGGCCGGGTCGCGCGGCACGTTCACGGTGGCCGGTGGGACCAATACGCTGACGTCGGTCACCGGATTCACCATCGCCAACAATCTCGATTCCACCGGCACGGTTTGGGTGACGGGTGGCCGGGTGGAACTGGGCAGCAATCTCCTCGGCGTCGGCGCGGGGGGTATCGGGCAACTGACGGTCTCCAACGGCACGGTGGTGGGTGTCAACGGCCAGGTGGGCATCCTCGCCGGAGCGACGGGCACGCTGACCGTGGCCGGCGGCAGTCTGGTGCTGACGAATGGCAGCCAGACCGGCACGCTCAACGTGCAGCCTGGGGCGCTCCACGTCACCGCTGGCGCGCTCGTCGTGAACCAGTTGATTCTGACCAACGCGGCCGGCGGATGCTTCCTCAACAACGGCACGCTGACGGTGAACGGCTCGAGCCTTGTGGACAACGCGCAAGTGTTCGGCGTGGGGGGCGGCGGCGGCACGGCGGAACTGCTCCTGCCCGCCGGGACGCATGCGTTCACTGGCGGACTCGCGGCCGGCGCGGTCGGCGGCGGGACAACAGGCCGGGTCTGGGTGACCGGCGGCACACTCGATTCCACCGGCGGCACGCTCACCCTCGGCGGCGCCGGCGCGGGATCGCTGGTGGTTTCCAATGGCGTGACCCGCGTCACCGACGCGCGGTTGGGTCCGACGGTTGGCGGGCGGGGAAGCTGGCTGGTTGCCGGCGGCACCAACTCCGTCTATGCCAGCCTCGTGTTGGGCGATTACCCGTGCACGACCACCGGCGTGGTCGTCGTCCTGAACGGCCGGCTGGCCGTCACCAACGCGCTCGCCAACGCCACGCTCGACGTGCGCAGCGGCGCCTTCCAGCAGTTCGGCGGCGAAGTGATGATTGACCGGATCGTCGTGACCAACTCCTGCGGGCGGTTTATCCACGACGGCGGCCTGCTGTTCACCAACAGCGCCCCCGTGCTCGCGCCGTTCTTCGACGCCGATGGCGACGGGATGTGGAACCAATTCGAACAGGACCACGGTTTCGACCCGTTCTGGCCCACCGACGCCGCGCAAGATGCCGACGGCGACGGCAACACCAACCTCGATGAGCAAACGACCGGCACCGATCCCAATGACGCCGACTCGCTCCTGCGCATCATCGCCATCGCGCAGGAAGGCGACGACATTCGGGTGACGTGGACCACGGCGGCCGGTCGGGTGTATCGGCTGCAAGGCGCGCCGAACGTCAGTTTCACCGCCGCTGTGACGAATCTCTCGGACTTCCTCTACTTCGGCGGCCCCGGTGAATCCACCACCAACGCCGTCCACACCGGCGGCGCCACCAACACCCCCGCCTTCTTTTACCGGATCAGCGGCCAGATCGATTAGCGACCCAACCAGAAGGTGGAACTCAAGACCGGTAGGCGGCAGCGGGCGGTTCGCGGACGGCGGGTGGTAGCTCGTCGGGTTCGAGCGGAAAATCGAAGATGCCATCCAGCGCCAGCTTCAGGTCCGGAAAGGTCGGGCTGCTCAACGTGTCCTCTTTGCCAAACACGCCGTGTAGCCGGTAGGACTTGCCGTCGAGCACGAACACCTCCACCAGCGACGGCCACGGCGTCACGATCCAGTACTCGGCCACACCGAACCGCTCGTACAGCCGCGTCTTGCGCAGCCGATCATGCGCGGTGGAATGCGGGGAGAGAATCTCGATCACCAACGTCGGCGTGCCTTCGATGTGCGTGCGTTTGACCTGTTCGGGCTTGCAGACGATCAGAAGGTCGGGCTGGACAATGTCGAGGTCGGAGAGCTTCATCCCAATCGGAGAAACATACGGTTTGCAAGGCTTGTCACGGAAATGATTCTTCAGTTCGTGGAAGAGGTTACCCACAATGTCTTGGTGTCGCGGAGTCGGAGGTGGTGACATGTCGTACGCCTCTCCGTCGATGATCTCCCAGCGCTGGTCATCCGGCCACTGCTGATAGTCCTCCCACGTGAACCCTCGGTCGCTTGGTCTTGCGGGCTGGGCCATGCCTGCTATTTTGCGCGAGCCGGTAGCGCGTGTCAACTGCCCAGCCCGAACGCATCATGCACCGCGCGGGCGGCTTTGTCGGCGTCTTTGAGGGCGATGATCACGCTGAGTTTGATTTCGCTGGTGCTGATCATGCCGATGTTCACGCCGGCCTCGGCCAGCGTCTCGAACATTTTCGCGGCGACGCCGGGATGGGAGCGCATGCCGATGCCGACCACGGAGAGTTTGGCGATGTCGCCGGTCGAGGTCACGCCGCTGGCGCCGATTTCTTTAGCGACGGGCTGAAGAACCTTGGCGGCTTTGCCGGCATCCGTGTCGCCCACCGTGAACGAGATGTCGGTGTGGCCTTTCTCGCTGACGTTCTGGACGATGACGTCAATGTTGATGTTGGCGTCGGCGATGGTCTTGAAAATCTTGGCGGCGACGCCCGGTTTGTCAGGTACGCCGGCAATGGTGACCTTGGCTTGTTTCTTGTCAACCGCCACGCCGCGGATGACGACATCTTCCATTTTGGCTGTTTCAGCTTTCACGATTGTCCCCGGGTTGTTGTTGAAACTGCTGCGGACTTCAAACACGACATTGAATTTCTTGGCGAACTCGACGGACCGGGCCTGCATGACCTTCGAACCGAGCGCGGCCAGCTCCAGCATTTCGTCGTAACTGATTTCCGGAATCTTCTTCGCGTTCGGGATGATGCGCGGGTCGGAGGTGTACACCCCGTCCACGTCGGTGTAAATCTGGCAGACATCCGCCTTCACCGCCGCCGCGATGGCGACCGCGCTTAGATCGCTGCCGCCACGGCCCAGCGTGGTGATGTGGCCCTCGGGGGTTTCGCCTTGGAAACCCGCGATAATGACGATGTGGCCTTGATTGAGCAATTCGTGCACGCGCTTGGGAGTGATGTTGGCGATCTTGGCCTTGGTATGAAGGCAATCGGTCAGGATGCCGGCTTGCGCGCCGGTCAGCGACGCCGCTTTCGCGCCGAGTCCGTGCAGCGCCATCGCCAACAGCGCGATGGTCGTTTGCTCGCCCGTGGCCAGCAACACGTCCATCTCCCGCTCATTGGGGTCGGGATGAACTTCCTGGGCCAGCTTGATTAACGAATCCGTCACCCCGCTCATGGCGGAGACGACGGCGACGACCTGGTTGCCGGCCTGCTGCGTTTCGAGAACGCGGCGGGCGACGTTCTTGATTCGTTCCGGATTCCCGACCGACGTGCCGCCGTATTTCTGAACGATCAGAGACATAATGTTTACCGCGAATGAACGCTAAGGGACGCGAATATTTATTGGGTTAACACCACACGACGAGATTGTAGTTTTGGATAACGAAAATGTAGAATGATGCCAAGCTGAAGTTTTGTGAGGCGCAGATAGTTCATCACTTGGCCAATCTCTGCATCCGTGATCGCTTCGACGACCTTGGTGTCCACGATGACGAGATCGTTCACCAAGAGGTCTGGGATGTACAGGCCGACAGGAATCTGTTTGTACAAGACCTGATAACGTTTCTGTTGGTCGGCCTTCAAGCCACGGAGGCCAAACTCGACGATAAGCGAGTTCTCGTAAATCTTCTCGTGAAGTCCATGCCCGTGGTGGTTGAGCACTTCCATCGCCGCTCCGACGATCTGAAAAGCCAACTCCTTGTGAATCAGATTCGCGTTCATTCGCGTCCATTCGCGGTCAAATTTCGATTGCTTTGAGCACCGCCTCCGTCTTTGCTTCGCAAGAGAGGGGTGCGGGAGCGTTGGCGATGGCGGTATCCGGGTCTTTCAATCCGTGCCCCGTCAGCGTGACCGCGACCAATGAGCCGCGGGAGAAATAGTTCTTCGGGACATACTTTCGAATGCCCGCAATGCCGGCGGCGCTGGCGGGCTCCACGAACACGCCTTCCGTCGCGGCCAGCAGCTTGTGCGCGTCGAGGATCTCCTGGTCGCTGACGAGGTCGATCATGCCCCCGGATTCATCGCGCGCCGCGACCGCCTCCTTCCAACTGGCGGGGTTGCCGATGCGGATCGCGGTCGCGACCGTCTCGGGATTCTCGACCCGCTTCCCGCGCACGATCGGCGCCGCGCCTTCGGCTTGGAACCCGACCATCTTCGGTCGGCCCCGGTCGTATTCCCGGTAGCCTTTCCAATACGCGGTGATGTTGCCGGCGTTGCCGACGGGCAACACGTGATAATCCGGTGCCCGCCCGAGCGCATCGCAGATCTCGAACGCCGCGGTCTTTTGCCCTTCGATGCGGTCGGGATTGATCGAGTTCACGATCTGGATGGCGGTCCGCTCGCCGATCTCGCGCACGATCCGCAACGCGTCGTCGAAATTGCCTTGGATCGCCACGACCTTCGCGCCGTACATCAACGCTTGGGCGAGTTTGCCCTTGGCGATCTGACCCTCCGGCAGCACCACGACACATTGGATGCCGGCCCGGGCCGCATACGCCGCCGCCGAGCTGGAGGTGTTGCCGGTGCTGGCGCAAATCACCGCCTTCGCGTTGCGCGCCACCGCGAGCGTCACCGCGACCGTCATCCCGCGATCTTTGAACGACGCGGTCGGATTCAGCCCTTCGTACTTCAACCAGATTTCGAACTCCACGCCGAGCTTCCGCTCCAAGTTGTAGGCGCGGATGAAGGGGGTGTTCCCTTCGTTGAGGGAAACGACCCGCGTCTGCTCAGTGACGGGCAGAAATTTCCGGTACGTCTCGATGACCCCGCGCCAGGCTTTCATCTCAGGGTTCTGTTCGCAGTCGTTCTGTAGCCGAACCGTAAGGTTCGGCCGAAGCTCACGCTTCGGCTACAGGTAGGGGCGGACATGGCTCAATCAAAACTCTCCACCCGGATCACAACCGTCTTGTCGCGCACCACGTCCAGCCGGTCGATCTGAGCGACGGCATCGCGCACGGCGCGGTCTTGGGCGGTGTGCAGCATGAAGATCAACGGCACGTGATCGCTCGGGGGCTGGCCGGGTTTCGGTTCGGGCGCTTCGGGCTGCAAAACCGAGGCGATGCTGATGTCCGCGTCGCCGAGCACTTTCGCGACCTTGGCGATGACGCCCGATCGGTCTTCAACCGTCAGCCGCAAGTAGTAGCGGGATTCGACCTCGTCAATCGTGCGTAACCGGGCGTTCAGACGGTGCGCGACGAACGGGGGGACGCGCAGAGTACTGCCGAACTTGTGATTCATTGCCGCATCGGCGAGATCGGAGATGACCGCGCTGGCGGTGGCATCGGGGCCGGCGCCGCGGCCGTAGAACATCGTGTCGCCCACCACATCGCCGCGCACGACCACGCCGTTGAAGACGCCGCTGACGTTCGCGAGCACGTGCGCGTGGGGGATGAGCGTGGGATGGACGCGCACTTCCACCGGCTGACCTTCGCCGCCCTTGATGATGGCCAGCAGCTTGATGGTGTAGCCGAGATTGTGGGCGACTTGGATGTCGCATTGCGAGACGTGGCGGATGCCTTCGACGTAGGTGTTGTCGTAGCCGGTCCAGAAACCGTGGGCGAGCGAAGCGAGGATCGTGGCTTTGTGCGCCGAGTCGATGCCGTCGATGTCCAAGCCGGGGTCAGCTTCGGCGTAGCCGAGCTTCTGCGCTTCGGCGAGCACTTCGTCGAACGGCTTCCCCTCCGCAGTCATGCGGGTGAGGATGTAGTTGCAGGTGCCGTTGACGATGCCGTAGATCAGCGGGAAATGGTTGGCAACGAACCCTTCGCGGATCGCCTTGATGATCGGGATGCCGCCGCAGACGCTGGCTTCGTAGAAAACGTTGGTGGAGTGTTTCGCCGCTGCCGCAAAAATCTCTTCGCCGTGGTGCGCCAGCAACGCCTTGTTGGCGGTGACGACCACTCTGCCGCGGCTGAGCGCGTCGAGAATCAGCGTGCGGGCGAACCCGGTGCCGCCAACCAACTCGATCACGACCGGCACGTCGGGGTCGTTGAGCACTTGCTGCGCGTCGGCGGTTTTCACCGCCGGCGCTGCCTGCACGGCCTTCAGGCGCGCCGCATCCTTGTCGCAGACCCATTTGAGGTTGAGCCGGATGCCGAGCCGTTCGGCGATGAGGTCGGCGTTACGGGTGAGATGTTTCGCCACGCCGCCACCAACGACGCCCGCGCCGATCAGGCCGATGTTCAGTTGTTTCGCGCTGTCCATATTCCGAAACGGACGCGCAGTGTAACGGCAGGCTTGGCTTTTGTCGAGTGTGCCGGTATCCTGTCCGCTCAGGAGGCAACGGATGAAATTACGACCCGCATTGCTTGGACTGGGCAGCGTGGTGTTGCTGGCTGGCTGCGCCAAGACCCATATCTCAATGTTGAACACCCGCCGCGAGGAACTCAGTTCGCAAACCAAAATCTTCGCCGTGGCGGCGCGCAACCTGGAGGAGACCGTCCATCGCAAACACGCGACCGCCGAGCAGGAAGCGGCCGCGCGCGCCGTGGCGGCGTTCCACCAGGCAACCGAGAACTTTGCCCGCATCGCCGGCGCGTGGCGCGATAGCGACCAGGTCAACGATCAGTACGAAGACCTCGTCGATGCGTGGGTGGAAGTCATGTGGACGTTTCCCAAACTGGAACCCGACAATCTGACGCTGGAGTCCTATCAACGGGTCGAATACGAGTGGGAACAACTGAACCGCTCCGCCGGCTACGCCGCGCGCAAGTACCAGAAGGAAATGGAAGACAAATACGAGGAAGAGCGCGGGCCGAAACCGGAAATACCGAAGTAGTCGCGGGCGTTACGCCCGCGCGCAGGCGTAAAGCTTGCGACTACGAGTTGCGTACAAATTTCGCAATCCGCTCAACCGCCTTTTCAAGGTCGGGCATCGGGGCGCAGAAACTGGCGCGGATGTGGCCTTCGCCGCCCGGCCCGAACGCGTTGCCGGGCACGACCGCCACCCGGTGCTGTTCGAGCAACTGCACCGAGAACTCCCGAGAACTCAGCCCCGTGCTCCGGATGTCCGGGAACGAATAGAACGATCCCACCGGCAGGTGACACTTCAGCCCCAGTTCGTTGAATGATTTCACGATGAAGTTCCGGCGCAGCCGGTATTGCTCGCGCATGGCCTGCATGTCATCCTTCCCGTGCTCCAGCGCCTCGGTCGCCGCTTGCTGGCTGATGATCGACGCGCACAACATCGAATACTGGTGTACGCGCAGCATCGCCTCGGTCAACGCCGGAGGCGCGCAGGCGTAGCCGATGCGGAAACCGGTCATCGCAAACGCCTTCGAGAACCCGTGCAGGAAAATCGTCCGCTCCTTCATCCCCGGCTCGGCCACGATCGAGCCGTGGCTGCCGGAAAAGGTCAACTCACTGTAAATCTCGTCAGTCAACACCAGCAGATCATGCTCGACACAGACCTTCGCAATCTTCTCGACCGCCTCGGCGCTCAAGGTCGCGCCGGTCGGGTTGGTCGGGAAGTTCAACATGATCGCTTTGGTGCGGGGCGTGATCACCGCCGCGATGTCCTCAGCGCGCAATGCGAAGTTATCTTCCGCCCGCGTCCGAATCGCGACCGCTTTGCCGTGAGTGAGCGTGACGCTCGGATGATACGAGACGTAGCACGGCTCATGGTAGAGGACTTCGTCGCCTGGATTGATGATCGCCCGCAACGCGATGTCCAGCGCTTCGCTCACACCGACCGTCACGAGGATTTCAGTATTGGCATCGTACTCGACGTGGAAATTCTCCGCGACATACCGGCTGATCGCGCGGCGCAGTTTCAACAAACCGAAATTGGATGTGTACCCGGTCTGACCCCGTTCCAGCGCGTAGATGGCCGCTTCACGAATGTGCCATGGCGTGATAAAGCCCGGCTCGCCGATGCCAAGCGAAACGACATTGTCCATCGACTGCACGATGTCGAAAAAGTCCCGAATCCCCGAGCGCGGGATGTTGCGCACGTGCTCGGCGACGAAATCGCGTTTGGTTTGCTTCTCAGGTACGGACATGGACGCGTATGCTAGCAGGCTGAAGAGGAAAAGCAAGTTGGCGACACCGGGTGCGACTGGAAGGTGCGCATCTGAGCACCACCACCATTAGTTTGGTGACCACAGTTGGTCCCAGTGGTCATTGCTGCGGGCTTCCATCAGCGCAGCTAGATGCCGCAGTCCGGTCGCCAGAATTGCCCCGGCCGTTTGCAGCGGCCTTGCGCTTGCCGACACGCTGATTCCACCGCCCCACTGCCAATCGGCCAACCGCGTTGCGCCAAGGCGTGGTAGTGCATGCGCCCGGCCTGGTGG
>Ga0247727_10020018_pt1 | contig 10287 bp, 10 predicted proteins | sample WisWelCaveWW1625_FD_202498 | JGI IMG/M metagenome (GOLD analysis project Ga0247727, IMG submission 202498) | Biofilm microbial communities from Wishing Well Cave, Virginia, United States - WW16-25 | ecosystem: Environmental > Aquatic > Deep subsurface > Groundwater > Cave microbial mat | place... | reverse complement strand
GTTCAAATTGCAGGTCACCAATGCCGTCGAGAACGAAGAAATCTTTTCCGTCGGGCTTAAAGGCCAGGTCATGATCGAGGCGATTCATCGCCAATATGACAGCCAAACGCAGGAGCGCCTCGTCGAGCTTTTTGGCGAGCCGGCGCGCTGGGAAGAAACGCTGAACAGTTTGCTCTGGACTTATGTGTTCGTGCCGATTCCCAGATTCATCGGCAGCCTCGTCGTCGACGTGCCGATTGCTTGCAGCGAAGATTTGACGGTGGCCTCCGGAAAATATTTTTATGCGCTGCGCGACGGCATCGTGCCGCTCACGGTTCTTTTCAGCGGCACGATTTTTTACAAGACCCCCGAGGCCGCGTTGCAAGTGACGCAAATACCATGGGAAAAAGAGGCGACATTCAAACTGCCGATAAAAATCTGGCAGGAAATGATGGACACCTACTATCCCAATAGCAAATGGCTGCGCCTTCGCAAGGACACTTTCGACAGGCTTTACGAGTACAAGATGAAGAACGCCATTCCCACATTGGAAGCGTGTTTGGATAAGCTTGTTGAGCAGGCAATGAAATCGAATGAGTGAATCGTAAGGCGCAATGCGTAATTCATGACGTTTTACTCGTAACGCGTTTAGGGTTTCAAAATCAGAATAAAATTCTGAATGTTTTGACGGAGGATTTAGCCATAACAACTAATTGAAACAAGCGGCAGAAGCAAAGACGGAGAAACAGAATTTTTGACTTAGCGTTGTCATAAAGCTTTTCTTTATCCGTTGGTCGTTTTTTAATCCGTTGGGAAATTTTTTGGTTGTGGCTTGTCCAAGTTGCGTTTTACTCATCCCATTTTACTTCTATGCTCGAACAACTCACCCGCGCGCTGCTCTACGAAGGATATGCGCTATTCCCTTACAAGCGCACGGCGACAAAAAATATGAAACCCGTTCCCTTCGGCGTGGTCTATCCGCAGCATTACAATGTCCATCACCCGGAGGCGCATTCCCATCTTCAAACCGAGTGCATCGTCAAGGGAAATGCGGATGTAGAACTGGAGATCAAGGTTCGCTTTCTGCACCTTCGCATAAATAATCTTCTGGAACGAACGGAAGATGGCGTCGTGGATGAGAAAGATGAAAACGGTTTTCACGCCGTCGCGTCATTGAAAAGCGGCGATGAAAATTATGTGTCGGGATGGGAAGCCATCGAGCGCGAAGTCGTTTCCGGCAACGTAGCGATTGCCAAACTTGTTCAGCACGGGAGGGAGTGCCGAATAGAATTTCCGGAAGTCCGCGAAAGCCGGCTGCTCTATAACCCCGCCGGTGAAGTCGCTGGAAAACAGATAAGCGAACTCTCTAGTCTCATCGGGTTGGTAACGATCCTGGCTCGCCCGGTTGCAGAGTTGGAGAATTTTTTCAAAATTACCGTGAAGGTCAGCAACACCACCCGCGTCAAAAATCCGGATACCGTGAGCCGCGATGAGATTTTCCAGCAATCCTTTCTTTCCACGCACACGATTTTGCGCGCCAGCGGCGGCGAGTTTATTTCAGTTTTGGCGCCGGAGGAACAATGGCAGGCCGTCGTTGCCCAGTGCCAGAATATCAACACGTGGCCGGTATTGGTCGATCAAGACAACAGCACGATGCTCTCTTCACCGATCATTATTTACGACCATCCGCAAATGGCGCCGCAAAGCACCGGCGATCTTTTCGACAGCACGGAAATCGAGGAGGCTCTCCTGCTACACGTCGCCGTGCTCTCGGATGAAGAAAAAAAGACGATTGCCAATACGGATGAAAAACTCCGCGCCATGCTGGAAAAAGCCGCCCAGGTCACGCCGCAAGAGATCATGAATCTGCACGGCATCCTCCGCGAGGTTTGAGTGAGGCCAATAGGCTGTTGCGCAGAAAAATTCATAAATTAATTCTGACTTTATTTTACCACCAACGGATAGAAACAACCCAACTGATAAACACGATTTATTTCTTCTGTTGGGTTGTTTCTATCCGTTGGAAAATTTTTTTGCGCCTGCTTGGTTGCGGCTTTGTCCGCGTTGAGTAATTGTTTTTAAGCTTGAAAGATTATGCCATGCGATCTGTTCAGTTCGATGCGCAACAACCCGGTGAAGACCGCGCCGTAGTGAACGGTGTTGAATATAAAAAGGGCGACAAGGTTCGATTGAAGCTCGGCCAGCGGCGTTCTGATTCAGCCGATTTTTTGCTCAACGGCAAAGTGGCAACCATCGAAACGATCTATCGCGATTACGACGACAGCGTGTATATCGCCGTCACGATGGACGACGATCCCGGACAAGACATGCAGCGCGACCTCGGGCGCTATCTTTTCTTTTTTCCGGACGAGGTTGAGATTATCAAAAGCAAAGAATAATGGAGTATTGGATTGATGGAATTCTGGATTGATGGATCGATGGATTAATGGATTATTGCAGCGTCGGCAATTCCAGAAATCCAACGATCCAAAAATCCAATAATCCAGCACTCCAACAATCCATTGATCCATCAACCCACAGTATCGAGGGAGATGCAGTTCATGAGTAGAAAGCGCATTGTCGTTGCCGGCGTTGGCAACGTGTTCATGCAAGACGATGCCAACGCCGGCAACGGCAACGCGCAACCTCACGCCGACGAGCACGAGCTTGACGACCTCAACCAACAGAGCCAAAAAATCGAAGAGTTGATGACGAGGATCGAAACATTTCCCGATCCCGAGGCGAGAGCGTTGATGCAGGAGAGCGTGCAGACGCTCCTGAATTTTTATGGCGACGGACTGGCGCGGATTCTCCGGCTCGTTACAGAAGCGGAAGCCCCGGCGCAAAAAGTCTATGCCGCGTTGATTCACGACAGCTTCGTCGGCGGCCTGCTGCTCATTCACGATCTCTATCCGGTGCCCCTTGAAACGCGCATCAACGAAGCGCTGCAGAAAGTTCGGCCCTACATGGATACTCACGGCGGCAACGTTGAGTTGGTCAGTCTTAACGATGGCGTGGCGAAATTGCGGCTGCAAGGAAGCTGCAAAGGTTGCCCCTCATCCGCCGCCACGTTGGATCTGGCGATCAAGCAGGCCATCGAAGAAGCTTGCCCGGATCTTTTAGGTCTCGAGGTCGAGGGCGTCGTGCCTCCGCCGGAACCCAAGAAACTTTTTAAAATTTTAAACCAACCTCAAGAGGCGCCAACACCGCGTCCTAAATCCGGATGGACGGTCATCGAAAGTATCACGCAACTTGGGAACGGCGCGATGAAGATCGTCGAAATTGCAGGAGTTCCGTTGCTCATTTGCAAAATCAATACGCATCTCTACGCATATCGCAACGCCTGCGCCGCATGCGACATGCCCTTCGACGTCGAAGCTTTGAAAGACGGCTTGCTCAGTTGTCGGCTAAACCACCGTTTTGACGCGCAGCGCGCGGGAATTTGTACGGATGATCCGGATATTCATCTCAACCCGTTTCCGCTGTTGGTGGAAGATGGCCTGGTGAAAGTGGCGCTGGGATGAAACGGAATGATGAAGACAGAATAATTACTCGCTCACGGAATTGGAACAGCTCACGGAATTAATTTTCATAAAATTTTCCGTGAGAGTTCCCTTCCGTGAGCCAAAACTTTCAGAATTTTATTCTAGCTTTTGCGGCCTGATGGCATAAGTCGGACGAGCCGGAACCAAAAAAGATTAACACAGAGAAAACAGAGCAAACAGAGAGGGCAATGATTGGAAAATTCTCTTTAGCTTTTTAATCTCTGTTTGCTCCGTTTTCTCCGTGTTGAAAATCTTTGCTTTTTTTGCACACATTTTACTTGTTAGAGCCTAATACGGACTGCGGCATGGTCACTTTGCTTTCCATCATTTTCCTCGGATTTTTTCTCGGCATGCGCCACGCCACCGATGCCGATCACGTCATCGCCGTGACCACCATCGTCAGCCGGCAGCGCACGATCCGCAGCGCGGCGCTCATCGGAATTTTGTGGGGATTCGGCCATACCCTCACGATCATGCTGGTCGGCGGCGTCATGATCATCTTTAGCGTCGTGATCTCTCCTCGCCTCGGCCTCGCGCTGGAGCTTGGCGTGGCTCTGATGTTGATCATTCTGGTTTTTTTTAATCTGAAAGGCCTCACGCGCTTGATCAACGAAACCCTCGGCGCGAGTCGAGGACGAGAAAGTGGAATTCAACATGCCCATCCGCACAGCCACGGCGACTATGTTCATAGCCACGCTCATCATCACCATCCGGAGAAGCACGGGCATCGAGAAGATGAAACGCCGCAAGGATGGCTCGACCGCAGTTTCGGCAGGCTCGGACTCTATCAAGTCATTCGCCCGATTATTATCGGCGTCGTCCACGGCCTTGCCGGTTCCGCAGCGTTGGCGCTGCTCGTCTTGCCGATGATCCACAACCCTCTCTGGGCCATCGCATATCTTCTCGTTTTCGGCGTGGGAACGATTGCGGGAATGGCGTTGATCACCACCGCCATCGCGCTGCCGTTTGCTTACACGGCTAACCGGTCTGCGAAAATCAATCGCTACCTGGGAGTGGCGTCTGGCCTGTTGAGCCTGGGGTTCGGCCTTTTTCTCGTTTACCAAATCGGCTTTGTCGATGGCCTTTTTACCAAGTAATGTGTAGCGCAGACATCCTGTCTGCAGACAAGATGTCTGCGCTACACCCCGTGTTACTGATGGATTACCGAGAAACGTAAATTTGCCTTGATTTTTACGTTTTATCCCTTACGTTTTATAGTCATGAATCGTGAACGCGCAAAATTGATCGTTCGGGGCGCGGTGCAAGGTGTTGGCTTTCGCCCGTTCGTTTATCGCCTGGCAACGGAGATGAATCTCATCGGCTGGGTGTCAAATACGGCGCAAGGCGTATTCATCGAAGTGGAAGGCGCTCACGAAACCCTCGAGAGATTTTTGTTGAGACTCGAAAAAGAAAAACCCTCTCGTGCCATCATTCAAAGTCTTGAGTCTTCATTTCTCGATCCCATTGGCTACAAAAGCTTTGAAATTCGTCACGGCAACGAAAGCGGCAACAAGACGGCTTTGATCTTGCCGGACATTGCGACCTGCGCCGATTGTTTGCGCGAAGTTTTTGATCCCAGGAACCGGCGCCATCTCTATCCGTTCACGAACTGCACCAACTGCGGCCCACGCTTCACGATTATCGAATCGCTGCCTTATGATCGTCCCAACACCTCGATGAAAAAGTTCACGATGTGTGCGGCGTGTCAAAAAGAATATGACGACCCGCATGACCGCCGTTTTCATGCGCAACCAAACGCCTGTCCGAGTTGTGGCCCGCAGCTTGAGTTGTGGGATATGAATGGACGTGTTCTTTCAAAACATCATGAGGCGTTGTTGCGGGCGGCGGCAGTTGTGCGCGGCGGAAAGATTTTGGCGCTCAAAGGAATCGGCGGCTTCCAATTGCTCGTCGATGCGCGCAATGAAGAAGCGGTGGTGCGACTGCGAAAACTCAAACACCGTGAAGAAAAGCCTTTCGCGCTGATGCATCCCTCGCTTAAACCGATTCGCGCTGATTGCCGCGTCTCTGCTCTTGAAGAACGTTTGCTGCTTTCTCCCGAATCGCCAATTGTTCTGCTCGAGCGTCAATTCGCCCCTCGCCCTTCGCCTTTCGCCCGTCGCCCGTCGCTCTTCGCCCATCACCCATCGCCCCCGGCAATCCCTGCCTCGGCGTCATGCTGCCCTACTCGCCGTTGCATCATCTCCTGCTGCGTGAGCTGGAATTTCCCATCGTGGCGACCAGCGGCAATCTCAGCGATGAGCCGATCTGCATCGACGAGCACGAGGCGGTGAAGCGGCTCGGCGCTATTGCTGATGTGTTTCTTGTGCATGACCGGCCTATCGTTCGACATGTGGATGATTCCGTCGCGCGAGTAATGCTCGGACGCGAGCAAGTGTTGCGCCGCGCGCGAGGATATGCCCCGCTGCCGATTCACTTGGAAGAAACGCTTCCCAAAATTTTGGCTGTCGGCGCGCATCTCAAAAATACAGTGGCGTTCAGCGTTGGAAATGACGTTTTCATCAGCCAACATATCGGCGATCTCGAAACAAAAGAAGCCCATTCCGCCTTTGACAGAGTTATCGCAGATTTCCAACGTTTGTATGAAGCCACGCCGGAGTGCGTTGCTTGCGATTTGCACCCAGATTATCTTTCCACGAAATATGCGCGAGAATTGGGAACGCCTATCGTTCAAGTGCAGCATCACTATGCGCATGTGCTGGCGTGCATGGCCGAGAATGAGTTGCAAGCTCCGGCGCTCGGCGTCTCGTGGGATGGAACCGGCTACGGTTTGGACGGCACGATCTGGGGCGGAGAATTTCTGTTGGTGAATGAAAAATCTTTTGAGCGCGTGGCGCATTTTCGTCCCTTCAGATTGCCCGGCGGCGAAGCCTCGATCAAGCAGCCGCGACGCACCGCGCTCGGCGTTTTATATGAAATCTTCGGCGAAAAAGTATTTGAGCAAAAGAATTTGATTCCGGTTCAGAATTATTCTCGAAGCGAATTGTTGCTGCTGCAACAAATGCTGGAGAAAGGCCTCAATGCGCCCAGCACCACCAGCGCGGGAAGATTGTTTGACGCCGTCGCTTCGATCATTGGATTGCGACAGCAGGTCAACTTCGAAGGCCAAGCCGCGATGGAATTAGAGTTTGTCATTCAACCGGCAATTGATGAAGCATATCCATTTCGGATTTCGGATTGCGTATTGCGGAGAGATATGTCTGAAATAACTGGCACTCCAACCGCAATCACCAATCGTTCGACTGAGCGCTCACGACGAAGTCCGCATTCCGCAATGGTCGTGGATTGGCAGCCGATGATTTTGGAAATCTTGAAAGACGTCCAACGCGGGCAAGCGTTAGGAATCATTTCGGCAAAGTTTCACAACACGCTGGCGGAGATTATTGTTGACCTCGCGCGCACGATTGGCGAGCAGAAAATTGTGTTGACCGGCGGCTGTTTTCAAAACAAATATCTCACCGAACGAACGGTGCGCCGACTGGCGAAGGAAGGCTTTCGACCCTATTGGCATCAACGCGTTCCGCCCAATGACGGCGGCATCGCGCTTGGGCAGGTGATGGCGGCGGTGCGAGCGAGAAGGATAAACTGAGTTGGGCAGAATGAAAGATGAGATCATGAGCAAGAAATACGTGCATGGATATGATCTGAGAGAAAACATACGGTTGCAGGACCAGGCTTCGACTCTTGTCGAATTATTGCATTCCGATACATCTTATCCGGCAGGAAGCCAGGTTCTTGAGGCTGGATGCGGTGTAGGTGCACAAACTATAACTTTGGCCCGTAATAGTCCTAATGCATGTATCACCTCAATTGATATATCTGAAAGTTCGGTCGCAGAAGCCAAAAAAAGAGTCGAGGCAGCAGGATTCACAAATGTAAGCTTCCAGCCAGGTGACATCTTCAACCTGACATTTGAGCCGGAGTCGTTCGACCATATCTTTGTCTGTTTTGTTCTTGAACATTTGGCGCGGCCGCTTGAGGCGCTGAATTCCCTGAAAAATCTTCTCAAAGTGGGCGGTACGATTACGGTCATCGAAGGAGACCATGGCTCGACTTATTTTTATCCTGACAATGATGCTGCACACCAGGCGATTCAGTGCCAGATCGAATTACAAAAGCGAGCCGGCGGCAATGCCAATATAGGCAGAGAGCTATATCCCATCTTAAACGCAGTAGATTTCAGTTCGATCTACGTATCACCACGAATGGTTTATGTCGATGCAAGTAAACCTCATCTTGTCGAAGGCTTCACAAAGAACACTTTCACGGCAATGATAGAAGGTGTGCGCGAATCATCTATTGAGGCTGGTTTAATTGACGAAAACACCTTTGATGAAGGAATAAAAGGCTTGTACAGAACAATAGAGATGGATGGAGTTTTTTGCTATACGTTTTTCAAGGCGATTGCACTAAAACAATAGCTGCCAAACCGGCGGCTGAAAGGGTATTAAAGGAAAATGAGATGATCGCACGTATTTGGCGAGGTCGCACACCCGCGTCAAAGGCGGACGAGTATTTTGAATAATGCAAAGACTTCTTATTGTCGGGCTCGACCTGATGATGCGTTTCATGCCATCGTCAATCGTTGCCCGTAACCAGTCTTATTTTTGGATGGCGACATGAAACTCCTCGCAAATCTTCTGGTCGGTTTGGTGGCGCTGTGTCACGTCGGGTTTCTCGTTCTGGAGATGTTCTTTTGGGATCATCCGGTCGGCCAAAAGATTTTTAACATGACTCCCGAAGTTTCCGCCTCGTCAGCAGCGCTCGCGGCCAATCAAGGGCTTTACAACGGCTTTCTGGCCGCCGGACTCGTTTGGGCGCTTTGGAGCGGGCGGCGCGATTTGAAAGTGTTCTTTCTTTGCTGCGTGGTCATTGCGGGCTTGTTCGGCGGGATCACGGCAAAGGCGTCAATAATTTTTACTCAGGCATTGCCTGCGCTAATCGCCCTGATCGTCGTGCTCGTTTCGGATAAAAAGAGGCCGTGAAGTAACAATTAGCCTCAAGCCATGAACTTGCTTCACCTCAAAGTGCTATGTTAGATTTCATCATCAGGTCAACCACTCCTGAAGACAAACAATGGATAGAGGCTTTTATAATTGAACAATGGGGTGCGAGTTCGGCTGTTGCGCATGGTGTTGTATATTATCCACACGAGCTCCCTGGTTTTGCCGCGATGCAGAACACGACGCCGGTTGGGCTGGTTACTTATCATATCCTCGGCAAGACGTGTGAGATTGTGACCATCGATAGCGAACAACCAGGCATCGGAATTGGTACGGCTTTGATTGCATCGGTAAAAGAAGCGTCCACGAAAATCGGCTGCATGAAGCTTTGGCTGGTGACAACAAATGACAACCTTGAGGCGCTCGGTTTTTATCAAAAACGAGGATTCGTTTTGGTAAAAATCCATCGCAACGCCGTCGAGAAGTCGAGACAACCCAAGCCGTCGATTCCGTTATTTGGTATCGAGGGCATACCGATACGAGATGAGATTGAGTTGGAAATGCAGCTATGAAATGAAGGCAACACGTTATCAGACTAACCTCACTTCACGGAGAACCATCATGTGTCTCGCTATTCCCGGACAAGTCCTCGAATTGCAAGAAATCGAAGGCATCAAAATGGGCAGGACTAACTTCGGCGGCATTGTCAAGCGCGTCTGCCTGGAATATACGCCGGAGGTCCAGGTTGGCAACTACGTCCTGGTGCACGTCGGCTTCGCGCTCAGCAAGGTGGATGAAGAAGAAGCGATCAGGACTTACAAGCTTCTGGAAGAAATGCAGCAGTTGTCGGAATTGGAGGTTCCGGAGGTCGAAAGCGCTGTAAGCACCCAGGACGCACAAAAAAATTCTAAAAGCTTTTTGTCACCAACGGATGAAAAGCGGCCAACGGATTAAAATCCGTTGGCCGCTTTTCATCCGTTGGGGAAATTTTTTTAAACCTGTTTGGCTGTGACTTGTCCACATTGGAAAAAAAAACATGAAATACCTCGATGAATACCGCAACGAAGCGCTGGCGCAAAAGATCGTGCAAGAAATTCGCCGTCTCGTCACCCAACCGTGGGTGCTGATGGAAGTCTGCGGCGGGCAAACGCATACGATTGTCAAGTACGGCATTGATTACCTCTTGCCACCGGAGATCGAGCTGGTGCACGGCCCCGGCTGCCCAGTGTGCGTCACCTCGCTGGAGATGATCGACAAAGCCCACGCCATTGCCCGCAAACCCGAGGTCATCTTCTGCTCGTTCGGCGACATGCTGCGCGTGCCCGGCTCCGAAGTCGATCTGCTGATTCTCAAATCGCGCGGCGCGGATGTCCGCATCGTCTATTCTCCCATTGATTGTCTGAAAATCGCCAAAGCCAATCCGAATAAAAAAGTGGTTTTCTTTGCCATTGGCTTTGAAACCACCGCGCCCGCCAACGCCATGTCGGTCTGGCTGGCGAAACAGCAGGGCATTAAAAATTTTTCGATTCTGGTTTCTCACGTGTTGGTGCCGCCGTCGATGGCGGCGATTCTGCAATCGCCGATGAATCGCGTGCAGGGCTTTCTCGGCCCCGGCCATGTTTGCACCGTTATGGGCTATCGCGAGTACGAGCCGATCAGCGCGCGGTATCAAGTTCCCATCGTCATCACCGGCTTTGAGCCGATAGATCTTCTCGAGGGAACATTGATGACGGTGCGCCAGCTCGAGGCGGGAAAGGCGGAAGTCGAGAATCAATATCCTCGCGTCGTCAACCGCGACGGCA
>Ga0247727_10020017_pt1 | contig 10287 bp, 6 predicted proteins | sample WisWelCaveWW1625_FD_202498 | JGI IMG/M metagenome (GOLD analysis project Ga0247727, IMG submission 202498) | Biofilm microbial communities from Wishing Well Cave, Virginia, United States - WW16-25 | ecosystem: Environmental > Aquatic > Deep subsurface > Groundwater > Cave microbial mat | place... | reverse complement strand
ATTTTGCATCCCGATCTTGAAACAGATTTGGAGACAGTCCGGAAGTAAAATCGTACCAACCACTTACGAAAGATTTAGACTTTTGAAACACGCTCTGAGTCTGCTGTTGCCGTTGTGGCTGGCACCGATGGCGGGCGCTGAACCCGTCCTGCCCGCCGACCGGCTGAACGATAACGCGCTGGGCTGGCGACGCGGGCGTCGCTGGCGCAAGCGGTCGAATTCTTTCGCGAGACCGCCAAGCAGGATCCGGAGGGCTGGTTCGTGCCGCCGCTCCGCCAGCAAACGGTGGTGGAATGGACGGAGGTGGAAAGCCGGTACTCGATCAAGGAGCTCGAGGTGCCGGTGTACGAGTACGAGACCTACGAGACGTACGAGCGGACGGGCGGCGGCTCGGCGCTCGACGTTTCGACGATGCAAAAGGTGACCCGGCAGCGGATCAAACGCCAGACCGGCACGAAGATGGAAAAGCATCACGTGCACGACCCGAAGGGGACGATTGTGGTGAAGCATCGGTCGCCCGTGTACGGACCGGGCGGTCCCAATGTGTGGTATCTGGGAAATTGGGGGAATAATGCCCTGGTCATTTACGCGCTGCGTCAGGCGGGCGTCCCGGCCAATGACAAGGCGATTGTGAACGTCGCCGAACGGCTGCGCTCGTTCCTGGAGGAGTACGGGATGCCGGATCACACGTGGGATCTGGTGTGGATGACGGCGGCCTTTGCGACGTTGCCGACCGAGCCGTATCCCGAGGTGACGCGGCGGTTGGCGGCCAAGATCATCGACGGCCAGATCACCGAGGGCAAAGCCCGCGGACTCTGGGGGCCGATGTGCGTCCGGCCGGAATTGCTGGCGACCTTGCTCGTGCAGGAGAGCGAACTGGGTCAGGAGCTTCAGAAAGCCCGGGCGGACTTGCGGGAGCAGTCCACACGCAAGCGCGAGCAGAAGGTGGGGGACATCGAGAACGAACTGCAACGTATCCAGATTCGGATCCGGACCATCTCGCTGCTGGGTTCGCAGTTGCACACCGTCGAGTCGCCCTACGTCCTCGATCCCGTGATGGCCAACCCGATCCAACTGACCGGGGCCACGCATTTCTTTTACAACCAGACCACCGCCGATTTGGAAAGCACCGCCCTGGCGCTGTTCGCACTGGGCGTGGCCGGGGAGCAGGGCCAGCTGCCGGCCGAGACGGAGCGGGAGAAAAACAAATTCGGCATTCCGCTGGTGCCGCCGGAGAAAACGCAGGCGGCCCTGGCCCGGGCCGCCACGGCGGTGGCCGAAGCCCAGCCACGCAACGGCGCCTGGGACGAACTCAACCGGCATCAGCCGGTCCATGCCTTCGACGGATTCAAGTTCCTGCCCGTGCCCGTGGATGACAAAACGTTCGTTCCGCTGGAGTCGGCCGTGACGGTGGCCAGCACCGCCGCCGGGATCAACGCGTTGTTGAGCGTGGGCGAGGCGGTCGGGCTGGAAACGGTCCGGCGCCGGTTCGGCTCACAACTGGCGCAAGGTGACAAAGCCCGGAAATTCGTGGTCCAGCAGTATCTCGAGGACAAGCTCAAGACGATCCCATTGGGCGGGATCGTGCCGCCGTATGACACGTACCTCCAGCTCACCGGTCTCCAGCGCCGGTTCAACACCGCCGTCGAAGACGCGCGCGACCAGTGGAAACGACTGGCGTACCGGCTCCTGCTGCTCAGACAAGCGGACGGTTCCTGGGGCGACGACAAGGCGATCTATCTGCTGCCTTCCAGCCACAAGGCCCGCCTCAAAGCGTTGCCCACGCTCGATCCGAAAGTGGGGATCATGAGCATGGAAATTCAAAAGCAGGCGTACGTGAATCCGTATTACCGCACCCATGAGCTGATGCGTTGGACGCAGGTGCGCGAGCGCATCCTGGCCACGGCGTTCGCGACGATGTTTCTGGCCGACGGCGTGCGGCCACCGGTCGCCGGTGTGTACCAGGCCACCGAGTCCGCCGAATCGTCCAGCGCGCTGGGGCTGGCGATCCGCTATCTGCGCAAGAAATTCGGCACGGAGGTCACCTACGGGAAACTCAGTGGCGAGTTGGAGTATGGCGATGCCGCCATCTTCCCGGTCCTGTTCGTCACCGGCACCACCGAAAAGGTGGTTGCCGGCCCGACGGCCACCGCGCTGACCGCGTACCTGAAACACGACGGCTTGGTGGTCATCGAAACCCCGTTCACGCCGGAGGGGACGGCGTTCGCGCAGAGTTTTCAACATTTCGTGCAGACCGCGGTCCCCGAGTTGATCCTGAGAACCTGGAGCGACGAGAAATTTCTCGGCGACCTGGCCGGCAAGGTCCAGTTGCAGGCCCATCTCGGCGCAGACGGTCACCCGGCCGTGGTGTACCTGCCGGTCGCCGAAACCGCCACGAACACGACCGCCGCCGTCAGCACCGTCCAGGCCGGTTATCTGATCTCCAATATTCTGCAGTACCGGATCGATGCCGACATGCTGCAGGAAAAATATCCCATCACCCTTACTTCGGAGAAGAGTCTCACCAACCTCGTGCAGGAGGCGATGAGCCAGATCGTTCTCCCCGAGCGGATCGCGACCCCGGCTGCGTTGCCCCCGCCGCCGGCTCCCGTCGCGCCGGCCGCTCCCGCTGCGCCGGCAACGCCCGCCACACCGGTCACCCCGGCTGAACCGAAACCCGCCGAACCGGCCGGTCCCGACATGGTCGCCCCGACGATCAAGCCAACCGACAAGCAACCCGCCGCCGACGAGTCGTTTTGACCGCGCCACCGTCTGGTCGTGGTTTGATTTAGTCCGCGAAAACCCGTAGTATTTGGCCGTGCGCCTGCGTTGTCTTCAACGATGGTTGGCGGTGACGGTCGCCGGTGGGCTGTGGGCCGCCGGCCGCGCCCCGGCTTGGTCGGCCGAAGTCTATTCGCCTGCCAAGGAGATCGGGGATACCGGCTGGCAATACCTGCAACAGTCCGCCAAGGCCCCGACGCACGAGGAAGCGGTCAGGCTGCTGCAGGCGGCGATCGAAAATTTCCAGGCCGCCCTCGAAATCGATCACAACTATTGCCCGGCGCATCACGGGTGGGCGATGACGTTGCTGGCGGCGTCCGGCCGGACGTCCACCCGCGAGGAATTCGGCAGGGCGATCCAGGCAGCGCGCGAGCGGTTTGCATACGCCGCGGGTTGCCCAAACGTTCAGGCGCAGGTGTTCGACGATTGGGGGTCGATGTTGATGACCCGGGTGGACATGGTGGCCGAGTCGGGTTACGCCCGCTACAGCATTCTCTCGGAAGCGCGTGAGGCGCTGGTGAAGGGGTTGGGCCGCGCGGGCAACGACGAGGAGCGCGCCAAGTTCGAGGGGCTGCTCGGCCAATGTCTGGTGCGGCTGGTTCTCTACAGTCCCAACCCGGAGGAGCGGAAACAACTGTTCGCAGAAGCCAACACGCGGTTTGAGTCGGCCACGCAGCGCGGCGCCGTCGGGAAGTTTGCCGGCCTCTACGCCACCTGGGGTCTGGCGTTGCTCAAGCTCGGGCAGAGTGACAACGACCCGGCCGCGTTGCGGCTCGGCATCGAGCGGATGCAGGAAGGGTTGCGCAAGGTGGCCAACGACAAGGATCCGGCCGCGCTGGTGTTGCACTACAACCTCGCCTGCACCCACGCGGCGCTCGGCGATCAGAGCAACGCGCTGCTCCATCTGCGCACCTGTTTCGAGAACGATCCCGCCGCCGGCTACGTCCGCACCGCCTGGAACGATTCCGACCTCGCCCCCCTGCGCACCGTTCCGGACTTTCAAACTCTCGTCCGCACCTACATGCCCCGGGCCGCGCCCACCCCGCAGGACACGCCAGAAATCCGCGCCCGGCACCTCTACCGCGACGGCAATGATCTGCTCAACAAGGTGGTCGCCGCCGAAGACAACCCCGCCCGCGCGCGGCTCCTCGAACAGGCCGTCGAAAAATATCGCGCCGCCACGGAGCAGGACCCCGACTTCGTGTCCGCCCATCTGATGTGGGCCAACGCGCTCGTCCAAGCGGAAGCGCTGGCGACGAATCAGACCGACCGGTTGGAACGGATCCAGCAGACCCGCGACCGGTTCGCCGCCGCCGCCCATTGTTCCACCGCCGACTCCAAAGTGTACGAGGCGTGGGGCGCCTACCTGTCCAGTCGTGCCGACACCCTGGGGGCGCATCCAGCCGACAAGATTGCCGTGCTGGATGAAGCCGTGGAGATTTACGAGAAGGGACTCACCCACTCCAAGTTCAGCGGCGAGACCGCCCAACTCCAGACGCAACTCGGCATGTGCCTCATTTCAATCGGCGGGCACGAGAGCAACCGCCACAAGAAACGCGAGCGCTATGAGAAGGCCGCCCGCCTCCTGTCCGAAGCCGCGAAAATCGAGGCCTACGCGAAATCCCCCCGCGTCAACGGCATGTGGGGCGTGTCCCTCGTCAAGCTCGGCCAGCTCACCCGCGACACGTTCAAACTGCGCGAGGCCACCCAGCGGCTCACCATCGCCCTGGAAGCCGAGCCGGACAACCCCGAATTCAATTACAACATGGCCTGCGCCTACGCCCTGTTGCGTTACCCCGATGACGCGATGCGCCACCTCCGGGTCTGTTTCGACCGCGACCCGCTTGGCGTGTATTACAAGAGCGCCGAAGCCGATCCCGATTTCGCCCCGATTCGCACCTCCGAGGTTTACAAGGACGTGTTCCGGCCCCGGTTGCCTCCCGACGATCTCACCCAACCACGCCTCCTCCGGCAATGACGCACCACGGTTTCTGGCTCGGACTGGCGGTCGCGGGCGCGCTGGCGGGTGCCGGCCGCGCGGAGACGCAAACTGCCCCGGCCGAGTCACCCGCCCAAGACATCTACGAGACCGGCATGTCGTACCTGCGGGAGGGCCTGCAGGCGCAAGCCCCGGACCTGGTCACCAACTTGTGCCAGCGGGCGATTGAGCATTTCCAGGCCGCGCTCGAACTCGACCGGAAGTTCTGTCCCGCGCAGCACGCCTGGGCATTGGCGCTGGTGGCGCAGGCGCACCAGGCCGAGAACCCCGCGGAGTTCACCCTGCGGGCGCAGGTCGCGCGCGAGCGGTTTGCCCACGCCGCCGATTGTCCCGGCGTCGATGCTGCGTTGTTCGAGGATTGGGGCCAGTTGTTGGTGAGCCGCGTGGATCTCCTCGCACGCTCCACGTATGCGCGGTTCAGCATCTTGACGGAAGCCCGGCAGGCGTTTGAAGAAGGCCTGCGCCGGGCGCGCACCGCGGAGGAGCAAACCAAACTCACCGCCTCGCTCGCCAACTGTCTGTCGCGGCTGGCCCTGTATGCTCCCAATCGAAAAGAGGAAGCGGTTCTACTGGAACGGGCGGACACCCTCTTCCAGTCCGTCGTCCAATCCGGGAAGCAGCCCGCCCACGAGGGCCTGTACGCCGCCTGGGGATTGGCGTTGCTGAAACTCGGCCAGATCACGGGCGACACCAACCGGCTGCACCAAGCCATCACCCGCATGCAGACCGGGCTGCAAATCAGTGCCAGTGGCCGGGACCCGAACGCGCTCGGTCTGCACTACAACTTGGCCTGCACCTACGCCGGCCTGGGCGATCTCGCCAACGCGCTGGGCCATCTGCGGGTCTGCTTGGAGAACGACCCCAAGGGCAGCTACGCCGCCTCGGCCTGCGCCGACCGCGACCTGGAAGTCCTGTGGCGCACCGACGAGTTTCGCGAGCTGATTCGCGCGCGCGCACCCGCGACGACGGCCGGGCCGGCGGACACGCCGGAGAACCGCGCCGGCCGGTTCTTCCGGGAAGGCTACCGGCTGGCGGACCAAGCCGCCGCCAACACCAACCGCAGCGAGCGCGTCCGCGACTTCGAACTGGCCATCGCGCAGTTTCGCGCCGCGGCGGAGTTGCGACCGAACTTCGCCCCCGCCCACCTGCTCTGGGCCAACTGTCTGGTCCAAACGGAATCCTCCACCACCAACGAGACCGACCGGCTAGAGCACATCCGGCTCACCCGCGAACGGTTTGCCGTCGCGACCGACTGTCCGGACGCCGATGCCCGCGTGTATGAGGCTTCGGGCAGTTACCTCATCAGCCGCGTCGATTTGCTCGCTCGGCATCCCGCCGATAAAATCGTCCTCCTGCAAGAGGCCATCGTCATCTTCGAGAAGGGGCTGACGCTCGCCAAGTTCAGCGGTGAAACCGCCCGCCTCCAGATCCAGCTCGCCAGTTGCCTGATCACCATGGCCAGCCACGCCACCGACCGCCATCAGAAACGCGAATGGTACCGGCGGGCCAACACGCTGCTGGGTGAAGCCGCCACGGTCGAAGCCTATGCCAAATCACCCCGCCTCAACAGCCTCTGGGGCGTCGCCCTCGCCAAACTCGGACAGCTCAGCCGCGATACCTTCAAAGTGCGCGAGGCCACCCAACGGCTCCAAACCGCTCTCGAATCCGACCCGGCTGATCCTGAGCTGAACTACAACCTCGCCTGCGCCTACGCCCTGCTGCGCGACGCCAACACTGCCATGCGCTACTTGCGCGCCACGCTCGACAACGATCCCACGGGCCAATACTACAAAATCGCCGAGGCTGACCCCGATCTCGAGCGGATCCGGTCTTCCGATGTTTACAAGGAAGTGTTCCGGTCCGGCCGGCCGTTTGACGATCTCACCCGGCCCATCCTCTCCCAGTAGCCGCGCCGGCTCATTCGTAGCGCAACGCCACAATCGGATCGAGCCGCGCCGCCTTCCAAGCCGGGTACAACCCGGCCACGGCGCCGACCCCGGCCGAGAACAGAAAACTCACCAGCATCGCCCCCGGCCGCACCACCGGCGAAAACTCAAACGGCGCGAGCCAGCCCAGCACTTTCACCAGTGCAAACGCCACCGCCAATCCCGCCATCCCGCCCAACACCGCCAGCACGATGCTTTCCGCCAGCACCTGCGCGAAGATGTCCCGCGGCCGTGCGCCCACCGCTTTGCGAATCCCGATCTCGCGAATGCGCTCGCTGATCGAGGCGAGCATGATGTTCATGATGCCAATCCCACCGACCACCAGCGAGATGCTCGCGATCAACCCGCCCGTGCGCAGCGCGTTGGAAGTCTGCTCGTTGATCCGGTCGGCCCAGTTCTCCTGCGTGTTGAATCCAAAATCCTCCACCCCGCGGTGCGTCACCAGCAGCACGTTCTTCACCTGCTGGATGGCTTGGTCCAGCCGGCTCACGTCCGCCACCCGCAGATTCAAATACGTCAACCGCACATCCGGCAGATCGTTGCTGACGGCCCCGGACTTGAACGTCGCCTGCATCGTCGTCAACGGCAGGATGACAATGTTGTTTTTCCAGTCGAACCAGTTGCCCATCCGCTGCCCGCGTCCGCCGCCGCTGCTGCGTCGCTGCTCGGCCCGCACCGCCGCCGTGTCTGGCGCGCCCGCCTCCCGCCGTTTCCGGGCCGGCTCGGATTCGTAGTACCGCAGCAGGCCGACGATCGTGAACGCGCGATCATTGATCGAGATCGTTTCCCCCAGCGGCACCGCCGCCGGTGTAAACAACTCATCCCGCACCCGCGTCCCGATCACACACACCGGCTGACATCGCTCCAAATCCAGATCGGTGATGAACCGCCCGTGCTCCACCGCATGCGTGTTGACCTCCAGAAAACTCTGCGTCGCCCCGACCACCTGCCGGGGCCGATGCGATTTCGCGCCGCGCACGATGGTCGCGCCGCCCAAATCCACTTCGGGCGAAACGGTCTCGATCAACGGACAATTCGCCCGGATCGCCTCGACGTCCACCATCGTCCGTCCCGGCGACACCTCGGCCAGATGCTCCTGCTCCTTGGGCGGCGCCTGATCGATCACCGTCACCTTCTCCAGCCCGCCGACCTCCCGCAACGTCGCCTGCCACCCGCGTGTCATCCCGGCCACCAGCGAAAACATTCCCACCAAACTCGCCACGCCGAGAATGATGCCGAGCATCGTCAGCGCCGACCGAAACTTGTGCGCCGCGATCTCCTTCAGCCCAACCAAAATGCCGAGCCAGAGGTTCATCAAAGTAGGACAGGCATCTTGCCTGTCTCCTTCCTGCACCTCAAGCCCGGACCGTCCCCTCGGGTGCGATTCGAATAGGCGGTGATGTGCGTGTACCGCAGCCGTCCCCGGCTGTGGGTTCCCGCACCGTCCCGGTGCGGCGGGTCTGGCGGCGGGACGCCGGCCGAACTCGCAGCCGGGGACGGCTGCGGTACGGTTCTCTTGCGTGCCTGACCGACACTTTGGATCGCATCCGGTCCCGCTTTCGTCTTGCCAACTCATTCCACCGGGCGCAGACTGCCGCCGTGCCCTGTCTGACTCAAAAGAAATCCGATGGTTCGCTGGTGAAACAATGGAATCTGGGGAAGCTGCCGCTCACCGTGGGTCGCGGCGACGACGTCAACGCCAAGGTGGACGACGGCGAGTTATCCCGTCGTCATTTCACGATTGAGCCGACCGAAAAAGGCTACGCGATTCGCGATCTCGGCTCGCTCAACGGCACGCAAGTCAACGGCCAAAAGATCACCGGGACCGTCATCCTCAAACCTGGCGCCCGCATCCGCGCCGGCCAATCGAATTTCGTCTTCGAAGAAGGTCTGAGCACAATCATCGGACAGTTGGAAAAAGACCCGAAAGGCTACAGCACCCAAATCCGCGAACTGTCGAAGCAAGCCAAGAAGTAGGCGCGGCGTTCCCGCCGCGGTTTCCTGTGTTCCGCCACCCTCCCGCGCTTACCGAATTCCGTCTTTTGATGTAACTGATGTCACACAGAAACACGGAATTCGGCCGGCCATCAGGATTGGGTTGCGGGCCGCCGTTCGAGATGAGTTAAACGCCTTTTGGATTTGACTCGCGGGGGTGTTCCGATAGTCTGCCGGCCCCATGGCGAAACTTTCGATCAAGGATTTGCAGGAGATTCGTGGCAAGATGGTGATTGTCCGCGTGGATTACAACGTGCCGCTCGATGACGCCGGCGCGATCACCGACGACAAACGGATCAAGGCGACCACTCAAACCGTCGAGCATCTGTGGCAGAACGGCGCGCGCGTGGTGCTCGCATCGCATCTCGGCCGCCCCAAGGGCAAGCGCGACCCGAAACAGAGTCTGCGCGTCGTGGCGCAGCGCGCGGCGGAATTGTTCAGCCGGCCGGTGGCGTTTGTGGACGATTGCATCGGGGACAAGGTCGAGAAGACCAAGGCGATCATGCAACCGGGCGACATTCTGTTGCTGGAAAACCTCCGCTTCTACGCCGAGGAAGAGAAGAACGATGCCGGGTTTGCCGCCAAGCTCGCGACGGGCATTGATCTATATGTCAACGACGCCTTCGGCACCGCGCATCGCGCGCACGCTTCAACGGCGGGCGTGCCGGAGATCATCAAGAAGCGTGGCGGCCGGGCGGCGGCGGGTTTCCTGATGGAGAAGGAACTGCAGCATCTCGGCACCGCGCTGGCCAATCCCGCGCGACCGTTCGTCTGCATCCTCGGCGGCGCAAAGATTTCCGGGAAGATCGACGTCATCAATAATTTGCTCAGCAAGGCCGACGCGATCCTCATCGGCGGCGCGATGTCGTACACGTTCCGCAAATCGCAGGGCTTCGGCATCGGCAGATCGCTCGTCGAAAACGACAAGCTCGACGTGGCGAAGTCGTTGCTGGAGAAAGTAGGACAGGCGTCTCGCCTGTCCAGTCCGGGCGGAGGGACAGGAGGGACGCCTGTCCTACCTTGCCGGTTCCTGCTCCCGCTCGACCAGATTCAGACCACCGAGATCAAAGCCGGCGCGCCGAAGCGCGTGACCGACGGCCCGAGCATCGAGGACGGTTGGGAAGGCGTGGACATCGGCCCGCAGACGATCGAGGCATACAAGAAAGTGATCGCGACCGCCAAGACGATTGTTTGGAATGGCCCGATGGGAGTGTTTGAAATCCCGGATTTCTCGACGGGCACGTTCGAGGTCGCCAAGGCCATCGCCGCGAACAAAGGTTGCACGAGCATCATCGGCGGCGGCGACAGCGCGAAGGCCGTCAAGTCCGCCGGCGTGGCCAAAGAGATGACGTTCATCAGCACCGGCGGCGGAGCATCGCTGGAGTTTTTGGAAGGCAAAGCGCTGCCGGGCGTGGCGGCGTTGAGCGACAAATGAATTGTAAGGCCTATCCCTTTGACTCAACCAGACCCTATCTGTAGTATCGCGTTGAATGGAAGACTATCCGCGCACGCTGATGGAGTTGGAGCAACGGTTTTCTACGGACCAAGCCTGCCGGGCCTATCTGT
>Ga0247727_10020016_pt1 | contig 10287 bp, 17 predicted proteins | sample WisWelCaveWW1625_FD_202498 | JGI IMG/M metagenome (GOLD analysis project Ga0247727, IMG submission 202498) | Biofilm microbial communities from Wishing Well Cave, Virginia, United States - WW16-25 | ecosystem: Environmental > Aquatic > Deep subsurface > Groundwater > Cave microbial mat | place... | reverse complement strand
CGCCTGTCCCTGCCAGCCTTTGCAGGATGAGCTGTTTGTGTTTGAGGATCGATTCGTAGCTGACATTTTGTTCGAGCACGGTGGAGAGTATGGCGAGCAGACGGGTAAACTCAACCCGTTCTTTTAGCGAATTGCTGAATAAAGATACAACCTCAGGGATGGATGATTTTTTGTTCAATGAATCAAGTTCCGTATCCACCGCGTCGTACCATTCAATGAGTTGCTCTTCCATCAAAGCCAGGAACATTTCCTCCTTGGTGGGGAAGTAGAGAAAGAGCGTGCCTTTTGCCAGCCTGGCTTTGCCCGCCACGGCAGACATCGTCACTTCGTTGTAGGAAGTGCTCTTGAAAATCTGCAAGGCGGCGGTTAGGATGACCTGCCTCTTTTCAAGTTTGTGTTCTTCTTTTACGGCTCTCTGCCTTTTCATAAATAAATGACCTGTGGTCAGTTATAACTGACCACAGGTCATTTTGTCAAGAGGAGAATGGCTTGTTTATGGATGCTTCGGGGCGCTACTCGGAGGGTGGAAATATGTCAGGAACCGGGATTCCGATTTCCCGTAGAATGAAGCGGCTTTCGTCGTCGGCGGGTATTGAAGCCCACACATCTTACCTCTCCCCCTTGACTTTCCCCCTGCGTCAAACTTTATACTGCCGCACATCCTTCAATCCGGGACGCTGGCAATAAGAAAAAGCTGTGGTCCCCCTGAAAGCCGCTTCCAAGCGCGCATGGCGACGATTCAGGAGAGCATAAGTGAGCGCGAAAAGTAGATCAAAACCGATGACGCCCTGGGTAATCCTTGCGGGCGTCGTGGGTATGTCCATTTTCATAGTTGCTGAAATGGCAAGAGGAGCATCCGCCATGACCGATTCCATCCTGATCGAAAGACCGCCTCAAAAAGTGTTTCAGGTGTTGGTAGACCCCGACGACATCACCAGAATTTCTCAAAACATCGGCAATGTTCAGTTGGAGACGCAAGGGCTTTTTGAAAAGGGATCAAGATACCGAAGAGTCTTATACAGTCACGGACTGCCGAACCCTCAAGTGGTGACGGTGGAAGAACTGGAACAGGACCGATTATTGACCACAAAAACCACGCTGGTTGGGTTTGATGTCACCTATCGGTATGTTTTGGAGCCAACTTCAGATGGAAAAACCCTGCTCTCTCTCGAAAAGGAAGGGCAGGGCGGCTGGTTGATTTTCAAGCCGCTTCTCATCCATCTTTTGACGCGCCCGGAACACGACGGCGGTCATCTTGCACTGATAAAAACGGCTGTTGAATCGCAACCATAATCATTCCAACAAGGAGATAAAAATGAACGTAATTCTGTTTGGCGCACCAGGGAATCTAGGCCCGCTCACCTGAAAAGGTTGTCGTGTGGCATCAGGCTGTGAAGGTTGTGCACGGCGATGTCGGGGATGAACGAGCGGTGACCGGCAGGTATCGAACGCGCGCTGGCAAGCCATACCTCTTTGGAAAAATGGAAATCCCGCTTGGGGATGTAGCGGATTTTATCGCGCAGGAGATCAGCCAGCGGCAGTATCTTCGGCAACCTGCGGCGATTGCCCAACGGTGATCCATATTTTCCCTCTTGACATTCACTCTGCGTCAAACTTTACACTGTGGCGCAAATCAACACAAAGGAGACAAGACATGCTGCACAATAAAAAATTCACTATTGCATGGATCGGGCTGGTCGTTTTTGCAATCGCGCTGACCGCGTGCGGCGCGCCGCCATCAGCCGCCAACGATGTGAAGGACTACGGCTTCATCGTGAAGGGCGTTTCTGGAAACGATGTGATGCTCGATAGAACCTGGTATCGCGCATGTGCGCCGGGCGGCGTTGGCGTCTGGACGCAAAGTATGCGGACGCTTTCGGGCTTCGAGTTGGCGACTACCGTGATGGATTATCAAAACGATTCGGCAACGCCGGACTGCGCCAATGGGCTCGGGGCGATCACCATCTATGTCCAGACGCTGACCAACGATCACACGCTCGTTCCGATTACATGGGTGGACCTCAGTGGGCAGCCTGCCGACCCGCCAGCCGGGCTGGAAGATGTAAAGGAAGCCAATGGCGCAACCGGCGTTGTAATCTTTGCCACGCTTACACCAATTACGCAGGCAAAAGCCGATGAATTGAACGCTGCCGCTTTCTGCGGAATTTCCAACTGGACCTCAGGCGTAACCACAGATGTACTGCCCTGTTTTTCCTTCGGCGGACCCGCAAAAGGAGTGATCATCGTGGATGACCGGACGGAAACGGGCGCAGTTTATGACGGGATCAGCGTCAACCCCGCTGAATATCCAACCCTGATGCCCAATGTATTTCCACATACAGGGCCATTAAATGGGCTTGAATTTGGCGGTCAATAAAATTCGATCACGAAACTGATGTTTTGTAAAAGTGACAGCCGTAGATGTGTGGCTGTCATTTTTTTTCGATGGACAGCTGCATTTCCACGGTGACATTTTCGAAGCTGGCGAGATCAAGTTCGCGCCCGAACAAATGGATTTCGCGAAATGCGCCCGCGGGAGCGTAATTGTTCTGCGCCGCCCAGGTGCAGAGCGCGGTAATACCTTGCCCCACATCTGCGAAGTGGCCGTGATGGATGGTGGTTGCCATCAGCGGGGTGAATGCCAGTTCGCGCAGGGCAGGCTCACCGTCAAGAGAGAGGCGGCTCGCTTTCTTCGGCGAAATGGCTGTGGCAAGTTCGACATCAATCTCCTCTTCCACGTATTCGCGGTTGTGATAAATCGCCAGTTCGGGGCTTTCTGGCTGGATGTGCTGTTCTGCCAGTCCCCGATAAAGCGCGCGAAACATGTCGGCGCGATATTTCTCCGCGTCGTTCAGCGTCGGCACGATGCGGCGCACGGACGCGGCGGTAAGCGGCGGGATTTCCTTGACAAGGACTTCATACGGAGAGATTTTTCCTTCCGCTTCGATCTGACGCAGGCGGGCAGCGAGGCGCGCAATTTGTTTTTGCCCCTGCTGAAGTTGTTCTTCCAACTCGATTTGTTTCTTTGCCAGCATCTCACCGAGTTCTTTGGCTGTGAGATCATCGGTCAGCATAACCGAAATTTGTTCGAGTGAAAATCCCAAATCCTTGAGCGCAAGAATGCGGTTGAGGCGCGGCAATTGTTCCAGCGCGTAAAAGCGATAACCCGTAATGGCTTCGACATGCGCGGGTTTAAGCAAATTCAATTCATCATACAGGCGCAGGGCACGAGTGGAGACTTGCGCGAGCTGGGAAAAGTCACCGATACGAAGCAAGGACATAGGAGTGATTGTATCGCAAATCGAAAAAGGAGAATTCAAACAGGAACAATACAGACGGCGAATTTCGTACAACACTCACAACCTGGCAGCGCATGGCAGTCTTTTCCATGGACTCGGCAGTCGGTATTTCGTAGAATGAGCGGCAAAGGAGAACAAACCATGAAAAAAGAAATTGCACATGAAAATTGAAGTCATCACCCGCAAGTCCACTTCTGAAAATTCCCGCCTCCCCATTCTATGCGTCCACGGCGGGTATCACGGCGCGGGGGAGGTTGTCAGGGCGAGGGGAATGTGTCAGGAACCGGGATTCCGATTTCCCGCAGAATGAAGCGGCTTTCGTCGTCGGCGGGCAGAAACGCCACGATCTGGGGGAAGTCGAATTGGAAGTAGCCGACAGAAATCAACAGCGGACGTAAGCGGGCGCGTTTTGGCTGAGGCCGCGAGGAGGACACGGCCACCTCGACAATCGTGGAGATGGGTTGAGCCTGGGCGCTGGGATCGGATTCAAACGCCGTATCCACTCGGACCGTGCGCCAGTGATCTTCGAACTCAGGCAAGTCCATGAGTTGGTTGAGTAGATCCTGATACCATGGCTCAAACTGGCAGAGCAGGTTTGCCAGTTTGAAACCGTAAATGGTTTGGCGCGCCATGCGCGTCCACGACTCACGGTTTTGGATGAGGTGCGGTTGAAGCGGAAGGTCAGGGTCGAACAAGAGATGCAGGATGTTTAGCTGAGGCGGAGGAATGGCAAGGACGTCTTCGGGTGTGACGCGGTTGAGTGTAAGCGTATGTTGGTTGATGTAATGAATATGCCAGTCGCGGTGGATGATGATGGCGGGCAGGGGGAGGTTTTGGACAACCCCGATTGCGGCTTGCAAGGCTTCCTCAAGTTTTGCGCCTGTAAGATAAGGTGTGACTGGCGTTGCTTGCGCGGCAAGTAATAAACGATTACGTTCTTCGAGCGAGCAATTCAGGTAATCGGCGATGTCCATTACGATTTCGCGGCGCGGGGGACGGGTGACGCGTCCCTGACGCATGGGCTTGTAACTGCCATAAACCATGTCCTCGAATTCGGTGCGCGTCCACGCGCGCGGACCCCAATCATCATCACGCCAAGAATTTTGCGAACGTTGATGCAATGCCAGGTCACGTTGACGTTGTTCCAATAGTTCTTCTATGACGGCAACAAAGTCCTTACAAGCAGGGTGAACTTTGGTCGAAATTGTATTCTTCATCATCAAAGACCTCCAAGTGTTTACTCGGAGTTTGTATTGTACATCAACATCTTCGCTGGATTTTCAAAGCATCTTGTTTGAATTAGCCTTCCCTGAATCGTTTCCAAAATCCCGCCATTTGTTCCAATTCCTGCGCGCTGAAACGCGCGAGGAAATGTGCGCGCACAAATGGGACATGCGCTTCTATTGCGGCGCGAAACCTCTCGATGCCTGCTTCGGTCAGCGCTGCATACGCCCCGCGTCGATCTTCAGCGGCTTCCTCACGGACAACCAGCCCCGCCTTTTCGAGACGTTCCACGACGCGGCTGATCCCACTGCGGGTGAGGATGCTCTGCGCGGCGAGGTCCTGAATCCGCAGACGATGAGTCGGCTCCCAGGTGAGACGCAGCAACACCTCAAATTCCACGTGAGTGATGCGGGAATGTTCCTGCAAATCTGCCTCAATCAAACGGTTTATATAGGAGTATGTTCCGAGGAAACCTCCCCAGGCATCCCGTTCAAGTTTCGAAAAATGATCTGCCATAAAAATATCTCCTTTTTGCCTCTTGACAAATGCGTGAACACGCACATATAATAGGAATTGCGTGATTAGTCACGTAATTTTACCACAAGTCAAGGAGAGACAAAATGGAAAACCTGAAAGAAATCGTACGACCCTTCTACACCCAATGCCTGACGGTCAACCCAGATGCCAACGTGGCTGAAACAATGGGCAAACTCCTGGCAGACGGCTTCCAGTCCAGGGGTTCTGTGGATGTCAAATCCAAGGAACAACTTATTGGGCAGGTGCAATTTTTCTGGAAGTTGATCCCCGACCTGAAATGGGAAATCCAGGAAATGTATCAGGATGGCAACACCGTGATTGTGCGGAGCATGGCTTCGGGAACCCCCAATGGCGACTTCATGGGCGTGAAGGCTACTGGCGCAAAGTCTTTCAAGACCATGACCATTGACATGCACACCGTTGAAAACGGACAGGTGATCAAAGTCCATCACCTCGAAGACTGGTCAACTGCTATCAAGCAACTTTCGGCTTAACCAAACCATATTTTTAGGAGTTTACTATGAACAATGAATCAAACTCCCCCGGAAAATCTCCGCGGATAGCCATCATCCTGTTGGGTGGCTTGGCGCTGTTCCAGACAGTGCGCGTGCTAGCATACTCCTTGATCCAGGACGTTTTGGCTGGCATCACACCCGATGCGTGGCTTTTCCCCGCCTTGGTTGATGTGTTTGTCGGGGTTACAGCTCCCTTTGTCGCGTTCGGTCTTTGGAGGGGAAAAGGTCTCGCCGTCTGGACATCTGCGATCGTCTCCTTTTGCATTTCGATCAGCGATCATTTGGATGCGATGACCGTGGTTCTTACTACGAGCGGTCCGCTCCCAGCCATGATGAGCGGCGCGCCATCGTCTACTGCGACTTTCTTGGCGGTGATGAGTCTCATTGAAGCGCTTGCCATTTGGGCATTGGCAGGGAAGAGCATGAGAAATCATTATCTTGGTTCCCAAATGGGCTAAAGGAGCCTGTTCCATGTCTGACACTTTAGGAGAATAAAATGAATACAGAATACAGGGAATACATAAATAAATACGCACAAATCTACCGCCCCAGACAATCAGAAGCCATCTGCCTCGGTGACCACCATGGTTGACGAAGAAGGAGCGAGGCGAGCTGGCGAAGCGTCGTGGTCCCGCTTGGCTCTCGGATTCCTGGCTGCTTTCATATCAGCCCAGGTCGTGGGCATTGCGGTCGGGCTACTGACGATGGATCAAACGCGGCGCGCGATGGGGGACCTCTTGCGCGAAGATGCATGGTTTACCGGCTTCATATTAGCGACGGCGATCCTGGCTCTTCTATTGACTTACATTCAGGCGAGGCGGCCCGCCGCGACCTATCTCGAGGCTGCCGTCATGGGCTTCATTGCGGCCTTTGCGGTATGGTTCCCTGATAGGCTCATCTTCGCGGCCGCTTTCGATTTACCTATCGAAGTCCATCTCGACCTGTTCTGGACTGGTTCTCTCAGAACACTGATGGGCGTCGCAGGAGCCATGGCCCTTCGGTATGTTTGGACCTTCAGGCGGGGGACCGAGCAGGCCTGAGGCACGAAACGCAGGACGATGCCGAGATTTTAATGTTCATTTTGTTATTCCGGTTGATGACCAATAGAAAGGTAGAGAAAATATGAAAACGAAAATTCCACTCTGGATAAATATTTTGCACGTTGTACTCATCTTGATTTTATCCTCTCAAGCCTTTTCTTTCTATTTCAAACCTGAACTGGTGTATCCAGGCATCAACATTGATAGCATTGTTAACCAACTATCTATCTATGAATTGGCAGGTAGAACCGCAACGATGGCTATTGTATCCATAGTTGTTTTGCTGTCACAAAACCCGCGATTCTTTGTGGTTGCCTTCTTAATGCATTTCCTGCGCGAATCGCAAGAGATGTTTATTGACCCACTGAACCCACTGGTAAATACACCTGTGCCTCCTATTGCCGACTTCTTTGTTCATGTATTTATTGTTACTCTGGAACTGATTGCTCTGATAATATTGTACAAAATCTCAAAGCGATTAGACGAGGCGCCAAATTGATGGTCACTCAATCCATTGAAATCAACGCAACGCCCGAAAAGATATCCTCGGCTCTGAGATTTTAATGTTCGTTTTGTTATTTCGGCCGATGACCAATCGAAAGGTGGAGAAAATATGAAAACCAAAATCCCGCTTTGGATTAACATCCTGCAAGTCGTCATTCTTGCGATTCTGTCCTTCCAAACCTATGCCTGTTATTTCAACCCGCCCTCGTTTCGCCGGGCGCTGTATTGGACAACATATCCATCAAACTGGGGTTCTATACGACTGGCGGATTAGTCGTTGCATTAAGCATTGGGCCGGTTCTTGCAATTCTCAGCAACCGCCCCAAGTCCATGGCGCTGATCCTGATCGTTCGCACATTGGCTGCACTCCAAGACCTGACCATTGCCATTGTCCTGGGCTTGGGCGCGGGGCTGATTGTTTTTCAGGTGATCGTCGGCCTGTTTGGAATCGCATCCGTTGTCAAATTGTTCAGCATTATTAATACAACCGAGAAGCAAGCGGTTTAATGGATGAAAAACGTATGAAGAAAATACTTATTGCTGGCGGGAACAGCGGCATCGGTCTTGAGTCGGCGCGCCAACTCACTGCGCTTGGACATCATGTCGTTCTTTTGGGGCGCGACCCACAGAAGGGGGAAGCGGCGCGCGCGGAGTTGGAGAGTCACCCTGGTAAAGCGGAATTTCTCGCCGCCGATCTCTCCACCCACGCAGGAGTCAGGGCGGCGGCAAACGCTCTTCTCGCGACGCATGAAAGGTTCGATGTCTTGCTGCATACCAGTGGAGTCCTTATCTTCGATGAAGCGCGAACGGCAGACAGACTGCATCCCTTCTTCACGGTGAATTATCTCAGCCGCTACCACCTGACCCAATTACTGCTTCCCTTGTTGCGGAAGTCTGAATCTCCGCGGGTGATTATGCTCTCATCCGATATCGCCCTGGACACGGAGATTGACTTCAACCAGTTCCCCAGGTTCGAGCCGTTCGATTTCGGACGCGCGCGGGCGGCAATCCAGTTTGGCAATCACCATTACGCAGTGCATTTGCAAGACAAGGAGAAGGGCATCCTGTCTGCGGTGGTTAATGCGGGACTTGCCGACACAGGGATTTGGCGTGAAGTGCCGTCAGCACGCGAGGGAGCGCTTAATTCACGCCGCATGAATACTATCCCTGAGTCAGCAACGGTGCCTGTCGCACTCTGCATTAACGACGGCTGGAAATCAGGCTCGTATTGGGGAACGCTTGGCAAACTGGAGCATACCCCGCTACGACTGGATCCCCAGACAACGGAGCGGCTTATCTCGATTTGCCGCGATCTTACGGGTGTTTAACACCAGGAGAAAACATGAAAACCAAAATCCCGCTTTGGATCAACATCCTGCAAGTCGTCATTCTTGCGATTCTGTCCTTCCAAACCTACGCCTGCTATTTCAACCCGGAACTGATCTACCCGGGAATGACAATTGACGCCTCTGTGATCTACGTACTCGCAGGCAGAAACGCAATGATGGCCGCGATCTCCCTGCTGGCTCTGATCAGGCAAAACCCGCGCTTCTATTCCTTCGCCTTTCTCATGCACAGCCTGCGCGATTTGCAGGATATGTTCATTGCGCCGTTGACCGGCGAGCCAGGCGGTGCGGCGATTGGCACATTTTTCGTTTTCCTGATTGTGTTCGTCATCCCTGAAATTCTGGCTTATTTCAAACTCAACAAGATGGCAAACGAACTCGAAAAAGGAGCGGCATGATGCACATCGCCCAGGTCGGCGGGCTGACCGTTTCAAATTTCACCCGCGCAAAACTGAAGGTGGATCAATCCATCGAAATCCAAGCCTCACCTGAAAAAATCTGGGGCGTCCTCAGCGACCAATCCATCGCGGCGGGGTGGCTGCCCTCCGTGAAAAAAATGGAATCGTTTGATACGTCAAAAGCAAATGCAGACGGCGTCGGTGCCGAGCGGATCGTCGTCTACGGGTCGGGTTACAGGATCAAAGAAACGGTGGTTTACGCCGAGCGGAACAAAATCCTCGCCTACCAGATTGCGTTTCCGTCCATGGTCAAAGACCACCTCTCCATCCTCGAAATCGAGGGAAGCGGGCGCAGGTCATCCACCGTGCGCCTGTACGCGTTTTTCACGCCCACCGAATGGACTGGCTATCTGATGCAATTTGGCGTGTACGCCAGCATCGTCAAAGCGTCACTGAAAAAGTTGAATGAGATTTGCCTCAAATAACCAATGCAAACGAGCATCCCGCTTTGGATTGACCTCCTGCAGATCGTCATTCTCTTCATCCTATCTCGCCAGGCGTTCAATTGTTATTTCAACCCCGAAAAGATATACCCGGGTCTCACAGGCGCGCCCGCCCGAAAAGTGACGTACGTGCTGGCGAGCAGGAATACTATGATGGCGGTCATCTCCCTCCTTGCACTGGTTTTGCAGAACCCCGCATTTCTGTGCTTTGCCTTCGTCATGCACAGCCTGCGCGAATTGCAGGATACGTTCATCATCCCGCTGACGAATCCTCCGGGCAACGGCAGGGTCAAAGTCTTCTTCGTATTTCTCTTCGTCTTCGTCATTCCAGAAATCACTGCCGCCGTGACATTGTATAAGCTGATTGGTTAGACAAAACAAAGGAAGATAGTGAACAACATTTCTCCCGTCAACTACGATGTGATCGCGCCGAAGTACGATGCGCGTTACGCGCAGAATCCGCTTGCAGGAGTGTCGCGCGAATTACGCGCGCTGGTTACTCAAGGCAGGGCGCGCAAGGTATTGGAAGTGGGCTGCGGCACTGGACGCTGGGTCATCGAACTTGCCCCTCTCGTCCCGCGCATCATCGGTCTTGACCTTTCGTTTGGGATGTTGGAACAAGCCCGCGCTCAGAACAATAAATTGCTGTTAACGAATGGCGACGCCAATCACCTGCCTTTTCCCTCCGCAAGTTTTGATTTGATCCTGTCGGTGAATGCCCTGCAACACTACGCCGACCAACGCGCGTTCATCAGCGAGGCGCGGCGATTATTGCGCGCAGGCGGCGCGCTCGCCATCGTCAATCTGGATCCGCACATCGGACACGATCAATGGTATCTCTACGAATATTTTGAGGGTGTGCAAGCCGCTGACTTGCGACGCTTCGCCTCCAGCGGCATATTGCTTGATTGGATGCTCGCC
>Ga0247727_10020015_pt1 | contig 10288 bp, 20 predicted proteins | sample WisWelCaveWW1625_FD_202498 | JGI IMG/M metagenome (GOLD analysis project Ga0247727, IMG submission 202498) | Biofilm microbial communities from Wishing Well Cave, Virginia, United States - WW16-25 | ecosystem: Environmental > Aquatic > Deep subsurface > Groundwater > Cave microbial mat | place... | reverse complement strand
TCCAGGATGTGGATTGACGTTGAAGGTGTTTTTTTGAATATGCCCGAAGGAAAAGCGCGGGCATGTGCTATGTGGAAAATCTATCGAGGCTGGACGATTGATGGACGAATCGACTGCCCGGAGTGCACACGATGAATTACGTCGTCGAATTTATCGGGCATGATGTAAAATCGAGACATACTCAGCCGATGAGCAAAAGGGGCGCGGAGTTGGCGCAAATTTTAATACCAATGGAAACAAGAATTGTCCCGGAGAGCGAAGTTTTAGATCCGGAGAATAAAGGGAGGGTAGAGACATGAGCAATGAGTTAACAATATTAACAGCGCGGGATATTCGTGAGCAAGTAAATCTGATTCAAGAAGTGATGAAGGCGGTAATGAAAAAGGACGTGCATTACGGAATTATTCCAGGGTGCCCTAAACCATCATTGTTTAAAGCTGGGGCGGAGAAGATTGCCGCGACGTTTCGCATTGCAGTTAAATCAACCGTCGAGGATTTGTCAACTCCCGATGAGAAGCATTTTCGGGTGACGTGTTCCGGTTATACGCCAAATGGAACGCTATTAGGTTCAGCGGTTGGAGAATGTTCCAGCAACGAAGAAAAATTCAAGTGGCGATCCCCTGTTTGTGATGAAGAGTTTGCCGAAGTGGACGGAGATCGTAAACGTGAAAAGTGGGTTAAAGGATATGGCGATAAACCAGCTTTTAAGAAAAAGCAGATTAGAACGGAACCTTCCGACCTGGCTAACACCATCCTACAGTTGGCTGATAAAAGGGCTTATGTCGCCGTTGTCCGTAAGATAACCGCCGCTTCAGACGTATTCACCCAAGACATCGAGGATTTGCCTGAAGGGGTTGTTGTCCCAGATGAAACTGCGGCCACTAACGGAAAACCAGAAGTGGAAATGCCGAAAGAAAAAAATAGTGGCATAAAATCTGAATTACTTTGCGTTTCTTGTGATGCCATTGTCAGCCCCAAAGTGGCCGACTTTAGTAAGAGTAAATTTGGAAAACAGTTGTGTATGGCTTGTCAAAAGGCGGTTAGTAAAGAATGAAAGGTTTTCAATCCGGTAAAAATCATTGGAATTGGAAGGGTGGGAAAATACTTAGAAGAGGGTATATTTTGATAAGGAATCCAGAACATCCTAATTCTTGTAACGGATATATTCTAGAACATCGTTTTTTGGTAGAAAAACATATTGGGCGATATCTTGGAAAGCATGAAATCGTTCATCACATTAACGGTAATCCGCGGGATAACAGAATAGATAATTTGAAATTATGCTCTTCTGTTGGAGAACATTTAAAACATCATTATAGAAAATTCCACAATTTAAATAATAACGAAAAATATCGTCAATGTTCCATTTGCCATAAAATTTTTAAATTATCTGTCAGTAATTTTCATAAAAGCAAACGATCTCCTTACGGGTTAAGATATCAATGTAAAAAATGTCATTTAAATTATGCCCGTGAACTTTATAAGAAAAATAATGAAAAAAGTTTTCTTAGATAAAATTAAACACACCTACACCGACGAAACCGGCAAGGTCTATCCGTCTGTCACCCAATTACTCAAGGCGGCCAATTTTTACAATTATCAAGCCGTCAATTCCGATGTTTTGCGCCGGGCCGCACAATTTGGCCAAGCTGTCCATAAAGCCACGGCTCTTTTAGATAGAGATAACCTCGGCGAATACGACCCGGCGCTTGATCCTTATCTCAATGGTTGGCGTAAATTCAGAAGTGATTTTTTTTCATCTCTTCAGATCAGGATTATCGAACGCCCTCTTATCTCGACTAAGTATGGATTCGCCGGCCAACCAGATCGATGTTTCGATAATCTGACAAAATCCGGTGGAGTGGTGGTGGATATCAAAACCGGACAGCATGAGGATTGGCACTCATTACAAACGGCGGGTTATGATTTTCTTATTCGTGAATATCTTGGAAAAGAAAGCCCGCGCACTTTCGAGCATTGGGTTGTCCATCTCATGCCCGAAGAATACAAAATTGAACCGGTTGATAAAAACGATATTGAGTTTAACAAAAAGACATTTTTGAGCGCCGTACAAATCTGGCATTGGCGAAATTCAAACGGAGGGAACAACCATGAGCGAAATAATTGAAATAGATCAACAGGTGGAAAAAGAGTCAACGGCGGTCGTCACGCAAGCGGTGCAGTATGCCGTTATCAAGACTCCGGAGCAATTCAACATGGCCGGGGAATTTTTAAAGACCATCAAATCTATGCAAAAGAAAGTTTCCGATACATTCGACCCCATTGTTCAACGGGCTCATGCCACATGGAAAGAGGTATTGTCGCAAAAAGCCAAATTTTTTGATCCTTTAGATGATGCTGAAAAAAAAATCAAATCATCCATGATCCGATTCTCTGATGAACAGGAGAAAATTCGTTTAGAGGCTGAAAGAAAGGCCCAGGCTGAAGCAAGGGCTAAGGAGGAGGCTGAGCGAAAGAAACTTGAAGAGAAGGCCCAAAAAGCGGAAGAGAAAGGCAATTTAGAAAAGGCTGAGGAATTGCGAAACAAGAAAGAAGAAGTTTTTATTCCAACCCCATCGATACAATCAATCGTTCCCAAAGTCAGTGGCATCAAAACTCAGAAAGTCTGGAAAGCCAGAATTGTTGATTTTACCAAAATTCCCGCCGAACATCTTATTGTCACTGATAAACAGCGCGAGGCCCATCAATCATATTTGAACGGTGTGGCTAAGTCGATGAAAGGCACAATCAAAATTTCTGGCGTTGAATTTTTTGAAGAATCGGCCATTGCTTCAAATTCAAATTAATTAGTTACGGTGATAAATATGATGCGTGTTGTTATAGGCAAAGAAATGGAAATCTACGGAGGCGATAGACGGGCCAGCCTGGTTTTAAAAATCGGGCTGGCCGCTTTTTATTTAACCCGCAAGGAAGTCAAATTCATTCGGGATAAATTAAATCAATATTTGGAGAATACGAAATGACGACTCTTAATACAATTGACAAAACAATCAATGCCAATCTGCTTAATCAAGTTTGCAAACTGATGCAAGAAGCTTTTAAAAATTGTAAAGGTGTGGAGAATCCTTCATTCACCCACACCGCCGGGGAGATTATTAGACTGGTACAAGGAGAGGTTAATTCTACCCCCACGCCGGAGGAAAAATGACCCAAGATGAAATTTTGAAAATAAATGAACGCATATTAATGCAGCTAACCAAAGCCCTACGCTTGCTTGGCGAGGAAGGCTATAACGACAAGACGCTGAATCCAATACGGAATATGATCAATGAAATACGAGAGGATATGGGTGTTGAGCGGGTAAAGACTCACTGCCCCAATGCCGAAATGGTGCTATATCGTCCCCAGCCGCTTGAGAGGTTGCCAAAATCCGGGACGGTGGTGGAGGTTGCGGAGTATTTAGAACAACAAATCGCCTTTGACTTAGAGGCCGCACTTGTTGATGGAAAAATAAAACCAGAAAACTATGTCGTGGATAATCGGAAAACAATTCGCCAATTAATTGATAAAGCCATTACCAAATTCGCCGCCCTTCAAAGCGCGGTGAAGTTGCCGAGCAGGGAGGAATTGCTTCTCATTATTCGGGAAGTTGTGAAAGATTATGCCGGTGATGGGGTTCTTTGCGATGATGAGGATGGGATTGAATACGTTGAGGAAATCCTGTCCCTACTAAAAGGCGAAAAGGAGAAATGAGGTGATGGTTGGGTAATATGTATTGCTCCAAATGTCATAGATTTGGAATTTATTGGAAAAATTTAGGTGGATTGAATCAACATACTTATTGTCCTCATTGCGGAGGAATAAATTGTCAGCAAATAGAAGAAGAGTCAACCGATGAAACCAAAGATGAGTAAGGGGGGAGTGGAAAAATGGCAACGGCAAAAGAGAATGATAATTTTATAAAAGAAATAATCAGTAGTTACCCATTAGACACAGCTATTGATTGGATACAAAAAAATCTTAATCCTTCTGATGTATTTACTAAAGATCAACTCGATGATTGGGCCAGAGAAAACGGATGAATGCCAGAAAGAGAATAATATGAAATACAGAAAGAAACCAGTGGTGATTGAGGCGGTTCAATGGAATGGAAAAAACCATGAAGATATTAGAAGGTTTTATGAAGATGAAAAAACGGAGCGCTGGTTAGCGTCCGACCACGTAGACGGAAGACCTGTATGTTTTTACATAAAAACTCGCGAAGGCAAAATGAATTTGCGGCCGTGGGATTATTTAATCAAGGGCATCCAAAATGAATTTTACCCATGCAAACCAGACATCTTTGAGGCCACATACGAAAAGGTTGAGGAGTCCACGCCATGAAAGCTAAAAGGAAATGCGAGATATGCGGTTATTTTAAAACAGTCGGATTCACTGATTGTGGGTTGATTTGTGAGGAATGTTTTAATAAAGAGGTTCAAATTAGTGCGTTTAATTATGGAATTGAAGTAGCGGCTAAAATTGCTGATGGATACTGTGATCCAAATATGGCTAAATTTATTCGAGAAGCTAAAAAGCAAGAGCATAAGAAGAATACTGGGAAGATAGATTTTAAAGATAAAAAGGAGCCAAAACCATGAAACTAAAAAACATCAAGGGGCTGCTTTTGGAACCATGTGATTATTTTACAAGAAATTATCAAGATGGATATAACGATGCCAACGACGACCTCGGAGAGCGGGAGTTGTTTGATTTTTTGGAGGTGGATGAGGAGGAAATTATAGAAATAATCGGAGATTGGGTTAATGAAGTGAATACTGATATCGGCTCACGATATGACTGGAGGTTATTGGCAAAAAATATAATAGCTGTCATGCCGGAGATTATCAGGGGGAAGAAATGAAGTGGTGCAGTCATCTAGAATATTCCAACGGGAGTTATTTTTTAAAAGATGTCCGTAGTATTTATGGACAAATAAGTAGATTATTGGAATTTTGCAGGTCTACTTGGAATTTCTGTCCCATCTGCGGCAAGCCGCGCCCCAAGGCGAAAGGGAAGAAATAGTTGAGCTATAGAAATTGTGATGGAATCGAATTTTTAAAATCTCTGCCGGATAAATCCGTTGATGGTATTTTCACGGACCCGCCCTGGGGTGGGCGAACAAAAATTATGGGACAGGATAAATTTCTGGAGTTAATCCAGGCAGTAGATGAGGAGTGCCCCCGTATTTTAAAAACCCGGGCCCGGGTATTGCTTTGGCTTGGATTTTTTAATATGGGCAAATTTATCAGACAGCTTAAAAATCTTGAATATCGCTGGATGATATTTTGTGAATATATTCCGCCTCGTTATGCAGCCTGCTTTGAGGTTCGACTTGATCCGATTTTATATTGTGCATTGCCCGGTGATCCTTGGCCGCGACTACCTAAAGAAAAACGCATGAAACAGATTTATCGAAAATGTTCGACAGGGGATAAGGACACTAAGCATCCATGCAATCGGCCGCCAGAAATTGTGAAAAGAATAATTAAAGATTGGTTCCGGCCCGGGGAATATATCATAGACCCCTTTGCGGGATCCGACACGACAGGGGTTGCCTGTCGGCAGTTGCTTAATCCGTATGACACATGTGAAATAGACCCGGAAATGTATAAGACGGGAGAGTTAAGAAATAGTCAAAAATTTTTATTTGACTTTGATGCCAGCCCCGCGGGGAGAGAATGATGGGAGGATTATCTTGACTGACTTCCAAGAAACTCTCGAATTGCTGATTAAGATTCTCGTTGATATTAAGAAAAAATTAGAGAGCATCGATAAAAGAATTGACCAACCAAAACATAAAAATAAATCCCGAAAGAAAAAGAAATGAGCAGATTAAAAAACGGTCAATGCCGAATAACAATCACTGTTGTCTTTAGCGAAAGCGATCCGAAAGATGTGATGATTCGGCAGGCTTTACGCGATTTGTTTAAGGCGATAAATGATCGCAATAAAAACCAACAACCAAGCAGAAGGGGGTAAACATGCACGGACAATCCGCAGTTGAAGCAGAGAATAAACAGTCACCAATTATCGATCATAAAGGTCAGATTGAGCTTTTCAAATGCGACACGCCGCTTGGTGAAGCGGCCGAAGCTTTTATGCAAGCTGATGCTGGATGTAAAACGGCCACAGAGGCTAAGCAAAACGTCATGGCAATTCTCATCGACGAAATGAAAAAGGCCGGTGTTCGGACTTTAAAATTCAAGGGCGATACGATGCAGTATCAACCTGGGCATGTCACGCCTGATAAAATTAAATTCGTCCCAAGTCAAACGTAAAAACGCAAGGGGGGTTGAATGGAGAGGTATGTCGTTATCGGCATCGCCGGGAATGATATCCGGGATGATGTAGAGGCGTGGAGTTATGACCACGCCGTCAAGAAGGCACTTCTTAAAACCAATTTGCCCGCCCTTATTCATAAATACGAAAAAATCAGCAACGTGATTTATATAAATTTTTAAATGAAAGATGGGGTTATAAAAATATATGGTTCTCCTATCGATCGATCCCGGCACGCGGGAAAGTGCTTTTGTTTTATTCCAAACCAAGGATGAGGCAATCCTCAGTTTCAGCATCGTTAACAATGAAATTCTTCTGAAGCAAATTAGATCCCATTCGTTTATTTACCAACCGGAAAAGCTCGTTATTGAATCGATTGAAGGCTTTGGCATCCCCTCGGGTCAAGAAACTTTTGACACCTGCTTTTGGAGTGGCCGTTTCTGTCAAGCTTTTCGCGGGGAATTCGAACGGGTCGGCCGCAAAGCAATAAAATCCCACCTTTGCGGAACAACGAGGGCCCAAGACAAAGATGTTCGGGCCGCCATTATTTACCGCTTCGGGGATCCCGGGAGTAAAAAAGTCCCAGGGAAACTGTACGGAATATCTTCACATTGTTGGGCAGCCCTTGCTTTGGCTGTTTACGCGGCCGATAAGTTGAATGGGAGGTGATACGTGGCCTGGATTGAATCTCATCAAGATTTAGAAAGGCATCCAAAAACATTAAATTTAATGTCAATGATGGGTTGGTCAGTAAACGAAACAATTGGGATTCTACACCGCTTTTGGTGGTGGTGCGTGGACTACGCCGAAGATGGTGATTTACGTAAATACAATGACTCTACAATCGCTTCCGTGGTTGGGTTGAACTCGGATATGGCGAAAAAGTTCATTGATTCCATGGTTTCTTGCGGAGGTGAAAACGTGTCGGGTTTCATCGAAAGAGAACCATATTTTAGAATTCATGATTGGTGGGACTACATCGGTAAGTTCTTGCAAATAAAGTACAAACAAACACCGGAAAGATGGGAAAAGGTTAGGAAATTATACAACCGTTCAAAGAACAGTTCAAAGAACAGTTCAAAGACGCACAACCAACCTATACCTACCAACCTTAAGCAACCTATACCTACAGACCAACCTTTAAATATTTCGCAAAACTCCGTTTTGCTGGATTCTTTTGGTCAAAATCTCAAAGAAAAAATCCAAAAGTATCTACAGGTCATTAGGTCACACAACAAAACGGGGATATTAACCGAAGGGAGGGTAAACACACTTTTAAATGAATTATTCAACACCCGAGAAAGATTTAAAAATGATCCTGAATTAAGTTATGCCTTGGATCAAGCCATTGCTCACGATGCCTGTAATATCGGCTATATAAATGCAATATTAAAAAATCGAACAACGAAGAGGCCGCATTGATTTATCCAGAACACATCCAAGAGGAAGTTTTTAAATATTACAAGTTGGCTGGAATAAACATTGAAAAAGGCATTGTTTCTTCAATCCAAGCTGAAGAAATTAAAAAGTTTATAAATTATAAACTTAAAGTTGATCGCAATAAAACAAGGGCCATTAAATATCAAAGATCGTTTGAGATTAATGACGAACTTCAAAAAATAAAAAATAAATTTGAATCGCCAATTGAAGAATACTTATATGCCGCTTTTATCGAAAATGGCCTTGATAAACATTGTCGGCCACAATTTGAGATAGGAACCAAACGAGTTGATTTTGCTTTTCCTATCGCAAAATTAGCCGTTGAGTGTGATGGTAAAAGATACCATTTCACTGAAAAATCTCAAATTGAACACGATCAAAAACGAGATAAGTATTTGGCCCGTAGGGGTTGGCGAGTTTTACACATTGAAGGGTTAGCGATAAGGCGCAATATTGATTTATGTATAAAAAAGGTCAAAGAAAATTTAGTGCCTTTTATAATTAACTAAACATTAGAGTTTAAAAACTAGATTTTAGTAAGTTTTGAGTTATTTTTTTATAAACTAAGAGGATAAGATGAGAATACTTATTGTTAGACTCGGGGCAATTGGTGATTCGATTATTACGACGCCATTGGTTAGATATTTAAAACAACGAGGCAATGAGATTTATTACCTCGGTAGCGAGACGGCTCAAACAATCCTTCAAAACAATCCGCATGTTGATAAATTCATTTCCCATGTGCGCGATTCTGTGCCGAATGACAAGCTTGGAGATTATTTTGAGTCTGTCCGCGCGGCGCATGAATGTGACAAGATGATTGATCTGTGTGAGTCGATCGAAGTTAACTTGGCGCTTTATCCAAACGATCCGCGTTCGAAGTATCCGAAGTATGAGCGCATGGAGATGTGTAATAAAAATTATTACGAGGAGACGCTGAGAATTGCCGGGGTTGATTTGTGTCGTCCATTGCAAGGAGATGAGATGGGGAGAAGTATTTTCCAAGAGAATAGTTTTTTTAATCCAGAAATATTTTTTACCTCAGAAGAAGAATCCGAGATGGAGAAATTTTTTAAAGAGCTGAGCGGCCGCTTCGTCATTCTTTGGGGCCTATCCGGGTCCTCGCGCAACAAAACTTATCCATATTCCGACAAGGTCATTAAACGATTGATTAAAGACCACGGTGATGTGAGCGTCATAACCGTTGGCGATGAAGCCTGCCAAATTTTAGAATATCCAATTTGCGATGTTAAAAGGGTTATTTGTAAATCCGGCCAATGGTCTATCCGTCAAAGTATTTTGGCGTGCAAATACGCTTCGTTGGTAGTAAGCCCCGATACCGGACTACTTCATGGCGCTGGGGCCTATCCTACGCCAAAAATCGGGCTATTTACAGCCACTACCCGAGAGAATGTGACAAGGCATTTTCTGAATGATTATTCATTGGAGCCTGAGGGCATTGATTGTGCGCCCTGTTTCTTACTTATTTACAAGGCCAATGTGCAATCCAATATGGCCGAGGACGGGCTTACGCCTCTTTGTATGGCCTACGGAATTCCACCACAAAAACTGATCGAGAGGATCGAGGAAGTTTATGATAAAAGAAAACTTGAAAACGCCAACGCCTAAGCAAGAAGAGATTCGCTGCCGGCTTTGTGACAATTTAATTTTTCAGCAGTATTCGTTAAAGTCAAAATTGGATAATCTTGAGACCGTCAATAACTGGTATCATTGCCGGTGCGGATGTATGTTCAATACGAATAATGTCTCCGACAAAACAAAAATATTCAATGTCGAGTATCGCAAAACTTACGAGGAGATGAAGGGTGTAAACATTCTTTACGATTATTTCATCCGCCTCTATGCACCGATTCTCGAAGAGAAAACATACGGGCGGAAATTTATTGATGTCGGATATTGCTTGGAATATTTGATTGATGGTATGAAGAGGCGCGGATGGATTTCCACCGGCATTGATTTGATTCAAGGGTCATATATCCATGATGATTTTGAAAAGTTTAATTTCGGCAAAGAGCGTTTTGATTTGCTTTGGCTGGGTGGCGTGATTCAGTGTTTTGAAAATCCGCTTGAGGCCATTTATAAAGCCTACGATTTATTGCGGCCGGATGGGCTGATGTTTATCTCTACCCCCAACACGGACTTAATCAAGTATGATTTCATCCCGGCGTGGGGGCATTGGGACATGCAGGAGAACCGCCAGTTTATTTCAGAACAGAATTTGAGAGACATTCTTTCTCGGGCCGATAGGACATTGACGGGGAAATGTAAAATTATTTACATGGACTCCGAAGTTATCACCAAGCGTTTTCCAAGTTGGAATGTGATGCACGCAATTATCCAGAAAAAGAAAATTGAGATGTTTAATTTTGGGAGGTGATTTGATGACGGCATTAGAAAAGTTTCTTGAGGCATTTAATCAGTTTTCCGCAGATTGGGAGAAACAATCCAGAATCATTGTTCGTGGCAATGAGATCGTCCAGATTGAATGCGAAGGTTTTATTTTTATGGGTGATGAAAAAGAAAAATAAAAAATTTCTTGATTTTT
>Ga0247727_10020014_pt1 | contig 10288 bp, 10 predicted proteins | sample WisWelCaveWW1625_FD_202498 | JGI IMG/M metagenome (GOLD analysis project Ga0247727, IMG submission 202498) | Biofilm microbial communities from Wishing Well Cave, Virginia, United States - WW16-25 | ecosystem: Environmental > Aquatic > Deep subsurface > Groundwater > Cave microbial mat | place... | reverse complement strand
ACGCTCCGGCACTGAAAAAGTGGGGAATAATGCTGGCCCCGAGTGGGGAATAATCCTGACCCTGCGGTGGGGAATAATGATGGCCCTAATTCAATTTAAGTGGGGAATAATCGTGGCCCCCGACACACTAATTGTTTACAGTGTTGCTTTCTTAACATGGTTCAAAAAAGCACCTAATCCCAAAGTAAAAACTAAATAAATTGTTTTAAAAACTAATCAAATAGAAAACCATTGAATTGCCACATATCTTCTTCCATGGGCAGCGCGATTTTTCCCGTTTGTCAAATAATACAGACCTATTTTTTTGAGTGATGGTTTTAGAGTGATGATGAGTAGGTGAATTGAAGAATTTTCGAGTGAAAGTAATAAGAAGTAAACTAATAATTTCCACTGATTCTACAAACTGATAAACATTAGCGTAAAGACGTCGTAATGCATCTTGCCAAACGCACGAGACGAGACCTTCATTTCCTCCCAGTTCTGCCAGACAGTAATTCCAATAACGATTTCAGACAGGCACACCGGTAAGCGTGAAAAACTCATCTCTATCATTTTCATTTATATCATGTATTACGTGCCTGCCAAGATTATTAAATTCCCAGACCTTCGTATCCTCGAGATTTAATACGTATTTGAGGTAATCTTTGAACTGATGAAGCTCATCTCCTACCATTTTCACGTTATACTCAGCAGTTTTATAAATCGGATGCATCTTAGTTTTAATAATCGTAAATGCTGTTTCTTCGTTCATTGTGAGTGGGTAAAAGACCATTTCGGTTATCTGCGGCACGGAGGTGACGATAACTTTGATTGTACCAGGCTTCAGTTTCTCGCCCTTTACTACTAGCATATCATTGTGATATCTAATAAGATTCTCAAAATGTTTGGCTGCCACTGCTTGTTGCGCAATATATCTGTATTTAACCCCTCTGGCGATATTGCCCGCAACATTTGCCACGAATTCAATTCCTGTTGAATCGTCACCCTGTGGATAATCGTTGCGGAATGTTGGTGTTACAACAATAATCGCTTTATTCTCTGGAACCTTGCTTTCGTATTTCTCGAATAATTCTGGGTCAGGAACAATCCAGTTATGTACAGATGTAACATGAACGTTTTGCAGCGCTTCATTTATTCGTTTGGCGCTTCTGCTAAATTTTTCTTCAATCTCAGTGAAATTGCTTTTGTTATATGACCACTCAACGACAAATGTCGACGTAAGCCAGCCAATACTGAATAACACAATAAATATTATCACTAATTGAGAAGATGCCCATGGCAAATCGCTCATAGCCCCTAAGATAACGACGATAATGCCTGCAATCAGCATCAGCACTGTTGTAAAGATAGCATCACTTGTTTTACGTTTCATTCCGTCGCCTCCTTCTTAATCTTTGGTGCCTTATAATAAAATTTAAATGTAATATACGAAAAAAAAGAGACAAATAGTCAACAAAAAACTCATTAAAATAAAAAAGTAGAAAAGGCATTTTCACCCTTTCTCCTTGTCACCCATTTAAATAACTAATCAACAAGAAAACTATTGAATTGCCACACATCTTCTTCCTTTGGCAGTGGTTTTCCCCATTTGTCAAATAGAGCGGATTTATTTTTTAAAGGAGTCCAATCAGTTTCTACAGATGGACATGGTCCAAGATAAGGCATGGCTACTTCTAAAATTTCCCGATGAGGCAAATCATCAGGCACTAATAGGCCCTTATCCGGATTGTTTATCATCCATATCACTCCAGCTAATACGGAGGCAGCCACTTGTAAAGTTGTCGCATTTTGACCTGGCACAAGCTTACGGGACTCATGAATATCTAATTGAGACCCGGTCCACCAACCGTTAAGACCATGCCCCAACAGAAGTACTCCTAACTCATCCATTCCATCGGTAATTTCATCAGTCATTATTCTCAATCTGTCTTGTATCACGTAATTATGCATGGCAAGCTCATATAGACTGAGAATCGCATTATCACACGGCATATACGCATAATGCACAGTTGGCCTATAGATCGGTCGCCTTATTTCCTTAGGCGCATCTTCCCATACGGTCAAATAATCACTGATTGTAAACGCTTCTGCATGGCGAACAACACAACCTATAATTTCACCACCCTTCGGTACCCATGAATGGACAAAAGTTCTGATACCAGGCTGTGAAAGAAATATCTGATTTCCTGGTCCACCGTCCGGAAAATATGCATGTTTTGGCAGCCGACGTTCATGCGTACCCCAACCAAGTTCCGCCGGTGCTGTTCCTTCCTCATAAAAACCTTCGATCGACCATGTGTTTACAAATTCACCAACCTCTTTTGGCTTGTCAGTAATTTGTGTATCACGTTCTGAAATGTGTATTACTTTAGTCCCGGTTGCATAGGAAAGTCGGGCGAAAGCTCCTTGCATTCCTGCTTCCGCATCTGCAATTTTTTTTTCAAATTCTTTATTGCTAAGTTTTAATTCACTACGAATATTCCCCTCTAACATTTTAGAACCAATTTCCAAGAGAGCCCGTTTAGTGAAATGACTAACTAAACCTGGATTCGCCCCATGATCTACTATAATTGTAGGGTTCTCCTTATTTTTCGATGCCATTTCTATTTTTAGCTTCCTTAGCCCCATCTGGCGAAAATACAAACTTCTTTCATGAGTAGATTTATTTTCAATGTCTTTGGAGGGGTCCCATTGTTCAACAGAAGTATTTATATACCTTACTTTATTTTCATGGCACCATCTCAGTATTACCAATGCCTCTATATTCCAAGCTAAATCTATAATCATGTCCCCAGGGCCAACATATTTCATTAATTCAGTTTCAATATTTTCTATGCCAACCTTTACTTGTTCAAAATTAACTCCTGCTTCTATTATTTCTGAAATTTTCGCTCTTTGATCAATAAAATCAAGTACAGTTATCTTATCCAATGGCATATCTAGATGACGTTTGAGAAGAGGGAGAGTACATTGAGAAACTGCACCACAACCCAAAACGAGAATTTTGCCATCGAAACGTGTTCTTTTATAATTAGACAATTCTGAGTTCTCCGTACTTTTAGTACCAATACTGAGTGCACTATTTCCTAATTTATAATTCCTATCGTAGCAATTACCGACTGGTAAGGTTTGCTGCTTTTGTTGAGACATTTTGTGTAATAGACTTCGTTATTAGATTTCAATCCCCTAGCACTCGCCTTAGCTTGCAGCTTCTCTTTAAGCTGACGTTCCACATCATTTTTGTTTTTCCCCCGAGCTTGACTAATAATAATAAATTCTTCATTCGAATTCGCTGCCTTAGCCGTTGCCACGCCAACAAACTTTAATTCTTCATTTTCTTCAATACGAGCATATATACACGGCAACACTGTTCCAGGGGGTATTGTCTTAGCGGCAATTTTTTTAGTATCTTTCGGTAAAACACCAGGAATTGATATTTCCTTAATATTTAGATGTGCGATGCCGGCTGCTTTAATATTTAGATGTGCGATGCCGGCTGCTTTAAAGGCACTCCGATTTGCTTCCTCCTGAGAACGCTTACTTTTACCACAGCCTAATGCTATTAAATAACCGCTGGCTTGTTCCATCTTTGTTTCCATATTTCCTCCTTAATTACATCTGAATCAATGCATATCCATTTAGTCACAGAATATGGATATATTGATCATAACAAAAATCGTGGCGAAGAAAACTCCGCCAAAGTTAAAATCCCAGGCTATCGGGCGCGGCGTTGGGTTGTCGAACGCACACATAGCTTGATGAATCGGTTTCGCCGTATCCTTATTCGTTGGGAGAAAAAAACGGCCAATTATGAAGCCTTCCTACACCTGACCTACGCATTCATCACTTTTCGCGCCGCAGGGGTTTTCGGATAGGCTCTTAGACGGCCATTAATGATTTTGTTGTTTAAATTTCCTCCTCTAATTTGGTTTTCATTGTGGACAACAATTGTTCTTGGAGGTGCGAATCCATTAAAAGATGTAGCGCTTGCAATTGTATAGGCCCCCATTCCAGGAGATAGAAGCAAATCCCCAACTTCAAGTTGTGGAAGCCTCTGATTGTGTGAAACAATATCAATCGAATCACAGGTCGGGCCAGCTACAACACACTCTTCTAAAGAACCAGATCGATTCGAAACTAATCTATAATCACAATGGTCAAACAATTTTCCCGAAAAAGCGCCATATACTCCGTCATCAATATAATACCAAGGTATCCCATTTCGTATGGCACGGCCGATGACTCTAGTTACAAGAGTGATACAACCTCCGGAAATACATCTTCCCGGCTCCATTAAAAAATTTAGATCATCGGGGAAAAATTCTCGAAGGCCATTTCCCAAAACTGTGCAAAATTGCGATAAGGTCGGTAAAGCATCTCTATATGAAATTGGAAAACCTCCTCCAACATCGAGTGTATCAAAAGTAAAGCCCGCAGTATTGGCTTCATCAAAAATTTTCCTAGCATACTTCACTGCACTATAATATATATCAGGTTCCGTACTCTGCGACCCGACATGGAGCGATATTCCACGCACATTTAACCCCTCGGACCTAGCCTTTTTAAGTATGGGAAGTATGTCACGCTCTTGAGCCCCGAATTTAGCCGAGAGGTTTACTATACAATGTGGATTAGTGATTGCTATTCTAAGCAACAAATTTGAGTATGGCGCCAATCTTTTTATCTTTTTTATTTCCTCCATATTATCAATAACAAACCATTTAATACCCTGCTTTACTGAACATTCCAAATCAAATTCATTTTTCACAGGATTTGTGTGTATGATATTATCTGAAGAAAACCCGACTTCTTGACAAATAGAACTTTCCCCATACGAAGCCACGTCTATACCGTCAACAAGATTTTTTATTATCTGTAAAATCTCCCTGTTCGGGTTCGATTTCATTGCATAGAAAATCTTAACTCCAGGAAGATATTCCCTCAGAATACTAATACTTTTAATTATTCGTGACGGCGATAAAACGAGAAAAGGAGTTGGATATGTTTGTGATAAGAGTTCTGCTTGTGCGAAGTTGATGACTGGTTGCTCAAGGGTGTTACTTAATAATCCAGATTCCAAGGAAATAATGCTGGTTTTCATTTTCTCCATACCTCACTGTTAAAATTGTGGTGGCCAAGTGGTTAGTAGTATTTCCGCTATAGATTTACCTACATTTTCGAACGAATGTTCTTGATCTGCCTTATACTGAAAACAGCAACCTGCTTTTGCAATTTTTTTCCTTTTATCCAAGTATATTAAAACCCTGCCCTTTATTATGTAACCTATTTCCTCACCACTATGAGGTTTAATTGGCCCGAATTTTTGATTTTGTGCAATTACAAGTTTAGCCGGCTCCATTGCCATTGTTGTAGAAGTAGGGATAAGAAGCTCAAACTTATCAATTCCCTGATCTTTTATCTCTACTCTGTCTTTTTTCCCAAAGACGTATGTTTTTTTATCGTCTGATGAAAAAAAATCGCTTAGGTTTTCACCAAGAACAGTAAGAACCTTTATTAAATATTCAATTGAAACAGAGCTCTTATTACGCTCTAGCATGGAGATGAAGGCAGCGGAAAGATCAGACCGCGCAGCCAATTCATCTTGTGTTAATTGATTGGCCAATCTGAGCTCTTTTATTCGTTTTCCTATATCCATATTCCCATTCTGAATGAAGCATTACTTAATTTATACTTAAGTATAAGATAGTAAAAATTTATTCATTGTCAACTATTTTTTTAGATATTTTTTAATCAGCATTATCAATGTATTAACGTATACGCTTATCTTGTCATGGAATTTAATCATGAATACGATTTCAATGACATTATTTGAGGATAAAATAAAGTATAATTAAAGTATCAGCTAAGCGTTACTTAAAAGCAATTTTTCAGTTCTTCAATTATTATTTTGAGATTTACTGATAGGCTTCGGCAATGCAATCTCCGTCAGATTACGGGATAAAGATTGTGACACCAGCGGATTACGAGCGTGTTGATACAGGTTTCTCTGTGAGTGGAACCTACGAAAACTTGCCAGAAAGACATCATATATGGGTTTCTGCTTTCAGTGCCGTAACCGATAGCAAGGGAAACAAAAACAAGCATTACTGACCTCAAGAAAAAGCTACTACTGGAGAATGGCAAGTGGTACAGCAAGGTGTATAACATTGGCGGACAACCTGGCGAATAAGGAGTTTATGATGCTGGTTGTTGGGAAAGAAGGGCAAGCCCTGATTAAGTATTTCAAGAAAGCAGTTAACGAGAACCAGAAATGGCCGCCCATTAAGAAACTAACCAGCGACATTGTCGCAGAGTGCGCTATTGACAAAGTCAGGTTGAAGTGAGAATGAAAGCCGTACAATGCTGACGTTTGGTTTCTTGCTCAAATGCGCGGCCTAAACCGAATTTGGAGCGGTCGCCGCCGGAAGCTTCCCAGCGTCCGGAGCCTTTGGCCGAAAGCCGCAGGCGCATCCCGATGCTCGGCACGACTTGCAGTTTTTCCGCCAGTTGGGCGATCAACTCCAGCTCATTCAATTTTTCCACCACGAGAATGACATTCTTCCCAACGCGCCGCGCCAGCAGCGCCAGCTCGATATACTCTTCATCTTTATAACCGTTGCAAACAATCAACGCTTCCGGATCTTTCAACGTCGCGACGGTGGTCAATAACTCCGGCTTCGAGCCGGCTTCCAAACCGAAATGATACGGCTGGCCGGCGTCGACGATGGTCGCGACCACCTGCCGTTGCTGGTTGACTTTGATCGGATAAACCCCGCGATACACCGCTTTGTAATTGTATTCCTGAATCGCATTTTGAAAACTTTCGCATAAATTTTTGATGCGGGTGCGCAAAATATCCGAGAAGCGAATCAATAGCGGCAGTTGAATGCCGCGTTGCTGAATTTCATCGGCTAAAATTTTTAGATCGACGGCGCGATTGGCTTCTCCCGTGGGATAAACTTCGATATGGCCCGTCTCATTGACGGAAAAAAAATTCGCGCCCCATTGATTGACATTATAAAATTCGATGGAATCCTGCGTTTTCCAACCTGCCATTGCTTCTGCCTCGCCGTTTTAAAATTGCGGTTGCGGTTTAATTTATGTTGCAAAACAAAAACATTTCAATTTAAGCAATCTGCAATAAAAGCACAAGTGTTAAGTCGGCCCCCTCGAATTTCTTGACTTTCCGCGAAAAGTTTGTATATTTCTTGTCAGTGCGTTCAGGAGCCGGTTCGTTAATTGTTAAAGCACTCAAACGCATAATAAAATTCTGAAAGTTCTTCGACCGGCAAACAGTTTTTTTAACCACTAAGACACGAAGGCACGAAAAACAAAAGGCCATATCATAAAGCTTTTCTTGGTGACTTGGTGTCTTAGTGGTGGTTTAAAAATTAGCTGGGTTCAATGCTGTCCGCAGGGCTCCAGTTTCAGCTTATCTGAAAACTGGCGTAGACCGTTTAGTGGTCAAAGCTGTGCAAACAAGCAAAGAAATTCCACACGGATTAAAAAACGTTCGAATTTATCAGCGTGGTTTTTTAATCCGTGTGGAAGCCTGTTTGGCAGCGCTGTAAGGTTCCGGTCCTGGCCTACAGCAAGGCAGACTTGTCCGAGTTGTGTTTTTTACAAAAAGAAATGACCGATGATCTCCGCGCTGCGTTGTTTTACCATAATGGTTTTTTAACTTTTTCAAATTATGATCCACTCGCTTCGCCTGGCGCTCGCCCAGATCAATTGCACGGTGGGGGATATTCCCGGCAACACCGCACGCATTTTGCATCAGCTCGAACAAGCGCGCACGGCGCAAGCCGATCTGGTGTTGCTGCCGGAGCTTGCCATCACCGGCTATCCTCCCGAAGATCTCCTGCTGCGGCGCGATTTCATCGAGGCCAATCTCCAGGCGCTGGAGCGGATCGTCCCGGCGACGCGCGGCCTGGTGGCGCTGATCGGTTTTGTCGAGCGCGACGGCAACGCCATTTTCAATGCCGCCGCGGTTTGCGTGAACGGCCGGCTGCTCACGACGTATCGTAAAATTTGCCTGCCGAATTACGGCGTTTTTGATGAGAAACGTTATTTTCAACCCGGCTATCAGCCGCTGATTTTAAAACTCGGCGAGCTGCGTCTCGGCGTCAGCATTTGCGAAGATATCTGGGTTGACGGCGTGATCGAATATGAAGCGATCAAAGGCGCCGATTTTGTGATCAATATTTCAGCGTCGCCGTATCATTGGAAAAAAGGCGACGAGCGCGAGTTTCTGCTCACGCGCCGCGCGCGGAATAATCGCATTTATCTGGCTTACGTCAACACCGTGGGCGGGCAGGATGAATTGCTGTTTGACGGCCGCAGTTTTATTTTCGACCCGCACGGCGAGGCGGTGGTGCGCGGCAAGAAATTCGAGGAGCAATTCATCATTCACGATTTAGCGATTGACACGGCGCTGGTGCGCCATGCCGATCGTTTGAAAGACGTCATCGCTGCAACCGGATCCCAAATTTCGGTGACCGCGTCCAGAGATTTTTCGCTGCGCGAAGTCGTCATTGCGACGGCGCCCATTTTGCCAAAGCCGGCCAGTCCGCCGAATCTCGCGCCGCATCTTAATGATGAAGAAGAAGTGTTGCGCGCGCTCATGCTCGGCACGCGCGATTACGTGGGCAAAAACGGATTCAAAAAGGTTGTGCTGGGCCTCAGTGGCGGCATCGACTCGGCGCTGACCGCCGTGGTTGCTGCCGCAGCGCTCGGCCGTGAGAATGTGATTGGCGTTTTAATGCCGAGCCGGTTCAATATTGCCGCGAGCACTGAAGATGCCCTTGAGCTGGCTAAAAGTCTTGCCATCGAGACGCTGACGATTCCCATCAACGCGCCGGTGACGAGCATGGAAAATTTGCTGGCGCCAGTATTTGCCGGACGGGAGCGTGATCAGACGGAAGAAAATTTACAAGCGCGCGTGCGCGGGATGATTTTGATGGCGCTCTCCAATAAGTTCGGCTGGCTCGTGCTCACCACCAGCAATCGCAGTGAAGTGGCGGTCGGTTACGCGACTTTATACGGCGACATGGCCGGCGGTTTTGGGGTGATTAAAGACGTGCCAAAAACTTTTGTTTATCGGCTCGCGCGCTGGATCAATCAATTTCATTTTAAAGGCCGCGCGGTGATTCCACAACGCACGATCGACCGGCCGCCGAGCGCGGAGTTGCGCCCCGATCAAACCGATCAGGATTCGCTGCCGCCGTATGATCTGCTCGATCAAATCATCGAAGCGTATGTGGAAGAGAATCGCAGTGTCGCGGAGATGGTGGCGGCCGGCTTGCCGGAGGAAACTGTGCGTCAAGTGCTCAAATTCATCGACCGCGCCGAATACAAACGCCGCCAGTCCGCGCCCGGCATTAAAATCACGCCGCGCCATTTCGGCAAAGATCGCCGTCTGCCGATCACGAATCGCTTTCTGCCGTGATCAGTTTATCTGTTTTTCTTTTTATCTTTTTTCATGCCATGCCCATCTTGCAAATCACCAAAAACGGTATGCTGCTGCGGGAATATGAAATTCATGCCGACGCTGTCACCATCGGACGCGACGCCGGCAACGATATTCGCCTCGGTGATTTGACGGTCTCGCGCCAGCACGGCCAATTGCGGCGCGAGGCCAGCGGCCGTTATTTCGTGGAGAATTTGGAGAGCCGCAATGGCATTCAGTTGAACGGGCACGGGCTCAGCCAACCAACGGCATTAACGGACGGCGATCAACTTCAAGTCGGCGCCTATCAATTGTTGTTTCGCCATTCTGCCGGGGCCAATCTGCAAGCGCCGCAGAGTTTCGGCCGCACTTCTGAGCAAGCATTGTTGGAAGTTTTTGGCGCCATGCCAAACGCGCCGGCGGCAGAGTCGCTCCCGCCGGTTGCAGAACCGACCTCAATTCTTCCGCTGGAACCCATGACGCAACCGACGTCCTCAACTCACGAAGAGGAATTGGAAGTTGGCATTTTAATCAATGCAGCCAACAACGCGATTTTTACGCTGAACCGCGATAACATTGTGCTGGGAAACGACGGGGTGGTCGATATTCGGATTCCCGGCCCGGAACGCATGCGTGCCACCATCGCCCGCCGCGGCGAGTATTTTTATCTGTGCAGCGAAACGCCGGTGCCCTGTGTGACCGTCAACGGCCGCCCGGTGATGAACGCGCGGCTGCTGTATAACGATCGCATTGAAATCGGCGGGCGCAATTTTATTTTTCGGGAAATCTGAGAAGAAAAAAAGGCAAAAAAGAAAAAAAGATGAAGGGATTATAAAGATG
>Ga0247727_10020013_pt1 | contig 10288 bp, 8 predicted proteins | sample WisWelCaveWW1625_FD_202498 | JGI IMG/M metagenome (GOLD analysis project Ga0247727, IMG submission 202498) | Biofilm microbial communities from Wishing Well Cave, Virginia, United States - WW16-25 | ecosystem: Environmental > Aquatic > Deep subsurface > Groundwater > Cave microbial mat | place... | reverse complement strand
CTGATCCGCCGGAGGCCGCCCGGGGACTCCGCCCCGGGCGCGCCGAGAGCGATGGCCACGTCGAACCACCCGATCATCATCTCATCCCAGCTCTGCTCGCCCCACCTGACCTCGGAGCGCGGATCGGGATTGCGCGGGTTGTTGGGGGAGTTGTCGTACCAGGCCGTGCATTCGATGCGCGTCCCGCGCGGCAGGGGAATGGGCGTCTCCAGGTAGTAATAGGGCTGCCAGTTGAAATCGTAGCGGGGCACGCGCAGCAGGATTTGCGATTCGCCGGTTGGATAAACGGCGCGAAACTCGAAGGCGCGCCCGCGGAGGTGCATGTGCGGCCGCATGCCGGCCAGGGCCGCGTCTTCGTGGATCGTCGTCGCGGCCTCGACTCTGTGGTCGCCGTCGCCCGGCGGAATGGCCAGCCAGTGATTGGAGGCGCGCATTGCGACGATGCGGTGTCCGGGCGGCGATTTGGCGAAGACCAGACCGATGCGCGTGCGGTCGCTCGTCGCCTTGCCGTTGGCCGTGTAGTGCAACTGGAAGATCAGTTCCGACCCGGCCGGAATCAGCCGCGCCTGCCCGGGTTTCCACACCTGCGGCAGCATGCCCGGCGCGTAGCCTGCCAGGTACTCGCCCGAGCGACGAAAGACGTCGGAGACCGGCGATCGCACCATGACGATCGCGTGGTGAACCACGCCGCGATCGCCGGGCCGCACCTCGGCCATCTCGATCCACTGGTCCTTGGTGAAGTTCGTGGGGACCGCGAAATACTGGTAGTCCAGGGCGCCCGCGGACGGGACGTGGAACTCGACGGGCATCTCGAAAACGGCGTCGGGCTCGATGGCCCGCCAGCCTTCCGGAAACCGGCGCGGCGGCGGGGCCGTGGCCGGATCGCCTTCCGGGGCTCCGGCGTCCACCCAGGATGCCACCGTCCGGATTTCCTCCGGTGTCAACGAGAGGTCGTTCCGGAACTTGCCGTATGCCGGATCGGCCGACCACGGCGGCATGCGCTTCAGTACCACCGCCTCGCGGATCGCCTTCGCCCACGGCCGCGCGTCGCGATAGATCAGCAGTGGCATGGGGCCGATATCGCCCTGCCGGTGGCATTGCTGGCACCGGCGCTGGAGGATCGGCAGCACGTCCCGATGGAAGCTGATCTCGGCCGCGAGCTGCATCCAGCATCCCAGCAGAATGAGCCGTCCGCGCATCCTGCCACAATCATAGCTCGCCGCGTGTGGCGGCACTCGCCTTTATTGGATCGCAGTCACGCGCAGGCGCATGAAATTCCCCTCGTCCCGCGAGGGAGCCTTTACCTGCGCGAGACGCTCGAGCGGGAGGCTCACCGCGTGTGTGGACTCCGCATGTGGGTCCGGATACAGTTTCAGATCGATGGCCTCCCGGCCGGTTTTGATCGCGCCGCTCTCGGCCGGAGTGACAAATCCGATCAGGTGCAGCGAGCCATCCGGAAGCTTGTGACACTCGAAGCTCTGGTGGATCTTTCGCTGAAACATCGGCGCCTCTTGTGCGAACGGAGAGGACGTGTGGCCGAACGCGCCGTTGTCCTGATCGGCGGCCGAAAAACCGTCCTTCTCGCGGGACATGGGTTGGACCTGGTTTTCGGCGCGCAGCCGTTCAAGCTGCGGATCGGCTTCGGCGGAAGCGGTGGTCGAACTGGCGCTCATGGCGGTTTTACCTCGGACGGTGTGGATAACATTCAGAATACTACAGGTTCATAAAAAAAAGCCCCGGCCAGAGGGCCGGGGCGGCCGGTCCGAAGTCGGCCTGAAAGCCAAGGGGGACGCTTTGCGGGCTAGCGGCTGATGGTCCCGGAATCGTCAGCAGCCGTTACGGCGACGGCGGTTCCGGCAGCCGCGCCGGCTATGATCACGCCAGCGATAACGGCCTTGGATGCGGCGCTCATGCCGGCTGCCTTCGCCGCGCCGGTGCCTGCCTTCGCTCCGCCGGCCGCGGCTCCTCCGGCCGCCACGCCCGCCACCGGAGCCGGGCATCGCCGGGAGAGCTCTTTGAACGAGGCGACCTGAATGACGTGGGAAGCCCCGCTGGCGGGTGTAGCCGAGGGGACCGAGGCGCCGGTCACTTCGACCCGGTGGCCGACGTGCTTATCCACGCCGCCTCCGCGCAACTGCACGGTAACGCCAGCCGTTTCGTCGGTCAGCAGGAAATGAGTGTCGTGCTTGACCACACATCCGGTCAGCGTTGACGGCGCGGCGGCGCCGGCGGCTTGCGGCTCGAACTCCAGCGACCGGCCGGCGGCCAACGTGGCGATCGTTACTCCGTAGGCATTCACCACCTGAAAGCTGCCGCGCAGGGACGCAACCTGGACGAGACGGTCGTTTTTCACCTCGACTCGGCCGACCGCGTCCTGGCTGGCCGGCAGGATGCGCAAGCTCCTGGCCTCAATCCGGTATCCGGCGCCATTACGCAACTCTCCGGCGCCCTTCTCCAGGATCATGCGATCCCGATACACTCGGCCTCGGGTGCCGGCGCCCAACAGCATTCGCGCGCCCTCGGCCAGCTCGACGTCGCTGGAGGCTTTTCCCGTCTCGATCGTGGTCCCGTCAAACAACGTCCCGTTTCCAGACACGGCCGCCTGGTCAATCCGGAAACTGCCGCGGGCGGTCGCCACTCCGATAACAGGGGACGCCGCCATTGCCAGGGAAAGCTGGGCCACCAGAATCAGTGACAGTATCCCTTGTACACTCAAATTCCGCAAATTCATCTGATGCTCCTGAGATCTCCTCGAAACTAATACAGTGTGGTCAAACGAGAATCGATTCCGTTCTCTCTATCTCTATCGTCGCGGGAAGGTGCGGAGAGGACGCTAAGATCCGCCGAGAAAAACCCGTGGGGGAATACTCCCCGGAATAGGCCCCGGAGCCCCAGCCGGCGCCTTCTACTCCGCGGCTCTTTCCCCATCCGCCCGCCGACCGGCTCTCCTAGAGTGCTGTGGTTGCGCCTGCTGCTGGCGGCGGCCTTGGCGCCGGCTGTCTGCTTTTCAATCCGATTCGCTCTGGCAGACCATTATTTCCGCGCGGATACCCTCGAATCCGTCCGCCAGGCGATCGGTCTCGCCCCAGGCAATACCCGCTACCTGCTGCGGCTGGCCCGGCTCGAGCCCACGAATCCAAACCCGCTCGAGCAAGCGGTGCGCGAGAACCCCCATGCGGCCGCCGCCCGGATCGAGCTCGGCCTGCGGGCCGAAGGCGCGCGCCAGCACCTGAGTGCGGAAGCCCACCTGCTCGAAGCCGCGCGCATGGACGCCGGCTTCCTGCCGCGCTGGACGCTGGCGAACTTCTATCTCCGCCGCGGCCGACAGCCCCAGTTCTGGCACTGGATCCGCGAAGCTTCCCGGATGAGCTTCGGGGATTCGACGGCGCTCAACCAGCTCTGCTGGCGAATCCGGCCCGACCCGGATTGGCTGCTCGAGCACGTCATCGCCGACAAACCGGAAAGCCTCTATTGGCACTACTATTTTCTTTTGGCTCAAGATCAAATCCCGGCCGCCGGGCGCGCCTTGCTCCGCCTGGCGGCTCACAACCGGCCCCAGGACGGCGCGGAGGTGCCGGCGTTTTGCGAGCGGGCTCTCGAAGCCCAGCGGACGAAGGCGGCGATCGAAGTCTGGAACCGGTCGATCGATGGCGGCCTGCTCGGGTTTCGGAAACTCGATCCGGCTCGCGGCGAGTCGCTGACGAATCCCGGTTTCGCGACTCGCCCCACTTCGCGCGGCTTTGACTGGCGGCTGCCCTCCGCCAGCGGAGTGACGGTCGCCTGGCCGGCCGCCGGCGGCCTGATCGTCGAATTCGACGGCCGGCAAAAGGACCATTGCGAAATCCTTTCGCAAATCCTTCCGCTGGCGCGCGGCCGGCGATACCGGCTCCGATACCGCTATGAAATCGAACCGGCGGCAGCCACGGGATTGCGCTGGCGGCTGGATGGCCCGCGGGCGGAAACTTCCCGGTCGATCGGAGCCGGCACGGAAGGCACATTCGAGTTCGACGCTCCCGCCGACCGCGATGCCGCGCGGCTGATCCTCGGCTATGAACGCGAGCTGGCGACGACGCGCTGGGAAGGCCGATTGCGCCTCGAGCGGGTCGAGCTGGCCTTGATTGTGTTACCGTAAGAGACTTACCGTAACAGAGCGGACCTTTTTGGAAGGAGGCAACATGGAAGCCCTCGGCATGGTGGAAACCAAGGGTCTGGTCGGCGCCATCGAGGCGGCTGACGCCATGGTGAAGACGGCCAACGTGGTTCTGGAAGGCAAGGAATTCATCGGCGCCGGCTATGTCACCGTCACCGTCCGGGGCGATGTGGGTGCGGTGAAAGCGGCCACCGACGCCGGCGCCGCCGCCGCCCGGCGAGTCGGCGAGCTGGTCTCGGTTCACGTCATCCCCAATCCGCACGAAGAAGTCGCCAAGGTCCTGCCGGGCGTTAAATAGGAAAGGCAGAAGGCGGAAGGCGGAAGCCAGAAGCCAGAAGCGCGATGTTAGAGGATCAGGATCTCCTCTCGATTCAGGAAACGCGCACCAAAGTAGAGAACGCCTGGGAGGCCTCTCGGCAATTCCGCGCCTATACGCAGGAGCAGGTCGACGCCATCGTCGAGCGGATGGCGGCGGCGGCGCGCGAGCAAGCCGGCCGGCTGGCCGAGATGGCCGTCGAGGAGACCGGCTACGGAAACGTGCGCGACAAGCTGGCCAAGAACATGCTGTCGGCCGACCGGCTGCCGCGCGCGATGCGCGGGATGAAGACCGTCGGCCTGCTGCGCGAGATCCCCGAGCAGCAGGTGGTCGAATACGGCGTGCCGGTCGGGGTGGTGGCGGCGATCCTGCCGACGACCAACCCCACCTCGACGGCGATTTACAAAATCCTGATCGCCTTGAAGGCCGGCAACGCCATCGTCGTGAGCCCGCATCCACGCGCCAGCCGGTGCACCTGCGAGACGGCGGATCTGCTCTACCGCGCGGCGCGGGACGCTGGGGCTCCCGAGCACATCATCGAGTGCATCACCCGTCCCACGCTCGAGTCCACCCAGGCGCTGATGAAGCACCCCAAAACTGGCGTCATTCTTTCGACCGGCGGCCACGGCATCGTCCGGGCGGCGTACTCGAGCGGCAAGCCGGCCTTCGGCGTGGGACCCGGCAACGTGCCGGTGCTGATTGAACCGTCGGCCGATGTCGCCGAAGCCGTCACCCGCGTCGTCGAAGGTAAATCTTTCGATTACGGAACCGTTTGCTCGAGCGAGCAGGCGCTTGTGATCACCGCCGATCTTCGCGATACCGTGCTCGGAGCCCTGAGGGCGGCCAAGGCCTTTCTCTGCGACCCCGAACAGGCCCAGGCGCTTGGCAAGCTGCTGCTGACCCCCGGCTGGACCGTGAATCCGGCTTGTGTCGGCCAGTCGCCCGTCAAGATTGCCCGCATGGCCGGCTTTGAGGCGCCGCCCGACACATCGATCCTCGCGGCGGAAGTCGCCGGCGTCGGCAAAGAGCATCCGCTCTCGGCCGAGAAGCTCTCGCCCGTGCTCGCCCTGTTTTTTCAGCCTGACTACGAGGCTTGCGTGAAGACCTGCGAGGCGATCCTGCGCTTCGGCGGGCTTGGCCACACGTGCGTAATTTATTCCCGCGATGAGGCGAGGATTCGCGCGTTCGCCGAGCGGATGCCAGCTTTCCGGGTTCTGGTGAACACGCCCGCGCCGCAAGGCTCGGTCGGCATCACCACCAACGTTTTTCCATCGATGACGCTGGGATGCGGCGCCATCGCCGGCAACATCACCAGCGACAACATCGGACCGCTGCATCTGATCAACATCAAACGGCTGGCCTATAACGTGGCCCGCCCGCTGGAAGCGGAGGCGCCGGCCCCGTTGACCCCTCCGCCGCCCGCGGTCGCCGCCAGCGCCAGGCCGGCGGTCGCCGCCGCCGTCGAAAAATATCTGGCCAACCGCGGACTGGCTTCCTCTTCTCCTTCACCGCCTCCGGAGGCGGCGCAATCCGGCTCGGTCGCCGCGGTTGTCGACCGGTTTCTCGCCGCTCGATCCGCTTCTCCGGCCGCGGTGGCCGCCTGCCCGGCGCCGGCTGCCGGGGCGGCTTCGGTCCCGGCGGCCCCGGCGGTCGAGATCGTCGACTTCGTCTGCGAGAACGACGTTCGCGGCGCCATCCACGGCGACCGCAAGATCTACATCGGACCCAGGACGATCGTGACGCCGGCCGCCCGCGAACTGGCCGGCCAACACGGAGTTCTCGTCGAGGCGCAGCGGTGAGCGCGATGAGTCAGGATCTGGATCTTCTCCGTCATGAAATCCTCGACTACCTGCGGTCGCGGGACTTCGTCGTCTTCCACTGCCTCTCCCGCGCCGGCGATTCGACGCCCACCGTGCGTTGGGACTCCGAGCACTATCCGGACTTCCGCGAGTTTCTCGAAGTCGCGCAGGCGGCGGGGGTGCGGATGATACACTTCACGCGGCGGGAGTTGTTTGAGGTCCAGCTCGAGGAACTCCTCGAGCGCCTCGGATCCGCCGGCCTGCCCGACGCGGACCGCCAGGAGGCCGAGCGCCGTCTCCAGCCGTTGCGCCAGCAGGTGGGATCGACGGGCACTCTGGAACTCGCCTTCGACCTCCAGGGACATCTCTACCTTTTTGTCGTTCGGTCGCCTTGGTACGAGGAGTTCATGGACGTGGCCGAGCTGGTCGAGGAAAGTCTGGAAGAGTACGACGAGGAGGAGCCCGAGCCGGGCCGGCTGGGCGGCTACTACTCGCAAAACTGAATTCCCGCCGCCGCGCCCGCCGGCGCCCTCACAAACGCAAAGTTCCCACCAGCTCGCTGACATGGCCGACGCGCTCCTCCTCGAGGAACCGGTCCAGCTCGCGCGCGATCCGCGCCGGGGCGCCCGGATCCCAGAAGCTGGCGGTTCCGACCTGGACAGCCGAGGCGCCGGCCACCAGGAATTCGGCCGCGTCTTCTCCGCTGGCGATGCCGCCCAGACCGATGACGGGAATCCGCACGGCCCGGGCGGCTTCGTACACCAGGCGCAGAGCGATCGGCTTGATTGCGGGTCCGGACAATCCCCCCAAGCCCGCGCCGATGCGCGGCCGGCGGGCGCGAGCATCGACAGCCAGCGCGAGGAAGGTGTTGACCAGGGAGATGGCGTCGGCGCCGGCGCGCTCGGCCGCCAGCGCCAGCGGCTCGATGCGGGCCACGTTCGGCGACAGCTTCACGATCACCGGCCGCCGCGCGATCCGCTTGACGGCGCCCACGAGTTGTTCGAGCAGGCCCGGATCGCTGGAAAAGAAGATGCCGCCATGGCTGGTATTGGGACAGGAGACGTTCAGCTCATAGGCCGCCAGGCCGTCGGCATCATCGAGGATCCGGACCACTTCGAGATAATCCTCGACGGCGTATCCGAAAACGTTGGCAAATACCTTCACCGGCATCGTCCGGAGCGCCGGCAGTTTTTCGGCGACGAAGGCGCGGACCCCGAGATTCTGCAAGCCGACCGAATTCATCATTCCGCCCCGCGTTTCCCACAGCCGCGGCGGCGGGTTGCCCGCCATCGACTCGCGCGAGAGACCCTTGACCACCAGTCCGCCGACCTGGCTCCATTCCACCAGGCCAGCCAGCTCGACCCCGTAGGCGCAAGTGCCGGAGGCGGCTATTACCGGATTGTTCAGCTCGATGCCGGCGAGCGAGACAGCCAATCGGCTGCTCCGCCGCTCGGCTGCCGATCGGTGACCCGGCGCGGCGCTCACAGCAGCAGCATAGCAGGGCGGCGAGTACACCGCCCTTATCGGAACAAAGTTAGGGCCTTCCCCTTATGGTAAGGCCACCGACACCTGCCTGAAAATAGTGTCATGCTAACACCCGCGCGGCCGCGCAAGGCCCCATCCTCAAGTTTGGCGCGGAAGTACACTTTGTTCACGGTGATGCTCCTCGGTTGGGTCGCTTTTGTCTTCCTGGCTTATGATTTCCGCCGCGATAATGTGAGCCTGACGAAAGCGGCGCTGTTTTTCTTCGTAATCGTCCTGGTCGGCGGAGCGATTGCCCGATTCACCCACCACACGCTGGCAAGACCGCTGAGCATGCTGCAAAGTGCGTTGATCGCCGTCTGTGAGGGTAGGCTGGAGCCGATACCAGTCATGCAGACTTGCGACGAAGTCGAATTCCTCGGGGAAAGCTTCAACTCGATGATTGCCGCGCTGGCGGACTCGCGCAAGCAGGTCGAGGAACACAGCGCGCTGCTTGAAACACGGATCCGGCAGAGGACGGAGGCATTACAGGAGGCCACGCAGAAGGCGCTGGCGGCGAGCCGGGCCAAAAGCGAGTTCCTGGCCAACGTCTCGCACGAGCTGCGCACGCCGCTGAACGGAGTGATGGGGTTGATGGAGATTGTTCTGGACGACGATCTGGCCGCCGATCAGCGTGTGCACTTGGAAACCGCTCAAGGTTGCGCCCGCACGCTGCTGGCGCTGCTGAATGACATTCTGGATCTTTCCAAGATCGAGGCCGGGCGCCTGGAGTTGGAGAAGATTCCGTTCGATTTGCGGACGACGGCCCAAGAAGCGATCCAGTCGCTGGCGCCCAAGGCGAACGAGAAGGGCATCACGCTCGGCCGCCACTTCGATCCGCACCTTCCGCTTCAGGTCGTCGGCGACCCACTGCGTCTGCGCCAGGTCATGTTCAACCTGCTGGGGAACGCGGTGAAATTCACCGACCACGGGTCGGTCGACCTGCGGGTCGAGGTGCGGAGAACGCTCGGGGTGGGCTCTCCGGAAGTGGTCATCGAGGTCCGCGATACCGGCGCCGGCATTCCGAAGGAGAAGTTGCCGGTGATCTTCGATGAATTCACCCAGGCCGACGGCAGCATCAGCCGCAAGTACGGCGGAACCGGACTGGGTCTGGCGATCACGCGCCGCCTGGTGGAAATGCATGGCGGACAGATCGCCGTCGAGAGCGAGGTCGGCCGTGGCAGCACGTTCCGGGTCACGATGCCGTGCAACATCGTCGAGCAGCCGGTGGCGGTCTCGCCGTTATGGAACTCCCCCACACCATCGCGTCCGGAGGTCGCGCGCGGGTCTGCCCGCATCCTGGTGGTCGAAGACAACCTGGTGAACCAGAAGATCGTGATGACCATGTTAGGCAAGAACGGCTACCAGGTGAGCCTCGCCGATAATGGCGGGCAAGCGCTGACGGCGCTGGACACGGCGGACTTCGATCTGGTGCTGATGGATGTGCAAATGCCGGTGATGGACGGTATCGAGGCGACCCGAAGGATACGCGGCGAGGAGCGCTGGAAACATCTTCCCATCATCGCCATGACCGCGCACGCCATGCAAGGGGATCGCGAGCGCTGCCTGGCGGCCGGTATGAACGGCTACCTTTCCAAACCCGTTTCGGCGGCTCATCTGGCCGGCTTGCTCGGCAGCCTCTTGCGGCCCGGAGTCCCCGATGGGAAAGCGCCCGAGGAGCCTCTGGCCGGACAACTGCCGCCGCCCATCGACCGGGACCTGGTGCGGCGCCTCATGGATATCGATAATGACGCCGGCCTGATGCGCGGAATGACGCTCCTGTTTCTGCAACTGGCCCCGGAGCGTCTCGGCAAGCTTCAGACCGCCGCGACGCGCCAGGACGGTCTGGCGTTGCGGACCGAAGCCCACGGCCTGGGGAAATCGGCCGAGCGCATCGCGGCCGTCGCGATTGCCCGGTGCGCGGCGCAGATCGAGGCATCCGCGTCGGCGGACGATTTCGAGTCGGCCCGGAACAGCCTGTTCAATCTGGAACAGGAGATCACGAGGCTCGACCGGCATGTTCGTCTCGACCAGGAAGGGGAGGCTGAACCTGCCCCCTGGGCTGAGACAAACAGTTAAGACACTGTTTGCAGGGGCCACCTACACGTCGCATGTCGTGGCGCAAGCTTCAGCTTGCGACGGACTTTACCATGGCTTCGCCGTCGTTGTGCAACCGCCGGCGGGCGCCGGAAGTGGCCGGCATCTTATAGGTCTCGATTTGCGAGCCATACTTGCCCTGGCGGGTGCGCCCGAGCAGCTCGGTGATTTCCTGCCTGGACATCTTGCGGAAGGTCTTTGCGGCGAGCACATTTTCTTCCAGTTGCGCCACCGTTTCGACGCCCGAGACCAGCGTGTCGATATCCTGGCTCCAGGCGAAGCGCAGGCAATCGGCGATCGTTGCCACCTGGTTCCTGGTGATCTGGCCAATGGCGTTCGACTTCATCCCAATCCTTCCCAGCCCCTTCTTGCGGGCGTTCGGCAGGAAGTTCGTGATGAAGCTGA
>Ga0247727_10020012_pt1 | contig 10289 bp, 2 predicted proteins | sample WisWelCaveWW1625_FD_202498 | JGI IMG/M metagenome (GOLD analysis project Ga0247727, IMG submission 202498) | Biofilm microbial communities from Wishing Well Cave, Virginia, United States - WW16-25 | ecosystem: Environmental > Aquatic > Deep subsurface > Groundwater > Cave microbial mat | place... | reverse complement strand
AATCATGACGGTGATTTTGATCTATGGATTGTCCGTGCCTCCGGCGCTGCGGCGACTCGTTTAACCGGATTGATTGGCATAGGCGATTTTGATCCATCTTTTTCGAACAGCGGCCAGTTGGTCGCCTACGCTGGATTCTCAACGGCTTTGCCAAAACAAACAGTCTTCGATGAAACCGTAATGCCATCGAGTTTCAATCTTGAGCAGAATTATCCCAATCCATTCAACCCCAGCACGACGATTGCCTTTGCGGTTCCAAAAGCCGGCGATCTCAAGCTAGCGATCTACAACCTGCGCGGACAATTGGTACGTACGTTACACAACGGTCCAATTGCCGCGGGTAACCACAAAGTGGTATGGGACGGCACGGATGCCGACGGGGCGAAAGTAGCCAGCGGTATTTACATGTACCGTCTGCAGTCTGAGGGTTTTGTGGCTAATAAGAAGTTAGTTTTATCAAAGTAAGGTTTGAGAACGTGCCACGCACTTCCGAAGTGCGTGGCACGTAAAAACGTCCATTCTTCGTTGTATCGAAAAAGAGGAAGGCCTTTCACAAAATTGACGAGCTCCATTTGTGCCATCATCGGCGTTGAAAATTTTCTTGGAAAATAAGCTTCTGATGGTATATTTGGAATTAAGATTTTGGCCGAAATGGATATTCGATTCAGATTGTCATTTTGCGATTGCTGAGCCTGCCCGGAGTCATCCAGAATCATTTTTAAGAGAGCTTCATTATTACTTGGGGGAGGTGAAAGATTGCGTCAATTCACGGCTGATCTTGGAGTGGAGAGCTTTAATCCGGGGAAATTATTCTTATTTATAATCCATCATAAACCGTTGTTACGATCCACATAGGATTGCGTGCTTTCAAGTTAAGGAGTGAACATGAATCACTGGTACCGAGCCTTCATTTTTGCTATTGCATTATTTTTGTGTTATGTGTTCGTGGGATTATTCAATGAGTTGTGGGCTCAGGGTGAGGTGATGATCTTTTCTGTAATTGGCGATGTTCCGTACAGCAGCAGTGAGCTGCCATTACTGCAGCAGCATATTAATAATCACAATACGTATAGCCCATCGCTTTTCTTATTGCATGTGGGCGATATCAAAAGCGGCAGCGGCGCCTGTTCGGAGTCGGTATATAGTAACGTAGCAAATATATTGAAAACCTCCGAAGTACCAGTCTTCATTATCCCAGGCGATAACGAATGGGGCGACTGTTCGAATCCCAGCCAAGCTTGGAATTTGTGGGCGCAATATTATATCGAATTTGATCAGAATTTTTGTGGGACGCCCTCGGTGGAACGCCAAAGCGGCCGGCAGGAAAACGTCACCTTTGTGCTAAAGGGGATGCTGTTCATCGCGATCAACATTCCTAATCAAACAGAGAGTGGCTACCAATCGCGTTTACAGGATGACGCCAATTGGGTAACTCAGCAGCTTCAGCAAAAAGCTTCGCAGGTTCGCGGCGCGGTGGTCTTTGGCCATGCCGGTCCGTCTAGCAGCCGAAATACGCTTTTCTTCAATCCGTTCCGTCAGGCGGCCAGCGCTTTTGGCAAACCGGTTTTATATATGCAGGGCGACGGGCACAAATGGATTCAAGATACCCCGTGGCCGGAGCCAAACATGATGCGCGTGCAGGTCGATCGCGGTGATAAGCCGCCGGTACAAGTGACAGCATCGTTAAGCCCATCTAATATGTTTTCATTTAATCGAACGCCGTGGGGACCGGGCAGTCAGCCCTTTGATCGGCCGCCGTGCGGCGATCCAGTACCGGCCATCACCGCGGCGCCGGCTTCGCACAATTACGGCGATGTCGTCGTTGGCAATAGCGGCGTAAAAACTTTTGTGGTATCGAACACTGGCACGGTCACGCTTTCTGTCACTAACACTTCATTGGTTACAGGTGATTTAGGCCAATTTAATATCGACAGCGGCGGCGGATCATTCAATTTGAACCCGAGCGCAACTCGCAATGTCGTCGTCAGCTTCAACCCGACTTCGTTGGGCGCAAAAACGACTACCCTCCGCTTTCAAAGCAACGACCCGGATGATAACCCGCTGGATGTGGGCTTGTCCGGAAATGGCGTCACGCCTCCGCCTGCACCAACGATTTCTTCTTTCACTCCCAACAACGGTCCGGTCGGCACAGTCGTGACGATCACCGGCACAAGCTTCACCGGCGCAAGCCAGGTTACCTTTAACGGCGCCGCTGGCAGTTTCACCGTGCCCTCAAGCACGGAGATCCGGGCCACCGTACCAAGCGGCGCAACCGATGGGTTGATTGCGGTGACGACACCGGGCGGCAACGCCACTAGCGCAACTGCATTCGATGTCACTGCTCTGCCCTCCGGTACGACGTTTAATCCCATCGCTGATTCATATACAAAGTCCTCAGACGTGACTGGGAATTTTGGAACGGCAACCGCGCTGCGGGTGAAAGGCTCCGGTCCAACGCAGATTGCTATGTTCAAATTTGTGGTCAGCGGTATAGAGGGATCTGCTCAGAGTGCAAAGCTGCGGGTGAATGTGACGCAGGCTGGCGCCGATGGCGGCGGGGCATATTTGGTTTCAAACAATTACGTTGGCACTTCGACACCGTGGACGGAGACCGGCATAAATTACGGCAACGCTCCGACGGTAGGCGGCAGCCCATTGAGCAGTGTCGGCGCCGTGACGGTGGGTCAGTGGGTGGAGTTCACAGTGACGTCCGTCATCATCGGCGATGGCACCTACAGTTTTGCGGTAAAGAACTCAATCTCCGCGGCGGTGTTCTACAGTTCAAAGGAGGGCGCCAATCCGCCGCAGTTGGTGGTAATTGGAGGTGGCGCTCCGCCCCCAGCTCCGACCATCTCGAATTTTGCGCCGGTAGGCGGTCCGGTAGGAACAGAGATTACCATTACTGGCAGCAATCTTAGTGGGACAAGCTCCGTCAAATTTAATGGCGTTTCTGCGAGCGGTTTTTCGGTGGATTCGAATAGCCAAGTGCGCGCGCCCGTGCCAAGCGCCGCGACCGACGGTCCGATCAGTATTACTACTCCGGGCGGAACGGTTGCGAGCGCAGATGATTTTGACGTGACTCCGCCGCCGGCACCCAGCATAACGACATTCACTCCAACCAGCGGGCAGATTGGCACCAACGTCACGATTAGCGGATCGAATTTCACCGGGGCAACGCAAGTCACGTTTAACGGGACATCCGCGAGTGGCTTTGTAGTGGCTTCGGATACGCAAATACGTGTCGCCGTCCCGAGCCCAGCGACCGATGGCCCAATCGGGGTAACCACTCCGGGCGGGGTTGCATTCAGTCCGACAGATTTCGATGTTACCCCGCCGCCGGCGCCGAGCATCACGACCTTCACCCCGACCAGTGGGCAGATTGGTACCAACGTAACGATTAGCGGATCGAATTTCACCGGGGCCACGCAAGTCACGTTTAACGGGACAACCGCCAGTGGCTTTATTGTGGCTTCAGACACTCAAATCCGGGTGGCCGTGCCGAGCGGTGCGACGGACGGCCCGATAGGCGTAACCACTCCGGGCGGAGTGGCTTTGAGTTCGACAGATTTCGACGTGACTCCGCCGCCGGTGCCAAGCATCGCATCGTTTAACCCCGGTAGCGGTCCAGTGGGAACAACTGTGACCGTCATCGGCGCGAATCTCACCGGTGCAACCGAAGTCTCGTTCAATGGCACGGTGGCGAGCAATTTTACAGTAGCCTCCGACTCTGAGGTCCGCGCTGTCGTGCCAACCGGCGCGACCGATGGACTGATCAGCGTGACTACACCCGGTGGCAATGCGACCAGCGCAACAGCTTTTGATGTCACAGCGCCTCCGCCTACGACGGTTTTTAACCCAACCGATGATGCCTACGTCCGGCTCTCCAGTCCGACGGGCAACTCAGGAACTTCAAACACGCTGCGGGTGAGGAAGACCACCAGCGAGACCATCAACAGTTATTTGAAATTCAACATCACAGGCCTAGCTGGTCCGGTTCAGAACGCGAAGCTGCGACTCTATGTTACGGATGACGGTGACGATGGAGGGACGGTTTATAGTGTATCCAACAACTATGAGGGCACTGCGACGCCCTGGGTTGAAACTGGACTTATTTGGAACAACGCGCCTTTGATTAGTGGTACCCCATTGAGTTCAGCTGGTGCGGCGGTTCTGAATTCTTGGGTTGAGCTCGATGTCACGCCGGCCATTAGCGGCGATGGTCTTTACAGTTTTGGCATCACCAACAATTCGTCGGCAGTGGTTTTCTACAGCTCAAAAGAAGACGCCAATGATCCCGAGTTGGTCATTACAATATCTTCGGCGCTGGCGAAGATAGATCAGACTGAAAATGTAAATCCGGCAATGCCGGAGCAAGTTGAGGTCGAGAGTGACACGACACCGCTTCCAGAGATTGTCACGCTCAGTCAGAGTTACCCCAATCCGTTCAATTTGGAAACAACGATTCCTTTTAGCTTGCCGCGGGCATCAGAGGTTCAGCTGCGAATTTACAACGATCGTGGACAGTTGATTCGCACGATAGTAGATGGTGTGCTGCAGGCCGGCAACAAAAACCTCATTTGGAATGGCCGTGACGGTAGGGGCATTGAAGTGAGTTCAGGAGTTTATTTTGTGCGTCTGGAGGTCGGTAGCGAGGTCTTCATTCACCGCATAACTCTACAAAAGTAGATGATGAGGAAAGCCCTCAAATGGCAACTTCTAAGTCCAGTTGTTTTCATCGTAATAGAGTTTAGGATCATAGGGAGGCCCGATGTGTGCATTGAGGCATAAAGGAAAGTACGGTCTGCTCAGCTTAGTGCTTGCTGTGTTGTTAGTGGTGAGCAGAGCAGGAGCCCAGAATTCCGAATTGATTTTTTCGGCGATGGGCGACGTGCCCTACAGTTCGAGTGAAGAGGTGGTTCTACAGCAGCAGATCGCCGATCACAATCGCTTCAGCCCATCCGTATTTATGGTTCACGTGGGAGATATTAAATCCGGGGGCGGCGGTTGCCCGGAATCGGTCTATCAAGAAGTTGCCGGGTTTTTGTTGGAATCGGAAGTTCCCACATTTATCATCCCCGGTGACAACGAATGGACCGGCTGCAGCGACTGGGATCAAGCCTGGTCATTCTGGTCTGCGCACTTCATGGACTTCGAAGATAATTTTTGTGGCGCGCCCAATGCCGAACGGCAGTCGGTGCGGCCCGAGAATTTTGCGTTTGTCAAAAATGGCGTGCTGGTCCTCGGCATCAACATGCCGGGTGGCGTGAAAAAGAATAATTCTCTTTGGGACGCGCGACTGCAGGACAACGCCGACTGGGTGATTCAGCAATTTGAAGAGAAGGTTTCGCAAGTGCGCGCTGCGGTGATTTTTGCTCACGCTTTGAAGCAAACTCAGGACGCGCTGTTTTACAATCAATTCCTGCCAGCAGCTGATCAGTTTGGCAAACCTATTCTTTGGATAAATGGCAATGATCACAGCTACAAATTAGATCATCCCTTTTCTGGCCACGACATCACTCGCGTCACCGTTGACAATGGCGGCGCAGCGCTGCCGATTCAAGTCACGGTGAAAGTGAGCGGCGCGGATTTGTTTGTGATCAATCGCACCCCGTGGAACAACAACAGCCAGCCCATCAACCGGCCGCCGTGCGGAAATGGCCCGGTCATAGCCGTCAACCCGACTTCAAATAATTACGGATCCGTCGCGGTCGGCGGCAGCAGCTCGCAGACCTTCGTGGTGAGCAACACTGGCAACGAAAATCTCGACGTAACCGGTACGAGTTTGGTTGGCACGAATGCCGGCGAATTTAGCATAGATAGCGGCGGTGGATCGTTCTCGCTTACACCGGGCGCGACTCGCAATGTGGTTGTTAGTTTCAATCCCACTTCACAGGGCAACAAAAACGCCACCCTGAGATTCGCGAACAACGATCCCAATCACAATCCGTTGGATGTAGGTCTTTCCGGCAGTGGCATCGTACCGCAGCCGGATATCGCGGTGAACCCGACCTCTCACAATTTTGGGCAGATCAACATCGGCGGCAGCGATTCCAAACTTTTTGTAATCAGCAACAGCGGCTCTCTCGATCTCGAGGTCTCAGCAACCAGTCTGGTTGGCAGCGACGCCAGCGAGTTCAGCATTGACAGCGGCGGCGGGGCGTTTACGCTTTCACCCGGCGCCAATCGCAATATTCTGATCAGCTTCAATCCAACTTCCGAAGGAGCGAAGAGCGCAACATTCAGAATTAACAGCAATGATCCGGACGAGGAGCCGTTCAATGTCAGTCTGAATGGATCGGGAACGGTGCCGGGCTCCGGGCCGTTTGTGTTTAATCCCACCGCCGACGCGTATGTCAACAACTCGCAGGCGACGAGCAACTTTGGTACGTCGTCCACTTTGCGGGTTCGCAATTCGTCAACCATTTTAAATAGTTTCCTGAAATTTGTGGTGAGCGGCATCAGTGGCGCGGCGCAGAATGCCAAGCTGCGGCTGTTTGTAACGCAGGCCAGCAGCAGTGGCGGCTCGGTTTATTTGGTGTCCAACGATTTTTTGGGCACGTCGAATCCGTGGACTGAAACTGGTCTCAATTACAACAACGCGCCGGCCATAAGTGGAAATGCATTGAGCACAATCGGCAGCGTGACGAACGGCCAATGGGTGGAATTCGACGTGACGCCGGCCATCACCGGCAACGGCACGTTTAGTTTTGGAATTACGAATACATCTAGTACTGCTGTGTTTTACAGTTCAAAAGAGGGCGCAAACGATCCGGAGTTAGTGATCAACGGCGGCGGCTCTTCTCCGTCGCCCCCAAGTATTTCATCGTTTTCGCCCAGCAGCGGACCGGTGGGAACAACCGTCACAGTCCTCGGAAACAACTTTGACAATACTTCGGAGTTGGCATTTAACGGCGTGGCGAGCAGCAATTTCAACGTAATTTCCGGCAGCGAGATTCGCGCCGATGTTCCGACCGGCGCCAGCACCGGTAAAGTTCGTGTGACCACGCCGGGCGGGGTTGCCACCAGCAGCGCGAATTTCACAGTTACGTCGCCGCCGCAGCCGCCGAGCATTTCTTCGTTCACACCGGCCAGCGGGCCAGCGGGCACAACGGTGACCATCAATGGCAGCAATTTGAACGGCACAACCACTGTGGCCTTCAACGGCGTCGCGGCAAGTTTTACCAACGTGTCGAGCAGCCAGGTTCGCGCGACGGTGCCGGCCAGTGCGACGGACGGCCCGATTTCCGTCACGACCCCCGGCGGCGTTGCCACCAGCGCCACCGATTTTGATGTTATCGCGCCGCCGCCCACAACTGCGTTCAATTCCACGGATGACGCGTATGTGCGCCAGTCCAGCCCGAACTCCAATGCCGGCAACTCTTCCTCGTTGCGGGTACGCAAAACCGGCAGCGAGACCATCGTCAGTTATTTGAAATTTAATGTGAGCGGATTGACCGATCCGCCGCAGAGCGCGACGCTGCGCCTGTTCGTCACGGATGCCAGTCCCGACGGTGGATCCGTTTACCTGGTTTCGAACGATTATCAAGGAACGAGCACGCCCTGGCTTCAGAGCGGCTTGAACTGGAACAATGCGCCGGCCATCAGTGGCAGTGCGTTGGCTGCGATTGGCAGCGCATCTCTCAATACGTGGATTGAGGTGGATGTGTCGGCGGCAGTCAGCGGCGATGGTGTTTATAGTTTTGCGATCAGAAACAATTCATCGGATGTGGTCTATTACGGCTCACGCGAGGCGACCAACAAGCCGCAATTGGTGATCGGGACTGGTTCAAGTTCCGCGTTTGCGGCGCAAAAAGCCAACGAGACGGACGAATTAGGGGAGGAGATTACATTCGATTCTCTTCCCGAGACCGTTCAACTGAGCCCGGCTTTTCCCAATCCCTTCAATCTCGAAACGACGTTCGAGTACACGTTGCCGGCCGCAGCAGAGGTGAGCATGATCGTTTTCAACATAAAGGGCCAAAAAATACGGACTATAGTTGACGGCTGGCAATCGCCCGGAATTAAGACCGCGCGTTGGAACGGCCGCGACGAAGCGGGACATGAGGTGGGTTCGGGTTCTTATTTTGTCAGGTTGGTGGCCGGCAACCACATCATCGTACAGAAGATCACTTTACAAAAATAGAAATCGATTCGAGGGGAAAATTTTTTTTCTCATCTTTCAAGTTTAATTTTTTTATGGAATGTCATACTCAACTCAGCGAAGTTTTTGAGACCGCTCTTTTTTCAATTCTATAAACAATAACCTCGATTCAAACTAAGGGGATGGCACGAATGCATCGATTGCAACTCGGGACTGCAACTTTTCTTTTGCTGGCATTAGTTAGCGCGAATGACGCGGCATGGGCGCAGAGTAAAAATATTTGGATCAGTTCGGCTGAGCTGACCGCTCGTCCCACTACCGGCGAGGCCTGGAATCGTTTGCTGGCAGCCGCTGACAGCGTTAACCAAATTGCCGTTGAGGGCGGGCACAATAGTCTTCACGATGTTTATACCATGGCGGCGGCCTTGGCAGCGGAGCGTCTCAATGACAATAACCGCCGGCAGGTGGTTGCCAATAATATTCTGCAGGCCGTCCAGAGTCAGGTGGAAAACGACGGCAATTCTCTCTCCTTAAGCCGCACGGTAACCGGCTATATTCTCGCCGCCGACTTGATTGATTTGAAAAACTTCGCGCCGGCCATTGACAGCACCTTCAGGAATTGGCTGGAATACGTGGTCTATCAGCTTCAACTCGATGGCGCTACCCAGGTTCAAAAGCACGAGACCCGCGGCAACAATCAAGGCACGCAAGCCGGCGTCGTTCGGATAGCCGCCGACATTTATTTGGATAAGACGGCAGACTTGAATCAGGCCGCCGTCGTGTTCAAGGGCTGGCTCGGCGACCGCACTTCCTACGCCGGATTCAACTGGGGGGATTTGTGCTGGCAGGTTGATCCAAGCAATCCAGTTGGAATTTTACCGCAGGGTTCGACGATGTTCGTCGCCGGTGCGATGCGCGACGTGGACGGCGTGCAGCCCGACGATCAGCGCCGCGCCGCCTGTCCGGATGTGGAGACCACGTGGCCGCCCAGCACGAACGAGCACGTTTGGGGCGGCCTGCAGGGCGCAGTGGGTCAAGCGTATTTGCTTTCACGCGCGGGCTTCGACGCCTGGAGCTGGCAGAATCAGGCGGTTCGGCGTGCCATTGCGTGGCAGCACGATCCCAATCGCGGCAACGCCCCCGCACAAAATGACGAGCTTTGGACTCTGCCGTTGGCCGACATGTTTTACAGCACCGAATTCTGGGATGGCTACCCAGTCGGCGCTGGTAAGCAGGTCGGCTGGACGGACTGGACTTACGGCGGCGCCAAAGCGACCCAGTTCACCTTGAGAACCTACGTCACCGGTTCCGGTTCAGTGGAAGTTCAGCCGCCCGGGCCGTCGTTTGTTCCCGGCTCGCAAGTGGAACTGACGGCGCATCCCGACACCGGCTGGGTCTTCCTGGGGTGGGACAACGATTTGACCGGTGTTCAAAACCCAGCTACCATCACTATGGACGCCGTGAAGGATATCACGGCGGTTTTCGGCGAGGCCGCCACAACAGTGACCGTTTCGCCGGCGGTAACAACCGGTGGCAGCGCTACAGATGCACATGATGCCTCGATTTGGATTCACCCGACTGATCCATCCAAAAGCGTGATCATCGGTACCGACAACGACGACACGATTTACGTTTGGGATCTCAACGGCAATCAACTGCAATCTCTGGTGCAGGGAACGCGCGTGGAAAATATCGATGTGCGATCCGGTTTTCTGCTCGGCGGCCAGTCCGTGGATATCGTCGCCGCTAATTTGCGGGCCGTGGGCAAGCTCGCGGTTTTCAAAGTCAACCCGAACTATACTGCCGGGAATGTCCTGATCCAAATTGCCGATCTCAACAGCAACAACAACAACCTTCAGCTCGATAGTTACGGTTTCTGTTTATACAAGCGCGGCAGTGATGGCGCGTTGTTTGTATTCGACCGCCCCAAAACTGTAGGCGCGCTGCGGCAGTACCTCATTCAAGATGATGGTACCGGCAACGGCGTGACTGTGACATCCGTTCGAGATTTGAATTATAGTGGCGATCAGGCCGAAGGCTTTGTCGCAGATGATGAGCTGGGCTTCGTTTACATCGCTGAGGAGGGCGAAGGCATTCACAAGTATCAGGCCGACCCGCAATCGTCCAGTAATCAGATTTCGTTTTTTGCAACCGGCGATGGCATCGTCTCCGAGCGCAAAGGTCTGGC
>Ga0247727_10020011_pt1 | contig 10289 bp, 8 predicted proteins | sample WisWelCaveWW1625_FD_202498 | JGI IMG/M metagenome (GOLD analysis project Ga0247727, IMG submission 202498) | Biofilm microbial communities from Wishing Well Cave, Virginia, United States - WW16-25 | ecosystem: Environmental > Aquatic > Deep subsurface > Groundwater > Cave microbial mat | place... | reverse complement strand
AACGGCACCTAGCGATCCTCGATCGATTCGCCTTGGCGGACGGGGCGGTCGGCGAAACGCTCGAGGCCCACGGGACGGTCGTGGCGGGCCGGCGACGGTTCCACGAGCTCGTGGCGGCGGCGGACCGCCGGGAGCAGCGCCGCGGCGATCTCCTCGACTTCGTTCGGGAGGTCGAAGGGGCTGCCCTGCGTCCAGGGGAGGTCGTCGACCTCGAGCGGGAGCGCCGGGTCCTGCGCAACGCCGGGACGGTTTCGCGGCTGCTCGACGAGCTGGTCGAGTTGACCCATGAAGGCGAACCGGCCGCCGCGGGGCTCGCCGCCGGCGCCGCGCGCCGGGCACACGATCTCGCGGCGCTCGACCCCGAGGTGCGTGAGCTGGCCGAGCGACTGGACACGGCCACGGTCGAGTTGCAGGACGTCGGGGCGGCGTTCCGGGAGTATCGCGCGCGGCTCGACTTTCGACCGGAACGGGCCGACGTCGTCGAATCCCGTCACGCCACACTGACCCGTCTTCTCGTGCGTCACGGCGGGACGGAGGAGGAGTTGATCGCACGGCGCGAAGCGGCGGAGCGGGAGGTCGAGGCGCTCGAGCGGGTCGCGGAGGAGCTGCACGACGTCGCGCGGGACGTGGCGCGAGCGGAGGCCGCCTACGCGTGCTCTGCGCTCGCGCTACGCGAACTCCGCCGCCGCGCGGCGGCCGAGCTGACCCGCGCGGTGGAGCGCCAGCTGGGCGAGCTGGCCCTCGCCCGGGCGACCTTCGAGGTCCGCTTCGGCGAGCCCGCGGGGGAGACGATCGAGTGGTCTGAGGGCGTGCTGGCGCTCGGGCCTCGCGGCGCGGATCGGGTCGAATTCCAGCTCGCCGCGAACCCGGGCGAGCCGATCGGGCCGCTGCACAAGGTCGCGTCGGGGGGCGAGCTGTCGCGAGTGCTCCTCGCGCTCCACGCGGCGGCCGAGACGACCGACGAGGGACGAAGCGCCCTCGTGTTCGACGAGGTCGACGCAGGGATCGGCGGCGCGGTCGCGGACGCGGTGGGGGCGCGTCTGCGGCGCCTGGCCGACCGCAATCAGGTCCTGTGCGTGACCCACCTCGCGCAGGTCGCGGCTTACGCCGACCGACATTTCGCCGTGAGCAAGCGCGTCGACGGAGAACGGACGTGTGCCGCCGTCGAGGCCCTCGACGACGAGCGGCGACTCGACGAGCTGGCGCGCATGGTCGGGGGCCGCGAGGCCACGACCGTCTCGCGTCGACACGCCGCAGATCTCGTGGAAGCGGCACGGCGAGCGCCGGGGGTCGTGGCGCGGCGCGTTCCGCGTCCGGACGGCGGGTGACGAGCGACGGAGGACGATGATGACGACGGCGCCCGAACGCATCGCGGTGTATCCCGGCACGTTCGATCCGGTGACGAACGGGCATCTCGATCTCGCCGACCGCGGCCGCCGGCATTTCGATCGCCTGATCATGGCGATCCTGCGCAACGAGGACAAGCAACCGATGTTCACCGTCGACGAGCGGGTCGAGCTGCTGCGCGACGCCGTGGCCTCGTGGAGCAACGTCGTGGTGGACTCGTTCGACGGACTCCTCGTGCACTACGCTTCGCGGGTCCGGGCGCGGGTGATCCTGCGCGGCATCCGCGCGATCACCGACCTCGAATACGAGATGCAGATGGCGATGATGAACCGCAAGCTCGAGCCGCAGATCGAGACCGTGTTTCTCGTCCCGAGCGAGGCGTACTCGTACGTGTCGAGCCGCCTCGTGCGCGAGGTAGCGAGGCTCGGCGGCTCGGTGAAGGATCTCGTTCCGCCGAACGTGACCCGTGCGCTCGCCGCGCGTTGCGCCGGTGGCTCGCCGTAGGACGCTCGCTCGCCGGTCCTCGGAGCGGGCGGCGTTCCGCTATACTCGGGGCGTGACCCGGTCGGTTCTCCTCCTGCTCGCGCTGCTCGCGGTCGCGCGGCCGGCCGACGCCGCAGCGCCGGCGGTCCGGCTCGTCGAGTTCGACGCTCCGCTCACCGCGCTCAACGTGCAGCGCATCACCCGCGCCATCGACGAGGCGGAGGCGGCTGGCGACGCGTTCGTCCTGATTCAGCTCGACACCCCGGGCGGCCTCGTCGACGCGATGGAGACCGCTGTCAAGCGCATGCTCGCGGCGAAGGTCCCGATCGTCGTCTGGGTCGGTCCGGCGGGAGCCAAGGCCGCGTCGGGTGGCTTTTTTCTCCTGATCGCGGCCGACGTCGCCGCAATGGCCCCCGGCACTCGCGCCGGTGCCGCCAAGACCGTGTACGGCCTCGTCGAGAGCGCGGAGGAGAACCGAGGACTGAAGAAGATGGACCAGGACCTGGCGGCGCTCGTGCGGTCGATTGCCTCCCGCCGCGGGCGCGACGTCCAGGCGTGTGAGGACGCCGTGTTCGAGGCGCGGTCGTACGAGGAGACAGTCGCGCTCGAACGGAAGATCGTGGATCTCGTGGCCCCGACCCGCGAGGCGCTGCTCGTGGCGCTCGACGGTCGCGAGGTCCGGCGGTTCGACGGCACGACCGTGCGCCTGGCGACAGCCGGTGCAGGCTTCGTCGTCACGCGGTTCTCGCTGCGCCACCGGTTCCTCGAGACCCTGGCAACGCCGATCCTCGCCACGCTCCTGCTGTTCGCCGGGCTGCTCGGCCTGTACGTCGAGTTCACCCATCCGGGCGTGGTGTTCCCCGGCGTCGTCGGCGCGCTGTGCCTGCTGCTGTTCGCCCTCACCGCGCAGGCGCTGCCGATGTCGACGATCGGGGTGCTGCTCGTCGCGCTCGGCCTGCTCATGTTCGTGCTCGAGATCAAGGTGGCGTCCTTCGGGATGCTGACCGTCGGTGGCGCGGTGAGCCTGCTTCTCGGAGGATTCCTGCTCATCGACGCGCCGATCCCCGAGTTGCGCGTGCCGCTCGCGTTCCTCGTCCCGCTCTGGGCGGCGGTGACGCTCGTCGCGGTCGTCGCCGTTCGGCTCGCCGTGCGGGCGCAGCGAGCGCCCGTCGTCGGGATGACCGGCGAGATCGGAACGGTGCGCGAGGATCTCGATCCGCAGGGGAAGGTGTTCGTTCACGGCGAGACGTGGGACGCGACGACGGGAGGTTCGGCGCTTCCCCGCGGCAGCCGCGTGCGCGTGCTCCGAGTCGAGAATCTGACGCTGATCGTCGAGCCCGCGGGGCCCGAGTCCCCACCACCCTCCGTCCGAACCTGAGGAGCCCCCAATGGAACCGTTCCTGCTCGGAGTGATCGCGGCGGTGGCGTTTCTCGTATTCATCGTAACGCAGGCCGTACGGATCCTCCCCGAGTACGAGCGGGGCGTCGTGTTCCGCCTCGGTCGGCTGCGGGCCGAGGCGTCCGGCCCGGGCCTGTTCTTCCTCATCCCGATCGTGGACCGCATGATCCGGGTCTCGCTGCGGACGACGGTCCACGACGTCCCACCCCAGGACGTCATCACCCGCGACAACGTCTCGATCAAGGTGAACGCGGTCGTGTACTTTCGGGTGATGAACCCCGCCCGGGCGATCGTCGAGGTCGAGAACTTCCACTACGCGACGAGCCAGCTCGCGCAGACCACGCTGCGGTCGGTCCTGGGGCAGGTCGAGCTCGACGAGCTCTTGGCCGAGCGGGAGAAGATCAACCACCAGCTCCAGTCGATCCTCGACCTGCAGACCGACCCCTGGGGGATCAAGGTCTCGGCCGTGGAGGTCAAGCACGTCGACCTGCCCGAGGAGATGCGGCGGGCGATGGCCCGGCAGGCCGAGGCGGAGCGCGAGAAACGGGCCAAGATCATCCACGCCCAGGGGGAGTCCCAGGCCGCGGCGACCCTGGCCGACGCCGCCGATGAGCTGTCGCGGAATCCGTCGGCGATGCAGCTTCGTTACCTCCAGACCTTGACGGAAATCGCATCAGAGCGAAATTCAACCGTGATCTTCCCGATCCCGGTGGAGTTCTTGCGCTCGTTCCTGAAGTAGTCCAGGGCGGCGACGGAGGGCCGGTTGAGGACGGCCGAGAAGCGGATCGCAGAGGTCGCAGCCCATCCGGGAGCGGTGCCCGGTGCCGCCCCGGCACTGGTCGAGGCGGTGCTCCGCGTCCATCGCGAGATGGAGTTGGCAGCCCAGGTCCGCGTCCTGGTCGAGGTGGCGAGCTCCTGGACGAGTGGGGCGTTCGCCGTCGGCTTCGCGACAGCCGGCGACGGCCGGACGCTCGCGCCCGTCACCGGGATGGGCGGCGAGGACGACCCGCGGTTTCAATCGTTCCTCGCCCTCACGCCCACCCAGGTCGGGGCGTGGCTCGCGGACGGGCCGCGGGTGTGCGAGGGGCTCGGGTCGTTCTCCGCGGCGGCGCCCGACTGGCCCGGACCGGGCCCGAGCCACAGCATCTCGGCGGCGGTCCACGACACGACCGGCAAGCCCGCGGGCGCGCTGCTCGTTTGCGTCGAGCGGGCGCCGACGAGCGAGGTTCTCGACCGTCTCGGCCGGTTGATCGACCTGTGCCGTCCCGCGCTGGACAATGGGCTGCGCGTCCTCGCCTTGCGCGAGCTCGTGATCAAGGACGACACCGCGCACTGCTTCAACCGCCGCTACTTCGAGGAATTCCTGCCGGAGGAGCTCGCCCGGGCGAGCCGCTTCCGCTCGCCTGTGTCGCTGATCTTTCTCGACATGGACAACCTCAAGCAGGTCAACAACCGGCACGGCCACGCGGCCGGAAGCCGCATCCTGTGCGAGGTGGCGACCCGCGTCCGCGGTCGCGTGCGCAAGTTCGACAAGCTGTTCCGGTTCGGCGGCGACGAATTCTGCATCGTGTTGCCCGAGACGGCGTGGCACGGTGCGCTCGAGGTCGCCGAGCGGGTTCGGGATGCGATCTCCGCGAGGCCGTTCCTCGAGGCGGACGGCGGGGAGGGGGTGCGCATGTCGGCGTCGCTCGGAATCGCGTCGTTCCCGCTCCACGCGCGGACGCAGCCCGACTTGATCGAGTGCGCCGACCGGGCGATGCAGCGTGTGAAGGGCACGGGCAAGAACGCGATCGGCGTCGCCGCCCTGGACGGAGACGATCATGGCGGATGACGGTCGCCGCGAGGATCCGGTGCGCGAGATCCGGCTCGAGGGTTTCACCCTTCTCGTGAGCGGCGGCGGTCTCGTCGCTCTACTCGCCCTGTCCTTCTGGCTCGGGAGAGTCGTCGAGCGCCGGGGCGCGCCGGCGACGCCGTCCCAGGCGGGTGCGGCTCGGGAGGGGCCGGTGACGGAGACGCTCGTCGATGTCGCGGCAACGCAGGATTTCTTCGATCGCACCGACCGCCCGGGCCAGGCGCTCGATCCGTCGCGCGAGGCGCGGCGATCGAGCCCAAGCGCGACGTCGCGTCCGGTCCCGACGCCGGGAGCCGGGGCGTTCCTCGTCCAGGTCTGGGCCGGGCGCGATCGTCCGACGGGCGAGCGTCTCGTCTCGGCGCTCCAGGAGGCCGGCTTCGGGGTGCGCATGTTCGCCGAGTCGTCCGGCGGGGAGACGCTCTACAAGGTGCGCGTCGGCGGATACGAGACTGAGACCCGTGCGCGCGCGGCGGTCGACGACCTGAAGACCCGAGGCTACCGGGGAGCGTGGGTCACAGCCACTCCGTAGCCCGGCCGCGTCCGAACGCTGTGGTATGTTTCTCGCGCTGTCGCTCGCGCCTCCACCGGGCGACGAAAGGCTGTGTTCGTGGTCATGCTGGACTTCCAGGAGCTTTCGGATCGGATCCAGGCGCTCGGCGAGAAGGTCGGTGCGTTGCGGAGGTTCCTTTGATGTCGAGGCGAAGCACGCGAGCGTCCGAGCGCTCGACGACCGTCTGGCCCAGCCCGCGGTGTGGGGTGCGCCCGAGGAAGCCGCGCGGTTACGCAAAGAGCGCGCGCGCCAGCTCGGCGGAATCGCGGTCGCCGATCGGCTGACCACCCTCCTCGAAGAAGCGGAGACGCTGCTCGCCCTCGCCAGCGAGGGCGAAAACGTCGACGCCGATCTCGCAGGGGCGGTCGACGCGCTCGGCCGGGGGGTCGAGCAGACCGAGCTCGACACGCTCCTCACCGGAGAGTACGACACCGCGGATGCCATCCTCGAGGTCCACCCTGGCGCCGGTGGGACTGAATCCCAGGACTGGGCCGAGATGCTGGTCCGCATGTACACGCGGTGGGCCGAGCAACGGGGCTATCGTCCCGAGATCCTCGATTGGCAAGACGGCGAGGAGGCGGGCGTCAAGAGCGTGACGCTGTGCGTCCGGGGACCCAACGCCTACGGGTATCTGAAGGGCGAGCGCGGCGTTCACCGTCTGGTTCGCATCTCGCCCTACGACGCCCAGGGACGCCGGCACACCTCGTTCGCATCGGTCGAAATCCTGCCCGAGGTCGACGACGACGTCGAAGTCGAGATCGACGACAAGGACCTGCGGGTCGACACCTACCGGGCGTCGGGCGCCGGCGGGCAGCACGTGAACAAGACGGAGTCCGCGATCCGCATCACGCACGTCCCGAGCGGCGTCGTCGTGGCCTGCCAGAACGAGCGGTCGCAGCACCGGAACCGCGAGTTAGCGATGAAGGTCCTGCGCGCCAAGCTGTTCACCCTCGCGCAGCAGCAGGCCGACGAAAAGATCGCACGCGAGGTCGGGGAGAAGAAGCGCATCGAATGGGGCAGCCAGATCCGGTCGTACGTGCTCGCCCCGTACCGGCTGGTGAAGGACCATCGCACGAACCACGAGGTCGGCGCGGCCGACCGTGTGCTCGACGGCGATCTCGAGGGGTTCCTGCGCGCCACGCTCCTGGCCCAGCGGGACACGGCACGCGCGACGCTCCCGCGTTCCAAGGAGGCCGGGTCTTGACGCGGTCCGCGAGCGACGAGACCGACCTCGGCGAGCGCACCCGCGAGGTGCTCCTCGCGGTCGTTCGCCGGCACATCCACACCGGCGAACCGGTCGGTTCGGCCGCCGTCTCGCGAGACCTGCGAACCGACCTGTCTCCGGCATCCGTGCGAGCGATCATGGTCGAGCTCGAGGCGCATGGGCTCCTGGGTCAGCCCCACACCTCGGCCGGTCGCGTTCCGACCGACCACGGGTTCCGGTTCTACGTCGACCACCTCGACGAGCGGCCGAGGGTCGCCCCGACCACGGCGCGATCGATCGAACAGGCGCTGGCCGCGGTCGAGGGGATCGACTCCCTGCTCGAGGAGGCCAGCCGGCAGCTGTCGCGGCTGTCGCATCACGTGGGGATCGCTCTCGCGCCCGACTGGCAGCGGCTGGTCATCGACCGGCTCGACTTCGTCCGGCTCGACGACCGGCGGGTGATCGCGATCCTGCTCGACCGTGCGGGGCGGGTCCACGACCGGGTCGTCGCGCTCGTCGATGCGCCCGACGCACCCGAGCTCGAGCGCATGGGGCGGTACCTGTCCGAGCAGCTCTGTGGCCGGACGCTCCCCGAGATGCGCCGGGTCGTCGACGTCATGCTCGCGGAGGAGCGGGCCGCGTACGACCGCTTGATGGCCCGGAGTCTCGACCTCGGCCGGCGAGCGCTCCACGAGATCGACGAGGCCGAGGCGCGCCTGTTCGTCGAGGGCGCGTCGAACCTGCTCGGCCTGCCCGATTTTCCCGACATCGACCTCCTGCGGGACATGCTGCGGACGCTCGAGGACAAGCACCGGCTGTCCGAGCTCTTGACGCGGATCCTGGAGGACGGCGGGCCGCGGGTCGTGATCGGGCACGAGAACCCGATGACGGAGCTGGCCCGGGGGGCGCTCGTGGTGGCGACCTACGGCGTCGGGACAGGCGTCGTGGGGATGGTGGGTCTCGTCGGACCGGTGCGCATGCCGTACCCGCGCTCCCTGGCCCTCGTGACCCACCTGGCAGCGGTTCTGTCCCAGAGGCTCGCCGCATCCGGGAATTGACCGCGCCCGTCGTGCGCCCCAGATTCTGACCCTGGGTCGGAACGGTCGGTGGGGTCCGTTCCGGCGGCTGCGGCTAGGGATCCGGCTCGGATCCGAGGAAGGAAGTGCGTGGAACGAGATTCGCAGCCCGATCCGCTCCCCGGAGACGACGACATCGAGATCCTCGAGGTGGTCGGTCTCGACGAGCCGGACTCGTCCGCGGCATCTCGTCGCTCCGGTGGACCGTCGACCAGTGGGGCCGGCACCGACCGGGGGGGGGAGATCCTCTTCGACCTGGAGCCCCAGCCCGAGCGCAAGCATGGCTCGGACTCTCCCACGGCGGGCACCGAGCGGATCTCGCGCGAGCAGTGGCTGCGCCTATCGTCCGACTTCGAGAACTTCCGCCGACGGACCGATCGCGAGCGCGAGGCGAATGAGCGACACGCGTCGGCGAGCCTCGTGACCCGTCTGCTCCCGGTCCTCGACAACTTCGAGCGCGCGCTGAGCGGCGATCCGCGGCAGGGCTCGCAGCGGTTCTACGACGGCGTCGCCCTGATCTTCCGTCAGATCCTCGACGAGTTGCACACCGAGGGACTGGTCGCGGTAGACTCGGTCGGCGAGCCATTCGACCCCGCGGTGCACGAGGCCGTATCCACGACGGTGGAACCGGCGCTCCCCCCGAACATCGTGGTCGAGGAGCTGCAGCGGGGCTACCGGATGCACGATCGGCTGCTCCGCCCGGCGCTGGTGAAGGTCACCGTGGATCCGGCGGATGCGGCGCGCGAGTCGCGACGGGGGCCGAAGGGCCGATGAGCAAGGCGATCGGCATCGATCTCGGGACCACGAACTGTTGCATGGCGGTCGTGGAGGGCGGGAAGCCACGGGTCGTCTCGACGCGGGAGGGCGCGCGGACGATGCCGTCGGTCGTGGCCTTCACCGCGCGAGGCGAGCGGCTGGTGGGCCAGATCGCCAAGCGCCAGGCGCTGACGAATCCGCACAACACGGTCTACGCGGTCAAACGGCTGATCGGGCGGAAGTTCGACTCGCCCGAGGTGGCCAAGACCATGCAGCTCGTGCCGTACGACATCGTGCCGGCGAAGAACCGCGACGCCTGGATCCGCGTGCACGACCAGGAGTTCTCCCCACAGGAGATCGCCGCGTTCGTGCTCGCGCAGCTGCGCGAGCAGGCCGAGGACAATCTGGGCTCCCAGGTGTCCGAGGCGGTGGTCACCGTCCCGGCGTACTTCGACGACGCGCAGCGGCAGGCGACCAAGGACGCCGGACGGATCGCCGGTCTGAACGTCCTGCGGATAGTGAACGAGCCCACCGCTGCAGCGCTGGCGTACGGAATGGACGAGGGGACCGCGCCACGGAAGATCGCCGTGTACGACCTGGGCGGGGGGACGTTCGACATCTCGGTCCTGCAGCTCGGCGACGGGGTCTTCGAGGTCAAGTCGACCTCGGGCGACACGTTCCTCGGCGGCGAGGACTTTGATCAGCGGATCGTCGACTGGCTCGTCGCGCGGTTCCGCGACGAGACGGGGATCGACCTGCGCGCCGATCGGATGGCGCTGCAGCGGCTCAAGGAAACGGCGGAGAAGGCCAAGTGCCAGCTCTCGCGCGAGACCACCGCCGAGATCAACCTGCCGTTCATCAGCGCCGACGAGGGTGGAGCACGGCACCTGCAGACGACGCTGACGCGGGAGCAGCTCGAAGAGCTGGTCGAGGACCTGGTCGAGCGCACGCGCGGCCCGTGCGAGGAGGCGCTGCGCCTGGCCGGGCTGGGGTCCAAGGACCTGCAGGAGGTCCTGCTCGTCGGTGGCCAGACCCGGATGCCGATGGTCCTCGATCTCGTGCGCGACCTGTTCGGCCGCGAGCCGTGCCGTGACATCAACCCGGACGAGGTCGTGGGCATGGGCGCCGCGGTACAGGCCGGCGTCATCAAGGGCGACGTCAAGGACATCGTGCTCCTCGACGTGACGCCGCTGTCGCTCGGGATCGAGACCCGTGGCGGGATGTTCACGAAGATCATCGAGCGCAATGCGACGATCCCCACGCGGAAGTCGAAGATCTTCACCACGGTCGCGGACAATCAGACCAAGGTGCAGATCCACGTGCTCCAGGGCGAGCGCGAGATCGCCGCGCACAACAACTCGCTCGGCCAGTTCGAGCTCGTGGGCCTGCCCCCGGCGCCGCGCGGAGCGACGCAGATCGAGGTCGCGTTCGACATCGATTCCAACGGGATCGTCAACGTGTCGGCCCGCGACCTGTCGACGCAGCGCGAGCAGAAGATCCTGGTCACGCCGTCGAGCGGTCTCAGCGAGGACGAGATCCGGGGCCTGATCACCGATGCGCAGCAGCACGCGGACGACGATCGGAGGCGGGTCGAGTTCATCCGCGCCCGTGCGCGGCTCGAG
>Ga0247727_10020010_pt1 | contig 10289 bp, 7 predicted proteins | sample WisWelCaveWW1625_FD_202498 | JGI IMG/M metagenome (GOLD analysis project Ga0247727, IMG submission 202498) | Biofilm microbial communities from Wishing Well Cave, Virginia, United States - WW16-25 | ecosystem: Environmental > Aquatic > Deep subsurface > Groundwater > Cave microbial mat | place... | reverse complement strand
GCAGATGCCGCGGCCCGATATTGTCGCTCGTGATATTGCCGCCGAACGAGCCGCAGCCCAGCGTCATGCTCGGATCGAGTCCGGTGGTGTAGCCGACCGCGCCGATGGCCGTTGGGGAATTAACAACGATCCGAAAGGCCGGCTTCTTCAGCGCAAATTGCATCACCACGTCTTTATCATTCGCATGAATGCCGAGCGTGTGGCCGCGGCCGCCGAAATTGAGCAACTCCATGCAACGCTCACAGCCCTTTTGCCAGCCGTCTTCGATAAACAGGGCGAAAACCGGCGAAAGTTTTTCAGCAGAAAGTGGAAACTGTTTTCCGACTCCGGCGAGGCGCGCGACCAAAACCCGCACATCATCCGGCACTGAAAATCCGGCGGCATTAGCAATGCGTTGCGGCGATTGGCCAACCATCTCGGCGTTGATACGAAAATCCGGCGTCACCAAAACTTTCGCGACTTTGTCGGCTTCGGCGTCATTGAGAAAATACGTTTTCTGCTTTTTCAATTCTTCCATCACGCGATCGGCAACCGGCGCATCGACAACCAGCGCCTGCTCCGAAGAACACAGCGTGCCCCAATCAAAAGTTTTTCCGGCCACTGCATCTGCGACGGCCTTCGGAATGTCAGCGCTGCGATCGATATAAACCGGCACATTGCCGGGGCCAACGCCATACGCGGGTTTGCCCGCTGAATACGCGGCGCGCACGAGTCCCGTTCCGCCGGTGGCGAGAATGACGGCTATATCACGATGCCGCATCAGTTCATTCGTGCCTTCGTTGGACGGAATCGACAGGCATTGAATGAGGCCTTCCGGCGCGCCGGCGCTGATGGCGGCCTGCTGCACCACGTGTACAGATTCCTGTGTGCAATTTTTCGCGCGCGGATGCGGCGACACCACGATACCGTTGCGTGCTTTCACCGCGATGATGCATTTGAACATCGCCGTCGAGGTCGGATTCGTCGTCGGCACCACCGCCGCCACGACGCCAAAAGGCTCGGCGATTTCTATGATTTTCTTTTTGGCGTCTTCATTGATGACGCCGACGGTTTTGATTTCTTTTATATGCTCATACAAATCGCGCGTTGAGAATTGATTCTTCACGGTTTTATCCGCGACCTTGCCGTATTTCGTTTCTTCCACCGCCAGCCGCGCGAGTCGCTCGCTCGCTTTGAAGCCGGCCTCGCACATCGCCGCAACGACGCGATCGACCTGCTCCTGCGAAAATTCCTTGTAGCGCAAATACGCCTCGCGCGCTTTCGCCACGAGCGCGCGGACTTCCTGAATGGATTGGAGGTCTTGATCCATGAGTGGGGGCATATGTGCTCCGTGTTAGGCCAAATGTTTACCGTTATCACCGAACTTTTTGTCTTCACTAAAATACAAATTTGTGTTTATCATCGAGCCTCCTTGCTTTGACGCCTTGCTTGTGCTTACGGCATGCCCAATCAAAGCGGCTGACACAAAAGATGATAAGATAGCGGCAATCCAGTTGATTATTCCGCTACGACCACTTGCGATAACTGCGATATTTGCGCCTGCGGCAAGAGTATTGACTCCGATCACTGAGACTAACGCGAGTGTTATATTTGTTCGTTTCATAATATTTCTATCGGCTTCGACGCATGGTGATTGGCTCACAATCTTTCGATTGCTTCTAGAGATAGACCAGTGGTTTCAGCAATAATAAGTGGATCAACCTTTTTCTGGCGCAGAGCGCGAGCAACTTCATGGAGGATTTGTTCACGTGCGCCGGAGGCGATGCCGTGTTGATCCTGTATCCAAACGGCAGTGGCGTCAAACGCTTCCCACTCTTCTTTGGTCATATTGGCGCGGCTGGCAAGCTCAAAGGCTTTCAGATAAGGCGCTCGGTTCAACTTCTCCGGAATCACCTCTACCTTGCCGGCGTGTTTGATAAAGTAGCACCATTTCTCGATCGGGGTTTCCAGTTCATCTGCGGTTTTAGTGAATTTAGGAAGCTCGATAAAATAATGGCGGATTTCATCCAAATAATCATTGCTCGCCATCTTCTCTTTGAATTCAAGGCAGGAAAGGTAGTGATCGAAATCGCGGAACAGGGTGAAATCAAGCACCGTAATTCCGATCACCTGATTGCGCTTCGGATAATCCGCCGCGCTCGCCAGCCGGTCAACGCTTGCTTTACGGGCATTGGGTGGAATGCGTTTCTCCACGCCCACGATATAGAGCAGTTGCATCGCCACGACAAATTCAACGCCGCGGTGGTCGCGGCATTTGACATATATAAAGCTGTGCATGAGCGAGGGAACGCGCGGCTTCCGAGCAAGCTCGAGAAGCTGAAAGTCAGCGATGGCGCGGCTTCCTTCGAGGCCAAGAATGGCGTTGAGAAAACTGATCCCGACCTCTTTGGCCTGTTCATTAGCGAAGACGCGCACGAAGATAAAATCAGTGCGGGGGGTGCCGAACTGCATGGCAAAATCCTCGGAAAATATAATTACAAGAGAGAGGCGGTTTTCCATTGATTCGTTGCGCGGTGATCGAAGTGACGATTATCGCAAACGAATCGGCGGCCCATTGGCTCCGCAGCATTTTGCTTGGCTCACAAGGCCTCAATTTCTTCGACGGCAAGGCCGGTGAATTTGGCGATAATAATCGGATCGAACTTATCTCGACGCATCGAGCGAGCAACTGCGAAGGCCTTTTCCCGTTGGCCTTCCTGGAAACCTTCTTGATGACCTTTCTGGAAGCCTTGTTCGAGAGCTCCGGAGGCGATGCCGCGTTGATCCTGAATCCACATCATCATCATATCAAACGTTTCCCACTCGGCTTTGGTCATGTTGGCGCGGTTAGCCAACTCAAACGCTTTCTGATAAGGCTCGCTATTGAGTTTGTCCGGAATCACCTGCAGCTTTCCGGCATGCTTGATGAAATAGCACCATTTCTCAATCGGCGTTTCCAGCTCTTCTTCTGTTTTGGTGAATTTGGGAAGCTCGATAAAATAATGGCGGATATCATCCAAATAACAATTGCCCGTCACCGTTTCCTTCGTCTCGTGGCAGGAAAGATAGTGGTCAAAGTCATGGAACATGGTGAAATCAAGGATGCTGATGCCGATCACTTGATTCAGTTTCGGATAATCTTTCCCGCTTTCGAGTTGGCTGACATAAGCTTTGCAAGCGTTGAATTGGATGCGTTTTTTCATGCCCGCGACATACTCAATTTGCATTTCAACGACGAATTCGACGCCGCGATTGTCGCGGCACTTGACATCCAAAATGCTGTGCTTGAGCGAGGCAACTTTCGGCGCCTGATAAGGATCGAGAATATGAACGGCGGCAATGGCGCGACTTCCTTCGAGGCCGAGAACGGCGTTGAGGAAGCTGATCAAAACCTCTTTGGCTTTTTCATTGCCAAAGACGCGCCGGAAAACGAAATCGGTGCGTGGGTCGGCGAACTGCATAAAAACTCTCGCTGGATTTAGACGTGATGGAAAAAACGGCTTCTCCTTCTAAATTTAGCAAAACCTCTTTGAGTTGCAAGATGAATTTTACGTTCCCAGCGCCACTCCCGTCAGCAAATAATGCGTGGCCAAATTGGCGAAATCTCCCCAACGCTCGGCAAACGCGCGCAGCTCGTCTTCCGACTTTTCTTTGCCATTGAAATAAAAATGCTGCACCGCTTTGCGCACGCCGAGATCGCCCGCCGGAAAAGCGTCGCCGCGCCCGAGACAACGCGCGAGAAACCAGTCCACCGTCCAGCGCCCGATGCCGCGCAGCGCGATCAGCTTCTCGGCGATTTCTTCATCCGATTGTTGTGATAGGGTTTCTAAATCGAGCTGGCCATCGCGAATGGCTTTGGCCAGTCCGATGATGTACTCGGATTTTTTCTCGGTAAATTGGAGTTGCCGCAGACTGCTCACTTTGACCCGCGCTAATTTCTCCGGCGTCGGAAAGGCGTAATAAGTTTGCCCGTCGATCACGAGCTTTTCCCCATAACATCGGACCAAACGACTTCGGACTTTAAACGCAAATTGCAGATTGATCTGTTGCGCCGTGATGGAAGTAACGATCGACTCAAACGGATTAGCCTTCAATGTCGGACGCATGCCGTGAAATTTTTTGGTGAGCTCATGAAGAACCGAATCACTTTTCGCGAATTGATAAAATTCCTCCAGCGGGAAATCCAAGCCGAGAATTTTGCGGGCAATGTGTTCGGCTTGTTGCCGGACGGATTGTGAACGTGTGGCCGGTTTGAGATTTAACGTAACGCCATTGTTGGACTCTTGCAGAGAGAGTAAAAAGAGATTATCCTCAATTTTGAAAACTTTGCGAAAAACTTTACCATCAAAATAGTTGGCTGCATCTTCGCCGTAGGCCTGGTAGCGGCGCAGGGTGAGTGGAAAATTTAAAAAATCGTCTCTGACAGCAATGATCTGTGGCATAGATTAAACTGCTAGTTTTTTTTGCAATTCTTTGATGAGCGTTTTTACATCTTCAGTCGTTTGGTGGGATAACCCTGATCTTTCAAAGAGCTCCAAAGCTTGTTGCGCAAAAGATAGAGCTGATTGATAGTTACCTCGTTCATTCTGTATATTCGCCAAAACTACCGAAATCCAACCAATCGTATAGAGCTTTTTCATTCTCTTTGCCAATTCCAATCCCTCCATACCGATACTGAAAGCCATATCATAATGCCTCAATTTACGGTTAATATTGGCAAGACTCCCTAAGATGCCTGGCAGGCCCAATGCATCCTGTTCTTTCAAGATGGGTATGATTGATTCTAGTCCTTCCTTGGCTTCCATGAGTTTGCCTTCTGATACAGCCAATAGTGACATTCCTCTTTTAAATTGTGCAACGGCTAACTCATCGTTTAATGATTTAGCCAAAGCCAAGCCTTTTTCATAACATTGCCTCGCAGTTTCAAAGTCTTTTTTGTGACGCAAAGCAATGCCTAAGTTACGTAAGGCGGCTATCATCCCCTGAGAATCTTTTAGGTTTTCGTATATTTCTAGACCATTTCTAATTAGAGCTTCGCCTTTCTCAAAATTTCTTCCAACGATTTCAATATAGCCAATACCGTAAACGAGTAACCAAGCAAAGTCATCGGCTCTCCCCATTTGTTTTGCTGTTTCGACTGCTTTATATCCGAAAAGATTAGCCTCATAATGATAAACTCGAATGCTCATAAAGAATGTTACTGATTTTGTCAACCTCATTCCTGCTACTTCTTCTTGATTTTCAAAACACCAACCGATCAAAGCAAAGATATTGTCCTTTTCATCTTCGATTTCGTCATATTTTTCCCAAGTTCCCCATCTATCACCCCCAGCTATTTTGGTAAAGCCTTCGAAGAATGTGGCAAGCCTAACTTTCGCATGACGTTCCAAATCTGAATGTTCGGAAAGTTTATTTTGAGCAAACGAACGCGTCAAAGGATGAAGGCTATATCTTCGTTTCGACTCGTCTAATTGTTCACTAACCTCCAAAAGCCACAATTCAACCAACTGCCCAAGCCCCTCATCCAATTCCCATTTGTGGACATCGCTTGCCGCCTCAATCGCCGCTTTCGAAGCGGAGGCGGCAAAGATGGGCATGATGAGGAGAATTCGTTTTGCAGAATCTGATAACAACGACCAAGCCCGCTTGAAGATGAACTCAAAAATATCGCCGCGCGCCTCGTGCAAGCTATTGAGAACGCCGTCTACAGATTGACCGCGTTGCTTGATTTGACCAATCGCCCAGCGAATCGCCAATGGCGCGCCACCAGTCGATTCATAAAGTCGATGAAAGTTTCGATCATCGGCAACGAGCGCTTCGAGGTCGATGCCTAATCGGACGCCTTCATTTTTAATCAGGCTGAGCGCTTCTTCTTTTGCCAAACCTCGTATCGAAACGGCTCGTGCTTGCCGAAGGCTTTGGGCGCGGCTCGTGATTAAACACTTGCTGGGTTCGGGTAGATTTAAAACAAAATCATGTACGGGCTCATCCGCGATCGTTTCAAAATTATCGACGATGAGCAAGTAGGGTTTTTCCTGCAGACGTTTGGAGATTTCGTGGCGTTTTTCTTCCGGAGTTAGTTGCGTGATGAAGGGATATTCCAAAGTCCGCGCAATCGTGTCGAGAACATCATTGATGCTCAGCTCGCGATCCCGCGCCGAGGTCCAAATGAAAGCATCGAATTTCTGTGCTTCGTATTGGGTCGATGGCGAATTTTGACTCGCCGCCAAACACTCGTGCAACACTTCCAAAGCCAAACTGGTTTTGCCGATGCCGCCAATGCCGTCAATCGTGACAATAAACGAGCGCGAGCGCAATGCTTCGTGAACTTGCTTTTTCTCCTTTTCGCGACCGATGAAATCGCCGCGATGGGGAAGATTGTGCTGTACGGTTCGCGGTGGAAGAGAGTCGGGTATATTATTTTGTCCCGTTGAGGCGTTCTTCACCGCTTTGCGTTCGCGCCACCATTCCGGAATGCTTTTTTGGCCGACGACCAAAATATAAAGGAATCCGAGTATGCCGGCGATCGTCGCCGTAATCGTCAGAACTTCCATGTCAAATTCTCCCCGTTGCCATCGTCAGGAGGTCATTTCGGCCAAGGTTCCGCCGTTCTAAACCACGCGACAAAAGCTTCATCAATCTTGGCGATATTTTTTTGCAGCACGTTTTCCAGAACGGCAATGACATCGCCTTCCGGGCTGCGCTGATAGTTTTCCGGCGTGCGCTCGCGCAGGGCGTTGAACACCGGTGCTAACTTGCCTTGCTCCTGCAAATATTGCATGAAACAACACGCCGCGGCATGATTTGCCGCTTGCGCTTCGGCGTGTTGCTCGTCTTCGATTTTATCGAAGGTGGCCCAGTCCATTTTCACCAAGTTTTCAATTCGCGGGCGATCGGGCCAAAGTTGGCGCAGGATTTCGCCGCGCCAACTGTTGAGGCCGACGACACGCTGGCCGTCGATTTTGGAAACCGCATAAAGCGCCGCCAGGCCTTCGTCGAGCCACGGCAGAATATCCCCAAACGTGCTGCGCGCCATCAAATGAAAGAGCTCGTGATATAACGTGCCGGTCAAACGATCCGGGCAAAAAGCCAGCAGACTCATATCGTTCGTATTGGAATAACCAATGGCCGCGCTCGGGAGCTCGAAACCATGCAATTGTTTCGCCAAGTTCCGGAGTTGATAAATGTCTAGAACCACATAAACCGTCACCATGTGGGGCGGCAACACGAGGCCGTACTCATTCGCAAAAAACGCTTCGTAAACTTTCAGCCGTCGCGCCATTTCCGGCAGATCGGCGCGAGAATTGGAACTCGCAATGACGAATTTGCCAAACGCTTGAACTTTGAAGTTAGAGCCGGCGAGCCTGGCGATTTTTTGCACCGCGCTGTCCGGCGCGGTGACGGGATTGAGGCGGCCACGCAACTCTGCCAACGTTTTCGGCGCCACGATTCTTATCGGCGTATTGCGGACGGCATGATCTTCGTCGAGATGATGAAACATTTTGCCGATCACGCCGGCGCCAAGCCCGGCACTGCTTTGCAAGGTCATGGTATTGATGGTTGCCGGCGACACTGTCGGCAGGGCATTGGCGCAGACCTGCAATTCGCGCAGAATGGCGGCGCGACTGGGATCATCCAGGCTGTAGCGGCGCAAACACCACGTGAGGTGCCGCACGCCGTTGCCTTGTTGATCTGGCAAGCGACACAAGCCGGTGCCGATCATGTAATCGACCTCGGCCATTTTGCCGTAAGGCAGGTCGCGCATGGCGGCGCCGCGCCGTATCACGTCCGCATATTGTCCGGAACGCCATAGCTCACGCAGCTTGCTTAAATCATCTTGCGCCGAGGCCGAAGAAACGCCCAGGGAGAAGAAAATGATGACGGCCCCGTAACGTATTTTTTTGAAACTCGGTTTTTGCATAAGAACCTCCTTGCGATTTTGGTTTTCCTCGAGCGGCTTCATTGCTTCAATAACGAATCTGCGTCTGTGGCGCGACGCTCTTCCAAATTTTTTAAAGCATCGGATATATCCGCCGGCGCCGGCACGGTGGTGATCGCAGCCGTTGGCGCGCGATTAACCGCACCAACATAAGTCGGCACATCGTGCACACCGATCTGATGATGCGTCAAAATCGTCGTGAGCATCAACGCCGTGCCCAACACCACCATCATCAGGCCCGGCGAAGTGGAAGCGATGCTGATTTGCCAGAGCTCGGTCTTGCCGGAAATCTCCGAGCTTTGCTCGCGCAATTTGCCCAAAATGAAGGCGGCGCCGACGACGGCCAAAATCATTCCGGTCACGAATCCCAGGTAAGTCGTCCAAATGCGCGACATCAAGATGACGTTGGCTTGATGATAACGTTGCTGGATCACGTGCGCTTCCAAGCGCGCCAGATTCCGCCATTGCTCTTGCTCGGCGGCGAGGCTGCCGGAGGCGACAAAATCCAATTTGAGCTCTGGTGCACTGGCAATGCGTTGATGGAGATAATAAATCTGCCAGCCGCTCACGAGCAGAAAAAAGATAATGACGCCGGTGACGACATATTGCATCCAGGGTCGAATGGCTTTTTGCCAACGTTGGGTCGCTTTGCTTTCGGCCGCAACTGGAGCCGTTTCTGTTGTTTCTGGCATATTTTCTCCTATCGAGCATAAAACCCCCCCGCCGAAAATGTTCTGATGCGAATTGGCATACAAACTAAATAACTTTTTGAGCAATGTCAAGGCGGTAATATCAAAAGGCGAGAAAAACCGACCGATCGCTCGCAGCGATCGGTCGGTAAAAAAGAAGCTACTCCGCCATCTCCAGCGCGATTTCGAACATTGATACAAAAGCTTTCTGGCGCGCCTCGGAAGTTTCTTCCGCGCCGGTGACCAAGCTATCGGAAACCGTCAAAATCGACAACGCTTCGATGCCGTGCTGCGCGGCGAGGGTGTACAAAGCGGCGGTCTCCATCTCAATCGCCAGCACGCCGTAGGTCGCCCACAATTTCCATTGCTCGGGATCGTGGCTGTAGAAATTGTCGCTGCTGAGAATCGCGCCGATTTTGGCATTGACGCTTTTTTGTCGGGCGACGTCATCGGCATTTTTAAGCAAACGAAAGCTCGCGGTCGCCGCGTAGTCCATGCCTTGAAAACGCAATTTATTGAAACTCGAGTCCGTCGAAGCGGACATCGCGAACACGAGGTCGCGCAGTTTCAACTCCGGCTGAATCGCGCCGCAACTACCGACGCGAATCAGCCGCTTCGCTTGATAAAAGGAGGCCAGTTCATGCGCATAAATCGCCATCGACGGCATACCCATTCCCGTGCCTTGAATAGAGACGCGTTTTCCTTTATATAATCCGGTGAAACCGAGCATACCGCGCACCTGGCTGTAACATGCGGGTTCGGTAAGCATGGTTTCTGCCATATACTTTGCCCGCAACGGATCGCCCGGCAACAAAACGGTTTCAGCGATCTCGCCCGGCTTGGCGCCAATGTGGATGCTCATGGTTGCTCCTTTGAGATTGATCATGTTCAAGTTAATATGCAGATCGCCGGAATGAAAGCAAAATTTTCTTTTAAAAAAAGAATTTGAAATGAAACCCGCATTTGTTATATTGGGGGAAGCCAACAAAACTGCGCCAACAAGCGAGCCGCTGCCGATGAAACAGGATAGTTCGTGGAGAAAAATTCTCGACAAGTTGCTGCCGGACTTTCTGGCGTTCTATTTTCGCGAAATTCATCAGGCCATTGATTTCAATAAGGGTTTTGAATTTTGGGATAAGGAACTGCAGAAGATTCTGCCGCAAGAAGACGACGCCGGCAAGCGGGTCGTCGATAAGCTCGTCAAAGTCTTTCTGCAGAATGGCAGTGAAAAATGGCTGCTAATCCATATCGAAATTCAGGGCTATCGCGAGATCAATTTTGCCAAACGCGTTTTTCACTGCTACTATCGAATCTTTGACCGCTTCGGCGAAGATCTTATCAGTGTGGCGCTGTTAACGGATGATGATCCGGAATTTCGCGAGAATCTTTATACGATTTCGCGTTGGGGATTTCGGCTGCACTTTGAGTTTCCGGTGGTCAAGCTGCTTGACTATCGAGACAAGTGGGATGAACTTGAGCACGATCCCAATCCGTTTGCCATTGCCACGATGGCGTTTTTGAAAACCGTAGAAACCCAGGGCAGCGATCAAGAGCGTTATCAGTGGAAAAAGCATTTTTTGCTCGAGCTTTATCGCCGTGGCCTGAGCCGTGAAACGGTTGTGGCGCTTTACGAGTTCATTAGCGTGATCATGGCTCTGCCGCCGGTCAAAGATGAAGAGTTG
>Ga0247727_10020009_pt1 | contig 10290 bp, 2 predicted proteins | sample WisWelCaveWW1625_FD_202498 | JGI IMG/M metagenome (GOLD analysis project Ga0247727, IMG submission 202498) | Biofilm microbial communities from Wishing Well Cave, Virginia, United States - WW16-25 | ecosystem: Environmental > Aquatic > Deep subsurface > Groundwater > Cave microbial mat | place... | reverse complement strand
GCCGACGACAGTCAGTTCGCGGCATCCGACGACGTCACCCTCAGCGTCACCGGCTCGGGCAGCTCCAACGTGTTCGACGTCCGCGTGAGCACGAACTCCGACGATGCGGAGGAGATCTCCGACGGCGCAGTGCAGCGGGGGGACGGCGACCTCGACATGATGACCGACGCGACGGGCACGGGCAGCCCGAAGGTCGTGGTGGGCATGCGCTTCAACAGCATCGCGATTCCGCAGGGTGCTCTCATCACCTCCGCGTATGTGCAGTTCGCGTCCGACGAGGTGGATTCGGCGTCGACCTCACTCACGATCAAGGGCCAGGCGGCCGACAACCCGCTGACGTTCTCGACGACATTGTTCGACCTCACCACGAGGCCGACGACGACGACGGCTGCGAACTGGTCGGTCGCCCCTTGGCTCGCAGCCGGCGACGCCGGTCTCGACCAGCGCACCAGCGATCTGGCCGGGATCGTCCAGGAGATCGTCAACCGGCCCGGCTGGGCCTCCGGGAACTCCCTCGTCCTCTTCGTCACCGGTACCGGGGAGCGCGTAGGTGTCGCGTACAACCAGAATCCGGCGGTCGCTCCCCTGCTCCACGTGGAGTGGGGCGCTGGAAGCGGCAACGCGGCGCCTGTGATCACCTCGAACGGCGGCGGTGCCACAGCCACGGTCTCGCCGGCCGAGAACCAGGCCGTCGTCACCGACGTCGACGCGACGGATCCCGACCCCGACACGCTCACGTACTCGATCTCGGGAGGCCCGGACGCTGCCCGCTTCGCGATCAACGGCTCGAACGGCGTCCTCACCTTCGTGACCGCGCCCAACTTCGAAGCGCCCCAAGACGTCGGCGCGAACAACGTCTATGACGTCTCCGTCTCCGTCTCGGACGGCAACGGCGGCTCCGACTCGCAGGCGATCGCCGCGGCGGTGCAAAACGTCAACGAGTTCACTCCGGTGATCGACGGCGGTCCCACTGCAGCGGTTTCGGCGCCAGAGAACCAGACCGCCGTCACCGACGTCAACGCGACGGACGGCGACGGCGACGTCCTGACGTACTCGCTCACCGGTGGAGTCGACCTAGGTGACTTCACAATCGACTCGAGTACCGGTGTATTGACCTTCGCCGTGCCGCCCGACTTCGAGCTGCCGTCGGATGCGAACGCCGACAACTTCTACGAGGTCACGGTTACGGCCGCCGACAGCAGCTTCTCCGACACACAGGCGGTCACGGTTCAGGTCACCGACGTCATAGAGGGCGGCAACAGCCCGCCGACGATCACCTCGGACGGCGGTGGCGCGACCGCTTCGAAGTCGGTGGCGGAGAATCAGACCGCGGTCACCGACGTCGACGCGACCGACCCCGATCCCGACACACTCACGTACTCGATCTCCGGCGGCCCCGACGCCGCCCGCTTCACGATCGTCCCGGCCACAGGCGTGCTCGCCTTCGCCGCCACTCCGAACTTCGAGGCTCCCACGGACGCGGGCGCGAACAACGTCTACGACGTCACCGTCTTGGTCTCGGACGGCAACGGTGGCTCGGACACCCAGGCGATCGCGGTCACCGTCACGAACGTCAACGAGTTCCCGCCGGAGATCACGTCCAACGGCGGCGGTCCGTCGGCCGCGGTGTCTGTGGCCGAGAACCAGACGGCGGTTACGGATGTCGACGCAACCGACGGCGACCTCCAGACGCTCACGTACTCGATCTCCGGCGGCCCCGACGCTGCCCGCTTCGCGATCGTCGCCACGACAGGCGTCCTGACTTTCCTGACGCCCCCGAACTTCGAGGCGCCCACCGATGTCGGCGCGAACAACGTCTACGACGTCGCTGTTCAGGCATCCGACGGCACCCTGTCCGACACGCAGGCGATCGCGGTCACCGTCACCGACGTCGTCGAGAACCCAGGCTCGCCGCTCTACTTCTCGCTCACGGACGTCGCGACCGTCGGCACGGTCACCGCCGAGAACGAGGACGTCGTCTTCTTCGACGGGACGAGCTTCAGCCTCGCGTTCGACGGCTCCGATGTCGGCATTGCGGCCTTCCGCATCGACGCCTTCTCTTGGATCGACGCGGACTCGCTCCTGCTCTCGTTCGACGCGGCCGGCGTCGTACCAGGGGTTGCCGGGACGACCGACGACTCGGACCTCGTTCGCTTCGACGCGACGACGCTCGGCGACGTCACAGCGGGAACCTTCTCGCTCTACTTCGACGGCTCCGACGTCGGCCTGACGACGTCCGGCGAGGACGTCGACGCGGTCGAGCTGCTTCCGAGCGGCAACCTGCTCGTCTCGACCCTCAACACGGTCGCCGTGAACGTCGCCGGCGAGGACGAGGATCTGCTCGAGTTTGTCGCGACCTCGCTCGGCGCGAACACGGCGGGGACGTTCTCGCTCTACTTCGAAGGCTCCGACGTCGAGCTGACTGCTTCCAGCGAAGACGTCGACGCCGCGGCGGTCGACAGCTCAGAGAAGATCTACCTCTCGACCTTGAACAACTTCGCCGTGACCGGCGTCAGCGGCGCCGACGAGGACGTCTTCGTCTTCACTCCCTCGTCGCTCGGCGATGTGACCGCCGGCATCTACTCGTCGACGCTGTACTTCGACGGATCCGTTCACGGCCTCTCGGCCAACGACGTGCTCGCTATCGACTTGCCGTAACGAGCATAGGTTGCGGCGTCGGGCGTTTCGTTTTACGCTCAGTCCTCGTAGGGCCGTCACGTTGGGGGAGGACGGTGGGGGGGAAGGGTGTGCCCAAGGGGAAGCTGAGGTACGGCGCGTCGTGCGGCCGGGTGACTGCGGCCGGACTCGCTCTTGCGAGTCTCGCGTCCGTGCTCTTCGCCATGACGGCCTCCGCCGCCCCTAGGGCCACTGCGGCCGACTTCACCTCGTCCCTGGTCAGGACGGTCGACCTGGCGGCCCTCGCGCCGCCAAGCCCCGATCCCTCCGGGCTCGCGTATCTGCCCGGCAGCAACACGCTCCTGATGACCGACGGCGACGTCGAGGAAGTGGTCGACGGCGTCACTCACTTCCAAGGGGCGAACGTCTGGGAGCTCACCCTGGGCGGCAGCATCGTGCGTACGACCAACATCTCGACCGTCGAGCCGACGGTGTTTCCCATGTCGGAAGAGCCGTCAGGGGTAGCCTTCAAGTCGTTTTCCGGGCACTGCTTCGTCTCCGACGACAGCCAGAAGCAGATCTACGACATGAACCCGGGGGCCGATGGCGCGTGCGGCACCGGCGACGACAGCTCGACGTTCTTCTCGACGAACGGCGTCGGCAACGCTGATCCCGAGGGAATCGCCTACGACTCGTGGCACGATCGGCTGTTCGTCGCGGACGGTGCGGACAGGGTGATCTACCAGTACACGACGTCAGGGGCTCTGGTCGGCCAGTTCAACGTCCAGGCGTACGGTGTTGCGGACCCCGAGACGGTCGAGTTCAACCCGGTGAGCGGCACGCTGTTCATCCTCAGCAACGCCCAGAGCGGCCCGATCGTCATCGAGACGACAACGAGTGGGGCGTTGCTCCGAACGATCGACGTGTCGGCCGCGGGAGCGATCAAGCCGGCGGGCCTCGCCTACGCGCCCGCCAGCGATGGATCGGGGGCAAGGCGCTTCTACATCGTCGATCGAGGCGTCGCCAACACGAGCAATCCCAACGTCGTCGACGGCAAGATGTACGAGCTGACTGCGCCGCAACCGGGCACGCCGCAGAACGCGCCGCCTGCAGTCAAAGCAGGCCCCGACCTCGCAGTCGCGTTGCCAGCGATCGCCACCCTCGACGCGACCGTCTCCGACGACGGCAACCCAGGCCCGGTGACGAGCCTCTGGAGCCAGCAGAGCGGCCCGAGCACAGTCACGTTCGGAGATGCGAGCGCCGTCGACACGACCGCCAGCGTGCCGATTGCCGGCACGTACCGCCTGCGCCTGACCGCGAGCGACGGCGAGCATTCCACCTTCGACGAGATGGTGCTCACGGTGTCAGGCACCGGAAGCGTCGCGTTCCTCGACGTCAGGGTCGACGCCAGCCCGGACGATGCGGAAGAGACCGATACCAACAGCATCCGCCTGGCGAATGCGGATCTCGACATGCTCATCGACGACACGCAGAACAATCTCGCGGTCGGCCTGCGCTTCAACGGGGTCGCCATCCCGCAAGCGGCCAGCATCACCAACGCGTACGTGCAGTTCGAGGCCGACCAGCCGTGGGCGAATCCCACCTCGCTCACGATCGAGGGCCAGGCCGCCGACAACCCGCCGACATTCTCCGGCACGAACAAGATCGTGCCGAGGCCGCGGACGCTCGCGGACGTTACGTGGGCGCCCGGCCCGTGGCTGACCGTGGGCGAGGTCGAGTTCGATCAGCGCACCGCCAACCTCGCAGCGGTGATCCAGGAGATCGTGAACCGTCCCAACTGGACGAGCTCCAACTCGCTCGTTCTCGTCATCACTGGCAGCGGCCGGCGCGTCGCCGAGGCGTGGGATTCGAATCCGGCCGCCGCGCCCCTCCTCCACGTCGAATGGACGACGGGCGGGAATCAGCCGCCCGCGGTCAGCGCCGGGGTGGACCAGGCGATCACCCTGCCGGCCGGCGCCACCCTCGACGGCACCGTCACCGACGACGGCCAGCCGGCGCCGTTCACCACGACCTGGAGCCAGGTCAGCGGGCCGGGCACAGTCGCATTCGGGAATGCGAGCGCGGTCGACACGACCGCCACGTTCTCGCAGGCCGGCCAGTACACGCTGCGCCTCACCGCCTTCGACGGCGAGCTGACGAGCCTCGACGAGGTCGTTGTCACCGTGAACCCGCCCGCGTCGGGCTCGCCGCTGTACTTCTCCCTCGCAGACGTCGCGACCGTGGGCGGGGTCACGGCCGAGAACGAGGACGTCGTCTTCTTCGACGGGACGAGCTTCAGCCTCGCCTTCGACGGCTCCGACGTCGGCATCGGAACCTTCCGCATCGACGCGCTCGCATGGGTCGATTCGACGAGCCTCCTGCTCTCCTTCGACGTAGCAGGCGCCGTGTCGGGAATCGCCGGCACGGTCGACGACTCCGACATCGTTCTGTTCACCGCGACCTCGCTGGGGGCGAACACCGCGGGAGCGTTCACGCTCTACTTCGACGGCTCAGACGTCGGCCTCACGGCGGGCAGCGAGGACGTCGATGCAGTCGAGCTTCTCTCGAACGGGCACATCTTGGTCTCGACGTTCGGCGCCGTCGCCGTCACGGGTTTCTCCGGCGACGACAAGGACCTGCTCGAGTTCTCCCCGACCTCGTTCGGTGCTGTAACCGCAGGGACGTTCACGCACTACTTCGACGGCTCGGACGTCGATCTGACGACCTCCGGTGAGGACGTGGACACCGTCACCGTCGATGCTTCCGAGAAGATCTACATGTCGACGCTCAACAACTTTGTCGTGAGCAGTATCAGCGGCGCCGACGAGGACGTCTTCGTCTTCACTCCCACGATGCTCGGCGATGTGACCGTGGGCACCTACTCGTCGACGCTCTACTTCGACGGATCCGCCTTCGGCCTCGCGGCGAACGACGTTCTCGCGATCGATCTGCCATGACGAGGGTTGCACGTCCGGCGGTTTGGCTCTAGGCTGCGGCGCGGGACGCGGTCGACCTGGCCGCGCTACGGAGGAGGGGGCCTGACCTTGGGGAAGATCGCTCGCGACGCGGGCCGGCGGCCGATCATGCGGCTCGCCGGGCACGGGCTCGTCCTCGCGTTTCTCCTCTCTGTCGTCTTCGCCGTAACGGCATCCGCAGCCTCCGTTGCGACTAGGGCGAATGGGACAAACACCCTCCGGCTAGCTCGCGTGCTCGAGGCAGACCGGACTGGCATTGCGTCACCGGTGGGCTTGGCTTTCGCCGCCGACACCAAGTCGTTCCACGTCGTAGGCGCAGGGCCGGGCGGAGCTGCGACCACAGACGTCGTCAGGCTAAGGCCGTTCGATCTCTCGCCGGTCTCGGACCGGGCCGGCTCGGCGCGGATCGCGGCCGCGATCAAGGATCCGGTGAACGTCGCCTTCGACACGCGCGGCAGCCGGCTAATTCTGCTCGACACCGCCAACCGGTTGCTCGAGGTGAAAGCGGGCGCCGACGGCGAGCTCGACCCGAAGACGCTCGTCCGTCGTGATGCACTCCGTCTCGAGCTGGGAGACCCGCAGGGGATGACCGTCGATCCCGCGAGCGGGATCATCTACGTCGTAGATGCGGAGCCGCCGCGTCTCGTCCGCATCGAGCCGGGCGCCGACGGAAGCCTCGACGCGTCGGCGATCTCCGAGATCGACCTAGGTCCGAGCGCTGCCGGAGACATCCGTGGTCTCGCGCTCGACTCGGCATCGGGCAACTTCCACATCCGTCGCGGACTGAGCCTCGTCGAGCTGACCCCGAGCGGCGACATCGTCACCACGCGTGACCTCCCTCGCCTGGAGCTCGCCAATCCGGAGGGGATGGCCTTCGCCCCGAGCGGCGACCAGACGGACGACCCCAGCCAGCTCAGCGTGTATGTCGCGGACAGCGGCGGTGCTCAGAGCTCGGGGCAGATCGTGGAGCTGTCGCTGACCGCACTTCCCGCGGTCGCGGCTATCGACTTCACCGCGGAGCTGAAGAACACGATTGATACGGCGGCATTCTCACCGCCTGGCACTCCGCCCAGCCCGGATCCCTCCGGGCTCACCTACCTGCCCGCGCCGCGTAACACGCTCCTCATGACCGACGGAGAGGTCGAGGAGACCGTCAACGGAATCACCCATTTCCAGGGTGTCAACGTCTGGGAGATGACCCTGTCCGGGAACGTGGTCAACACGGGGAACATCTCGAAGGTCGCACCCACGTCCGTTCCTATGACGCAGGAGCCGGTGGGGGTGACCTGGCAACCGACCACCGGGCACTACTTCGTCTCCGAGGACGGCGGGAAGAAGGTGTACGAGGTGAATCCGGGAGCGGATGGCAATCTCGGTACCGCCGGCGACACGTGGACGTCGTTCAGCACGACTGCCAACGGGAACTCGAACGGCGACCCGGAGGGAATCACCTACGACACGTTCCGGAACGAGTTGTGGGTGGCCGACGGCGTCAACGCCGAGATCTACCACTACGAGACCGACGGCACTCTCATCGGCCATTTCGACGTCTCGACCTACGGGGTCGGCGATCCCGAGACGGTCGAGTACAACGCAGCCAGCGACACGCTGTTCGTGCTCAGCAATCGCCAGAGCGGCCCAATCATCATCGAGGTCTCGACGAGCGGCGCCCTGCTGCAGACGATCGATGTGTCAGCCGCAGCGGAATGGAGACCCGCCGGCCTCGCTTACGCACCGGCGAGCAACGGGTCCGGAGCGATGCGCTTCTACTGGGCCGATCGCGAGATCGACAACAACAACGATCCCAAGATAGTCGACGGCAAGATCTTCGAGTTCACCGCGCCCTCGACCGGGCCGCCTGTGAACAACCCGCCATTCGTCGACGCCGGCCCCAACCAGACGATCGCCCTGCCTGCGAGCGCGAACCTCGACGGAACGGTCACCGACGATGGTCTGCCGAACCCGCCCGGAGCGGTGACCAGCACGTGGTCAAAGGTCAGCGGCCCCGGCACCGTCACATTCGGCAACGTGAACGCCATCGACACGACGGCGAGCTTCACGGCGCCCGGCATCTACGTGCTCGAGCTCGCGGCGACCGACACAGAGCTCTCATCGAACGACACCGTCACGATCACCGTCAACCCGGTCGGGACGAATCAGGCACCCTCCGTCAACGCCGGTCCGGACCAGTCGATCACACTCCGCGCGAGCGCAGCCCTCGATGGCACCGTGTCGGACGACGGGCTGCCGGGTCCGCTGACCACGACTTGGACCAAGCAGAGCGGGCCGCCCGGCACCGTCACGTTCGGAAACGCCAACGCGGTCGACACTACCGCGACGTTCCCGGCCACCGGCGTCTACGTGCTGCGCCTGAGCGCGTTCGACGGTGCGCTCACGAGCTTGGACGACGTCACGGTCACCGTCAACGCAGCGACGCTCTACTTCTCGGCCGGGACGGTGCAGACGCTCAGCGGCGTCCCCGTCACCCCTCAGGACATCGTCGCCTTCGACGGGTCGAGCTTCAGCCTCCTCCTCGACGGGAGCGACGTCGGGCTCGACGCCAGCAGCGAAGACATCGACGCGTTCGCGATTCTCCCCGACGGGCACCTTCTCGTGTCCACGAAGGGCAGCTTCACGGTTTCGGGGCTCTCCGGGAAGGACGAGGACGTGATCGAGCTCACCCCTAGCGTGCTGGGCGCGACGACGACAGGCACCTGGTCCATGTACTTCGACGGCAGCACCGTCGGACTCGAGGCATCCGGTGAGGACGTCGACGCCGTCGAGCTCCTAGAGAACGGTCACCTCCTCATCTCCACGAGGGACGTCGTCAACGTCACGGGCGTCAGCGGCGAAGACGAGGATGTGCTCGAGTTCGATCCGTTGGCGAATACATGGGCGATGTACTTCGACGGCACCGCCGTCGAGCTCACGACGTCGAGCGAGGACGTTGACGGTGTCGCACTCGCGGGCGGCAACATCTACCTCTCGACCTCGGGGAACTTCAGCGTCACGAATATCGCTGGAGCGGACGAAGACGTCTTCGTGTTCGCTCCGACGACGCTCGGCTCGAATACGACGGGCACGTACTCGTCGGCGCTCTACTTCGACGGAAGCCTCCTGGGGCTCGCGGGGAACGATGTGATCGCGATCGAGCTCCCCTGAGCGCGTACGACCCGCGTCACGCGTAGGCGACGGACGGTCTTGCAGGACGCGCGATTCGCCCCTACCCTGCGAGAGGGCTTACGCGGCATCGCAGCAAAGGGGAGGAGAGGGCTTGAGCCAGCGACAGAGCGCTCGCGGCCGTGTGCGCGAGCACGTAGCAGCCGACACATTCAGGACGCGGACCGCCGCGTCCGTGCTCGTTCTCGCGTGCATCTTGTCCGTGCTCTTCGCCGTACGCGCCTCCGCCTCACCCGACGCAACGCAAAGTGGCGGTGGGGCAGCGGCGCGCGTGGTCCACGTGCTCGAGTCTGACCGCACCGGCCTCCGCGCCCCCGCGGGCCTCGCTTTTTCGTCTTTGAGTGACTCCTTCTACGTGCTGCAGGCAGGAGGTGGCGCCTCCCTAGACACGGAGGTCGTCCGCCTGCAGCCCTTCGCCGCCTCGTCCGTCTCCGATCGCGCTGGCTCCGCCCGGATCGCAGCCGCCGTCAAGGACCCGGTGAACGTGGCCTTCGATTCCCGACGCTCGCGCCTCCTCGTGCTCGACAACGCCGATCGCCTGCTCGAGGTGCACGCGAACGCAGACGGTGAGCTCGACCCACGCACGCTCGTTCGCCGTGACGCCCTCCGCCTCTCGCTGCGTAACCCGCAGGGGATGGCCGTCGACCCCGCAAGCGGGGTCCTCTACCTGCTCGACTCGGGTCCCGCCCGTCTCCTGCGCCTCGAGCCGGCCGCCGACGGCAGCCTGGACGCTGCCACGCTCACCGAGATCAGCCTCGGGGGCGGCCTCACGAGCGCCCGCGGCCTTGCCTTCGACCCCTCCTCGGGTCATCTCCAGATCCGTAGTGAGCGGACCCTGCACGAACTGACGACTGGCGGCGAGCCGGTCGCAAGCTACGATCTCTCCTCACTCGAGCTCGCCAACCCGCAGGGCATGGCCGTCGCCCCGAGCGGCGATCGTACGGACGGCCCCGCAGCGCTCAGCCTCTACCTCGCAGACAGCGGCAGCGCCCAGGGCTCGGGCCAGATCGTGGAGCTCTCGCTCACCGCTGCACCGTTGGCTGCGGCGGGTTCGTTCACGCCGACGCTCGTGCGCACGACCGACATGGCCGCACCGCCCTTTTCGCCGCCCAGCCCTGATCCCTCGGGGATCGGCTACGTCTCGACGAATGATCGACTGATCATGAGCGACGGGGAGGTCGAGGAGGTCGTCAGCGGGATCACGCATTTCCAGGGCGCGAACGTCTGGGAGCTGAACCGGGACGGAAGTGTCATCCGCAGCGCGAACATCTCGAAGGTCGACTACCCCGCCGGGACACCGTCGCCGGCTCCCATGACCGACGAGCCGACCGGGGTGGCGTACAGGCCGGCGAACGGCCACTACTTCTTCACCGAGGACAACGGGAAGGAGGTGTTCGACCTCAGCCCGGGCGCGGACGGCCTGGTCGGCACGGCCGACGACACGTGGACGAGCTTCGACACGAGCCGAGTCGGGAACACGGATCCCGAGGGCATCGCGTACGACACGTTCACGGACCGG
>Ga0247727_10020008_pt1 | contig 10290 bp, 7 predicted proteins | sample WisWelCaveWW1625_FD_202498 | JGI IMG/M metagenome (GOLD analysis project Ga0247727, IMG submission 202498) | Biofilm microbial communities from Wishing Well Cave, Virginia, United States - WW16-25 | ecosystem: Environmental > Aquatic > Deep subsurface > Groundwater > Cave microbial mat | place... | reverse complement strand
GATTCGCCTGCGGAGCGATGTGCCGGTCGGCTCAAGTTTGAGCGGCGGACTGGATTCGACGAGCGTCGTGTGCGCGATGAATCAGTTTCTCCGAGAGACAAGCGCGCCGCGACAGAATACCTTCTCCGCGCGCTATCGCGAGGGTCCCTATGACGAGGGCAAATTCATCGAGCAAGTGATCGCGCAGACGAATGCGGACGCGCATTTCGTCTGGATCGAAAGTGCTGATCTAGTCCAGCAGGTGGATCGGTTCATTTGGTATCAGGACGAGCCGGTCGCGCATACCAGCCAGTTCGCACAGTGGAAGGTGATGGAACTCGCCAAACAACATGGCGTCACCGTCTTGCTGGACGGGCAAGGTTCGGACGAAATGCTCGGCGGGTATCCGTCACCGTCGTTTGGTTATCGGTACGCCACGCTGTTGCGGCAAGGGCGCGTTCTGCATTTGGCGCGCGAGCTGAATCGCTATCGCCAACATCACGGCAATTCGCTTACCGCGTTCCGCTACATCGCGAATGCGCTCACGCCACCGCGCGTTTGGAATCGCGCCAAAATGCTTTCGTTGGGTTCGTCGCGTTTTCTGCGCGACGGACATCGTTTTGCGGATGAAGTGAGTCGTGACGATGCGCGCACGCCGCGCTTTGCGTCGCCGCTCAAAGCCGCGCTGTACCAGACGCTCACGCGCACCAGTCTGCCGAGTCTCTTGCGCTATGGCGACCGCAACAGTATGGCGTTCTCGCGCGAAGCGCGCTTGCCTTTTCTTGATCCTCGTTTGGTCGAGTACGTGTTCGCGATTCCCGACGAAAAACTCGTCCACGACGCAACAACCAAAGTCGTTCTGCGCGAAGCGACGCGCGGGTGGATTCCCGAAGGCGTGCGCGCGCGTATGGACAAGATCGGTTTCTCTACGCCGGAGCGATTGTGGTTCCGTGGCGCATTGCGTCCGTGGCTTGCGGAGCGGTTAGCGGAAGCGAAGAAACGCGGAATCGTGAATGCAGAGACAGTAGATCGCGAATGGGCGCGTGTCCAGCGCGGCGAGGGGAATACGGGAAATATTTGGCGCTTCGCCAATTTGGAACGGTGGATGCAAATGTTTATTGACGGAAAGGGCATGGCGGTTTGAGCGAAAACACGGACACGATCTATCGAACGATCAAAGACCCACAGCAATATCTCCGGGAATACACGGATCTCATGAATGCGCGCACGAATCGCCTGCGCATTGAAGCGGTGCTCGAGGTTTTGCCGATGCAATTTCGAGCGGGTGCTCGCGTGCTAGACGTTGGCGCGGGCGGCGGCGCGTACAGCAAGAAACTTGAGGAACGCGGTTGGAAGTTAGAGCTCTTTTCACTCGATTTAGAGAAAACATGTGTGGAGGCGTACCGCCTCAATCATCCGGGCGCGAAGGGAACGGTTGGCGACGCGGTGCTTTGCCCGTTCGCCGCGTTCAGTTTTGATCTCATTCTGGCGATTGACATCATCGAGCATCTGCCGGATGATACCGCGTTTCTTGCCGGGATGAAACGTCTGCTCAAGCCGAATGGCGTTCTAGTCATCTGCACGCAGAACAGCGCTTCGATCGAGAACGCCATCGGGACTTGCTTGAGTTTGATTCGCGGCAAAAAATGGGTGGGCTGGGATCCGACCCATTTGCGTTTTTATACCAGCCAAAATCTGGCACGTATGTTGCGGGCACAAGAACTAGAAGTGTTTGGAGTGAATGGCACATACTATTTTCCGTTTCACCTGCCGGCGCGTGTGTTGAGCAAACCGTTCGAAATGATGGGACTCGACAGATTAGCTCAACGACTCTACGATGTGCTAGTGCTACCTTTTTACGCGCTCAACTATCCTTTTGAGAAACTATCGAAAATCTTTCCGTTTCAGCATTTTGGTTGGGGCGTGATCGTCCAAGCGCGCAAACCGCGAGGCAACTTTGAAAGTTCTCGTGATTAGCTTTTTCTATCCACCCTTCAACAGTGTCGGAGCCGTTCGCGTTTCCAAATTTACCAAGTACCTGCCCCAGTATGGCTGGACGCCTCACGTCTTGACAGTGGATCAAGATGATTTGCCTTCCACCTTGGAGGTCGAAATCCCGGTTGATTCGATTCATCGCGTGCGCCAGTTTGACATTAACGGGTTTCCCAAGGTTTGGCTCAAGCGGAAAACGGTGTCTCAGAGTGGGTACATCACATCGGCGGGCTTGATGAAACCGGTTGTGGAAATGTTTGGGCGCGCTTACAGACAATTGGTGAATTTTCCGGACGGACAGATCGGTTGGTACCCTTACGCGGTGCGTGCGGGCGCGGAAATAATCAAAACGGAAAAGCCGGATGCGCTCTTGAGCAGTTCATTGCCGGCGACGAGCCATTTGATCGCGTACCGTCTAAGCGGCGCGAGCGGCTTGCCTTGGATTGCCGACTTGCGCGATCCATGGACGGAGAACCAGAATTTCAAGCGCGTGCAGCCGCTCCGCGCGCTGGAGCGAATCTTGGAAACGCGCGTGCTGGGGCAAGCGAGCGCGCTTGTCACTGTCACGGAACCTTGGGCGGCGCGCTTGCGTGAGCGTTTCCAAAAACCAGTGTACGTCATTCCCAATGGCTTTGATTCGTCCGACTATGCGGAGCACGACGAACCGACGCGCAATTTCACGCTGACATACACAGGGATGATCTATTCGCGCAAACAGGATGTCACACCGCTGTTTGTCGCGTTGGACTCACTTGCCAAATCCGGAGCATTGCCAGATGATTTCTGCTTGCGTTTTGTGGGACGCTACCTTGATCACGCGCAGGCGCAAGCGAAAAAGATGGGACTCGAACGCTGGGTGAAGGTGATGCCGCCGGTGTCGCATCGCGAAGCCGCGCGTTTGCAAAGCGAATCTACCGCGTTGCTTTTGCTGTTGGGCAAGGACGCGGAAAACGCGGGCTGGTGTCCGGCGAAATTCTTCGAGTATTTGGGTGCGCGCCGTCCGATTCTAGCATTGGGTCCGCTAGACAACATCGCCGCACAATTGATCGCGCGCGCGAATGCAGGCACGGTCGCGCAGACGGCTGAGCAGATCGAGTCAGTGATGATGCAGTGGTTTTCCGATTTTCGCCAAACCGGCAGTTTGCCTGTTCGTTTAAACGATGGCGTAATCCGCGCGTTTGAACGTCGCGCGCTCACTCGGCAATTGGCACAGGTACTGGAAAATGTGTGCGCGGAAAAATCCAAGGTCTTGGAAGGAAAGAGCCAATGACTGTACGCGCAACATCCATACAAAATTCATTTTTGAATTCCTGGCTGGGTTGGGGCGGTCTCGCTCTGAGTTCGGTGATATTGGTCGTACTCGGTTTCGCTCTGCCAGCAAGCCTTCTAGCACTCGCGCTACTTGCCGGTGGCATGATTGTACTTTTCGCCCTCCTGGTGATGAAACCTTATTGGGCGTTTCTCGTCTGGACCGCCTCGCTCGGTGTGCAGATTTATCCGCAGTGGCTTGATACGTCAAGCTTTGAACTCTTGCCTCTGCATTTCCTTGCGCCACTCGCGGCCGAAGTTTGGGGGGCGATCGTGCGCCTGTCCATCTCCGATGTCTTGTTAGTTCCAGTCGTTCTGGGCATCTTTATCTCCCAAATTCGATCCGGCCGTCGCATTGGTTTCCGCCGGACAAGTCTAGACGGTTGGCTAATCGCGCTGGCGGCGGTTTTTCTCATGGGTACCGTTGTGGTCATCCTGCGGCTGGGCGAACTATCGCGCTACGCGCTGATCAACAAAGACATCGGCTTGGGCGTGATGATTTTGGGTTACTATGTAACCACGTACTTTGTGGACTCGTCGGATCGACTGCGCGCTCTGCTGCGCGCGTTCGTGCTTGCCGGATCGGTGGGGAATTTGATTGCACTGGTGGCTTCGTTCGCCTATTTGGCATTCGGTTTTGAAAATTCACTAATGATTGCGGGAAGCAATCGTCTAGTGGGGTTTCTTCTGAATCCGACCGTGTACGGCGGATTTGCTACAGTGATCTTCTTGTTGCAAGCATCTCTGCTGTTAAGCCGGAGCAAACTCTTGGGCTTGAGCGTTCCTTTGCAGTGGGTAAATTGCTTTCTGCTGGCGCTGGGTATTGGCTTGACGACTTCGCGCAGTGCATGGGTGGCGTTTGCGGCGGGGTTGTTTGTCTTGTTTTTGTTTTCTTCCAAGTCGAGAAAAGTCATTATTCGTTCAGGAATCCTATACACGATTAGCATGGTGCTGATTCTCTGGCCGCTGTTTCCGTTCAACTATTGTCTGCCGACAAACGTTTTCGCGTCCGGTGGTCCATCCTCCCAACCAGCATTTAGTCCGGCTAGGGCTTTTGACGGGAATTCTGAATCGTATTGGTTTGGAGAACCATTAGCAGATAACTGGGAATTGAACTATGCATTGAGTTCCCCTCGATCAATCGAGAGCATTACGATCGAGTACCACGATGCAACGTTTATTCCCCAGAAGGCGGAATTATATGTGAGTGATGGAGAAACCTCGTTGAAGCTTGGTGAATTCTCTTCGAATCCACACTCTACGGTTGCAGTAGGAGGAAAATGGAAAAACGTGCGCCTGGCGTTTTCTGGCAAGAATGCCAAAACCGGCAATCCTGCTAGTATTCGCGAGGTGACGTTCACTCCCAATCTTTCATCTCTTGGGAATAATTGCGATATTTCTCAAACGCAGACATTCAATATGGTCGCCAGCAACCCGCGCGGATTCACGGACCGGATTGTCATCGCGCAAGCCGCGTTGGGCTTGTTCCTCCATAGTTGGGACAGGATTCTTTTTGGAATTGGTTTGGGTGCGTTTCTGCAATTATCGCCCTCTCTCATGCCGTATGGCGTTCCTCTCGTCGTTCATAATACTTATTTGTGGGTGCTAACCGAAATGGGAATTATTGGGTTTGGAGTATTTAGCGGGTTTCTCCTGCATATGCTCGGCAACGTGCGACGCAGATTTGCTTACGGCGTAGTTGATTATTCACTCCTTGTCGGTGTGTTAGGAGGATTTGCCGCGATGCTGGTTTGGCTTTTGTTGGACGAAGGACTTTATCAGCGGCATTTGTGGGTCTTGTTTGCGCTCGTCGAGATTCTAGCGTTTTCTGTGATTCGCCGCGAGCCAACTGCCGCGGATGCAGATGGGAACGGAGTGTTGGAATCAGCTTCCTGAAAAGCACGTCGCTCATCTTTGTCTCGCAGATCGCGAGTGGAATCGTCTCTGTGGCGACCAACTTTTTCCTCGCGTGGTCACTCGGTCCCACCGGCAAGGGCATTGTCGCAGTGTTGGTGCTAGTTCCAAGTTTGTTGGTGATCATCGGCGGGCTGGGATTTCAGACCGCCGGTGTGTATTACGCGAACAAACAAAGATATCCTGCCCAGGATATCTTTGCCACCACGCTGGTCTTTACGCTGGCGATGAGTCTAATCATTTTCGCGGCGGTGGGGCTAATGTTTCCCTGGCTCCAGAGTTTTGTCTACGTAGCAATCCCAATTGATTTAGTTATCATATCTTTGGGAGTCTACCCGCTATATCTGGTGGCGTATTACTTTGGCGACATTTTTCTCGGCTTGAACCACGTACGTGCATACACCGTTGTGCGGCTGTTACCGGTGATCATCTATTCTCTCCTGTCCGTGATTTTCGTTGGTGTTGCTCATTGGGGGGCGTACGGCGCAATTCTGGCGTTCGCGATGGGGATTGCTGGATCGGGCATTGCCGCGCTGATTCTTGCGGCGAGGATCGTCCCGTTGCGCTTGAGGATGAATGGGAGTTTTCTTGTCGAGGGATTACGGTTCGGCTTAAAGGCGCACGTGGGCACACTTGCACAGTATTCCAATTATCGCGCGGACCTCTTTCTGGTAAATTATCTCGTCGGGCTAGAGGCGGCGGGATTTTATTCCGTCGCATCCTCGGTTGTGGAACTGCTGTGGTTCGTTCCCAAGTCGGTGGGGCTGGCACTCTTCCCGCGCATCTCTAGTCTGGAAGACAAGGCAGCGAATTTGCTGACACCCTTGATGATGCGAAACACACTCCTGCTTTCAGTTGGCGTTGCTTTGACAACTTTTATCTTGAGTGGCACTCTGATAACAACCTTCTTGCCGAGTTACATTCCGGCGTTGGTTCCCCTGTGGCTATTTCTGCCTGGCGGCGCGATCGCCAGCATTTATCATGTGGCATTCAGCGATTTGACGGGAAGAGGCAAGCCATTGCACGCGACGGCTGTGATGTTTGTGGGGCTTTTGGTAGGTCTCGTTTTCTACTTTCTATTGATTCCGCCTTTTGGCATCGCGGGCGCGGCGTTGGCGTCCTCGCTCGCATACGCGGCTGAAGCATTTCTTGCGGTGGTTATCTTGACTCGCGTTGCCGGTCTCAAGCCATCTGCTCTAGTGATTCCCACCCGGCAAGATTTGCTTCTCTACAAAGACGCGTGGGGACGCTTCCTGAAGTTCGGTTCTCACGCACTGAAGGTTCGCCGTCAAACGGATTTATTCTAGCGCGATCGGTTTCCTGAGATGCTGTTCAATTCGTTCCAGTTCTTTGTATTTTTTCCGATTGTCACGCTGATATACTTTTTGCTCCCTCATCGCTTTCGATGGGTGTGGTTGCTCGTCGCTAGTAGTTACTTTTACATGGCGTTCATCCCCGCCTACATCTTCGTTCTCTTTTTCTTGATTCTAGTAGACTATGCGGCGGGGATCCTCATTGAGCGCGCGGAGGGAAGCAAGCGCAGACTCTTACTAGCGATTAGCCTCTTATCGAACCTCAGCCTACTAGGGTTCTTCAAATACTTTAATTTCCTAAACGCTAATCTGACGAGCCTTGCCGGAGCTCTTGGATCCGTGCATTCACTTCAGCCACTGAATTTTCTCCTGCCGATCGGACTTTCGTTCCATACCTTTCAATCTATGAGCTATACTATCGAAGTGTATCGCGGCAGGCAGAAGGCTGAAAAGCATCTGGGTATCCTTGCGCTTTACGTGATGTTCTATCCGCAACTAGTCGCGGGACCGATCGAACGATCGTATAACCTCATCCAGCAATTCCGGGAAAAACACGCGTTTGACTATGCCCGCGTCACCGACGGTTTGAAGTTGATGGCGTGGGGATTTTTCAAGAAACTTGTCATCGCGGATCGGCTGGCGGTAATGGTCAATCAAGTATACGCCCATCCCGTGGATTACAGCGGTCCCGATTTTGTGCTTGCGACTTTGGCGTTTGCATATCAAATCTACTGCGACTTTTCGGGCTATTCGGACATTGCGCGTGGCTCGGCGCAGGTAATGGGATTTCGGTTGATGCTTAATTTCGATCGGGTTTATCATGCGCCATCGATTTCGGATTTCTGGCGGCGCTGGCACATTTCACTCTCTACATGGTTTCGCGATTATCTCTACGTCCCCCTCGGCGGAAACCGCGTAACGCAGTCGCGTCAGCGGACAAACATTTTCATCACTTTCTTAGTGAGTGGGTTGTGGCACGGCGCGAATTGGACCTTTGTCGTTTGGGGCGGACTGCATGGTGCCTATTTGTTGATTGAGAATTGGCTTCGCGCCCAAACGCGCCGTCAGCCGCGTCTTGATGCGCTCGCGAAGAATCGAGCATTTTATCTTCTGCGTGTCGTCACCGTTTTTGCGCTGGTTAGTTTTGCTTGGATTTTCTTCCGCGCCAATTCAATTTCCGACGCGCTTTATATCGTCTCACATCTGCTGGTAGGGTGGGACAATCCGGCGATAATTCTCTCTCGTGCGCGCATCGAGAGCATGGGGATCACGATGACCGAGTTGAGTATCGCCCTTGCCGCAATCGGCGCACTGGAAACGGTTCAATTGCTCCAGAATCGGGGCAGTGTGAGAGATAGCGTGCGGCGAAAACCGGCGCTGATTCGTTGGGCACTGTACTACGCTCTGGCGATGACCATTCTACTCTTTGGCGTTTACGCGGAACGCGAATTCATCTATTTCCAGTTCTAAAGCAGGTTTGATCCATGGCGCGCTTTGTCACCAAGTTTTCTTTCTTCCTGTTGTTGGTCTTTGGTTCGTCCATCGCTATCCTCAAGACGACCGACATTGGCGATAATGATGGTTATCTTGCCGTAAGCATTGACAAACAACGCGCTCTGCAAGCCGCGCGATCACCCAAGATCATTTTCATCGGTGGATCCAATCTTGCATTTGGCTTGGACAGCGCGCGCGTAGAACAAGTTCTGCAAATGCCAGTCGTCAATATGGGGTTGCACGGTGGGCTCGGGCTCCGCTATATGTTGGATGAGGTCAAGCCGTTCGTCCGTGCCGGCGATATGATTGTGGTCATTCCTGAGTATCAACAGTTTTACAATCGGCTGATGGACGGCGAGGGCCCGCTGATTGATGTGCTTTACCTTTATCCGAACGCCCGCGCCTATCTGGAACCGCCCCAGCTGAATCAACTCTTGAAAAAATTTCCCGAGTATGTTCAGAAAAAATTCCAGTCGTTTGTGTTTGGCGTGATTCAACGCCAAGATTCAGTCTACTATCGCAAGGCATTCAATGCGTATGGGGATATGGTGGCGCACCTTTCCAGGCAATCCAGCGACGTTTCAGGTGAGCCACTCTTTCGCGCCAAGCGTCTGGACAGCGATGCGGACGCGATCCTAGTGCTGAATGAATTCGCTGCGTTCGTGCGCACGCGTGAGGCGCGAGCGTTTTTTGATTTCCCGTCTATTCCGCAGGCGCACTTCCGCGCAAATGCCGCGATCATTCAAGATCTGGATCGCCGGTTGACGCGCGAACTGCAAATGCCCATCCTCTCGCGTCCAGAAGAAAATGCGCTCCCGCTCAACCTGTTTTACGACAGCGTGTACCATTTGAACGCGCAAGGCAGAACGATTCGAACGGAGAAAATCATAAGTGACGTCGCGCGCGCGTCGATAGCGAGAACGCGCTGATTAAACCAAAAGGCGCACCGTAAGCCAAAGCCCGAGGCTGTAATTCGTGATCCAATATTTGTCCCCTAACGATTCTAGGTTTACCGAACGCGCCTGCCCGGTGTGCCATTGCCGCGAATTCAAGCGCGTCTTTATCAAGCGCGGTTTCCAATATTGCCGGTGCCATCAGTGCGGGATGGTGTACATCAATCCAATTCCCGATCAGGAAAGTCTGAAGCGCGTATATGACTGGCTAGGGCACGACTGGTTCGCGTTGCCGCGCAAAGTCAAGATTGATTATCAGCCCGGCCGTTTCGATCGAGAATTAGGAGTTCTGAAACGCACTGGCGCGCGCGGCCGTCTGTTGGACGTGGGTTGCTCTACCGGTGCGTTCTTGATTGAGGCCGCCAAAGCCGGTTTCGCGGACGCGCAAGGAATTGACATCTCCGAACCCTCTATCGAAATTGCGCGTGAGTATGGATTGAACGCCGTCACCGGCGATTTCGCGAGCGACGCCTATCCTGCTGAATCTTTTGAGGTGGTGACAATGTGGGCGACGTTAGAGCATCTTCCCAACCCGTCACATTTTGTCGCGCAGGCGTATCGCGTGTTGAGAAAAGGTGGAATCTTTGCCGCATCGGTGCCGAATTTCAAAAGTATTTCCCATCTACTCCTTGGTCCCAAATACCGCTACGTCGGTATCGGACATTTGAATTATTTTTCGGAAGAACCATTGCGCCGACTGTTCGTGAGTGCGGGATTCCAAGTGTTGGAAACTGAAACGCGTAGCATCAATCCGTTTGTCATCTGGGAAGATTCGTGCGGCAAAGAACTGCAGTTAGAAGATCAGTTCCAGGAAACAGAACGCTCTATCAGGCTCAAGAGCAAATCTTGGTACGCTCCCACCAAGCTGGCTTACTTTTTTGCCGACCGCTTGGTTAAAGGCATCGGAAGAGGCGATCTTTTGCTCATCGTTGGAAGAAAGTGACGAATTACTAATGTGTGGCATCTGTGGAATCTACACCCCCAATCAACAAATTGATCGCGCCGTTCTGCAAGCGATGAACGACGCGATCCGCCATCGCGGTCCCGATGACGAAGGATTTTTCGTTGAGAGCGGCGTTGGACTTGCCAATCGACGCTTGAGCATCATTGATCTCGTCACCGGGCATCAACCGATGTCCAACGAAGCATGTGCTGAGCAACAGCGAAGCAACGGCTCGATCTGGATCACCTTCAACGGTGAAATCTACAATTATCGCGATCTCATGCCCGCGCTTGAGGCGCGCGGGCATCGCTTCCGCACCAAGAGCGATACTGAAGTGATTTTGCATTTGTACGAAGACGAAGGCGCCGGGTGTGTGCAGAAACTCAATGGAATG
>Ga0247727_10020007_pt1 | contig 10290 bp, 10 predicted proteins | sample WisWelCaveWW1625_FD_202498 | JGI IMG/M metagenome (GOLD analysis project Ga0247727, IMG submission 202498) | Biofilm microbial communities from Wishing Well Cave, Virginia, United States - WW16-25 | ecosystem: Environmental > Aquatic > Deep subsurface > Groundwater > Cave microbial mat | place... | reverse complement strand
GCGGAAATAGTGGGGACATTCCTCTTTTCAGGAGTTTCGGTTGCTGTCACCGTTTCTCGCTCCTATTTCTCCGCGCGGGGGGCGAAGTAGCCGCGGCGCGTCACGACCACGAGGTCGGGGCGGTCGGTCGTGACTCGAACCTCCCTCCAGAGCCCGTCCCGCTTCGGCTCGTCGGAGGTGTACGCGAGGGAGTACTGGTGGCGAAGGTCCTCCGCCACCTGCTCGAACGCACTGCGCAGCTTCCCGGGTCGGGAGGAGAAAATCGCTCGGCCGCCCGTCGCTTCGGCGAGATCCCGCAGGATCGCCTCGAGCGATCTCCGACGGAAGAAGTCCCACTCGGCCGCCAGGTTGCGGCCAAAACCGATGGCGAAGATCATCGCCTCGCTCCGGAGCGCCCGGTCGAGCGCCTCCTCGACAGTATGTAGGCTCCCCGGCTCGAGGCCGTTCACCGCCTCGTCCCTGCCGTCGGACAGGAGCACGATCACCCGTCGGCCGTCGAATCGCTCGAGAAGATCCGCCGTCGTCCACAGCGCGTCGTACAACGCGGTGCCGCCCTGGGCCCGGGTCTTTCGAATTGCAGCGGAGAGGGCCGACCGGTCGGAAGTCAGGGGCTGCGCGACCCGCACCGAGTCGCTGAAGGTCACGACCATCCCCTGGTCCTCGGGACGCAGTCCCTCCAGGAAGCTCAGGGCCGCCCCCCGCGCTGCCTCGAGCTTCTCGCTTTCCATGCTCAGCGACGTGTCCATCACAAGGGCGACCCGGAGCGGCTTCCACTCGTCGCTGAACCTCACGATCACCTGGGGCCTCCCGTTCTCGATCACGCGGAACCGATCCCGGGTCAAGTCGGCGACGTATGCCTGCTCCTTGTCGCGGACGGTCGCATAGAGGTTCACCAGGGAAACCTGCTCGTACTGGTCGATGCGCAGCGCCGACGTGCGGGCGGACGCGCGCACATGGGTTCCGTCGGCCAGCACGAGAACCGCCTCGAGAAAATGGGGCTCGGTGGAATCGCCGGCGTCCCACGACACCTCCCAGGGAGGCGAGGCGAGCTTCGCGACCTTCTTGCCGTCCGCCAGAACGAGGACGTGGTCGACGCGGGCGGCGCCCGGGACCCGAACGCCGAGCTCGATGACGGTCCTTCCGACCACGGTCGCAAGATTCCGAGGCCGCACGAATTCCACGGACGGGGCCTCCTCCGGAACGGCATGGGATCCGGAGACGGCGAGGAGCGTCAGCGCGCAGAGGAGCAGCCTCATGGCCGCTCCGGAGCCATCGCCTGAGCCGCGGGGTGGACCGTCAGACGGAGGATCCGCCGCCCGCGGATGCGGCTGACCTCGATCCTCCGTCCGGCCAGCTCCACGACGTCGCCCACCCGGGCGATGCGCCCGAGCCTCGCCAGGACCAGCCCCCCCAGCGTGTCCACATCCTCCGCGTCGGCGCCATCGGGAATGCCGAGCTGCTCCTGGAATTCATCGAGGGGCAGGGTCGCATCCACCGAGATCCGGCCGTCCTCCAGGGGACGGACCTTGGGCATCTCCTGGTCGAACTCGTCCTGGATCTCGCCGGTGAGCTCCTCCAGGACGTCCTCCAGCGTCACGAGGCCGGAGGTTCCGCCGTATTCGTCGATCACGATCCCCAGGTGAACTCGTTGCTTCTGAAAGAGCGCCAGCAGCCGCTGGACCTCGAGGCTTTCCGGCACGAAAAGCGGCTCCCGCGCCAGCGCCTTCAGGTCGCACGTGGCGGACGGAGAGAGAAACAGGTCCTTGATGTGCACGACGCCCACGACCCGGTCGAGGTCCGCGTCGCAGAGCGGGTACCGGGTGTGGCCGCCGCTGCGCGCGGTTTCGAGATTCTCCCCGTACGATCGGTTCACGTCGAGGGACACGATGTCTCCCCGGGGGACCATGATCTGACGCGCGGTGCGGTCCACGAAATCCAGCGCGTTCTCGAGGAGCTCGGCATGGGCCTCCGACAGCACCCCGCTCCGGTGGCTCAGGCCCAGGATCATCCGGATCTCCTCCTCGCTGTGCGCCTGGCTCTCCTCCGGCGCGGGGGTGAGCCCCATCGCCCGGATGAAGAGGTTCGCGGCGCCGTTCAGGACCCAGATGAGCGGGTAGAGCGTCCGGTGAAAGAGACGGATCGGCCACGCGACGAAAAGCGCGACAGGCTCGGCCCGATCGATGGCGACGGTCTTGGGCACGACCTCGCCCAGAACCACGTGCAGAAACGTGATCAGGGCGAAGGAAAGGGTGAGGGCCGCCGAGTGCGCGGCCACCGCACCCCACGGGCCGATCCCGAGAAGAAGCGGCTCGAACAGCCGCGCGAACGCGGGCTCGCCCACCCAGCCCAGCCCGAGGGACATGAGTGTGATGCCGAGCTGGCACGCCGAGAGGTACGCGTTCAGATTCTGGAGCACTTCCCGGGTCGCCACCGCGCGCTTGACGCCGCGGGCGAGGAGCTCATCGATCCGCGTCTCGCGGACCCGCACGATCGCGAACTCGGTGGCGACGAAGAACGCATTGCCGGCCACGAGGGCGAAGGCAAGGAGTACGTAGGAAAGGCGGCTCATCAGCGGGTTCGAATGGGCGTCCCCTCGGGATCGAGCAAGCTTCCTTGCTTCAGGAACCACCGGAGGCGCTGCACGACCTCCCGGCTCGATCCGAGATCGGTCGGATCGAAGGCGACGGCGCGGTCCCGGTTCGCCGCGAGCCAGCGCGACACCACTTCGACCTCCACTTCCGGCCCCTCGGGGAGCGTCGGCCCGACGGGGACACCGAAGAAGTGATCATCGAGGAGCCGCTCGATCCTCTTCAAGCCTGCCCCACGAGATCCGATATCCACTCTTCCCACGAGCCGACCATCGCGAAGCATGTACGCTCGAAGGACCCAGGGCTTGAACGCGGGCTCGAGGATCAGGACGGACCGAAGGCGCTCCCGGCGCGTTCCGCCGCTGGGAAGGACCTGGCGCTGGACGTTCGCTTCCGGGCGCGCCTGGCGGATCAGGGCCGCTTCCCGGAGCAGCGCCTCGAGATCCGAGCCCACGGGCTCGACCTCGATCCGGTGAAGCCCGTCGAGGAGCCTCTGCACGCGGTCCGTCCTTGGGGCGCCCTCGCGGAAGTACGAGCCGATGCGGTCGTGGAGATTCCTGGACTTGCCGACGTACAGCAGGCGATCGTCCTCGTCGTAGAAGCGGTAGGTCCCCGCCACCCGAGGCAGGGCACGGAGGAACCCGTGATCGAAGTCGAACCGGGACCAGTCGATGGCCGGTGCATTCAGATTCGCTTCCCTCAGGTCCAGGACGCTCTCCCCGGTCTGCCGCAGCTTCTCCAGACAGGCATCCAGGACCTCGGCTTGATCCAGGAGATCGTCCGAGCCGCGCCACGATAGCCCGAGTCTCGCGGCCAGGGTCTCCAGGTCGTGCTCGGCGGGAAGCGCGAGCCTGCGCTGGGCCACCCTGCGCAACGACACGGGTGCCTCGAGAGGCTCCTCGAGCCAGCGCTCGAGGGAGGACAGAGCGCCGGGAGGATCGTGGAGGACCGGGATCGCGCGGTCCAGAAGCGCAAGGACGTTCTCCCGAAGCTGGGCGCCGGCCGAGCTGCGGGAAGGCACGCCTCCACACGCGCCCACCACCTCGCTCCCTTCGATGCGAACGGCAGCGACGGCGGTGAGCTCGAAGGATCGGTCGCGGTGGGCTCGATGGCCCCGAACGAGCAGGAGCGTGCGGAGCGTCGGCGGCCCGGTCGCGGTCGCGAGCCTCGCGCGCGGGAGAGACGCCTCGCGGCTTCTCCATCCGATCCCGTCGTGGTAGAGGCGGGGATCGCTGGCGAACGCCGCCTCGAGCACGCGCTTCGCCATGGCTTCGTCCGCGGCCCTCGTGGCGAGCACCTGGCGGGCCATCTCGACACTCCCCACGGGCTCAGGACGGCCGGAGAGGTAGCGGACGGCTCGCTCCGCCACGAGCGACACGGTGCGACGCGCGGATCTCACGTCTCGTTTGTAGCACCTGTGGTGACCGGGAGTCAAAGAGCCGGATTTGACAGTCCCCGATCCGGCCTCCTAAGATCCCGGCCCGCGGATTCCTCTGCATCCAGAGGTCGGGATGAGGTCACCGATCCGAACACCGGGGTTGTTCCTTGCGATCTTGCTGGCGGCGTGCTCGGGGCCGCCCCGGGAACCGGTCCCTCTGACGCGGGTTGTCGAAACCGGCCCGCTCGCGAGCGAGGACTCCACGGCAGCCGCGGAGGTGCCGCGGGGCCAGGTGCCGATCGATCCCCGGGACATCGGCTGGGTGACCGCCCTTCGCGCCGAGGCGCTCGATGCTGCCACGGGCGTGAAGCTCGACCCCACGGTGCCCTGGCGGGCCGACCTGAGGCTCGTCAACGGCACGCGGCTTCTGGCGGTGACGTCGCGCACCCCGGAGATCCGGTTCCCGGTCGGGTTCGCCTTTCCACTCGGGCAGGTCCTGAGGGACATCCCCGAGGCGTGGCGCGGCGCTTTCATCGTCGCCGAGGCGAGAGATCGGGAAGGACGGCGGGTCAAGGTGCGGGCGACCCTCGAGTACCTGGCTTCTGCCGCGGATACCCGATCGGCGAAGATCAAGAGGCTCTACGTCCTCTCCCTTCCGGTCGCCGCCGACGCGTCCCAGGAGGCAATCGGTTCCCGGGTCGTGCGGCGGAGGTACTCCTACATCGTCCCCGTGGACTCGACCGTCCATTTCGCCGTGGCGCACTTCCCCGATCACGCGCGGTCGATCCGTCTCACCGATCTCGAGGACGGGAAGATTCTCTGGCAGGCCGAGGTCGCGTCGCCACCGGGCGCGCCCGAGCCCGCCAGCATCCCCCCGTACCACAGCGAGACCGGGTTCCCGTTGTACCGCGAGCACGAGTACGAAATCGAGGTCGCGGAACGCGACGTGGCCCAGGACTCGAAGCGCAGCGCGGCGGTCCTTTTCCTCTACTACCGACCGCCCGGAGACGAGGAGTTCAGCTACCCCTATCCTCCCGAGGAAAGCCAGGGCGCCCCCTAGTCGGTGTGAGGCTCTCCACGAGGTCGCCTTCCGACCGACCGAGACCTATATTCGTCCGCCGATGTCCAGCTTTCTCGGAGGAAGCGCGTACTCGATGGTGACGGGTGTCGCCGACGGCTACCATGCGGTCACCGAGCGAACCTTCCGCACCATGACCCGTCCCGAGATGGACCAGTTCTCCCAGGAGCTGGACAAGCACCTGAGGGAGGTCCGGGGAGAGCAGCCGCCCCTCGAAGACATTCCCGCCCTCCAGCACCGGAGCCGCAGGATCCAGCGCCTGAACAACGCCCTCATGATCCTCAGGGCGTACCGCCAGAAAATCCGAGCCTGAACCTCGACAGGACGCGCGACAACGGCTTCTGCTCTATGCTTGGGAAGATGACCCAGCGCGAGCTGTGGGAGCGCTACCGTTTCTGGCTCTTTGCGGACGAAGAGTCGGGCCTCAAGCTCGACCTGAGCCGCATGGGGATCCCCGAGAGCTTCCGGGAGGATCTGGCGCCTCGGCTGGGGCGGGCGCTCGACGCGATGGAGGCCCTCGAGCGGGGCGCGATGGCAAACCCCGCCGAGGGACGCATGGTGGGCCACTACTGGCTCCGCGCTCCCGCGCTCGCCCCGTCCACCGAGATCCGTGACGCCATCGAGCGGACCCTCGATGGGGTCCTTCTGTTCGCCGCCCAGGTCCACGACGGTCGCGTCCGTCCTCCCCACGCCGACCGCTTCCGGAACGTCCTCGTGATCGGGATCGGGGGATCCGCACTCGGGCCGCAGTTCATCGCCGACGCTCTGGGGGGCCCGGGGGACCGGATGACGCCGTGGTTCCTCGACAACACCGATCCCGACGGGATCGACCGCGTCATGGCGAGGCTCGGGAGAGATCTGGCGCGAACGCTGGCGATCGTGATCTCCAAATCGGGGGCCACCCCGGAGACGCGCAACGGCATGCACGAAGCCGCCGCGTCCTACCGCGCGCAGGGGCTCGACTTCGCCCCGCACGCGGTGGCCGTGACGCAGGAGGGGAGCGGGCTCGACCGCACCGCGGCGGCGCAGGGGTTCCTGGGAAGGTTTCCGATGTGGGACTGGGTCGGCGGCAGGACGTCGGAGATGTCGGTGGTCGGCCTCCTCCCCGCAGCGCTGCAGGGGCTCGACGTGCGCGGGCTCCTCCTGGGAGCGGCCGCCATGGACCGATGCACGCGCTCGCGGGATCTCGCGCGCAATCCCGCCGCCCTCCTCGCTCTCGCCTGGCACCACGCCGGAAGGGGCCGGGGGGAGCGGGACATGGTGATCCTGCCGTACAAGGACCGTCTCGCCCTGTTCAGCCGCTACCTCCAGCAGCTCGTGATGGAATCTCTGGGGAAAGAGAAGGACCTCGAAGGGCGCGTCGTCCACCAGGGGATCGCGGTGTACGGAAACAAGGGCTCCACGGACCAGCATGCCTACGTCCAGCAGCTGCGTGATGGGCTTCCCAACTTCTTCGTGACGTTCATCGAAGTTCTAAGGGACCGTGCGGGCGAGAGCATCGAGGTCGAGCCGGGAGTGACGTCCGGAGACTTTCTCCAGGGATTCCTTCTTGGGACGCGGCGCGCGCTCTTCGAGAGCGGCCGGCCCTCGCTCACGATCACGGTGCCCGACGTGGCCGCCAGGTCGGTGGGGGCGCTGATCGCGCTCTACGAGCGCGCGGTCGGACTCTACGCGACGCTCGTGGGAATCAATGCGTACGACCAGCCCGGCGTGGAGGCGGGGAAGAAGGCCGCGGCCGCCGTGCTCGATCTCGAGCGAATGGTCCTCGCGGCCCTACGACGCCGCGGGGACGAGGGAGCCACCTGCACCGAGCTCGCGGCGGACGCGGGCGCGCCCGACGAGGCCGAGACCGCGTTCCAGATCCTCGAGCGCCTGGCCGCGAATCCGGCGCGGGGTGTCGTCAGGATCGCGGGACCGACCCCCTTCGAGGCCGTGTACAGCCATCGTCTGTCCTGAGCCGGTCCCGTTGCCGAACCGAAACCGCGCATGGTGATCCGAGAGTTCCCCTTCGAGGTCGCGTGTCCCAGTCTGTCTGTGTTCCACGGCCCTGGGTCCCGTTTCCTCCGCGGTCGCCGATTCTTGCGCAACCTCCCCAGCGTCCCCATCGATCTTGCCGCATTCCCCCGGTCACGCTACGATACGGTTCAACGGAGAACCCTGGCATGCGATCCGGACTCAAGCGCAGGCTCGAATACTCGGACTACGCGGCCATCCCTCCCGACGGCAAGCGTTACGAGATCCTGAGGGGGGATCTGTCCGTGACACCGGCGCCGAGCCCCCAGCACCAGAGGATCTCGAGACGCCTCTTGGTCCGATTCGAGGAGTACTTTCACGCCCGTTCCGTCGGCGAAGTCTTCTACGCCCCGATCGACGTGATCCTGAGTCCTGAGGATGTCGTCCAACCGGACATGATCGTGGTGGCGGACCCGGAGCAAATCTCCCAGCGTGGAATCGAGGGCCCGCCGCTTCTGGTGGTCGAGATCCTCTCGCCATCGACGCGTGAGTACGACAGGAGCGTCAAGGCAAGACGCTACGCTGAGCTCGGGGTCCGCCACTACTGGCTCGTCGATCCCGAAGCCAGACAGATCGAATGTCACCGTCTGACATCGGGTGCATTCCGACGGGTCGTCGCGGCGGAGGGCGAGGGCACACTGATCCATCCCGACTGGAAGGGCCTGGCGATCGAGCTCGAGGCGCTGTGGCGCTGAGCGCCTACGGAGCATCTCCGAAGACCGTCCGGTAGGCCTCGGGAGTGTCGATGTCGGTCACGACCCCCGGGTCCGGGACCGAGATCTCGGCCACCTCCGCGGGATGGTCGCGGAGGACCGCCCGGGCTCCCACCTGGTCGGGGGCGGAAAGCAGAAGGGGAACGATGCGGGCTGCGAAGACAGCGGGGTGCCCGCGCCTTCCGTCGTAGAGGGGAACCACGATGCCGCCCTTGCCTGCCTCGAAGACGCGAATGATCTCGCCCAGCGTGTCGGTGCGAACCAGCGGGTGGTCGACGGGCCACAGGAAGAAACCCTCCACGTCCGGGGCGAGCGCGAGGACCCCGCACCGAACCGAGGAGAGCATCCCTTCCTCGTAGCGCGCGTTGACAACCACGATCTCCTCGTGAAGCGTCTCCTCGTCCCGGATCTCACCCGCGCCCTCTCCCAGGACGACCCGCACGTCCCGGATCCCGGTCCCCGCGAGCGTGTCGAGGATCGTCCGGAGGAACGTCCTGCCGCGGCACGGGAGCAGCGCCTTCGGGCGGCCCATCCGCTCCGACCGACCGGCGGCGAGAACGACCGCACCGATCTTCATCCGGCCTCCCCGGCCGGCGCGAGGCCGTGCTCGCGCGCGAGGAAGAGCACGGGGGCCGCGGGGTCCGCCGCCCGGCCGGCGCACGCGGCACCGCTCCGCAGGCCGCGAATCGATGCGGCGAGGACCGTCCGCGCAAGATCTCGAAGCGGGCGAGGGCCTGCGAATCCGTCCAGGCCGTACCGGGCTGCGGATTCCATCGCGTCCATCCACGACGCGTGCGTCGCATGCCCCGAGCAGGCCTCGACGACCTGTGCCAAGGCCTCGGCGTGGTAGAGGATCCCGGTCCAGAGGGCAGGGACCGAGAGGATGCGATGGTCCTTCTGGAGGTCGGTGCTTCGCACCTCGATGTACCCGTAGGAGCGCACCTCGGTGAAGATCGTCGAGAGGTGGAGCTCCCACGCGTCGAGGCCCACCGCCGCGCGGCCCTTCTGGTTCAGGAAATCGAGGAACGGGACGCCTGCGGCCGAGACGAGACCTCGCGCCTTCTGCTGGAAGACGGTGGGTACGCCGAGGACCCAGTCCACCCACGCCTCGACGCCGAAGCCGGGGGCGAACACGACGGGCGGAAGGCCGCAGCGGTCCGGATCGGTCTCGCGCCAGATCCTCTCGCGATAGGAACGGTAGCCCGTGTCGGCGCCGTCCGCACGGGAGGAGTTCGCGAACAGGGCGACCATCACCGGGGCGACGAGCGACGCGGCGACGAATTTCCGGGTCCAGTCCGAAGCGCTGTCGAAATCGAACGCGCACTGGATGCTGGCCGTCTGGGTCATCATGCGGTGCGCGAGACGCCCCCGGGTGCCGAGGTGCTCCCGGAGGATCTTGTACCGCGCCTTCGGCATCCAGGGCATGTCGTGCACCGCGGTCGTCGGATCGACCGCAACGTCGAGCCAGAAAACTCCGCAGCGGCGCGCGACCTCCTGGAGTGCGTCGATGTGGCCAGCGAGCTCGACCGCGAGGCGGTCCAAGTCGGAGCAGGGTGGCGAGGACCATTCCACCTGCCCTCCAGGCTCGAGGGAGATCGTGCCCCAGTCCCCCGCGATTCCGATGAGGCATTCCCCCTCGTACACCGGAGCGCCCGAGCGCAGGGCAAGGTAGCCCTCGAGGACCCTCCGGACCGATCCGTCGGCCCCGTCGTAGGGGATGGGGCGACCCGTCGCCTGGTCCCGCCCCATCTTCTCGACCTCGATCCCGACGAGCCACTGGGCGCGCGGACGGCACGCGTCGAGGAAGTAGTCGATGAGCCTTTGCCGGTCGAGGCCGAGGTGGGGCATGGTCCGCCTTTCCAACGGGGTACGAGGCCGTGGATTCTAGGACGAAACGTGCCTCATCTCACGGGCAGGTGCGACCGGTCCTTTGCGCACCGAGGGACCGATCGCCTCCGAGGGCAAGCCCGTCGGGGCCGCGGTGTGTGTGGGGTCACCTTCGGGCGGATCGTCGTTCATGGATGGCCTCGGATCGCTTGCGGCTGGTCGGATCATACTCCTGGTCGGGACGGACCGACTCGCGCCGGGCCCGGGCCCGTGCCACGATGCGCTGCGTGATCCCCCGTCTCTCGCGCCGCGCCTTCACCGCCATGCTCCTGGTGACGGCGGCCGCGCCTGCGCTTCTGGCCGCCGATCTCGAGTCCGACCTGGGCCGAAACGAGACCCGCGTCCTCTCCGCGCCCTACGCGGTCACCTGCGGGAAGACGGTCGAGGACCTCTCGCTCGAAGCCCGTCTCGAACGGCTCCACTACCGGCGCGTGAAGGGGAGGCCCGCCGCTCCGGGCGAGTACTTCCACGGGAACGAGGTCTTCTGGTTCTACCGGCGCGCCTGTCATGTGGACGGCAAGGATCGCGAGCCGGAGCTCGTCGGGCTCGCCCTCGCGCCGCAGTCCCGGCGCATCGTGGGAAGGCGAGGAGAGGGGAAGCCGCCGCGGCCATTCGACGAGGGTGCCGTCTGGC
>Ga0247727_10020006_pt1 | contig 10290 bp, 9 predicted proteins | sample WisWelCaveWW1625_FD_202498 | JGI IMG/M metagenome (GOLD analysis project Ga0247727, IMG submission 202498) | Biofilm microbial communities from Wishing Well Cave, Virginia, United States - WW16-25 | ecosystem: Environmental > Aquatic > Deep subsurface > Groundwater > Cave microbial mat | place... | reverse complement strand
GTGTCGCCTCCCCCCGTCTCCAGATCTACTTCTGTGAGCAGAACGCGCAGGCGTGCTCCCTGGAAAAGGGAAGAGACGGATCGACGGTGGCGCGGTGGCGGACGACGCGGGCTCCGGAGGGCGCCACCGTCGAGGGAATGATCTGCGGGCAGGCGAAGCTGCCCTCGTACGCTCTGTGCTTGCCCGACATCGAGGTCTTCGAGTACCCGACCACCGTCCGCGTGCAGTACGGCCCGGGCTTGGGCTTGCTCGCCTCGAGGGTGAAGGAGGCGGGCGGGTGCATGCCGAGCGAGCCGGCCTGTCACCGCAAGCTGAGCGACGCCAACCTGGGCCGTGATGTGCTCGGTCAGGAGGGCGGAACGCTCAACGTGCCCGTCGACGCCTGGGGCCTGAGGCTGAGGGTGGCTTCGCCAGCCTACCTCGACAACGCCACCTCGATCCTCGACCGCTCCATCCAGGATCTCGAGAAGGCGGGTCTGGTGCCGAAGGGAGCCGTGTACTACACCGTGTCGTCGCCGCTGCTGCAGAAGTACGACGCGCTGCCCTCTCCGGAGGACGATCCCACGCCCGGCTACCGACAGCCGCTCGAGGCCATGCGATACCCGTTCGCGTGGGTCGAGAACAGCGGTCTTCAACGGATCCTAGTCGGGGTCTGGGACCGGTACGTCGACCGCGAGCACTGCGATTTCGTTGAGCCAGGCGGCCGGGAGGCGGTGGCGGAGCATGAGCCGCTCGACGTGGACCCGGCCGACCCGGAACGCCCGGTGGAGCGACCCTGCGGGACAGTGCTCTCCCGCGCCCGCTTCGACAAGTGGGACCACGGGACGCTGGTGACGGGTCTCATCGCGTCCCGCCGGAACCAGGTCGGGGTCGTCGGCGCCAACCCGCGGGCGGAAGTGTGGGCCTACGAATACCGGGGAGACCGCCTGGACACGACTCCCGATCCCATTGCCGCCCTCGGGCAGCGGCTGTCGGGGACGCCCAAGGTCGTCAACATGAGCTTCACCGAGGAGTCTCAGGCCCACGAGACCAACCTCCAGCGTGTGATCCGGACGTACGTCGACACGATCCTGTTCGTCGCCGCTGCGGGCAAGGACGTGGGGGAGATCTCCGACCGTGCGGCCTGCCGGCTCAATCCAGCCTGCCTGGGCGTCCTGGACCCCGTCCGGTATTCAAACGTCGTGAGCGTGGTTCCGCTCGACCGCGATGGACGGAGCCTTCTCGCGGGTGGAAACGGGGCGACGCCGAACTTCGGGCCCCTGTTCGACGTGGCGGCGGTGGGAGACGCGGTGGGTCCGGTCTTCGGTCACGCTTTCGCCCCCATGCGGGGATCGTCGGTGGCCGCCCCTTTCGTGACCGCACTCGCCTCGCTGATACTCGCGAAGGAGGCGGCACGCGCGGTCAGACCCCGCCAGGTCCGGGAGCGCATCCTCTACACCTCGGACTTCAGCGACGAGCTGGACATGGTCGTCCACTTCGGCCGGGTCAACTTCGAACGGGCGCTCCAGACCGACACCGGACTGCTCGAACCCGCATCCGCGCCGCCCGGGGGGGGTGCGATACGGGGCAGAGCCGTCGGGTTGTCGAGCCGCGTCAGGATCGAGTCCGGCCTCCTCGCCGGCCAGCCGTTCCAGAAGCGCCTCGAGCTGTCGCAAATACGCCGCATCACGTCCCGGGGAGATGGGACCCACTGGGTCGTGTACCTGGACGACGAGGGTGTCCTGCGGAAGGTGTCGGAAGCGAGGTTCGAAGACGGGAGCTCGCTCCGGTTCCAAGCAGCAGGACAACCGGCGGCGGACTACCTGATTGCCTCCATCAGGGACTACACGTGCTCGCTCGTGTGTCAGTGAGAGGACCACGACCCATGGCCCACTCGAGTTCTGTGTCTCGGTGCCTGCCCGCGGCGCTCACGCTCGTCGCCGCCACCGCCCACGCCCAGGTCCACAGGGAGGCCATCCGCCTCCCCGGCTTCACGCCGCTCTCGGCGAGCACGTTCTCCGACCGCGGCGACGGCGTGAGCTGGGAGGGCCGCGTGTCGGCGCCCGGCGCGCTCTACCTCCGGCTGCGCTTCTCGGAGATCGTCTCGCCGGGGGGCGGGACCCAGAAGGTCGTCGTGCGCGGCGCCGACGAACGCGCCCTCGTCAGCTACACCGCCGACCGCTTCGGCGCCCAGAGCGAGCTGTGGAGCCCGGTCCTCTTCGGCCCCGCGGTCACCGTCCACGTGCACGGAAAGCCGCCGGCGGGATTCTCCTTCAAGGTCGATCGCGTCTTGCGTCAGGCCGACGTCCAGGGGCGGATGACGCCGCAGAGCATCCTGCCCTCCTGGAAGGCCCTCGACGAGCTCGGCCTTTCGGACCCGGCCCGGCCGCTCGCCGGTGGCGTGGCAAAGCTCTACGTCGGCGAGGGCTACGTGTGCACCGGCTTCCTCGTCTCCGACCGGGGGGTGCTCACCAACCACCACTGCCTCGAGAAGTCGATCGGCTACCAGCGGACGAAGGACGAGCCAGCGATCTCGTGCTCGGACATCGAGGTGCAGTTCGGGTTCGACCTCCAGCCGTCCCCCGGGGCCACGGTACGGCTGTCGTGTCGAGGCGTCCTGGCCCGCGACGCCGCCCTCGACTTTGCTCTCCTCGAAGTGGACCGGGGTGCCAACCGGCGGCCGGTCCTGCCTCTCGCTCCGCGGGCGCCCGCGTCGCCGGAGCCCGTCTACGTGATCCACCATCCCGCGGGGCTCGCCAAGAAGGTGTCCGCCGGGTGCCAGGCCTTCGTGGTCGCGGAAGACCGGATTGAGCACGACTGCTCGACCGTCGGCGGCAGCTCGGGCGCCCCGATGATCGCGATGGACGGGATGGTCGTAGCTCTCCACAACGAGGGCGCCTATCCCCGAACCATGACCGGGGAGGAGATCGAGGCGGCGATCGCGGAGGGGACCGTGTTCCGGAACAAGGCGAAGCCCATGCACCTGATCCGGCAGAAGCTGCAGGGGTTGCTGCCGTGAGCGGCCGACCGCCCTGGTTCGGAGCACTCGCCATGGCGCCGCTGGCGATCGTTACGTCCGTCCCGTGCGGGGCCCAGCCGACGGCCGAAGGCGTCGTCGTGCCTGCCTTCGAGAGCTTCTACGTCGAGCCGCAGCCAGGCACCGCGCGTTCTGCCGCGGAGGGATACGTACGCCGCGCGGCCCTGAAGGTGCTCGGGGAGGCGTGCCCGGCCGAGGCGGCCCCGCCGCCGGCCGGGTGCTGGGCGGTCCTGCCGTTCACCTCGGGCAGCGCCGACTTCGAGATCGTCCGCGCCGGGGCCACGCTTGAGCCCGGCGCAGCCTGGGAGAAGGCCTACGAACTTCGCGGTCAGGAGGGCATCGTCTACGCCGAGCCGCTTTTCGGCGCGAATGTCGAGCACTGGGCCCTCCAGTTCGTCGACCGCACGGGGGGTGGCGCTCCGCAGGAGAGCCTCGGAGCCCAGCTAGGGTGCGAGCACGCGGCCGAGGCGCTGCAGGACTCGGAGTGGAGCCTCGGCCCGAAGGGCGCCAACGCGCGCGAGGCTTGGCAGCTCCTGGGCCGCCGCTGGCAGGAGCGAGAGGGACGAGCGATCGAAGAACCCGCTCTCCTCTCGGGCTCGGGCGTACTCGTGGGCCACCCCGACACCGGCTACACGAAGCACCCGGAGCTCTGGCCGGGGCGCCTCGCGGCCGGGATGGGTCGTGACTTCGTCCACGACGATGCGGACGCCACCGATGACCTCGAGGGGGGCATCCTCTCCGTCATACCCGGCCTGCGCGAGCCGGGTCACGGGACGAAGACCGCCTCCGTGATCGTCAGCGCTCCCGGCCGACAGCTCCAAGGGACCGAGGGCTTCGTGACCGGGATCGCCCCGGGCGCGCGCCTCCTGCCCATCCGCAGCTACCGTGGCGTCGTGCTCTTCAACATGTCGAGCCTGGCCAAGGCCATCAACTACGCAACCGAGCAGGGCGCCGACGTCATCTCGATCAGCCTGGGGGGTCCCTTCGGCAGCCGGGCCCTCCACAAGGCCATCCGGAGCGCGACCGATCGCGGCGTGATCGTCCTTGCCGCCGCCGGCAACGTGGTGCCTTTCGTCGTGCACCCGGCGCGCTACCCCGAAGTGATCTCGGTTGCGGGTAGCAACGTGGGGGAAAGCGAGTGGAAGGGCTCCGCTCACGGTACGCGCGTGGACATAGGGGCGCCGGGGCAGTCGGTCTGGCGCGCCGGCACCGAGATGCGGGACGGGGCGCTGTTCTTCAGCAACTCCCCAGGCTGCGGCACGTCCTTCGCCGTCGCGACCGCGGCCGGAGTGGCCGCGCTCTGGCTCGACTACCGTCGTGAGGACCTCGTCCCCTACAGCGGCACGGCCTGGATGGCGAGCCTGTTTCGGGGGATCCTGCGCACACGCGGGCACCGCAAGCCGTCGACGTGGCCGGTTCGCGACTACGGGCCGGGCATCATCGACGCACGGAAGGTGCTCGAGACCCCGATCCCGGCCCCGAGTGTGTCCGGGAGGCCGACCGAGTCGGCGGGGGTCGTGGCGCTCGAGGGCATCGCCGTGCGCCCGGCGGAGCTAGGCTGCCCACCCGCGCTGCACGAGAGGGTGGCCGGCGTCCTCGCCGGCTTCGACGCAGAGTCGCCCTCGGAGCTGCGCCGCCGGCTGGTGCGCCTGCTGCGCACGACTGACGAGGGCCTGTGCCAGGCCCTCGCCGACGTGGGCGAGGAAGTGGCGTTCCACTACGCCCTGAGCCGTCGCGTGCGCGAGGCGGTCGACGGTCGGCCCGTGGGCGGCCCCTCCGGTTCGACGCTGGAGACGTCGGGACCCGCGCCGCGGGCCGTGTTAGGCGCGCAGCTCGTTTCGCCAAGGCTCCGCGAGCGGCTCGCGTCCCCCTGAGCTCCGCGGCAGCTGGTAGTCGCCCGCCGAGAGCGGCACGCCGAAGTTGGGGGACAGCTCGTCATTCTACGATCGTGCGGATCTCCTCGAGCGCCTTCTTCTGGATGTCGGGCACGGTCGCATCAGGGGCCGGATAGCCGACCGGCAGCAGCACGTATGCCCGCTCGTTCCTGGGGCGGCCGAGCAGGCTGCCGAGAAAGCCCATCGGGCTCGGCGTGTGGGTGAGCGTCGCGAGGCCCGCAGCGTGGAGCGCGGCGAGCAGCAGGCCGAGGGCGATCCCCACCGATTCCTGGACGTAGTAGTTCTTGTGCCGTCGCTCCCGTCCGTCGGGTCCCGGCTCGGCCGTCCAGTCGAGCGCGAACAGCACGATCAGCACGGGTGCCGTCTCGAGGAAGGGCTTGCGCCAGTCGGTGCCGAGCGGGGCGAGGTCGGCGAGCCAATCGGGCGGAGCGCGGCGCTCGTAGAACTCGCGCTCCTCGGTCTCGGCGGCTTCGCGGATGCGCCGCTTCGTCTCGGGATCGCGTACCACGACGAAGCGCCACGGCTGGCGGTTGGCGCCCGAAGGGGCGCTGCCGGCCGCTTCGATGGCGGCGTCCACGACGTCGAGCGGCACCGGATCCGGCGCGAAATCGCGTACGCTGCGCCGCCGCCGCAGCAGCTCGCGGAACGCGGCCACACGCGCGCGCGACTCCTCGACGCTCAGGCGCTCGAAGACGAGAGGCACGAAGGCTGGGCTCATGGCGTGCCTGCTATAGTCAGGCAGGATGCTATCCGACTTCTCGCGGCGCGCGAACGCGGCGACGGCGTTGTTCGTGCTCGCGCTCGCCGCGCGTGCCGCTTCGGCCCAGACCGTCGACGACGTCGTACGCCGCTACGTCGAGGCCCGCGGCGGTGCTTCGAAGCTGCGCGCCGTGGAAAGCCTGCGTCTCACGGGGACGATGGAGCTGCCCGAGGTGCAGGCACCGTTCGTGCTCGAGCTGCAGCGGCCGAACCGCATGCGCACCGAGTTCGTGGTCCAGGGCCAGACGGGCGTGCGCGCGTTCGACGGCCAGCAGGCGTGGGCGCGGCTGCCGCTGCCGGGCGAGGGCCCGCGGCCGATGAGCCCCGACGAGGCCGCCGAGGCGCGCGCGCAGGCGGACGTCGACCTGTCGCCGCTCGTCGACTCCGCGGCGAAGGGCTTCAGCGTCGAGCTCGTCGGGCGCGACCGGCTGCCCGGCGGCGAAACGTGGAAGCTCGTGGTGCGCGGCGGAGAGGGCCCGCCCCGCACACTGCACCTCGACGCGCGCACGCACCTCGTGGTGCAGACGATCGACTCGCGCTCGATCGACGGACAGCCGGTCGAGTTCGTGACCGAGGTCTCCGACTATCGGCCGCTCGGCGGGCTCGTGTTCCCGCATCGGATCGAGGTGGGCCCGAGGGGAAAGCCGGAGCGCCAGCGGCTCGTGATCCAGCGGGTCGAGATCAACCCGCCGCTCGACGCCGCCCGCTTCGCGATGCCCGGCGGGCGCCGCAAGCCCGTCGCTGCGAAACCGGCCGCTCCCTCTGTGTTACCCTGACGCGCGCGGTCGCGTCACGTGCCGCGGTGAAGGGAAGCGATGGCCTGGTGGATCTGGGTGCTCGGCGGTCTCGTGCTGCTCCTGGCCGAGGTTCTCACGCCCGGGGGCTTCTTCGTCATCTTCTTCGGGGCCGGGGCAATCCTGGTCGGCGCGCTCAAGGGCCTTGGCTGGGACGGACCCGCCTGGTCGGAGTGGCTGGTCTTCACGGTGCTTTCGGTGGTTTCGCTCGCGCTCTTCCGCAAGCCGCTGATGCGCCGCTTCAATCTCTCGAGCAGCAAGCCGGTCGACCGCCTGGAGGGCGAGACCGCGCTCGTGACCGAGGCCGTCGCCCCGGGGGGCGTCGGCAAGGCCGAGATGCGGGGTGCGTCGTGGACCGCGCGCAGCTCGGGACAGGGCGCGCTCGCGCGCGGGCAGCGCTGCCGCGTCGAGCGGGTCGAGGGACTGACGCTCTGGCTACGGGCGGAGTGAGACAGGGGAGGCTTTCATGACCGGTGCGTTCGTCGTCTTCGTCTTTCTCGCGCTGTTCGTCTTCTATCTCATCGCGCGGACCGCGGTCGTGGTCCCGCAGCAGCACGCCTTCGTGGTCGAGCGGCTCGGGCGCTTCGCGGGTGTGCTCGACGCGGGCTTCCACATCCTGGTGCCCTTCGTGGACGTGATCCGCTACCGGCTCGTGCTCAAGGAGCAGGCGATGGACATCCCGGAGCAGGTCTGCATCACCAAGGACAACGTACAGGTGGCCGTGGACGGGATCCTGTACCTGAAGGTCATGGACCCCGAGCGCGCCTCGTACGGCATATCGAACTACAACTTCGCGATCACCCAGCTCGCGCAGACGACGCTGCGCAGCGAGATCGGCAAGATCGACCTCGACCGCACCTTCGAGGAGCGCACCTACGTCAACACCCAGGTGGTGACCGAGGTGGACAAGGCGTCGGAGGCCTGGGGCGTCAAGGTGCTGCGCTACGAGATCAAGAACATCACCCCGCCCCAGGACATCCTGGCCGCGATGGAGAAGCAGATGCGTGCCGAGCGCGAGAAGCGCGCGGTGATCCTGCAGTCCGAGGGCGAGCGCGACGCCGCGATCAACACCGCCGAAGGCGCCAAGCAGCAGGTGATCAAGGCTTCGGAGGCCACGAAGCAGCAGCGCATCAACGAGGCCGAAGGCCAGGCCTCCGCCATCCTCGCGGTGGCACGGGCCACCGCCGAGGGCATCAGCTCGGTGGCCAAGTCGATCCAGAACGAGGGCGGCTTCGAGGCGGTGCAGCTTCGCGTGGCCGAGCAGTACCTCACGCAGTTCGGCCTGCTCGCCAAGACCGGCAACAGCCTGATCATCCCGTCGAACCTGGCCGACGTCGGCTCGATCATCGCCACCGCCATGAACGTGATCCAGTCCCGCCCCGGTGCCCGGCCGGCCCCACCGGCGCGCTGAAGCGCGGCTTCCCGGGCCGCCGGCCTTCACGCCGGCCGAGCGGGCGCTCGTCGAGCGGCTCGCGACGCCGCGCGCGGTGCAGCGCTGGCTGCGCTCGCTGCCGTACAACTGGGAGAAGCGCGGCGAGACGCTCCGCTCCTTCCGCAGCGTGCTGCGCCGGCGCACGGCTCACTGCCTGGAGGCGGCGCTCGCGGCGGCGTGCATCCTGGAGCAGCACGGCTACCCGCCGCTGCTGCTGAGCTTCGAGAGCCAGGACGGGCTCGATCACGTGCTGTTCCTGTTCCGCGAGGGCGGACGCTGGGGCGCCGTCGCGCGCTCGCGCGACCCGGGGCTTCATGGCCGCAAGCCCGTCTTCCGAAGCCCCCGGCAGCTCGCGGCGAGCTACAGGGACGCCTACGTGGACGGGAGCGGCCGTGTCACGGGCTACGCGGTCGCCGACCTCGGGGAGCTCCGCGGCTACGACTGGCGGCTCAGGGAGCGCAACCTCAGAAGGGTGGAGAAGTGGCTGGTCGACTACCGGCATCGGCCGCTGCCGATGCCCGAATCGCGATACCAGCGGGCGCTCGCGCGATACAAGCGCTTTCGCGCCCGCTTTCCCGACCCGGCGCTGCGCCCCGGATATTTCGACGGCCGGCAGACGTGGATGTGAGCGCACGACACTCCGAAAGGCGCTACGCTTCGGAGCGCGGGCGGCGACGAGACCGCCCGCTCCCTCGCGCATCGTAGGGACCAGAGGAGGCGCATTGACGGAGGAATCGCGGCGGCGGCCGTGGACCGAGGGGCCCGACGACGAGGCGCCACCCCGGAGCTGGCTGTTGCTCGACGACGACGAGCTGCTGCATCGGATCGAGACGACCGGCGCGGGCGACAACGAGGACGAGCGGCTCCTGGAAGTGGTCGCGAGCGACCGGCATTTCTTCATCCGGCAGGAAGCGGCCAAGCGGGTCCAGGATCGCAACCGGCTTTTCGAATTCGAGGACGACCGCCACATCGGCCAGATCCTGGTCCGCCACCTGACGCGCCGCGAGGACGTGACGTACCTCGAGCGGCTCTCCGCACGCAGCAAGCACGTCGAGGTGCGCTCGGCGGCCCAGGTCCAGCTCGCGCGACTGTGGCGGCGGCTGGACGCACCGGAGGCGACGGCCACGGCGCCTGCGGCCGCAAAGGCGCCCGTCGCCGCTCCGGCCACTCCCGCACGCGTGCCCGCGCGGGTGCTCGTGCCCGCGGTCGTGCCCGCGGCCGCCGGGGGAGCGGCGACCCGGTCGGAGCCGGTGACCAGCGCCGCCCTCGAGCGAGGCGGCGTCGACGGCAGCCTGCTGGCGTGGGCCGCGCACTTTCTCGTGGAGCAGGCGTGGTCCCAGGTGGGCACGAAGGGTACCCGCGAGCTGCTGACGAGGACGCGGCGGGAGTTGTTGGGGCGGCATCCGACGTTGGTCTACTTCGAGATCACTCCCGACGCCCACGTCGCCACGAACCTCGACGGCGGTCCGCGCTTACCGGGGGATGCCGTGAGGGCGGTCGCGGCGTGGATGGTCGCCTACCGCGCCGCGGTGCGCGGCGTGGCGCCCGGCCTCGATCGGACCTTGGTACGGGCCGCCACTGCCGTGATGGCCGACGCCCTGCGCGACGTGGGCTTCTACGCCGCGTGCGACGAGATGGAAAGGCCGGGCTCCTAGGCGCTGCCGCCCGCGGGTGGCCTGCGGCCTCCGCCCGTCCACTCGGCGAGCGGCTCGTGGGCGAGCCCCATGCGCTCGAGCACGCGTGCCACCGTGTGGCTGACGATGTCGTCGACGCTCGCGGGCTTCAGGTAGAAGGCCGGCACCGGCGGGAACACGATCCCGCCCATCTCCGCGAACGCCAGCAGCTGCCTCAAGTGGCCGACGTGGAGCGGCGTCTCGCGGACGAGCGCCAAAAGCGGCCGGCCCTCCTTCAGCGTCACGTCCCCGGCCCGCGCGATGAGCGTGTCGGCGTGGCAGGTCGCGAGCGCCGAGAGCGTCTTGATCGAGCAGGGCGCGACGATCATGCCGGCGGTGCGGAACGAGCCGCTCGCGAGCGAGGCGCCGACGTCGCGGTCGTCGTACACCACGTGCGCGAGTGATTCGACCTCGCGCAGCGTGCGGCTCGTCTCCTCGACGAGCGTGCGCTTGCCCGAGGCGCTCACGACCAGGTGCAGCTCGAGCGCTTCGTCCTTTCGGAGCTCTTCGAGCAGCCGGACGCCGTAGATCGATCCCGAGGCCCCGGAGATGCCGACCACCACGCGCCTCATGCCGGCATCGTAAGCCATAATTCCCCGAGCATGCCGATCTACGAGTTCTACTGCCGACACTGCCACCGCGTGATGAGCTTCCTCTCGCGCGCGGTCGACACGGAGCGGACGCCGGCCTGTCCCCACTGCGGCCGCGCCGACCTCGCGCG
>Ga0247727_10020005_pt1 | contig 10290 bp, 10 predicted proteins | sample WisWelCaveWW1625_FD_202498 | JGI IMG/M metagenome (GOLD analysis project Ga0247727, IMG submission 202498) | Biofilm microbial communities from Wishing Well Cave, Virginia, United States - WW16-25 | ecosystem: Environmental > Aquatic > Deep subsurface > Groundwater > Cave microbial mat | place... | reverse complement strand
GTTACTGAATATACTCATCGTAAATCTCGGCGCGATTCGGGTTGAGCGCCTTGAGGGTTTTGAAGACTTCCGGTTCGTTGCTATCTTTGAAGAGATCAACAATTTCTTGATAATGCGCATCGATGAATTGCTGGGCCGCCAGATTATCCCGGTTTTCCGTGAGCACAGCATCGAGTTGCTTAACGGCTTGCTTCACGAATGAACGCTGCTTGCGCAAGTCGTTGGGCACGCCCCACACCCCGTAGAAATAATAATTCTTCATCTCGCGGAACTTGCGATAGTTCTCGCTGAAAACCGACCGCATCAATTCGTCACGACGATCCCAGCCTTCGAAAAACTGGCCAAACTCTCCCTGTTGCACCAATGCCCTGGCTTTCTCGAAATAGGGCGTGCCGGCCATTTCGTCGTATTTATCCAGCTCGTTGCCGATGACGAGATAAAGAAAAAAATCGATGAGGCCGCCGATGGCTGAGAAACCCTGATTGCGGGTGAGCTCTTCATTTTCCTGAAAGGCAAATCGTCCGCGTTTGTCGGAATATTGTACGTCGGGGCCGTTGACGAGAATGCTGCACTTGTAGCGATCCTCGCCGTTGTAAGGATAGTCTTCGAGAAAAAGTTGGACGCCGACGATAAACGGCTCGACGAAATCTTCCTCAACGTAATTGAAGCTTTCGATGTAACGCTGCACCTGCTGATCGAACTTAGCCATTTTGAGGCGCTTATCCGCCGGCAGTTTGTCGATGATCACCGTCACTGTGGCTTTGATGGTTTTGTTGGCGGGCACCGCCGCGCCTGTTGCGGAAAAGCCACGCGCAACTATCGAGGGGAGAGCAAACAGCAGACAGCAGGTCAGAAGCAGCAAATAAAAAATATCTCGACGCATAGACCACTCTCTGGTTCCCAAAAAAAAGTTTCCCGAGGCAGCGCAATGTTCACGTCAATATAAGAGGGCACGACCATGAATGTCAAGCACTTCTCCCGGTTAGCTTTGATGTTATGCGCCGCCAGCGCGCTGGCGCAGCCTTATCCGGTTGGCATTCGCAGCCAAGCCATGGGCGGAGGCGGCGTAGCTCACGGGCGCGACGCTGAAGTGATGTTTTCCAATCCTGCCCTGCTTGCCAATCTGCCCGGCTCTTCCATAACGGTTTTCTATTCTCGTCCCTTCGGTTTGCGCGAAATCAATCTGGCCACCCTTGCCGCGGCGACAAAATTTGGCAATTTCAGCGGCGGCCTCGCCATTGTCGACTTCGGCAATGATCTCTATCGCGACCGCTATATTCATGTCGCCTTGGCGCGAGGGCAGCGCGGCGCTTCGCCTTTTGCCGTAGCGCTGGCGGCGCATCTTCGCCATCTCGCCATTCAGGGCTACGGCTCCGCCATCACCCTGGGAATCGACCTCGGCACGTCCTTTCAGGCGTCGCCAAAGCTGAGCGGCGGCGTATTCGTGTTCAACATCAATCGGCCTGCGATTGGCGCGGCGCGAGAAAAACAAGCCGTCACCGCCTGCGCCGGCATCGCGTTTTCGCCTCGGCAAGATTGGCTGCTGCAAGTAGACTACTTTCGCGAAATCGGCTTTGACGGAGAACTACGTTTCGGGCTCGAGGCGCGCGCCTTGCGGCATCTCGTATTGCGGGCCGGCGCCGCGACGAATCCCGATCGGCTGAGCGCCGGCCTCGCCATCGAGTTAGGCGCGTTCTCGTTGCAGGCCGCGGCCAACACTCATAGCGAACTGGGCACGACGCAATTTTATGCGGCAAGTTTAGGTCGACGTTAGAAGCGGGGGCAAAAAATGAGAAAACATCTACTTTGCGCGTTGGGAATGGCGCTGTTGCCGGTCGTTGCCTCGGCCCAGGACGAGCTGCTCGAGCGGCTTCTTGAAAACGACGATGACAACGTAAGCGAATCTTCATGGCTTGAGCTCGCCGACCAACCTTTCGATCTACAATCCGTCTCGCGCGAGGAATTGTTAAGACTGCCCTTCCTCACCGGCTCACAAATCGATTATTTTCTAAAAGCGCGGGAGAGGCGCGGATTCTGGAAAACCGAAGATGGCGCTCTGGGTGCGCTCGCGGTGACCGGCGACACGCTGGACTTCTGCCGTAGAATTTTTTACCTACCCGATCAAGACCGCAAGCCAATTCAGATAAGCAGCAGGCTTCGTCTCACCTATCCGTCCAATCGTGATGCGCAGTGGCTTGGCGCGGTTTTCCGCAATTACCAGAGAGTGCGCGCGACCGTCGGTAATTTTTCGCTGGCGGCATTGGCGGAGCGCGATCCCGGCGAGCAGCGTTTTGATGATCTCAGCCTGTTGTCACTAACGTTGCCGATACGGATGAAGGCGACGCAGCTCGAAGCGATGGTTGGAGATTTTTTCTTGGAATGGGGGCAAGGCCTCGTCCTGTGGGGACCTTATGGGCAATCCATTGGCTCGTCTGCCGTAGCGCCGGTGCGGCGGCAAGCGCGAGGGTTGAGAACATATCTTTCGACGGATGAAGACTTCGCTCTGCGCGGCGGCGCGGTTTCGGTCACGCACCGGTCGCTCGAGGTGATGGCGTTCCTCAGCCGCTCGAGATTGGATGCCACGCCGCATGATTCGTTGACCGTTCAGTTGTCCGCAACCAACGGTTTGCATCGCACAGAGAATGAGCTGGCCAAGAAAGACAACGCGGAGGAGGAGGCGCAAGGGTTCGGCGCTATTTTTTCGGGAACACGCTGGCGAGTTGGAACGCTATTTTACCAACAGAACTTTAGGCCGCTTGTGCAGCCGGCGGCGCACGCCTCGAACTATTTCGATTTTCGCGGATCGCAAAATCGCCTGCTCAGCGTTTACGGCGATTTCAACGTTCGCGAATATATGTTGGCTGGAGAATGGGCCGTCAACGAGAACGGTGGCCGCGCCTTTCAGTTTACATTTGAGGGCGAGTCACGGCCCGTCGCTCTCGCTGCCGCGCTATGGAACTACTCAGCGGATTTTCACAGCTCGCGCGGTCGCGGTTTCGGCTCCCTCAACGATCCCCCGGTGAATCAACAAGGAGAGTACCTGGGCGTACGATTCAATCCGCCATCGCCGTGGAACTTCGAGGGCACCTTTCTCATTCGCCGTTATCCATGGCGCACGTTTTCTCTGCCTCTGCCGGCCACGAGACGCGAGCTCGGAGTGACGGTGGAATGGAAAAAAGCCGGTTGGTTGCTCCGCCTGCTCCTGCGCGATCGCGATCAAGACGAATTAACTTCTTCCAACTCTTACACTAACCGTTCAGTGGTAGGCCGAGAAAACCGCTGGCGCTTGACCCTTGAGGCAAGAAGGCCAATCGGTCGCACCCTCCAATTTCTCAGCCGGCTTGATATTCAGCGCGTGCAAGTAGAAATTCAAGATCAAGCCGATACGTCCAGCGATTCGCCTCAACAGGGTTTTGCCGTCTCCCAAGAAATCGGTTGGCGGCCGCGGCCGAATCTGCGTCTCTACGCTCGTCTCAGCGTGTTCGACACGCCGCCGGCAGAGGCAATCTACGTTTATGAACGCGATCTTCCAGGGGTTCTCACCAATTTTGCCCTGCGCGAACAGGGCGAACGCTGGTATATTTTCCTTGCCTGGCAACCGATTCCGCAATTGCAGATCTCGGCAAAAGCCAGTCAGATATGGCGTCTAACAAATGAAGATGACACTATCGGTAGCGATGGGTTGGCGTGGAGCGTTCAAGTAGATTGGCAATTAGGCACCTCGAAAACACCGAAAGGGCGTTCGGGCAGGACGGAGAACGAGCAATGAGCAAATTATCTGTTGACAGTCGGAGCACTAATTTTTATATTCTCGGTGGTCGAAAGCAACTGACGAATAATAAGATGCTGAAATCGTTCGCGCGAAAAATCACCAAGAAGCTATTCGTTTCTTATGCCCGCCTCAATGATCGTGGTGAAATCATCGATGTTTGCGATCACCTGTCGCGCATTGCCACGGCGCTGGTGATGATGCCCGAGCGCCGCGAGCATTATTCTCCGGCCGTCGATCTCCTGGGCCGCCTTCGCGAGTACTTTCCGCAAACCACTTTTTATTTGTTGACCAACGAAGCGTTGCTCAAAGAGCAGGCGCCGCAGCTTTCCGAAGATGAAAAACTGCTGCTCATTTATTGCAACGAGGAGCACCTGGGCTTTGGCGGCTTGCCGAAAGAGGCGCTGCAAGAAGCCATTCGCAGCCGGCACTTCGATCTGCTCCTCGACCTCAACGAGGAATTCAATTTTACCGCGGCCTATTTGTGCCGCTCGAGCAGCGCGAAGCTGCGCATCTGTTTGCAGCATCCGAGCCGCGACCCGTTCTACAACTTTCAGGTCCGGGCGCATGCCGATGAAACGCTCGATCACAAATATCAAACGCTCATCAAATATATCACCGTTTTCTTGCCGATGCCAGGCACGTCACCAGCGAGTCTGATAACCGCCTGAACCAAGACCGCACTGCATACCGCACGAATATCCTCCCGTGGGAGTACGCGCACCTATGACGCCTTACAAATCGCCCCCCCGTTCTCGTCTTGCGGGCTTGGATGGGCTAAGGAAAAAATACGGGGAGATTGCCGAGCAGGGCAGCACCACCCGCCTGCTTTTTCTGGAGCTGTACTCGCTTTTCAAAATTTCCGCTACCCTCAGCGACAAGATGGATATGGCGGAAACCGTAAAAGCCATCAAGAAAATCATTCGGGAGGTGCTTCGCTGCGACCAGTATTCCCTCCTGCTGATTGACGAGACGACGAACGAGCTCGCCCTGAGCAGCCATTTTGGATTTTCCAAACGGCTCCCCAAGTCATCGCAAAACGGATCATCTGAAAATATTTTTGCCAAAGCGCTCAAGAGCCGGCGACCGGTATATTTGAAAAACGTGGCCGCCGCTCGCAAACCCATGAGCTTTTGGCCGAGCCATAAAGTCAAAGACGGCGCCTTCTTGGCGATTCCGTTGCTCGCTGACGGCGTCAAACCCGTCGGCGTGTTTGGCTTGTATAGAAAATCGCCGAATAGCTTTAACAAAGACGAGATCGAACTGCTTCGCAAAATTGCCGGGCAGGCGGCGATGGTCATCGATCGAATTACGCAATACCAACATCACCGTGAATTGTCGATGACCGACGAGCTGACCGGCGTGTTCAACCGCCGGTATTTCAACCAGCGTTTTGATCGGGAGATACAGCGCTCCCAACGCTACGACCGTCCGCTCACGCTTCTGATGATCGACATCGATCACTTTAAGACGTTCAACGATCATCACGGCCACCTGATGGGCGACAAGGTATTGCAAAGCGTGGCCACGCTGCTCGAGCAAAGCATTCGCAAGGCGGACATCATCGCCCGATTCGGCGGGGAGGAGTTCGTTATTCTGCTGCCGGAAATTGACAAAGAAAGAGGCCGCAAGGTGGCGGAAAAACTGCGGCGCACGATTGAACGGGCCAGCTTTCCCAATGCTGAAACCCAGCCGCTAGGACGGTTGACCATCTCACTCGGTTCCGCTTCGTACCCCGAAGATTCTACTCGCGGGCCGGAGCTTTTGGAGCGCGCCGATCGCGCCCTTTACCTTGCCAAAACGTTGGGTCGCAATCAAGTGGCGGTTGCTCAGCCTGCAAATGGGGACTCGAACAGAGCCCGCCGTGTTCCGGCACTGGCCACGACGAATAAATAATCGTTTATTTCAAAACAAGGGTTGCCAATTATGAACAAAGAGTTCATTACTATCGTCTCAGGATTGCCGCGCTCCGGAACGTCGATGATGATGAAAATGCTGGAGGCCGGCGGTATTCCGGCGCTCGTCGACAACATCCGAACGGCTGACGAGGATAACCCAAAGGGCTACTACGAATTCGAAAAAGTCAAACAGATCGAGCATGATAAATCATGGCTGGAAGGCGCGAAGGGCAAAGTCGTCAAGATGATTTCCGAGCTGCTCAAGCATCTGCCCTCGAACTATAGATATAAAGTCATCTTCATGCGCCGCAAAATCGAGGAGACCCTGGCTTCACAGAAGCAAATGCTGATTCGCCGCGGCGAGCCCACCGACAAAGTGAGCGACGAGAAAATGGCCGAGCTCTTTCGATTGCATACGCAGAGGTTAGAAGCATGGCTGGCCAAGCAGCCCAACATCGACATCCTGTACGTGAATTACAGCGACGCCATGAGCAATCCCGGCGACCAAGCCAAAACGATCAACCGGTTCCTCGGCAACGCGCTGAACGTCGAGGCCATGGCGGCGACAGTGGACCCGTCTCTCTATCGGCAAAGACAATAACCAAACCTTCGTTTTTGAAAAATCAAAGGCCGATTCATTTTATGAATCGGCCTTTTTGTTTTGTGCCAGGCGCTCTGAGCCGTACATACCTGCGAACGAGATCGTACACCAGAATTAATTTCATTTTCAAAAAACGAACAAAATATAACGAGCCGACGGCTATCATCTTGGCATAGCTGTTGCCAAAGAACATATTGTGTTCGACATTGAAATCAAGAGAACTGTTCCAGGAGGCTATAATGAATAGTGTGAAGAAAATGCTGATGATAGGTGCGCTGGTGCTCGCGGCATTGATGCCGGCGCTGAGCGAAGCCGGTGTTCGGGTTTACGTGCGCATTCGCCCGCCGGCCCATCGCGTGATGGTTGCGCCACGCGCCCCGTTCGCCAGCGCGGTATGGGTGGCCGGGCGTTGGCATTGGAACGGTCGCGCTCACGTCTGGGTCGATGGTTATCACGTCAAGCCGCGCAAAGGTTATGTGTATGTGCCGGGCGCATGGCGACATGCTCGCAGCGGCTGGTATTGGGTCGATGGCCACTGGCGCCGCATCTAAGAACTTACTTCGAATTGCTCGTTGTATCCATCCCTTCCTCCTCCCAGTTGAGAGCCCCTTGGGGCTCTCTTCTTTTTTCCAATTGACATTTTGAGTAGAATACGTATCTTGCTCTGGGTGTTAATTCACCGGTGATTTTTTGCAGTCGACATGTTAGGCTTATCATTAAGGCAAATCGCCATGCGCATATTCGATTGCCACACTCATTTTTTCTCTTATGATTTTTTCGCAGCGTTGGCACGGCAAACCGGGCCGGATGCGAACGTCGAGAATGTGTTGGCCGCATTAAGCAGCAAAACCGGAATCGAAATTCCGCAGCAGAACAACGACGCGCATTTGCAAAAATGGCTGCCGGCATTTGATGAAAATGAAGTAGAGCGCGCCGTGGTTTTTGCTAGCGTGCCGGAAGAAGCCGCCGCCGTGGCGCAAGCCGTCGCCGCCACACCTGACAGGCTCATCGGTTTTTGCCTGATCAACCCGCTGGCCGAGGGCGCAGCGCAGCGCGTGCATTTTCTCGCCAACGATCTCGGCTACCACGGGGTCATGCTGTTTCCCGCTATGCACCATTATCATGTGAACGACCCACAGCTAACACCGGTGTTCGAAGCCATTGCCGCTTGCCACTTGAACGTGCTCACTCACTTCGGCATGTTGCAGGTGAAATTGCGTGATGCGCTTGGCCTGCCGCGCATCTTCGACGACAGCTTTGCCAACCCCATCGAGTTGCAGGCCGTCGCCAATCGTTTTCCCAGCGTCAAATTCATCATCCCGCATTTTGGCTGCGGATATTTTCGTGAAACCCTGATGCTCGGCACGCAATGCGAGAACGTCTATGTCGACACCTCAAGCTCCAATTCGTGGATCCACACGCAGCCCTATCCATTGACTTTGTCCGACGTTTTTCATAAAACGCGCGCCGTGTTTGGCAGCGAGCGCATGTTGTTTGGCACCGATTCCGGCGTGTTTCCGCGCGGCTGGCGCCGGGATATTTTGACGACGCAACAGCAAGCGATGACCGATGCAGGGCTTTCTGATGAAGAGCAACAAGCTATTCTATTTGATAATGCGGCGCGGCTCTTTGCAAGTTGATTAAAGCCTATTCATTCAATGTTAGAATAAGTTCTTAAAGTTTGATTTGACACGGAGACTCGGAGAACAGCGAGAAAACACGGAGATTAAAACAATTGTATCAATTTAGCGGTCTGAAGGTGTCTTCCTTGTTGTCATTCAGGATGGAATCTTTTTACAATTTAGGAAGGTTTCGCTAAGTATGTAACAAGTTCCTTTCAGGATGACAGCTTCTTCAGACGGCTAAATCTCGAAGGGAAATAAAAAATGATCGCCGATGAAATGAAAATCGCTCGCGAAGCATTGGCAACCGGCAAGATCGGCCGCAGCCGCACTGCGGCACGGCGCGCCATTGGCATGGCCATGCAGCAAACCCTCGGCATTGGGCCGCAAGGCGGTTACGCGAAGACTTTCATCGATGGATTGAAACGCCTAGCTGATGATCCTGAAATGCCGGAGCCGGTGCGCGCCGCTTCGACGCGGCTGATCACGCGCGTCGATCGCGAGTACAACAGCCCGGCGATCAACCCGGTGACGGATGCAAAAATCATCATTGCGTATTTGTTGCCCGGGCAGAATTTGGGCTCTTCATCAAAGTAGTCCAAGATCCCGCTTTGGCGGGATGGTCGGCTGTTTTAGTAATGATCTCAGTTTTTCTAAAATCAACCCTCGGGCAGGAGTACGATAAATGCCAAGGTATACCAAAATGAGCAACAACTTTTCTGGTGCCACGCCCGAAGGCACGCGACGCTATACCGCACGCCATGGGATCAACGGTTGTGAATTCGGCAACACCGGTCTGGTTGCAAGCCGCGTGGGCTTTGGCGGCTATCGAATTCATCATCAATCCCAAACGCATCGGGAAGCGCTCACTCTTGCCCTGCTACGCGGGGTGAATCTCATCGACACTTCCAGCAATTACACCGATGGCGGCAGCGAAACCCTGATCGGCATAGTGTTAAAAGATTTGATCGCCGCCGGAACTGTGCAGCGGGATGAGATCATCGTCGTCAGCAAGGTTGGTTACGTACAGGGGCAAAATCTCGCGCTGGCCGAACAGCACGAAAAAAGCGGCGTGGCGTTTCCGGAAATGGTCAAGTATCAAGACGGCTGCTGGCATTGCATCCATCCGGAGTTTTTGGAAGACCAACTGCAGCGCTCGCTGCAACGTTTGCAGCTCGATGCTCTCGATGTCTACCTCCTGCACAATCCGGAATATTTCTTGAGCGATGCAGTAAAGCACGGCCAGCCGGTTTCGGAAGCTCGTGAAGAATTCTATCGGCGCATCAAAGCTGCTTTCATTTATTTGCAAGAACAATGCCGCAACGGTCGAATCGGTTGCTACGGCATTTCGTCGAATACTTTTCCGCATTCATCCAACGATCACGGGTTCACCTCGCTGGAGCAGGTGTGGGCCATTGCTCGGGGAATCAGCACGGATCATCATTTTCGCGTGATCCAGTTTCCGTTCAATCTATTTGAACACGGCGCCGCGACCGAGAAAAATCAGTTTCACAACTCGCAAACGCTGCTGCAAACCGCCAAACAGTTCGGCCTCGCCACCCTGGCCAATCGCCCGCTGAATGCCATGCTCAATCATCGGATGATTCGATTGGCCTCTTTTGCGGGAAGCGAGCCAACCAATCTCAAGGAAAATTTTGACAGCACCCTGCTGCGGCTCGAATCGGCTCAAAAAGAATTCTTCGAGGCTGTATTATCTCTCTTGCAACTTGAAGATTATCGCGACGAGCTGGAAGACGGCATGCAATGGTCGAAACATCTTGACAATGCGCTCACGGTCTTTCACGATTGGGAGCATTGGGATCACATTGAACAAAACATGATCTGGCCACAAGTCAACGGCTACTTAAACGCGTTCGAGAATCGCGCCCGGCAGCTCGACCTCGACGCGGCGGCAGTGTATACGCAATGGCGGGCGCGGTTTATTGCCGCGCTTCAAGAAGTCGCGAGTCTTATTGAAAGCAAGTATGCAGCGCTGGCGAACACTCGTTCGCAGAAAATCAGCGAGAGGCTCACTTCAATCGTATCAGAGCTTGCAGATTCCACAACCCTCTCGCAGATGGCGGTGCGCGCTGTGCTCGGCGCCGAGGGAATGCATGTCGTGCTGCTTGGCATGCGGCAGAGAGGTTACGTTGAAGATGCGCTGCCGATTCTCAAAGGTTCGCCGTTACGAATCGACTTTCAGAAATTGGTCGACCAGCGCTGGTTTTAGATGCAACATTTACGCAAATAAAATCCTCTCAAGCGCATCGTTATGATTAATTTCTCGTATCAAAACCCGAGTAACGAATAAATTGATCTCACGTAGTAATCCTTCATAGTCTTGGGTGGGGTGCATTGTCATTCTGGAAACTAACAACGTGCTGGCAGCAAAAAGATGTT
>Ga0247727_10020004_pt1 | contig 10291 bp, 13 predicted proteins | sample WisWelCaveWW1625_FD_202498 | JGI IMG/M metagenome (GOLD analysis project Ga0247727, IMG submission 202498) | Biofilm microbial communities from Wishing Well Cave, Virginia, United States - WW16-25 | ecosystem: Environmental > Aquatic > Deep subsurface > Groundwater > Cave microbial mat | place... | reverse complement strand
AAACTGTCAAAAATTTTGTCAGTACCTGCAAAAGGGTTGATCAGCACAAATATCTTTTTACATTCAGTGGGAAAAAAGTATTCAATACACTATGAGTAAACCAGTATTCATCTGGCAATTATAGGTATGTTGGAAATTAAAAAAATTGAAAACAATGGCAAACAAAAAATCAACACTCAAAAAAAAGGAAGAGGCTAAAGGCGACATCAATTTCCCGAAAGTAATTTTCAATGTGGCATGGATAGCGATAGCGCTGGGACTTGCAATGGAACTATTGCTTCTAATTATTGCCGCAGGATTTGGCAAAACCCTAACCTCTGGAGCAGTGATCGCTGATTCCGTTCAAAAAGTCACGTGGTCATTTTTTGTATGTACCGGTGTTGCACTGGGAACCATTGCATCAAGAATGCGCGCTCAATTCATGGGACTAGCTGGCCTAATCGCAGCGCCGATTGCTTTCACGGTTGCAAAAGCAATGCACAAAAGCACCGCACAGGCACTTTCGATTCCGATTGCAGCAATTACGGGACCATCTCCACTTCTACTTGCAGCCATTAAAGGAGTAGAATATGCAGCATTAGGAGCAATTCTTGGATGGTATGGATCCAAATTGGATTTAAAGTTCAAATGGCACTTAACTATTGGTTTAGCAATCGGAGTGCTCTTTGGTGGCATCATAATATTCATCGTAGTTGGGCAAACAATTCCAGCTATGGCGCTATCCGGCAAAATCGCGTTAAGCGCTAATGAGCTCATATTTCCAGTTGGTTGCGCAACTGTCCTTTATACCGCTCAACAGATAGGGGCAAGAAGTAGATAATTGCTTGAATAAAAAGAATAGTATCAAAATGTATCAAAAAAACTACTCAAGAACTGAGCTTCCAAAACTTCTAAAGATCAGCGATGTGGTGAAGGAAGGCATTGCACAGACATCCTTTTTCTTCAAGGAACCAATTGATGCAAAGCCTGGCCAGTTCCTGATGATTTGGCTGCCGGACTTGGATGAGAAGCCAATGGCAATCTCCTATCATAAAAAAGGGGAGTTCGCATTCACCTCACAAGCGATTGGAAAGTTCACCAAGGCTCTTGAAAAGCTAAAGAAGGGGGATATGCTCGGCATACGAGGGCCGTATGGGAACGCATTTTCGCTGAAAAAAAATGCCTGCGTTGTAGGAGGGGGAGTGGGAATGTCTTCAGTATCGACCCTCATAGACACGTTAAAAGATCCTTTGATAATCAACGGCGCAAGAAATAAACAAAATATGATATATCTTAATCGTTACGAAAATAAGAATATGGTCTGCACAACGGATGACGGAAGCTTTGGCAAAAAAGGTTTCACTACAATAGCTTTGGAGGAGCAGCTCAACAATAAAAAAAATAAGATAAAAATTGTGTACACGTGCGGCCCGGAAATCATGATGAAAAAAATATTTGACCTCTGCGAGCGGTACAAGGTTGAATGTGAAGCGTCTCTTGAGAGAATGATGAAATGCGGTTTTGGCATTTGCGGAGCTTGCATGTGTGATGATAAAATAGTCTGTGTTGACGGTCCAATCTTTAATTCTGTCCAACTTAAGAACATGAAGGAATTTGGTAATTTTGCAAGGTCGAAATCAGGAAAAAAAGTTACATTAAAGGAATACCATGGAACTCACACTTAAAACAGAGTCAATCTATTTTCGTCCTCCTAAACATGATTTTTCCTTTTTTTCCAATAATAGTAATCTCATGGAAAAAACAAAATCAGTTTATGAAAGAATGTTCGAAGATAAAAAATTGTTTTTCTTAGGTTTCGGAGTTTTATATATAACGGAAATGAGAAGAGTAAAAAACTTAGTAAGATGTCCAGAATTACGAATTACCTCTAAGAGTCTTGCGGAGACGTGGTATACTCTTTTTAAGCATTACCAACTGATTTCTCCTAAAAGCAAAGGCATCAGAGTTAAAGATGGAACCTACACATTCGGTTGTACTGCTGTATCATTGTACGAGCTGATTTATGCAGTCAAAAAATTGCCAGAACAAGAGATGGATATTAACTTGAGAAGAAGGCTGGCAAATCTAACCTACACCTATACAAGCCCTTCTAGCAAAACACGAATTAAAATTCTCAAAGCTTTGAAAATCAATTCTCTAAAAACGAATGAACTAGCAAGGAGAATTGGTTATTCCTCTGGAAATAGATTTAAATGCCATCTTGAAATTCTTCAAAATCTTGGCTTTATAATAAGGGAGAGGGTAGCTCAACAAGAAATAACTAATTCCATAACTTCAAAAGGTAAGCAATTTATCAGCAATTTTGAAGCTGAAATTGAACTGCCGCCTAGCTATACTTTATACAATGAATGTTTCAAAAATAGGCAGCTTGCAGCAGATCTAATGCTCATCATTTCTGAGCTGGAAATGGGTGGCATAATGCAAAGAAACCTATACTTAGAAATGACTTCAAAAGATTTTGTAGAGTTTATTTTCAATCTTTGCAAGATATGGCAATGGACGCACAGAAACAAAATTTCAAAAAGACTGCATGCGGATAGAAAAGCAACATATATCTGCCATTTAAATGCTCGAAGTGTTCGAGAAATATATAAACTTTCTGGACCTTGTGCTGACTTAGGCAAGGATACTGAATTTAGAAATGCAGCATCATTAAGAAAATCAGGCGTACATGGAAAATTGGGAGAAACAAAAAAGAATATACTCGAGCTTATAAAAAATGATATAAACACTTCTAAGAAGATTGCTTTAGCATTGAATATCGGAATTCAAAATATCCAAAGACCGCTTAATGAATTAGTTGTAGTTGGAACATTAACCAGACAAAAAATTGGATTTGGTTACGTTTATAGAATAAAATGACACTACTAATAAAAAACGCAAAGGTCTACCAGTCGGGAAAACTCATTGAAAAGAATATATTCATTGAAAATTCCAGGATACAAAAAATCACTTCTCAAGATGTAAAAGCGGATGCCATAATCAACGCTAAGGACAAGGTTGTTATCCCTGGCCTCATCGACTGCCATGTGCATTTCCGCGAGCCTGGCCTTACCCATAAAGAAGATTTTTTCTCGGGAAGCTGCGCAGCAGCCGCAGGCGGCATCACTTCATTTCTTGATATGCCCAATACCATTCCCGCAACAACCACGGTCTCATTATTGGAGCAAAAAAGAAAATTGGCGCAAAAAAGCATCGTCAATTATGGTTTTCATTTTGGCTCTACAACAAATAATATTGAAGAAATAAAGAAAGCAAAAAATGTGGCATCTGTGAAAGTCTACATGAACCACACTACAGGCGATTTGAAGATAGAAGACGACAAAGCCCTTCAAAATATATTCACCACAAACAAAACAGTTGCCATTCATGCAGAAGGAGAAGCGATTGTCAAGGCCAAAAAACTCATTCAACAAGGAGCAAATAACTTGTATGTGTGCCATGTAAGCTCAGAGCAGGAATTGAATTTTGCAAAGAAAGAGAAGATAGCAAATAATGTCTATGCGGAAGTGTGCCCACATCATTTGTTCATGGATACGAGCAAAATCAAGGAACTGCATTATTTTGCAGAGATGAAGCCAAATCTAAAGACAACAAATGACCAGAAAGCACTTTGGCTGGGAATCAATAACGGAATGATTGACACCATTGCATCTGACCATGCACCGCATACCATCAAAGAAAAGACTGAACGCATGCATTTTGGTGTTCCTGGTTGTGAAACCATGTTTCCATTATTATTGAATGAATACATTGCCAAAAGTCAAAAAATCAGTTTCCAAAAAATCATTGAACTTTGCTCAGAAAATCCTGCGTCAATCTTTAAAATAAAAAATAAAGGAAGAATCCAGGTAGGTTATGGCGCCGATTTTGCCATCATCGATTTGAACCTGAAAAAAGAGGTCATCGGAAAAAAACAATTCACCAAATGCAAATGGACGCCTTTCGAGGGCATGAAACTGCAAGGGTGGCCCATCATGACAATAGCGAATGGCAATGTGGTGTTTGATGAAGGAAAGATTAATAAGAATCAGGGAAAGGAACTGATGTTCAATGCATAAAAAAGAAGTTGCATTCATATTGCTCGAAACAAAAGCAGTAACTTTGAATGCGAAGGAACTGTATACATTTGCCTCAGGAATAAAAAGCCCTATCTACTGCGATAACCGCATATTGATATCCCACCCCAATGAACGGGAGCAGATTGTGGATTTCTTTGTCGACATGATAGAAAAAGAGAACTTAAAATTTGATGTTGTTGCAGGCACTTCGACAGCAGGCATCCCCTGGGCAGCGTTCTTAGCCCAAAAGCTACAAAAGCCAATGGTATACGTCAAGAAGGCAAGCAAGGAATATGGCAAGCAGAAGCAGGTTGAAGGGGATTTAAAAAAAGGCCACGTTGCATTGGTTGTTGAGGATTTGATCAGCACTGGCTCAAGCTCTTTGCAGGTTGTTGAGACATTAAGAAATGAAGGGGCTAAAGTGCACGATTGCATCGCTATCTTTACGTACCAAATGAAAAAAGCAGAGGATGCATTCAAAGAAAGCAAATGTAAATTACATGCCCTATCCAATTTCTCTGCATTGGTGGACATCGCTTCAAGCAGTGGCTATATCCAAAAAAATGAAAAAGACATCATTCTGAAATGGAACAAAAACCCAGAGGTTTGGCAGCCATGATTATAAAAATCCCGAAGAGCATCATCCCAAGCTGCGATGTTTCAACGTTAGAGCAACTAAGGAAGCTTGTCAAGGAAACATGTTCTGTTGAAGGAATTGGAGCATATAAAATAGGGTTTGAGCTTGCATTAAGATACGGCATTCCAGTTGTTGTTAATACAATAAGAAAAGAAACGGATTTGCCAATCATTTATGACCATCAGAAGGCAGCCACCGATATTCCTGAGATGGGTAACAAATTCATGGACGCTGTCGATGGTGTTAATGCGGTAATCCTCTTTCCCGTCATGGGCCCTGAAACTGAAAAAGCGTGGATAGAAGCAGGCAAAAAGGCAAAGATGCCCATTATTGTTGGCGGGGAAATGACACATCCTTCGTTCCTCAAAAAAGACAAGGGATACATTGATGATGAAGCTCCAAAAAAGATATACGAGCTTGCAGCTGATCTTGGCGTTAGGGATTTTGTCGTTCCTGGAAACAAACCTGAAAAGATACAGCAGTATAAGACATTATTGGAAAACAAAGGCATCAAGCCAGTGTTCTATTCTCCAGGCCTTGTGACGCAAGGTGGCGATGTAACTGAAGGTGCAAGGGCTGCAGGTAACAATTGGCATGCTATTGTAGGCCGGGCAATTTATGATGCCAAGGACATGCATAAGGCAGCGAAAGAGATGGTTTCAAAGCTCGTGTAACTGTGTTCAGAATCCTTAATCTTATGGAAAAAGAGGTTAATCATTCCAATTATTCGGTTTCTTTTCGAGAATTGATAAAAAATGATGAACATATACAGAAGATCATTGAACAAAACGGAGTGCTCGGTCACGGGTTCTCAGGATGGACAAATGTTAGGAAATTCATTACCCCGTTGATCGATAAAGATGGCAGTTTCCTGGACATCGGCTGCGGGAATGGTTTTTTGATTCGCTGTTTGGAGGAATGGTCGGGGCATTGCCTGATTCCATATGGGATAGATGTTAATCGAGCCTGCATCGAGGCATGCAAACAGATGTTCCCCACCTATGCGGCAAATTTCCGCGTAATGAAAATGAAAGGCTTCAAAAAATTCCCAAGCGGCTTAACTAAAGACTTTACCTATGTTTATTGGGCTGTGTGGGATAATGCAGATTTATCCGACAGGTCGTTTGCTAGTAAAATAGAGCTCCTTCTCGCACGGGTTAAACCTGATGGGAAGTTGCTGCTTGCTTTTTATGATTTGAATATGTTAGGGAAAATTGAATCGAAACTTTCCTCTTGGCCTTTTATGATACACCAACGGGTAAGGGGACCAACGCATGATACTGTGTTTTGTATAGAAAAAAACTAATGAATGCAAATCAAAAGATATAAAAACACAAGGTAATGCAATAAATCCATGTTCCGATTCATTGCAAGAAGGTTTGTAACAGCTACTGTCTTCGAAAAGCTCTTGCTGATAACAGGCATTGCAATCGGCATATTCGGATTCTGGCTCATTAATAAAGTATATTACAACGACCAAATTCTTTCTTGGAACTTTGTCATTGCGGTGTTCCTGTGGTTGATCCTGATCTTCATCGTAATTCTGACAGACAGCAATGAAAGCATCAAAGAGGAGCTAAGTGTCATCATCCGCGAACACATAGAAGAGACCAAGCTGCTTAAGGAAGAAGTTATATTGCTCAATGCAAAAATGGTGCGGAGCAAGAAATAAAACCATGAAAATTGCTGTGTGTGGCTCCGGAACCCAAGTATTTCAAAATATAGCAGAAAAGGCATTTATCATCGGAAGGCTGCTTGCACGAAAAAATGTTTTGGTGTTGACAGGCGCGGGGTTAGGATATCCGTATTATGCAGCAAAGGGTGCTTTCTCTGACAGTGGCACAGTCGTAGGTATTTCTCCCGCTGAAAGTAAAGAAGAGCATATAGCAAAGTATAAGTTCATGACCGATGCCTTCACCTCAATCGAGTATACGAGCATGGGCATTCCGGGGAGGAATTATGCTTTGATAAAGGAAGCTGACGCTGTAATCATCATCGGTGGACAGATAGGGACACTCAATGAGTTCAGCATCGCATTCCATGAGAATAAGCCGATAGCGGTCCTAAAGGAATCAGGAGGTATAACTTCTTTAATCCCCAATATCGCCGAGATATGCGATACGTCAAAGCAGAATACCATCATTTATGAGGCCGAGCCTGAAATGCTAGTTGAAAAGATAATTGCAGCCATATCCCATTCATGACTTCTTGGGTTCCATGAAAAGTTACTTTAGTGGTTTTCCCTGTTGAGTTTTTATTTGAATGTTTTTTTTTAATCGATAATCGGTTTTGGACGATTTATTTATTTTTTAAATTTTTTTATGATTGACTAGTTTTTTGTCATATCCAAGTTATTGTTCTAGTAGTTAATGTTTTTAGTGGTCATTGTGGTTTTTCATCGCGGCATTTCAATGCATTCGTTTTCAATGATTGCTGTTGGAAATCAAAAAATGATGTTCATACCTTCTTTTTTGTAGGTTAAATTATTATATGCCTGTTTTATTGCTGCAGTATGCCACACTGTAAATCACCCTATGATGCCAGGGAAGATTCAACATTGCTCAAGAAGCATGTGCGTGCCTTGGCCTATGGATCAGTATTGGACATGGGCACTGGCTCAGGGATTCAGGCCATAACCGCTGCGTTGCAGGAGAGAGTTACTTCAGTGATTGCACTTGACATCCAAAAAGAAGTGATTGCATACTGCAAAAAAAACATCAGCAACAGGAAGATTCAATTCCTCGTATCTGATTTATTCTCAACACTTGAAAAAAACAAAGTATTCAAGAATGTGCAATTTGACACCATCATCTTCAATCCCCCATATCTACCGCAGGAGCTGAAAGTACGCGATGTTGAGCTTGAAGGCGGCAAGGAAGGTTACGAGACGCTGGAACGGTTCCTGTCAAAAATTTCGCAATTCCTGAAAAAAGAGGGCATTTGCCTTATCCTGTTCTCCTCTCTTACAAAAAAAAAGAACGTTGATGATATCATCAAAAGGTATCTGCTTGAGTTTGAATTGCTTGAGTCACAAAGGTATTTTTTTGAGGAGCTGTTTGTCTATAAAGTAACGAAATCCCCCTTGCTCAAAACCATGGAAGAAAAAGATATCAAGAATGCCAGATACTTTAACAGAGGCAAACGAGGATTCATTTTTACTGGGCTTCTTGGAAAAAAGAAAATTGCGATGAAGGTGTGGAACAAGGACAGCAGGTCATTAGCCAAGACGGAGCATGAAGCCAACATTCTTGAAAAAATCAATAAGCAGAGCATCGGACCGAAGCTTATCCTCGGGGAAAAGGATTTTTTCGCCTATGAATTCGTAGATGGCATAGAATTTCTTGATTTCATCGAAAAAAACAATAATAAGAAAACGATCAAATCAGTTATTGAAAAAATATTCGAGCAGCTTTATGTTTTGGATTCAATGAATCTGAATAAGGAAGAGATGTCCCATCCGCACAAACACATTCTAATAACAAAAAAAAATGAACCGGTTCTGATTGACTTTGAGCGAGCGCGTTATGCCATGAAGCCAGGCAATGTGACGCAGTTCTGTGATTTCTTAAGCTCGAAGGAAGTCAATTTGTATCTTGGCAGCAAAAATATCCTAGTTCTGCCATCCATTATTGAAAAGGCAAAGGAATATAAACGGGAAATGACTACTTCAAAAGTCAAAAACATCATCGATTCGATTCAATGACATGGTAGCAATAAAAACATTGGTGACGATTTTGAATTTTACTGCAGCCACGCAGCCTTCTAATAACATTGAACCTGTTGGGGACAAACCAGCATATTGCAGGCAAATTGATTACATAGATGGCGCACATGGCATGAGAGTCATTCAAAAGAGGGAAAAAGACATATGCGTTACCTATCATATTTTTGCCGACCCAAACGAAGGTGAGATAGCAGTATATAGGCCTTCAGAGAACAAAATGTTTGGCCTTTTCAAATTGTTTCAAAAAAATGCCACTGGATTTACTGGTATTGAATTTGATGCTGAATTGTATTCAAATGATCAAGGATTAAATGGGTATAGCATGAAGAGTAAAGGGATAAGGCCCACTATACCAGATGCTGATGACAATAAGTTCATCCAGGAATTCCCGAGTTATCTTAAGAAAAATGATGCAAAGGGTAAGCCTTCTTTCTAACATGCCAACAGCATTCGAAACCAAAGTCTATTCATTCTGCAGCAAGATCCCAAAAGGCAAAGTATCAACGTACAAATCCATAGCGGAAGCGATGGGAACGAAAGCGTATCGTGCAGTTGGACAGGCATTGCGGAAAAATCCGTATGCGCCGAAAGTTCCCTGCCATAGGGTTATTGCAAGCGATGGTTCAATTGGAGGGTTTATGGGGAAGCATCAAGGCCCTTCAATAAAAAAGAAAATTACAATGCTGAAAAGAGAAGGGGTTGGGGTAAAAGGCAATAAAATATCAATGAGACATGTGTATTCCTTCTAGACAACTTTAGGGAGAATTGCTCGAAGCCAGTGGTAGGGAGCGTCTGTGTTGCCAATGATTGTTATCTTGTTATTTTTTTTTGCAGCGGCATATGGAGCTATGATAGCATAACTAACGAGCTTGCCAGACTGCTCTGAAAAATCGATGCAGCCTTCCGTGCGAAATCCTTGAAATCGATAATCAACACTCAAAAACTCAATTTTGAATCTGTCATTCTCAGCGAGCGAGGCAATGTAATCCCTATCTTTTTGAGTAAGTTCATTATTATTTTTTCTGAACCACAATTCATTATTGCGTACGTTAATTCTGCAAGCGAGCCGGGATTCTTCAAATTTCTCAACAAAACCCCTATACTCTGCAGCTATTGACACCGGATTGGTTATGATCGCATATAGATTGAATGGCGTTAATAGCACCCGGGGATTCCTCCATTGAGACTCATGAGCATGAAATGTCTTAAAATCCGTTTGTTCAAATTCCATGTCCAAAATTGCTTTATCAAGGCATTGAGCTTTCATGATAGGCTGCTGTTTATTTCATACATAATTTAAGCTAGTATCTCTGCAAGCATGCTTTACGCATTCCGTTTTTGCTGTTTGGAGGAAAATATGGAAAAAACAAATAATAACTCTTTAAAGTTCCCTCATGCTCTGCCAAATCAATAACACCTAGCTTTCTTGGATCTCCATACCTAAAACGCAGTGTGAGAAATTCGACCTTAAATGGATTTTGTTTGGCAATATCTGATATTGTCGCAATGTTTGCCGGAGTCAAATCTTCCACTCCAAAACGTTCCCATGCGCTATCCAGCCTTCGCACACTTACCTGAGCTACTAATTTGGATTCTCGCAGTGCTGCAAAAAAAGCAGCGTAGTCTATTGGAAAAGTTGCTGGAGAAGTGATCTCTTCATAAATATTCCCTCTATTAGGAAGTGGGTCCCTTACTTGCCTCCAAATGCCTTCCAGCTGGTTAAAACGTCCAATAGGCACAGGCATTGTTTTTATTTCTACTATCGCATCATCTATTGTAGCATTTCCCATTTTAAATTCTACCAGAACTCTTTTTCCAAAATAAAAATAAACAAAAAAGAAACTTACCGTTTCTTCTTGACTTTCTTTT
>Ga0247727_10020003_pt1 | contig 10291 bp, 8 predicted proteins | sample WisWelCaveWW1625_FD_202498 | JGI IMG/M metagenome (GOLD analysis project Ga0247727, IMG submission 202498) | Biofilm microbial communities from Wishing Well Cave, Virginia, United States - WW16-25 | ecosystem: Environmental > Aquatic > Deep subsurface > Groundwater > Cave microbial mat | place... | reverse complement strand
GTCGCCTCGTCGGTCGCGGGCAATATTTTTTTAAATTGCAGAAACGGTTCTTCAATCAATCGCGCAAACCAATCGTTGTCCTTTGCGCCGCGTGTCATCGTCGCGAGCTGGAGATTTGTCAGCCACGCGATCGTCGTTTCCGTACACAACTCCGGCTGCCGCCGCACCACCGCCGGACTCATCGTTCTGCCGGGAACTGCGGTCTCAATCAACAGCCGATGTTGATGATAATCTTCATAAGCCACGACGCGCGGAATGGAAACATCTTCCGGCGCGCGATTACGATTCGCCGCATTCAGATTCGCCACTTCACGATCCAGACGGCTATGATCGCCGGGCAAACGCGGCAGCTTGACGACGAAAATCGGCTCTTTGCGGTCTTCAGCGAGAACGAAACAAATCACATGGCTCGACGCGCGAAAGCGCGGCGTCATCATCACGCATGAGAGCTGCGCCGGATCGCCGACGTGTTGCAGCGTGAGACGTTGCCGGTTTTTGGTTAAGAAGTCTAAAACCAGATTCACTCTACAAAATTTTAGTTATACGGCTTGCATCTTGCTTGCCGATTTTATATATTTACTCACAATCAATAAAACTGCGGCTATTTTACCCATAACCCAACGCGTGAAATCTCATGTCGCAAAATCATCAACCTCTTGAAAGCGTTGTCGAGAAATTGGCCCATGAATATTTCGAGGTGGAAGAAACTCTCGAAAAGATTATCTGGATCAAATCCCCCAAGCCGGAAATCCGTTTGCTCGAGATCAACGCTCAGACCATCGCTACAGGCGATGTTCAATCGTTCTATTTTCCGCCGTCCGATGAAATCCCCTACGATTTAAAAATTGCAGAAATCACACCGAAAGAATGGCAGAAAGTTTTGCGAAACGAAATTCCTTTGCCCGTCGGCTGGAGCCTTGAGGGTCGCCAGGAATTTTCCCGCGCGTTGGTTGCCGTATGACCGACTTACGCGCTTGGCAACTGGCGTTTCTCAAACAGGCTCGCGCCGATTGGGAAACCTACCAAAGAATCGACGACCCCACATGGCCGACGTGTCATCGTTTGCATTTTTTACAGATGGCTTCGGAAAAGCTGGGCAAAGCGCTTTTGGCCGGCGGCGATATGCCGCTAGAGCGAATCACCCATACGCATGCAGCCTTTGTAAAATTTATCCGTATTGCCCGCAAAAATCACAATCTGCAAAAAGAACTGGGCATGAATTACTCCCAGATAACAGCACATTTCAACCGGCTTCTTCCAATCGCACACGAAATCGAGATGCTGGCGCCGACTTTAGCTCACGACGGCCCCAATCCCGAATATCCATGGTTCGACAACTCAGGCCATATTTTAGTCCCGATCGACTATTCATTTCCATTAATGAAACGCCTGCACTTCCCACCGGGTACGCAGTTGCTCAAATATATCGGAAACTTCATCACGGATTTCGAAAAGCTTTTCTTGAGACGGCAGTAAAGTTTTATATTGCCACTTTCGAGCGAAGTCCCATTGCGTTGCGAGATTTTACTAAATTAGAAAAATCGCCGAGCGCAAGTCGGACTTCACTTTATTCAAACAAGATTGTCATCTCTGGAAGAATCTTTTTTATTTCCAGCAATCTTCTTGACTTGCAAAAAGATTCCTGCGGAATGACATGCGTGGGGAAATGCAAAGTACAAATCAACTTTTCCGCGCCAGCAAGCTAAAGCACGGCGTGAGATGCGCCAGCAAGCCGGTCTGTATCATCGCTTTGCCTGCCGCAAATTTAACCCGACTCGCGAGATCATTCCGCGGTCGGCCAAATGCATAATCCAGCGCGGTCGTGTCATTCATCGGAATGATTTCGAGACATCCTTCAAAATTCGGGCGCTGCCAGTGAATTTGAATGTCCTGAAATCCCAATCGCTCCAACGCCTCAACGTGATCGTGAAAAAGATTCGGCACGCGCCGCCAGCGCTTTGGCGTTGAATCGGCTTTGCCGTTGGAACGATGGCGCAATGAAGCAGCCCAATTGACCGCTTTCATTTCCCAATACAAAAAACCGCCGGGCGCCAGCAGCTTGTTTGCTTTCGCTAAATCCGAGATCTCACGCAAGCGCAACACCACTAAATCAAACCTCGCATTTTCATCGGCAGAAATGATTTGAAACGACTCACTGAAATGTTTGAGCGCAGTCGGCAACGTTCCGCTTTCCGGGCCGAGATAGGCGACGCGGCGCAAGTACGGTTCCGGCAAAAGAAAACGCCAATCGATTCGCCGCGCCAGTTGCAAATCTTGATCGGAACGGCGAGCGGTTTTACTTTCCAGAGTAGCAGCCTTATTGGACGCTAATGATATCGTCGTCAAAATCGCGTTGTGGGTCGCTAAGGCCAAAGTCAGTCTTCCAGCAGTCTTGCAACCATTCCTTGACAAATGTCATTCTGGAAGAATCTTTTTGCAATGATCGCAATTTTCTTTAATTACAAAAAAGATTCCTACGGAATGACAGCTTGAGGTTAGCCGCAATGTGCGTTATCACAGATAAAAACAGCCAACGAAAATAAATCCGTTGGCCGCTTTTAACCCGTTGGGCAAAATTTAAAAAATCTACTTCGTTCCGACATGCCCGAATTGCGGCACAAAATTCAACGCCATCTCGCGCGGCAAGGTGAATTGATACAGCACCGTCTTCTTGCCGGTCGTCACCAAATTGCCGTCGGCCTTGGGCGAATCGACGCCAAAATCATTGTCGTTGATCACGGCGATAGTGGTGTCATTCACGACCGTAATGCCTTCCGGCTTTTTGTGCGACGGGTCCCAGCCGTTGACGAGCAAATCCATGTACAAAACTTTTTGCACCGGCGCGACGCCGTTGGCAATACAGTTCTCGGCGGTTTCCAACTGTTCGAGCGTCTTGCCGTTGAAATCTTCACGGGTTATCGGAGTGGCTTGCGAAATATCGATCTTAAAAATTTTTTTCACATTCTCGCCATTCTTGTAGGTATGCTCGATCACTAAAAACTCATGATCGTTGATCGCGGCTATATCGCCGATGCTCCAATCCTTGTTTTTGATGTTGGCGGTCGCCGCTTCGTGCTCGTAAACGAACATGCGGGAGGCATTCGTCTGTGGATCGATTTCCAAAATCCGGTGCAAACGGCTCGCTTCGCCGGAAGCTTTGTCGGGATTGTAAATCGGCGCCTGCAGCAGCGCATAAATTTTACCGTTCGGCGTGCAGGCGATGCCCTCGAACCCGCGATTCGGCCTTCTCTTCGCGATGATGTTGTCGATGGCGACTTCGTGTTCGGAACCGCCAAACGGCGTATAGCGCGCGATCACTTTGCCGCTTTTATGATTGACGCGCCAGATCGTCGCGCCGTATTCTTCGCCGATCCAAAAATCGCCGTTCGTCCCAATCGCGAGGCTCTCGCTATCAATGCCCCACTTATCCAGCGGCGCTTCTTTGTTGACGTCGATCCACGCAATTTCGCCGGAATTGCCCAAACCCACCGGATTCGGAATGCCGCTCGCTTTTTTGCCGTCGTGTTTTTTCAATGGCAACGTTTTGAGAATTTTGAGTGAATCGCTCTGCGCGCGCACTTTAAATATTCTCGGCGCGTAATCGGGAAACGCGAACAAGATCGTTTCTTTGCCAGAATTCGCTTCGCCAGCGTCGGCATTCGGCCCGCGATCCGTGACCAAATAAAACTCGTTTTTCGAGCCGCGGATAAATTGCATGCCGGAAATGCCGCCCGCGCGGATCGTCACGTCTTTAAAGGTGCCGATCACCGGCGGCGTTTTGAATTCATATTTCACCAGCTTGATATCTTGCGCACGAGCCTGAATCAAACCAATCAAAAGAAACGCGCTGAAAGAGACAGTCTTTTTCATTATTTTCTGTTAGCTTGCTTTTTCGGTGAAAGAATTTTACCCTGATTTACCTTTACCGCCTGTTTCAGAGATAGATCAGCTTTCGTCTCCACAGATTCTTGTCGAGGCGGATTAAGCAGCCGCGCTGGATCGGAGAAAATGCCAGGCAGCTTCGGCGCATGGCCGTTGTTATTCAAATTTGCCCATTCCGGCACTGTCACTTCAAAGCCGTTGCTCGCGAACGCATTCGGCTCCAGCAAATAGTTGTTCTTTTCCGGGTCAATGAAACGCAGCTCCATCGTTTTGCACGTCGGCCATTCCATCGGCACGTCAAACAGTGAATTGCGCACGACGATCTGATTTTGGGAGAAATAATCTTCATCAAACAATTTCTTATTTTGATAAAAAACGCAACTGACAAAATTGCCGGAGCCGCCGCCGAAAAATTCCTTCTTCCGTTTCGCTTCGATGCCGAGATTATTGCCGATGAACGTGCAAAATGCGATTTTCGGGCTCGATAAATCCTTGCACGACACGCCGATGTTGCAGCCGATATAAACATTATTCAGCAGAATCGGATGCGAATTCTCGCCGACGCTGGTGCCTTTGTCGCCGATGTTCTCGAAGCGGCAATTGCGCACCGTGACGTAGCTGCCGGAAAAATCCACGCCGTCGCCGCCGGTGTTGCTGAAATGGCTGTCGGTGATTTCGCCCGTGCAAAAATCCAGATCGAACGCGTCGCTGTCGGTGCCGGAGATGAGGCAATTTTTCATGAAGACGTGGCCGTTCTTCACATTCAGGCCGTCTTCGCTCTTCATCGCCGTAAAGCTGCAGTGAATAAATTCTGCGTCGCCGTTATGCACCGCAAAACCGCCGGTGAACAACATGCCGTTGACTTGCGCCTGTCCTGCGTCCTGCACATCGGTGTAATGCACGACGACTTTCTGCGGCGGCCGCACCACGGCGAACGTATCCCAGGCTTCGTCGCCGCCGTCGCCATGAATGCGAATGCGATTCTCCGGCGTGCCAATTGAAATCAACCCGCCGTAACACAACACAATCGCGCGCGGCTTCATCGTAATATCCGCGCCGGGCTTGAGAATGAGCGGCACGGATTTCGGAACGATCACCGCGCCGGAAATCGTGATCTTGCCAACAACCTCGGCAGCGCCGGGATATTCTTTGCTTGCGATAAATTGCGAATGGCGTTGCAAAAATTCATTCAGCGTAAAATCTTCAGCGTCGATGTCCCAATGATCGGAAGCATCGATGCAAGTGACGCCGATGGAATTATCGACCCGCGCTTCTTTCGTGCCCGCGAGTCCCGAGGGAATTCCCAAACCGGTGACGGCGTTGACGGCGGCGACTTGAATGTTCGGCGCTTTCCAATCAAGCGGGTGGCGTTTTTCGGGCACGAGCTTGCCGATCAAAAAGAATCGGCGGCGTCCGGCCAGCGTATCAAAAAATTCCCAATATCTGCCGGCGATAATATCCGAGCGATATTTCAGCTCGGGAAAAATTGTTTGTTCAAAAGCAAAATTGATCTTCCGATTCTCGGCCATGGTTTCCGCGACCAACCGATCGCCGCCGTCGAGCTTGCCGTCGGCATTGACGTCTTCATAGAGACGATAACGTCCTTCGAAGCAATCCAGCGAGTCGGTGAGCTGAATTTTTCGCAGTTGAATACCGCTGAAATTGAGCGAAGCAATCTCGATGGCGGCGCGGTCCTGAGCTTCGAGCTTATAAACAAAATTCGCCGATGACATTTTGAGAACGGTGTAAACGCGCCGGATATTGTAATCAAGCTCTTTTTTAACGAGATCCATTTTGTAGCCTTGAATCGGCGTGGTCAACACATCCGCCCAAACGTAAGGCCGAATGGCTTTATGAACGGCGTTGTATTTCGCCATCAAACTGTCGCCGCCGTCGCCGACCCATTCCCACAACATTTTGTTGCGTTGCAGACGCAGCAGCGGATCGAGCAGCGTGGCGCGCTGCAATTCATCCGGGCCATGATTATTCCAAAAGTCAATGGTGCCGGGCTCTTTCGGCAACTGCACCAAAAGCACATCCCATGGAATCGGCTCCAAAAGCCCCTTGCTCGGATCGTAATACAGTTTGAGATTGTCCGAGCCGAAGCGCACGTGGTTGGTGTTGCACAGCGTCGTGATGGCGCGAAAGCGCAAATATTTTTCCCAATCCAACACATTGCGGGCGCGGCGAAAATTTTCCGGCGTGGGATTGAGCGCGTGCTCATTCAAGGTTTGCAGAGCGCGCATGCCGAGATCGCTTGCCGGATCCACGGCGCGCTCAACCGAGCCGAGATCATACTTGGCGTCGGAAGCCGCCGGCGTGCCATATTTGGTATATTGCTCGAAGTGCATGGCGCGGCCGTTTTGTCCAAACAGCGAAGTCTCCGGCCGATTTTGCGCGGCGAACAGCGGCTTGTCAAACTGCTCGACTTCGTAATAAATTCCCTGCACGATGCCGTTGATGCGCAAAATGACGAAGCGATCCTGCGTCGTCACCAGCTTGTAATTCTGCAGCAAATCATTGATGAAAGTCGCGAGGCCGTAAATCTTGTCGCTCGGAATGACGAGATTGATCTGGCGCTTGCCTTGAAAATAAATCGCCTCTTCGATCACCTTGCCATCGTGCTCGATTCTCTCCTTGCCGAATTTGATGCGCCATGATTTTTTAGGCCCGGCCCAATGCGGCGACAACGCGCCACGCACGCGAACTTTGACGCCATGCTTTTCGCCATTGTAAATAAATTGCGCCTTCGACCAGATTTCGGTGGCGTCATTATTCATCCAGCCGAGCTTCACATTTTTCTCCACAACTTGCTCGACTTTGTCAAATTCTTGCGACGAAATTTTGAGATCGTAGATGCGCAAGCCGGAATTGAGCAGCAGATGCCGATTGCGAAACGGATTGAGAAGGCCGTCCATCAAAGCGAGATATTTGTTGCCGGTAAACAACTCGCTGGCCCGCCGCGCCAACGACGTGGAATACGTCAAACAGCATAAGCCGATGATTCCGAGCGCGCAAATGCCGATCATCGCATCGGGGAGACGCGGCCAAATCCACCGCACCGGCCCGCTGGCGCGATCAAGCGCCGCCATAATTTTTTGTCGAGAGTTCATAAGGCGTTTAAACTCAGAAAAAATTCTGAAAGGTTCTTTGCTGATTCACGATAAATTTAACACGGAGGCGCGGAGCGCACAGGAGCCGCACGGAGAAAAATTTATTCAAAAGCTTTTCTCCGTGCGGCTCCGTGATCTCTGTTTCTCCGTGTTTGAGATTTTCTGCCGTCCGTCCAACGTTTTTATCATTTCACTCAGTCGCTTTTTTTGTTGGAAAGCGATCGTTTCACCAGAAAAACGCAGCCAACCAATAAGCCGAGGCTCAATGCGCCGACGCCGACGAGGTAATCCATTTTATCCATGTTCGTCTTAATCAATAATCTCAAAAACGGAATTTGCTCTTCGAACGAAACAAAGGCGCGATTGTATTTTGGCGTCAAATCCTGCGTGAGATAAGGAAATTTTTCTTTGATCTGGCTGCTGACTTTCGCGCCGATTTCCGCCATGTAAGCGCGGCCGGCGGAGTCGGCTTCGGTAAATGGAATTTCGTTCAGCTCCGGCTCAAGCTCGACCATTTCATATCTCGCCCACAACAAATCAGACCAGGCTTTGTCATGCGAAACCGACATGAAAGCTTTGCCGTCGCGCAGAATGTAGATTCGGGTTCGGCGATCGCGAATCGTCAAAATCGGCCGCATCGCATACGGATCGAGGCCGATCTCTTGCAAGCGTTGTTTGAAATCTTCGCGAAGCGAAGGTTTCACCAGCCCGATCATAGGATGCCGATCATCCGGCGAGTTGAACTTGGTCGGATGCTCGATCTCAAACTTGATCTCACCGCGCTCCAAACCGCTGCCGGAAATATCGGACATTTTGATCTGCATCAATTCGCGGCCGCTTTTGCGATGCGTCGGATCGGACAGATTGAATCGTTGGCGATAGCGAATGCCATGCTGCTTCGCCAGCGCCTCCAGCGCCGGTGTGTCAAAATACGTGTCGGTAAAATCCTCTTCATAATAATAAGAAGTGAACAGCGGGTCGAGCTGCCGGATCGCGACGGTATCTTTGACAAAATGCTCGTGCATAAAATTCCACAGTTCGTCGGCTTTTTCAACCGGCGCCGCCAAGCGGTCTTCCTGCTCGATGCGGACTTTATTAAAACCGTGCGCGCTGACTTTTTGCTCTTGCGCTTGCGCGGCCTCGCGCGGGCCGATTAAAATCCACAAAATAAAAAAAATAATTGCGGCCACTTTTTTATTGGAATTCAACATTATTCGCTCCATCAAGATAAGTTATTCCTCGTGTCGGCCGACGGCGGAAAATTTTGCTTCGCTGCGCACGCCGTAACAATATTTGCTGATGGCCTGGCTCTGCAAATTATATTTGGCGATGAGCTGATGCAGCCAATACGGCAAGTGGTCATCGACTTTGATTTCAAAGATGGCGCGGTTATATTGCTGCACGCGCCGAGCGCCTTTCAGCGGGCCGAGCAAATCAAGGTTGCTGCTGGCGCACAACTCGTCATCGAAGTTGGCGCGCACGCGGCTGGTTTCGTTTCGCTCGAAAGCTTGGCGGCGGTATTGAATGAGAATCTTCGGAACCATATTGTACTGCCGCTGCAGCCGGAAAAATTCTTTGGAAATTTTCGCGTCGTTCATCAAACGCACTGGCGGCAAAATGCGGCGCTTCAGCGCGAAATCAACTTCATCATAATCGGCGCGCTGAACGTCGATCGTCGTTTTATAAATGTAGCTCAAATAACGCGACTTCACTTCAAAACGCACCAGCTTGCTGTCGCTCGGATTCTCGCCGTAAGCGCGTGAACGCAGCTTGTGCCGCACCGCCGCGCCGGAAAGTTTTTCGTGATACGCCATGTAATCGTGGGTATCATAATAAAGGCTGCGCACGAGATAACCCTCTTCACTGCTAGAGTTTGTATCCGGGCGCATGAAAGCCAAAAGATCTTTGGTCAACGCCGTGCGCGTCGTGCGGTCGACCCAGTATTTCACCTCGAGGCGATTGAATAACAACGTGCGGTTGGTGGTCATAAACAATTTCCCACTGATTGAGAAAACAAAACAGAGAAAAAAAGAAAATGGAAACTACTCAATTGGCTCTTATCACATTGGCATCTTCTTATTTGGCCAATTGTCTTTTTATCTCTTTATCTTTTTTTCTTTTTTATAAGTCGAGGTGGTTTTCCGGCGTGATCATCGTCACTTGTTTCATGCCGCCGTTTTTGCCAAATTCGCCGACGATGCGCTCCGGCGAAGCTTTCGAGGCCAGGCGCACATTGTAAGTGTATTCGAATTCGCTGCCGGAATCGACGTCGGTAACACCGCGCAATTGCTTCCACGGAATCAAATCCTGCGCGGTCGGCGACAGCATGTTCCACGGCTCTTTTTGGCTCGAGCGGAAGATCAAAATATAATCCGCCGAGCCGGCGCCGCCGTGGCCGATTTTGGACATTATCACGGTGATCAACGAGATGATCACCGTGCCGATCACCGCCACCATCCACGCATTCGCGCCGGTGCACAGACCGACGCCGATGGCGAGAAACAAGAAGGTCATATCCTTTGCGTCTTTGATGACGGTACGAAAACGAATAATCGACAACGCGCCGACGAGGCCGAGCGACAGCGCCACGTTGCTGCCAATCGCCAGCATCACCATCGTGACAATCGGCGCAATCATCATCAACGTCAGGAAAAACGAGCGCGTGTAAGCGACGCCGCTATGCGTTTTGCGATAGACGGTGGCCCAAATGAACGCGAGCGCAAACGAAAGCAAAAAGCTTAACGCAATTTGGCCCGGAGTCAGATCGACTTTTAAAACATTGGCTGGATTCATAAAAAGGTGCTCCTGCGATTTCAAAAATTAGTTCGTTTGATTTTGCCTATTTAGACATTTCTTGAAAGGCAAAACTATTTAGGGCAAAACAATTGGTAAAAATTTTTTAATAGTTTTGCCCATAATCGTTTTGCCATTTGCTGCTTTATCCGTTGGCCGTTTTTAATCCGTTGGGCACTTGTTTTTAAACCTGTTTGGCTGCGACAAATGCCGTACGGCGTCAAACGCTACAGATAAAATCTCTCTATACCCATGCAATATTTCGAGCTTTTCGTCACGCGAAACGGAAAACGGCGCGAGATCAAATCGGCGTTGCGGTCTTCCGCGTTCGCGTACTTCAATTCGACGATCACGTTGTCGCGGTCAATCCAGCGATCCAGAAAAGTATTGTCGTGCCGTTTGACGCGATAGTACTCGAGATCGGCGTCCACCGTCACGCGATATTGCCGATTGGCCGACATGAAATACCGGCGGCGGTAGCGATTGACCAGCGACGGCTGCAA
>Ga0247727_10020002_pt1 | contig 10292 bp, 7 predicted proteins | sample WisWelCaveWW1625_FD_202498 | JGI IMG/M metagenome (GOLD analysis project Ga0247727, IMG submission 202498) | Biofilm microbial communities from Wishing Well Cave, Virginia, United States - WW16-25 | ecosystem: Environmental > Aquatic > Deep subsurface > Groundwater > Cave microbial mat | place... | reverse complement strand
CCAGCCGTCCTTTCCGGCACTCGTACGCGCGAGCAGCGTGTTGCGCCCGCGGTCTAGTTGAATGCGGCCGTCGGCGCCGACCGGACGTCCATTCCAGCGCACCCGGTTCGCGCCTTCGATCCGTAACGTCGCGAGGCTTGCGACCGGAGATTCGATCACCGTGAAGGCCACTGCGCATGCGGGGGCCGCGACCCCGGGAAACAGCGCTTCCAGGTCGAGCGCGCCATCGGCGTCGTAGCCCTCCGGCGGCGCCGCTTGCCACGTCGTTTGCACGCCACCCGATCCGGGGAACCGCGCTTCGAGGTCGACACCATTCTCCGGTGCGAGGGTGCGATCAGGATTGGGAGATGAAAACGGCCCCGCGATCGCCCAATGCATCGGGCGCACGAGTCGCGTGCGGAGCGTGCCGATCACTTCACGTCCGACCTCGAGTTTCACCGCGACATCGTAGGAACCAGGGCTCGCAATCGCCGGCCAGCCGAGTTCCAACGTGGCGCGCGCGCTCTGTCCGGGACGACGCAAGTCGAACTGGAAACTGCGGGCGGGCGCGACGTTGAAGTCCGTCGTGGTGGTGACGCGCAAGGAGCCGACGATGGGCTCGGGAGCGCGACTGGTGACGATCGCTTCCACGGTCTTGGACGCACCGTGCACCACGGGTCCACCTACGGGTGCAAGGCTTGCCTGGATCGGCGCGACGACGCGAACCGGCACGCGATCCGCGACCTCGATCGCACCCCAATCGGGCAGCGTCACGAGCAGCCCGATTTGCGGCGTCAGAACCGTGCCGATGCTCGCCGGCCCCAGAGTGATGAACCGCGTGCGCACGATCCGCTGCGCGCTGGTCGAATCGAAGATCGCGGCGACCGCAACGGCGTTTCCTGCCACCCTCACGCGCGCATCGAGTCGCGCGAGTTCCGCGGCGGATGCGAGCGTCCACGTGTAGGCGACCGACTGACTCGGCACGATCTCGACCGGCTCCACCTCCACACTCGCTTGGACGCCGGCAGCAGCCAACGCGACATCGCCGGCCGCGACTCGTAATGCTGCGAGCGCGCGCTCGGCGAGGACTCGCGCCCGCGCTTCCCCCGCCTGGGACAGTGCGGGCCCCCTGGTGCCGGGCTTGCGGTAGTAGTCGTGACGCGTTCCCAGGATCGGTGTCGCACGCACGTGCGTTGCGCCGAGGTGTGCTTGCAGTGAATCCAATGCGTGCATCCGGGCGCGATGCGCCGCCGGCGTACGATCGCGGAAGTCGGCGGCGCGCGCCGCGGTCGCGACCCAACGCGGCGCGATCGCACCATCGCTTGCGAGCGCGTGCATCGCGAGCGCGAGTCGCCGTCCCGCGTCGTCCGCGGCGACCAGGGTCGTGGTTCCCGCCAGCGCCGCACGCGCCAGCGTCGCCAGTGTTGCCTCCAAGCTCGAACGCGGCGGGCGCCGCGCGACATCGTCCAAGACCCGCGCATCACGCTGCGCCAGCCAGTGAAAGCGGAGGACATCGCTCGCGTCGAGAGCGACCGAATCGGGTGCAAACCAACGCCGCCGCCAATCTTCGTAGAGTCGCGCCGTCCAGGTCTGCATTTCGCGGCGCGGGGGAGTGAGTCCGGCCGCCAACACCAGGGTCGCATCCTCTGCGGTCAGTTCACCCATGCGTACGTGCAGTGCCGCGGCGAGCGAATCGGCTTCCAGCGCCGACGCGATGCCCTCCGACCAGCGCTCCCAGGCGGTGGCTTGCGCTTCGAGAACCCGCAGCCGCAGCAGCAGGGCGGCGTTGCTCGACAACGAGCTCTCGAGCGCCGGATCACCATCGCGATTGCCGGCGAGCCGCGCTCGCTGCACCGCCTCGACACCGCGTTGCAAGCGCGCCGTGCGCGCTTCGGGAGCGAGTTCGTGCGGGTTGGTTTCGAGCTGCAGGAGATCGTCCAGCGCGTCGCGCACCAGGTTCGGCGTCTCGGCCCGCGGGCACACTGGAAAGCAGAGAAGCGCCGCCGTCGCGCCCACGAGCGCGAGTGCGGTGGCGCGTAACCGGATCACGCGCGGCTCGCGGTGCTCGGACGCATGAGCATCTGGATCCGTTCGGCGATTTCGTTGATCGGCAGGCATTCGATCGCGCCGCCGCACTCGCGCCCGCGGTTCGGGGCATCGTGCACCAGCGACGAACTGCGATCTTGCACCATGGTGAAGCCGCCGGCGCGACGCACCGCGAGCAGTCCTTGCGCACCGTCCTCGCCGTGACCGGAAAGCAGAACGCCCACGGCGCGAGGGCCGTAGGTCGCGCTCGCGGCCTTGAACAATGCGTCGAACGACGTTGCCGCGTGCGCCGCGGGTCCGACACAAAGCGTCGCTTCGCCATCACGTGACTCGACGGTGGCGTCGCAATCGGACGGCACCACGTACACGGTACCCACTTCGAGTCGCGACGTCACAGCGCGGACGGCCTGCGCACCGGTGTGGTGCTCGAGCCATTGCGCGAAGTGTCCGGCGAGTGACGGCGACAGTCGCTGCGCGATCACCACGGGGCTGACGACGTGATTGCGCACCGCGAGCAGGATGCGTCGCAGCGCCATCGGGCCGCCGACGCCCGCCGCGATGACGACCAGCTTGTCGGCCGGCTCGAGCGACTGCAGGGAGCGTCGCAGATCGAAGACCGCGGCATCCGGAAACGCCCCCGACAACGGGAAGTGATTCTCGAGCACGTCCACGACCTGGGCATGCCGCGCTTCGGCGATCGCAGTTTCGATGTTGACGATGACTTCCTCGTGCGGCTCGCGTGCCGCCAGGGCGATCGCGCCCCATTCCAGCGGGCGCAGCGCCGCCGATCCAGATTGCCGCGCGTGGACCAATGCCACGACCGGAAGGCGCAGGCGGTGCGCGGACTCGTGCACGATCTCGCGTGCGCCGTCGAGATCGGCGTCCACCAGCAACAGCGTCGGTCGCACGCGCGCCATCTCCTCGACGATCGAGCTGCCGCCCTCGGAGTGCATCCCGCACAGGACGGTACCCTCGCCGCGCCAGCGCTGCTGCAACTGACGGCGCAGGGCTGCATCGCCGAGGAGCGCGAAGACGCGCGTCGTTTCTTGCATTGCTGCCATCCTTCGCGCTGAATTGCGTTGCGGGCGCCGCGGGCTGTGGATCGAAGTCGGCTCCGATCCGAGACTGGAACGGTCGGGACCGGTCGAGCATCTTTGATGCCGCGCGGGGGAGGATGGAGCCGTTCGAATCCACGCGCGGGCACGGACCATCGGCGCATCGCGGACAATGCGGTCGGGTCGCGGTCGAAGCTTCCAATGGGGGCGCGATCGGGTACGGGGAGCGACGTGTCGCGGCTCCCGAATCGAAGGGCAACACGCCGACGTGGAATGCCGGGCACGGTGTCTTGACACTGTCGGTGTCGCAACCTTATAAGCGAACGACGACGGTCGGCGCGATTCCGCTGCACGTCTCGGTCTTCTTGCGGTTCAAACGGACATCCACCCTTGGACTCCTGTCGTGCGTCAGGTCGTCGTCACAGCCGCACGCCGCACGCCCATCGGTAAGTTCATGGGAGCGTTCCTCGATGCGCCGGCACCGGTGCTGGGAGCGACCGCGGTGCGCGCCGCGCTGGCGTCGGCGCGCGTCGATCCGGCGCAGGTGGACGAGGTCGTGTTCGGTCACGCGCGTCTCGCCGGCACCGGTCCCAACCCGGCGCGGCAAGTGGTTCGCGGCGCCGGGTTGCCCGACGCGGTTCCCGCCTTCACCGTCAACAAGGCGTGCGGCTCGGGACTGAAGGCGATTGTTCTCGCGGCGCAATCGATTCGTCTCGGTGAGGCGCGCGTGGTCGTCGCCGGCGGCATGGAGAACATGTCGCGGGTGCCGTACTTGCTCGATCGGGCGCGCAGCGGCTATCGACTCGGGAACGGCGTGTTGTTGGATGCCATGTACCAGGATGGATTCCTCGATCCGCTGTCCGGTGCGGTGATGGGAGAGACTGCGGAAACGCTCGCCGCCCGCGACCACATTTCGCGCGGCGAGCAGGACGCATTCGCGGTCGCATCGCAAGAGCGCGCCGCACGGGCATGGGAAGCGGGCAGGTTCGCGGCCGAAATCGTCGCGGTCACCGTGCGCGACAGCGCCGGTCGAGAAGCGACGGTCGAGCGCGACGAGCATCCACGTGCAGGAACCACGGTCGAGAAATTGTCGAAACTGCCGCCGGTGTTCCGCGCCGATGGCAGCGTCACCGCCGGGAACTCGAGCGGCATCACCGACGGTGCCGCAGCCTTGGTGTTGATGGAGGAAGAATACGCGCGCGCGCACGGTCACCCGATTCTGGCGCGCCTAGGCGCGCATGCGCAGGTGGGCGTCGATCCCGCGATCATGGGAATCGGACCCGTGCCGGCGCTGCGGCGCGTCTTCGAAGCGACCGGGCTCGGTCTCGGTGATTTCGATCTCTTCGAAATCAACGAAGCGTTCGCGGCGCAGGTCTTGTCGTGCTTGCGCGCGTTGCCGATCGATCCCGACCGGCTGAATGTGAACGGCGGCGCCATCGCGCTCGGACATCCGATCGGCGCCAGCGGTGCACGCATCGTCACGACGCTCGTGCACGAGTTACAGCGGCGCGAAGCGCGGCGCGGCATCGCGTCGCTGTGCATTTCGGGCGGTCAAGGCATGGCGCTCGTGGTCGAACGCGTCGCCTGACGAGAGGGGCTCGCATGCAGAACCTGAAGCTCGAAACCGCGGATGGCATCGCGATCCTCACGGTGCATCGTCCCGATAAGTTGAATGCGTTGAACGCCGCCACCTTCGAAGAGATGGAAGCCGCCTTCCGCAATTTCGAAACTGATGCCGGTGTGCGCGCCGTGATCGTGACCGGCGCCGGAGAGAAGGCCTTCGTGGCCGGCGCCGACATCTCCGAGTTGGCCGGGAAGACGGCGCTCGACGCCATGACGACGGCGCAACGCGGCCAGCGATTTTTCCGCGCCATCGAATTGTTTCCGAAGCCGGTGGTGGCGGCGGTCAACGGCTTCGCGCTCGGCGGTGGCTGCGAACTCGCGATGGCCTGCCACATTCGCATTGCCGCCGAGAGCGCCGCATTCGGCTTGCCGGAAGTCGGTCTCGGCACCATTCCCGGCTACGGCGGCACGCAGCGCTTGGCGCGCTTGGTGGGGCGCGGGCGAGCCATCGAGTTGGTGTTGACCGGCCAGCGCATCCCGGCGGCGGAGGCATATCGCATCGGATTGGTGAATCGCGTCGTGGCGGCAGCATCGTTGTTGCCGGAAACGCGGAATCTGGTACAGGCCATCCTCAAGAATGGTCCGATCGCGGTGCGGTGCGCGCTCGCCGCCATCCATCACGGTCTCGAGATGACGACCGACGAGGGCATGCAGTTGGAAGCGAGCTTGTTCGGCGTCGTCGGTGCGACCGAGGATATGCGCGAGGGAATGCGGGCTTTCCTTGAGAAACGTCCGGCCCAATTCAAGAACGCGTGAGCGCGGGACCAACCCCGCTCCAGGAAGGATGACGATGGCGAACGTTGCCAAGGCAGTGCTGCTCGGCGGAGCGCGCACGCCGATGTCGGAATGGGTCGGTGGCAAGACCGGCGCCGGCAAGCCGGGCGGCCGTCTGAAGGATGTCAGCGCCAACGAACTCGGTGCGGTTGCCATCCGCGGCGCGCTGGAACGTGCAGCGGTCGCGCCGCAGGACGTCGATCACGTCGTCATGGGCAATGCGCTGCAGACGAGCGCCGATGCCATCTACGGCGCACGGCACGCGGCGCTGCGCGCCGGGCTGCCGATCGAGGTGCCGGCGCTCACCGTGAATCGCCTCTGTGGCAGCGGTATCCAAGCCGTCATCACCGCGAGTCAAATGGTGCAATTGAGCGAAGCGCGCGTCGCGGTCGCGGGCGGCATGGAGAACCTGAGCCAAGCGCCGCACGTCGTGCGCGGGGCGCGCACCGGTTTCAAGCTCGGCCAAGGGCAACTCGAGGACTTGTTGCTGGTGTCCCTGAAGGATTCGTACTGCGGCCTGCTCATGGCGCAAACGGCGGAAAAGTTGGCGCGCGAGCGCGGCATTCCGCGCTCCGAACAGGATGCGTACGCCTTCCGCAGCATGGCGGCGGCGCGTGCGGCGCTCGATCGCGGCGTGTTCGCCGAAGAGATCGTTCCGGTCGCGGTGAAATCCGGCCGCGGCACCGACGAGGTGCGTGAGGACGATCATCTGTTTCAAAACCCATCGCTCGAAGCGATGGCACAACTCCCACCGGCCTTCGGACCCGAGGGCATGGTCACCGCGGGCAACGCCAGTGGTCTCGTGGATGGCGCCGCCGCCCTCGTCGTCGCGGCTCCGGAATGGGCGCGCGAGCAGGGCAAGCCGATTTTGGCGGAGGTCGTCGACTGGGCCGTCGCAGGCGTCGATCCCAGCATCATGGGAATCGGACCGGTTCCCGCCATTCGCCGCGCGCTCGAGCGCGCCGGTCTGCGCATCGCAGACATCGATCTTTTCGAGATCAACGAAGCTTTCGCAGCGCAGTACTTGGCGGTCGAGAAGGAGCTGGGACTCGATCGCGAGCGCGTCAACGTCAACGGCGGGGCGATCGCGCTCGGGCATCCGCTGGGCGCGACCGGTGCCCGACTCGTGTTGACGTTGGCGCTCGAGTTGCGCCGCCGCCGGCGTCCGTGGGGGGTCGCGAGCGCCTGCATCGGCGGCGGACAGGGCATCGCAATCGTGGTTCGCAACCCGGAGGCCTGATGGTGGCGGATCGTCACTACGAATTCGCGGTGCTGCGCGGCGATGGCGTCGGCGACGAGGTGGTGCGCGAAGGGCTGCGGGTTCTCGAAGCTGTGAGCGTCATGGACGGCTTTCGCTACCGCACCACCGAGTTCCCGTTCGGGGCCGAGCACTACTTGCGTACCGGTGAAACGATGTCGGAGAAGGCCATTACCGAGATGGGCGACTTCGACGCCATCCTGCTCGGTGCTATCGGCGATCCGCGCATCGAGGTCGGCATGTTGGAGCGCGCCATCATTGCCGGGCTGCGCTTCGGTCTCGATCTGTACATCAATTTGCGGCCGGTCAAGCTCTACCACGCGGATCTCACGCCGCTGAAGAACAAGGGGCCGGCCGACGTCGACATGGTGTTCGTGCGCGAGAACACTGAAGACCTCTATGTCGGCATCCACGGCTTCTTCAAGAAGGGGACCGAGGACGAAGTCGCCATCCAGGAGATGGTGATGACGCGCAAGGGCGTCGAACGTGCGGTCCGCTACGCCTACGAGTTGGCGGTGAAGCGCGACCGGAAGCGCAGTCTCATGCTGGTGGACAAGGCGAACGCGCTGCGCGGCCAGGATATCTGGACGCGCGTGTTCGCGATCGTCGGTGCCGAGTACCCGACGATCGAGCAGCAACACGCGTACATCGATGCGGCGTGCATGTGGTTGCTCAAGAATCCGGAATGGTTCGACGTCGCGGTGGTACCGAACATGTTCGGCGACATCATCACCGACTTGGGCGCTGCGGTCCAAGGCGGGTTGGGCATCGCCGCTTCGGGCAATATTCATCCCGGCAAGGCCGGAATGTTCGAGCCGATCCACGGCTCGGCGCCGAAGCACGCCGGCCGGAACGTCATCTGTCCGATGGCGACCATCGCCGCGGTGCAGATGATGCTCGACTACGCCGGCGAAACGGCTGCGGCACGGCGGCTGGACGCGGCCATCGCGTCGGTGCTCGGCAGCGGACGCGTCACCGACTTGTCGACCTCGAGCGGCATCCCGACCCCGCGGTTCACCGACTGGGTCCTGGAAGAGCTGCGGGCGCACGCTTCGGAAGGCTTCTGACCCCGTCGCCCTTGCGGCGCTCCCGACCCCGAGACGAAGTTAGGGTGTCCCGCTGGCCATTCGTTGACCGGCGAGGGGGCGCGATGCTAGACTGCCGTCGCTAGCAAGTTGTTGTAAATCAATGACTTTGGTCTGGCGAGAGTGGCGGAACTGGCAGACGCGCTGGTCTTAGGAGCCAGTGGGCAACCCCCGTGCGGGTTCGACTCCCGCCTCTCGCACCAGCTTTGAGCCGAAGTTTGGCGCCTGCGAACCGTGGTTCCGGAGGGTCCATGCAGACCGAAGATCTGCGCGTCACCACCACCGAGTCGTCCCAGTGGGGACGGGTGCTCTCGATCGAGGTGCCGCGCGATCGCTACGAGGCCACCCGCGCTCGCGTCCTGCGCGATGTGCGCCGGCAAGTGACCCGTCCCGGGTTTCGCAAGGGCCACGTTCCGACCGCCATCGTCGAGCGCGATTTCGCCGACCGCATCCAATCGGATGCACTCGGGGAGTTCATTCCCGCCGTCTGCGATCAAGCGATCACCCACGCGGCGCTCGAAGTCATTTCGCAACCTCGCGTCCGCAATTTGGTGCTCGATGATCCCGCCGTCGTGCGCTTCGACGTCGAGTTGGAAGTGCGGCCGAAAATCACCCTGGGTTTGCTCGAAGGCTTGAACGCGACGCGCCCGTTGATGCCGGTCGACGATACGCACGTGGACCGCGCGCTGGAGGAAATTCGCAGCAGCCACGCGCAGTTCGTCGCCGTCGAACGCGAGGCCCGCGACGGCGACGTCGTTCAGGTGTCGTATGTCCCGCTGGACGAGGCCGGCCAACCACGCACCGCACAACGGGTCGAAAACCAGCCGTTCGAACTCGGAGCGCACACGGTCGTGGAAGAATTCGAGAACGCAGTGCGCGGCCGCAACACCGGGGACTCCGCCGAGGCAAGCATCCAATACCCCGACGACTACGGCGACGCGAACTCGGCTGGCAAGCGAGTTGCTTTCCTCCTGACGTTGCAGGCGGTCAAGGAGAAGCGCCTCCCCGAACTCGACGATGAATTTGGACGTGACCTCGGGGCGGAGTCGCTGGCGGATCTGCGCGCGCGCATTCGCTCGGACTTGGAACGGCGGTGGCGCGACGAATCGGATCGCGAGTTGCGCGAGTCGCTGGTAGACGCCTTGATCGCGGCGCACGGCTTCGAAGTGCCGCCATCCATGGCGGAGCGCTACCGGGAAGCGATGTGGAGCGACTACGAAGAACGCGCCCGCCGCGCCGGTCAAACGCTCGACGACGAGCAACGGCAGCGATTCCAGGAGGCGATGCAGCCGGTGGCGGAACGCGCCGTGCGGCGTGGCTTGCTTCTCGACGCGGTGTCCGAACAGCAGCATCTCGACGCGTCGGAGGAAGACGTTGACAGGTGGATCGACGAAAAGGTAGAGGCAGGTGGCTCGGGAGCGACGGAAGTGCGGGCTTTCTTCGCCGAACGCACCCGGCGTCGGCGGCTGAAGAACGAACTCACCGAGAACAAGGTCTTCGAGTTCCTGCAGAGTCGGGCTAACATCACCGAAGTGCAGCGCACTTCGGCGCCCGAAATCGGGTGAGTCCACGCGGGGAGCTATCCATGTACGTACCGATGGTCATCGAGCAGACGGGGCGCATGGAGCGCTCTTGGGATATCTATTCGCGTCTGCTCGAGGATCGCATCATCTTTCTCGGCACCGAGGTCAACGATCACGTCGCCAACCTGGTGATCGCGCAGTTGTTGTTCCTCACCGCGAAGGATCCGGAGCGCGACGTCCACCTCTACGTCAATAGTCCCGGCGGCTCGGTGTCGGCCGGCCTCGCGATCTACGACACCATGCAATACATCGAAGCCGACGTGGCCACGACCTGCATGGGGATGGCGGCCAGCATGGGGGCAGTCCTCTTGGCGGCCGGTGCGAAGGGGAAACGCTCCATTCTCCCCAACGCGCGCGTCATGATCCACCAGCCGAGCGGTGGGGCGTCCGGCCAAGCCTCCAACATCGAGATCATGGCCAAGGAAATCCTGCTGGCGCGCGAGCGGTTGAACGACATTTTGGCAAAGCACACCGGGCAGCCGGTGAAGCGCATCGCCAAGGACAGCGATCGCGACTATTTCATGTCGGCGGCCGAGTCCATGGAGTACGGGCTGGTGGACAAGGTCGTGGAGAAGATCGGCGCGGTACCGCGCCCGCTTGCCGAGGCTCTGCCCCGCGGTGCCGGTGAACCGTGATTTTCGGGTTCGTGTTGGGCTGTGATAGACTCGTCAAGTCGTACGAGGGCGCCCGGACGGGCTCTCCCGGTCAATTCCACCGGGAGGGGATGCGCCGTGGTTCCATCATGAGCCGCGGCGTAGGAGCCGGATGAGCAAGAAGATTGGAAGTCCTCACGTGATCAAGTGCTCCTTCTGTGGTCGCGGCCAGGACGAGGTGACGAAGCTGGTCTCGGGGCCGTCAGTGTACATCTGTAACGAGTGCATCCGGCTCT
>Ga0247727_10020001_pt1 | contig 10292 bp, 6 predicted proteins | sample WisWelCaveWW1625_FD_202498 | JGI IMG/M metagenome (GOLD analysis project Ga0247727, IMG submission 202498) | Biofilm microbial communities from Wishing Well Cave, Virginia, United States - WW16-25 | ecosystem: Environmental > Aquatic > Deep subsurface > Groundwater > Cave microbial mat | place... | reverse complement strand
GATTCGGCCCACCCGATCTTGGTGGCAAAATCAATGCGCGGAACATGACGGTAGAGCATAATATCCTGTTCAATACTGACATTGCTTGTATACCGGCTTATCCCCAGCACTTGCCGGAGCGGTCCATTTTCTTTCACAAAAAAGAAGGTCGTCCCCCCGAACTCCCTGTAATTCTCCATCGCATCAAGATCGATATCCCACGCATCCCAGTTCCATGGTGCATCTTTTAGCATATGAAAAACATTTCCGGCCTTACCTTTTTCAAAGACATCCCGCTTCCTTAATTTATCCTTTAAGCGGGTAATGACCCCATTGGTATAAAATTCCAATGAGAAGAATTGATTCTCCAGTCTTTCCTTGGACACCGTTCCCATCGCCGGGTTTTGTTCCCCTGGCGGATCACCGCTGACCCTTTGAATAATCTGATATCCACAGCCGGGAACGTCTTTCACTTCCACCAGATATCGGACTCGACCGTCCTTTTTTTCCAGAATCTGACGCCCCAGCGTTTCTCCGTTTTTTCCAATAAACCGGGAATGGGATTTTTTTTCCTCGATTTCAATTTCAACCAGGTCGGTTCTTGCCCAAGAAAGAGAATTAAAAACCAAATAGTAATTCTGTGGAGATTTAGAAATGGTTGCAGAGGTCAGTGCACCCGCGGCCTTTTCAGTTAACTGATTCCCCGCCTCAAAGACTTGTTTGTATTCCGCATGGCAATCTTTATACACCTCATTGATTGAGGAACCGGGCAGTGCATCATGAAATTGATTTTTCAAAACTGTTCTCCATAGACCTTCAATGGTGTCCATCGGATAAGCATAACCTCTTAAAGAAGCCAGCGTCGAAAGAGTTTCGAGATTTCGGAGCATTTGTTCACTCTTACGATTATTTTTTTTCATTAAAGCCTGCGTCGTATAAGTTCCCCGATGAAGCTCCAGATACAGTTCGCCTTGGTAAACCGGCCAGCGTTTGACAGGCCTGATTTTACTTAACTCTTTAAAAAAATCTTCTACAGTTCCTGTCGTTAAAGCCGGCAATCCCGGACGTTCGCTTTGCAGTTTTATATTTTCTATCCATGCCCGTCTGGGCCCCCCCCCGCCGTCACCAATACCATAGAATCCCAAGATGGGAATATCTTTTTGCTTGAAATAATCGAGATGTTTTAACAGGGATCTGGCGTCCACGCTGAGGTTATACGTTCTACCGGCAAAATAAGTCGGAATCTGCGTCCCGTCAATTCCTTGCCAACGGAAGTACTGGTAAGGAAATTTATTGGATTCGTTCCAGGAAATTTTAGTCGTGACAAAGTAATCAAATCCGCACCCTCGTAATAACTGGGGCAGTTGGGCATTAAAACCAAAGGTATCCGGCAAAAAGGCCACCGTACTTCTTAGTCCAAATTCCTTCAGAAAAAATTTTCGGCCATAGAGCGCTTGACGGATAATCGATTCACCGGCGGTCAGGTTACAATCCGTTTCGACCCACATGCACCCCAGCGGTTCCCATCGTCCTTCCTGAACCCGCGTTTTAATCTGTTTATACAATTCGGGATAATGTTGTTGATGATAATCGTATTGTTGGGCTTGACTCATTACAAAATGATAGTAGGGATAATCCTGCATATACTTTAAGGCGGTCGCATGGGTCCGTCCGCATTTCCGAATCGTTTCCCGTTCCGGCCAGAGCCACACATTATCAATATGGGCATGGCCAACCAGCCAAAGTTTCTGTTTGGACTTGACTTGTACGGGGAATCTCTTCTCTAACCGCTGATCGCATTTCCGAATTTTATCAACTAATGGCGGAGCGTACTCCTTAAACTCCAGCAGAGGCGTAATCTCATTAAGGAGGTCCTGCATTCCCTGATTTTTTTCTTTTTCCTTTTCCCATGATAAGACCAAGCCAAAAAAAGCAACCGTCTTTTTATGAAAGGCTTCAATCTCTTCATCAATCGCTTCGAGAAAAGAATAAGCAAACTTTCTTTTATCATCAAGCCCTTGTGGATTTTTACGACCAAATGGCCCCCCCAAACCGGGGGTGCTAAAAACCTCAAGTGCAATAAAAAACTGACTCGCTCCATCAACTTTTTTGACCAACTCCAAATCATGCCGGTTAAAGTCCAGTCCTTGCAAAGGTTTCCCGTCAACATACGCAAGCCCTTCTCCTCCTGTATTGACGGACACACGCGCCTTAAACCCTTTAAAATGCTCAGGAATTTTTAAGGAAGTCTTGAACCAGACAGTTTCGTCAAATCCCCCCCACTCTCCTGGAGGAACAAAATTTTGGAAATCCCCCTGCATCGCTTGAGGATAGGGAATCCGCTGGCGACCCACGTCGCGTCTTTCCCAAGACAGGGCTTGCTGATGAACAATCATCAGTTTATCGATTTTTTGATCTACCGCCTCGCGCAATTCATTTTCTAAATTATTCATTCTCTATCCTTTTACAATTCGGGTCATCTCTGATGCCACTTTCATCAGTCTCCGACCATATTCAATGTATGTCTGATATTTCTGATCGTCAGGGCTTAAATTTTTGTTCTCATGAATAATCGAAGACAGGTGCGGTTCAATCGAAACCCCGCCCTCATATCCGCTTTGAATCAGATCCGCCAAAATGGAACGGACGCAGCCATCTCCTTCTGCCGGAAAGGTATAGGGACGTGTTCCCTTTTTATGGTAACGCAAGGCATCCTTAAGATGGACATAGACCACATGTTCTTTTGTTCTTTGGTAATAGTCCCAGCAATCCTGATTGGCCCCGGGTGGATTTCCGGTATCAAAAAGCAGTTTAAGAGCAACCGAATTGACAGTCACAAACATCTCGAGTGTCTTTTCCACACTCTGTCCTCCCCACCCTGCACAATTTTCATGAACGAGGGTTATCCCATTTCCCTCTGCAATGTAGCAAAGTTCTTTTAATCGCCGACAAGCCTCTTTTTTCCATTCTTTGTCATCCCAACCATCATTTGTCCAGGACATCACACGCACAAAAGGAATTCCTAATTGTTTTAAACGCGGAACGGCCTTGGTAAATTCTTCCATATCGCTTTTGAAATCAGTGCTGATCTTCCGGGACCAATCCCCGATTTTTGAGGCATAGCAGGAAACCTTCATATTGGAATTTTCCAGCTTCTGAACCAAATTTTCAAATTCTTGCGGGCTTAAACCGGGAAGCCGTTCTTTACCGATGTTGCGGAGTTCGATATAATTCCAACCCAACTCCCGGTGGGCTTTGAGTTGGATATCCAGATCAGCGCCTGCTTCATCGGCTATTCCGGAAAAAAACATATTCCCTCCCCGTAAAAAAAAAATAAAGAGTCAATCTAAGAAGATTAGCACAATCAACATTCGGATTCAGTATTTTGAACTTGAACTCTTGATCAGACCAGCGCCATTTTATCCTTTTGTTTTTTTTCTTTTTCAATTAATTCATTTAAGAGTTCTTCATAAGCATCGCCATCGAGAGGAAGATCCACGGAAATTCCCTTGATGCCCGACATAATCATCGCGTTGCCGATTTCCAGCGAATTCAGACCTTCCTCACCTGAAGCAATCAATTTTTCACCGTACAAAATCGCATTAATAAAATTTTGAGTAATCATTTGGTGACCTGCATGAATTTTAGGAAGCGGAACCGTTACTTCCCAAGATTCCGGCCTCTTCATTCTTTCAGAAGTGGTCCGGCAGTACTCGCGCATGGAGATCCGATTCTGAGTAAATTTCAATTGACCGGCTTCAACGACCAACCGGCCTAAATCTCCACAAATTTCAAAACGGTATGTTCCCGGAGCCTCCCCGGTACTGGCAATAAAAACACCCGTTGCACCGTTCTCATATTCCAAAAACGCAGTCACTTCATCTTCTACGCTAATATCATGATATTTTCCAAGATAACAATGTCCATGCACACGCTTCGGCATGCCGGTGACCCATTGAAGCAGGTCTAATTTATGGGGATTTTGGTTAAGCAAGACCCCGCCGCCTTCACCGGCCCAGGTCGCCCGCCATCCACCGCTCTTATAATAAGCCTCGCTTCTAAAATCTACGGTATTAATCCAATTAATTCGGGTAATCTCACCGATCACATTATCATGAACAAGTTCCCTGGTCTTGACAATCTCAGGACTGGTCCGTTCCTGAAACATAACCCCAAAAACAAGATTCGTTTTTTTATGGGCTTCAATCATTTTTCGGGCCTCATTTACATGCACAGCGATCGGTTTTTCTGATAGGACATGGATGCCTTTCTTAAAGGCATAGATACTAATTTCGGGATGAAAGTAATGCGGAGTTGCCACCAGTATAGCATCAATCAAACCGGAGTCAATCATCTCCTTGTATTCTGAAAAGCCTTTGACGTTGTATTGTTGAGTAAAACGTTGTAGAACATCTGGTTTTTTATCGCAAAACGCGGTAAAAGACATTCCGCTCACATCTTTGAAATATTTCATGTGATTACTACCCATTCCGCCGCCGACAACGCCGATCCTGACAGTTTTCATGAAAATTCCCCTGATTTAGAAAGTTTACAGTTTGGTCTCTTTCCCTTCTAATCAGAGTTAAACTAATAAATTAGAAACTTAAAGCAAAAAAAAAATCAGGCTGGAAAAAAGATAGAGCAGGTATTAAGAAGGAACATTTTATTAGATTGTTTTATGACAAGCTGGTCTAAAGAAGTAGCCGAAGTTAGATGCGCCCGGAATTATAAAAGATACAGAGGAATACTGTAGACGGGAAATGATTGCTGACTATTTTATGAGCATGATCTTCTTCTTTGTATTGACTCGGTCTGATTTTAATTGGAGGATATAGACACCCGCAGGGATTACTCTTTTTCGGAAATCTCTCCCATCCCAAAGTAATTCCTTGTTCTGGACGTCAACTTCTGAAAAATCCCGGACTAATTTTCCTTGCAGGTCATAGATGAAAACTCTAAATTGATCCATCTCATCTGAAAATAATCGGATCGCCGTTGACTGATGAAAAGGATTGGGGTAATTAATTAACAACGCCTCCCCTAAATTAATTTTCTCCTGACTCAGAATGGCGACTGGATTCCCATGATAACCCTGCAAACGGAACAAAAATACATCCGCGTAAAACCGCAGGCCTACGCTATCCGGTACCATCAAGGATCCCTCCTGAGCGGGGTCAAATCGATAAGTTCCCAGAAAATTCCACCGATTATTGGTCGCCGTCCCTTGCTGTAATTTAACCGTCTCTACCCCATCCGCATGGCGGACAATAAATTTAATATCCCCGTACCCCAAACGCCAAAAAGAAAAAATTTCATAATTTCCGGCTATCTTGAAAGGCGGTGTAATTTTAATAAATTCATTTCCGCTTCCTGGATCATGATAAACAAGCCAATCCTGGAAATTTCCCGGATTAAAGTTATATTTAAAATTGTTTCCCACGATTTCGCAACCCCGCTCCGGATCATTGTCCGAAATATCAATCACAAACTGGGAATCGTTATTCAAAAACATGGAATGGTTGACCAGCATCCCCTGATAAGCCGCCTCGGCATCGGCCGCAAAACCATCCACAATTTGCCGGACCATATCTTGATTGCGAGCCTCATCCGCCGCACCCCACATATCCTCAAATTTAGAATTGGTGCTTACGCCGACCGGAAGATTGTTTGCAGTATTTTTCTGTGGAATTTGATTGAGGTCAACCAGTCCGGTAACTCCCTGCGTGATGGAAGTTTCATAGAATCCGGCGTGGTCGTTGGGAGTACCATAAGTGGTATTATAATCGGCTTCCATTAAAGGCACTATCTTAATTCGGGTCGTATGTTTGGCGACTGTGTCTCTGGCACTTTCCCATAATAACCCAAGGGGATAGTGTCCCAGCACCGGCACAAGCAGTTTAACGCCATGACGTTCCAGTTGTCCCGCAATGTTGATAATCATTTGAATATAAAATTTATCCATATCCAAATTGTAATTAAGACCGAGGACCTTGTCCAAATTCTGATTTCGAACAGAATCAAAAATTGTCGTATCTAAGTTTCCAAACAGGATAGATGGAATTTGTCTGGAACGTGGGAAAATGCCTGGAACTTCTGCTAAAAAGTACCGGTTCACACCATAATAAACGGGCGGCAGCACAAAGGCATTGAGTTTCTGGGCCAGCTTGTGAGCTAAACCTACGGCTTTAACCCCATCCTCGCCAATCGGAGAATGACGCTCATGCCATTCCACAACCCCGCAGGGCAGGATCGCGATGGGACGGATTTTTCGCTGCGGAATCGCTTGATCTGGACCAAGATTTTCATACAATTGTCCGTAAGCTGGCGATGTTAAGGAATCGTAATATTCACTATACAAGGAGTGATCCGCTCCAGGTTTGGGAGTGATCCCAGCGGTCTGCATGATCGAATTCACAAGTCCCTTTCCACGACTCAGCATTTCTGATAATATTTGCTGACCATACTGCAAAGTGGCTTGGGCTGGATCAGCCCCGGCAGGCCATGTCCCAATCACCTTTCCCTGAATTTTTTCCGTATGTACGAGGTCCGGCCGGAGTGCCATTAACAGCGACGTTTCAAATTTAGCGGCATGATCCGAAGCCTCGACACTTAAGTGAGAGTCATCCAAAACCAAAACTTTTTTTCCGGATTTTATCATAAAAGAATCTGCCGCAGCCTGAACATGAGGAAACAATGGCGGGTGCCCAACCACAACCACAATCACTTTAAATTGATAGACCTCGATTTTATTAAAGGCATCGTAGAGTAGTTGTCGGTAAAAATAATTATGGTCCAATTCAGCCTGACTCTTGGGCTGAGTGCCAAAAGGATCGCGGTTGCTGAGACTTAAGCGGTGTTGTTGATTACGGAAATACCGATAAGAATCGGGTGGCAGTTGCAATGTATTCACAATCTCCGTTGAGTCAGGAGAATAAACTTCAATGACTTCATTCGGGTTGTCCCCCCACCAAAGAGTTGACCAAACCGCCCCGCCGCTTTGGTCACAAAGCCGCAAAGCAATGTGATAGGCACGAATCCCATTCGTTCCAAACGGAAGATGAGGACCATGCCATTCAATACTTCCGATCGGTAAATAGGCAACCGGATAGGTTTGTGTGATCCCCTTGATCTCATAGGGAAGCATATCTTCAAAACGGAGTTTAGAAGTCAGCGGAAATAGCGAAGAAGAAAATATAGAAAAAATAACAAAAATGAGAAAATATTTGATGCTCTGCTGGAAGTTGCTTGGGCAAACCGAATCAAGACATACTCTGTTCTTGAGAGCGGAGTAAGAATGCGGGTTAGTATTAAAACCCGGCAAACTTAGATCTCTAGACCAAAAAGTCAAAGAGTAAATTTGTAAAATTTTCATAGGATCTTCATATTTCAAACTAATTAAACGCATAAATAAAATCAAATAATATTATAATACTATTTGACCAATAAGTTCTCTATGGTCTCTATCAATACTTTAATATACTATCATAACTACATATTTTTATTAAAGTTAAGCGATGCAGAGTTTATGCAATAACGCGCAAAAGTAGGCGCTGGTCCATCGTTAAAAACATGTCCTAAATGTGCCTCACAGGAGTTGCACAACACTTCAGTTCTGTGTATCATAAAGGTATGATCATCCTTTGTTAATACAGATTCTTGCCGGATCGGTTTATAAAAACTCGGCCAACCCGTTCCTGAATCAAACTTGGTTTTAGAACTAAACAACTCATTCCCGCAGCAGACACAAACATACGTCCCCTCTTCTTTATTATTGAAATACTGACCGGTAAATGGCGGCTCCGTCCCTTTTTCAAAGCAAACATGGTACTGTTGCGGGGTTAAAACCTTCTTCCATTCCTGATCTTTTTTCTTTTTTGAGACAGTCACTTAAGCCTCCCCGGACTGATTCATTTTTCTGTCCCTTTTCATCAGATTTTTAAAGATTATCAAAAATACTCGGTCGGAAATTTAAGCAGACCCAGTTTGGCCAATAGGATGATGATCCCGGTATAGCCCAATGAAATCAGCATATCATAGGAAAAATCCTTGACCGAATATTTTTTGTTTTCCTGAGTATTCGTAAACTTAATAATTGCTTTATGGATTAATATCAGACCGAAGATATTCGTCAAAAAATACCCTCCAATCATCCCTGGAACAAAAAAAGACTTTTGAATAAAACCCAGCAACACCCCGATCGCATAAGCCAACGGAATATTGATAAACAGGTCATTCCACCAAGTTAACGGTGAGAGCATGAAGCCGATTGTAAAAACCAACCCGGTATTAATATTTTTTTGATTGAGGATTCCTCTAATCATTTTAATAACGTTCCACTTTAAAATTCAAGGATCTTTATCAAATCATTCAGCATTTGCATCTGTCTTGACTTTTCACCAAACTGAACTTCCAGATTGATATAGCGACGTTCTCTAAGGAGATATGAAAAAGATCCGTCATCGAATGGCCCCTGGCCATCGGACAGAGTTGAATTATGGTTGGAGGTAAGCAAAACTACGTTATATTGATTTTTTAACCTTTCAAAGTCATCCGGTCGAGTCACGATAAAAAAATTATCTCCGTCTTCTTTGCCTAGAATAACGGGATTATCCGGAAAATTTCGAGTATTCCCCTTTTTCCCTTCAAGCCCCTCAGGCAAGAAGGAATGAATACCAAATCCATCCGGATCATCGTGAAAATTATTATGAACAGAAATTACTCCCTGAAAACCATTCTGCTCCACTAAACGCAACAAAGCCGTTTTAAGAGGATCGAGAACTCTGGATACCTCTTTAAAATAGTCCTGGGGTAGCTGGGGATATTTATTTTGCAAATCTTGGCTTAAACCGCTGAGCGTCAGCATCCGGTTAGGGTCCACTTGAATCGGCTGGGAATCGACCGCGTTGAGCAGGATGTTTCTTTTGCCGGCATTATTTAATTGGATGAGAGCGCCCCCACTTTTTTGAATATGTTCTAATGCCGCCCGCGAAGCCGTGCATTCATTATCGTGGATAACAATAAAACAATATTTTTTAATAGCTGATTTTTTTGAAACTCTCAACAATATCGGCTGCGTCCCAACGTGAATTGTTTCTTCCGTAATACTGAATTCCTGGGCATTCAGTGGGTAATCAAAATAAAAAGTATGATTAAAATCCATCGTTGAAAAAAAAGACCTCGACTCTAAAAATTTTCCGTTCAGAACAGCCTCGCCTGATTTCTTTTCCAAGTCTAAATTTAACTTTAATCTCCCCACAGCAAAGAGTACCGATTGTCCCTCTGCCGGATCGACTTGGACCTCCAGATCTAGAACTTGATTTAAATGAAAATATTTACCCTCCAAAGTTCCTCGTAATTCCAGAGGAGTCATATGATTTAAATAAAAAGTGAGATGGATTTTCCGCCCATGATCCACCGCTAATGGTTCGGAAACAAAGGTTAATTTATTCAAATAAAACCGTGTCGGAATGGCTGCCGAAGACCGTGTGGCTGGTGGATTCTCAATTTGAAAAGTAAGCTGACCGGTCACTCCGACCTTTAATTTGTTTTGCTGGAGTAGAAGAGTAAATTCATTCCTCCCGCCTTCCAGATAATAGTAGAACTCAGGGGTTAGCTGAGAAAAGGGTTTATTCAAATAAGCCATAAAAAAATGGGGTGATTAGGTAGATTTGCAACCAGGTATGATTCATATGACCTGGGACTCAACTACACAACGGTTACCGGATGTATCAAAAAATAAGGTATTCTTTTCATAATCAACCCTTCTTTTGTTATGGGTGTTTAGTTTTTTAAAATCGAACTTTTGCTTGGTTGAAAAAAAATAGAACTATGACCAGCCCTGCACGCAAACCTGATAATAGAATTATTTTTAACGTTGCAGGTTAAGGCGTTGGTATGAAAAGTCATGATTTTTAGAAATTTTTAAAAAATAATTTCCTTGATTACAAGATTGTCCCTTCCCATCATCGCCATGCCAATAAAAAATCCTCTCTGATTCCATTTTATGACCCGTTAATGTGCGAATAAGCTGGCCTCTTAAATTGTAAAGAGAAATGATTGTCTGACCGAATCCATCGCTCTTCAGAATAATCGGTGTACCCGACAAGTAAGGATTCATAAAGGACAGCTGACCCGGCTGATTCGTAACAATCCATGAAACGGGACGATTACGGATAGACACGGTCTTGGCATTTGTATAATATCCGATCATAATACACATTTCATCCTCGCTGGTCAGACCAGTCGTTACGATTTTATTGCTGTAATTATAATAATAAGCTTCATAACGCAGAGACTGCCCTTTTTTCATCAGA
>Ga0247727_10020000_pt1 | contig 10293 bp, 8 predicted proteins | sample WisWelCaveWW1625_FD_202498 | JGI IMG/M metagenome (GOLD analysis project Ga0247727, IMG submission 202498) | Biofilm microbial communities from Wishing Well Cave, Virginia, United States - WW16-25 | ecosystem: Environmental > Aquatic > Deep subsurface > Groundwater > Cave microbial mat | place... | reverse complement strand
GCTTGCCCAAGCGTGCGATGATCCTGCTCGCCGAAGCCGACGCATTCCAATCGCGCTCTCTGCCGCGGCGCAAGACCCTATGGGCCGTGCGCCGGCAACTCGATCTCGAGGCGCTCCCCTTGTTCGCCGCTGCCAATGTCGAGGAATTGGAGCCCGAAGAGCTCGCGCCCTTGCCCGAAATGCCGCTCTCGGAGCATGTGCTCGCGGATTACCAGATGCTGCGCCTGTCGCTGCGCGCGCATCTCATGGCATTCCTGCGCGATCTTTTCCGTGCCGAGGGCGTTTTGAGCTGCGCCGAGATCGGCGAGGGCAGGGACGGCGCGCGCGCCGCCTGCGCCGGCATCGTGCTGACGCGGCAGATGCCGGGAGACGCCGGCGTCGTCTTCGCGACCTTGAGCGACGAAACGGGCGTTGCCAACGTCGTCGTGTGGCCGAAACTGGTCGAGCGCTTCCGCCGCGAGGTCATGGGCGCGCGCCTCATGCTGGTCGCCGGAAAGATCCAGCGCAGCGAAGAAGGCATCGTCCACCTCGTCGCCACGCGCATCCATGACCGCAGCGCTGAACTTGCGCGGCTATCGGAAGATGAAGTCGCCAAAGCCCCGCTAAGTGCTTCTGCCGGCACGGCAAATTTCCGCCACCCGCGCGACGTTCGCGTCGTGCCGAAATCCCGTGATTTCCACTGAGAGGCGAAACATTTCGCGCTTGAAGCGAAGCTTTCGCCGCGATCTCACCCGCGATTCCGGCAAACTTTGCCGCGACAGGCGAACACACGGCATGGCGCTCGCGCCACCCGCTGCGGATCTCGCCGCGCGGACGAATCGACGCCCGCGCACACACCCTGCGATTCCGGGTTTTGTTACGCCGCACGCGAGTGAGGTACTTATTCCCGCCTGACATTCTTGGTCGCTCTGGCTCACGCAACTCCAACAGCAATGTTCGGCGCGCAGCCGCGCATCTCGGTCCAATCTCATCCATATGGGGTCGGTTCACGACAGGACAAGTTTACTTTCGGATCCTTCGGAACGGCCGCATCACTGCGCGGCGAGTTCGAGCTGCGGGCGCTGGCGCGCGGCGCGGATGCCGGGAAGGAGCCCGCCGAGGAGGCCGATCAAGAGCGCCGTCACCAGCGCGGAAACGACGATCGCCGGCGAGAGCTGGAACTTGAAGACGAGCTGCGTGAAGCCCGAGCCCAAGGTCGAGGTCGTGCGCCCCTCGAAAAAGACGAATGCCAGCAGGAGACCGGCGATCGCACCCAATGCCGACAGAGCGAGCGCCTCGACCAGCGTCCCGAAAAAGGCCGCATAGCCCGAAAAGCCGAGAATGCGCAGGGTCGCGATCTCGCTCGAGCGCGCGGCGACGGAGGAATACATCGTGTTGAGCGCGCCGGCGAGAGCGCCGATCGCCATCATGATGCCGAGGCCCCAGGCGATGAAGGTGAACTGGCGCGTCGATTGCGAGGCTTGCGCAGCGTAATATTCACGCTCGCTCAAGACCTGGAGCTGTTGCAGGCGCGGGTCCTTCTTCGCCCACTCCTTGTAGGCTGGCATGGTGGAAGCCGAATTGAGCTGGATGCGCATGGTCTGAAAACTGTTCGGCCGGTTGAAAAGGCTCTGCGTCACGGCGATGTCGGCCCACAGCTCGGAATCGAAGACCGTGCCCGGCGCCTCGAACACGCCGACGACCTGCCAGCTCGAACCGCGGAGATTGATGGTCTTGGCGAATTCGAACCCCGCGAACTCGCGCAAGAGGCCGGCGCCGACCACGATCTCGTTTGTGCCGGGCGTGAACATGCGCCCTTGCGTAATCTTGATGCCCTTGCGCAAGGAGAGCCCTTCCGGCCCGATGCCGCGGAACGGCATGTTGGCCTCGGTGCCCGTCGCGCGCTTGATACCGTCGACGATGACGAGAAGCTCGCCGGAGGCGACCGGCACGCCGTCCTTTTGAACAACGCCGGAGCCGGTTGCGAGAATGTTCAATTGATCCTTTCGCACGACGCTGTTGAGCTCGGCGACCGACCCGTCGCGGAGGACGATCGCGACATCGTCGGAGCCCGAGCCAGTCACCGTTTTCGAGAGGCCATTCGACAACGCGAGGAAAAAGAGCAGCACGGTGATCGTCAGCGCGACCGCGACGACGCTCGCGATCGACATCGCCGCGCGCTGCGGCACCGTGCGGATATTGAGCGCCGTCACGGCGCCGATCTGATTGATGAGGGAAGCCATTTTTGTTCTCCTCAGCGGCGCCCAAGCGCGTCGACTATCTTCAGGCGATAGGCGCCGAGCGCCGGAGCGAGCCCGGTGACGAGCCCGAGGGCGATCGCGATCGGAATGCCCCACCAGAGAACAATCGGCGCGAACGACATCGGCGGCCCGCCGCCCGCCATCGCGTTCTTGACGAGCTCGAGGAGCCCGGCGGCCCCGAGCATGCCGAGCCCGGAGCCGAAGATCGATAGAAGCAGCGATTCGCCGAGCACCATTGCGAGAACGCGGCCGGAGGAAAACCCGAGCGTTTTCAGAACGCCGACCTCGCGCGTGCGCTCGCGCACGGCGAGCGCCATGGTCGTGCCGACGATGAGTAAAATCGCGCCGAAGGCCGCCCCGACGACGAGGGTCACGACAAGAGCGATATTGCCGAGCTGCGCCGCAAAGGACTTGTTGAACGCCGCCTCGTCCTGGGTCGAGGTTTCGTCCTGCGAATTCATGAAGCGTTGGTCGATGGCTTGCGCGACCTTGTCGTTCACCGTGGCGGAGGTCGTGAGAAACGGAATCCAGCCGATGCGATCGCGCCCGAAGGTGATCGTCTCGTTGAAATAATCAAAGTGGATGAGAACGCTTCCGGTCTGCGAGCTCCCCTGCGGCGTATCGAAGACGCCGACGAGGGTGAACTCCCAGGTGTGGCTGCCGTTCGCTTGGCTGAAGATGTTGCTGTTCATCGGGATGCGCTGGCCGACGCGCCACTTCCATTTGTCGGCAACGGGCTTGGCCGCGAGCATGGCCGTGCGCTCGGAAAAGAACTTGTCGCGCACTTCTGGCGTGACCGGGAGATCTTCTCCATAGACCGCAAAATAGGTTTCCGGGTCGACGGCGAAGACCGGCAAGAAGCCCTTCACCGGATCCTGGTAGTAGCCGCCGAACCAGTTCATGTGCGTCGCCGCCTTGACGCCCTCCATCTGGCGGAGGCGGTCGTAATAGGCGATCGGCAGCGACTCCGTGAAGTTGATCTTGTTGAGCGTCACCATGCGGTTGGGGAGCGCGTTGAAGTTGGTGATGGCGTGGTTGAAGCTCAGCATCACGCTGAAAATCAAAAACGCCATGAAGATCGATACGACCAGCAAAACGGTGCGTACCGGCTTGCGGAACAGGTTTTTGCGCATCAACACCAGGTCGTTCATGCCGCGAGCTCCCGCTCGTCGAATTGCCCCTTGTCGAGATGCAGAACGCGCTTGGCGAACTTCGCTGCTTCGGCATCGTGCGTCACCATGATGATCGTCTTGCCGAGGTCGCGGTTGAGAACCTGGAGAGTTCCCAGGATCTCGTCCGCCGTCGTGCGATCGAGATCGCCCGTCGGCTCGTCGCAGAGCAGCAGCTTGGGATCGGCGACGATCGCGCGCGCGATCGCGACGCGCTGCTGCTGGCCGCCCGACATTTCGCGCGGGCGATGCTTGGCTCGGTCGGCGAGGCCGACGATCTTCAAGGCCGTCGCCACGTTCTCACGGCGTTTGGCGCCGGAGAGCTTCGTCAACAGAAGCGGCAGCTCGACGTTCTGCGCCGCGGTCAGCACGGGCATGAGATTGTAGAACTGGAAGATGAAGCCGACATTGGCGGCGCGCCACTGCGTCAGCTTGCTTTCGCTCAAATTGTCGATGCGCGCGCTGTCGAATTCGATTGCGCCCTTGTCCGCCCGGTCGGTTCCGCCTACGAGGTTGAGCAGCGTCGTCTTGCCCGAGCCCGAGGGCCCCATGATGGCGACAAAATCCCCCGCCTCGATGTGCATGGTCAGCCTATCGAAGATGACGATCTTCTCTTTGCCGCGCGTGTAGCTCTTTTCGACGTCGGTCAGGCGGATGAGGTCGGCCATTTCTTTCTCCAGGTGCGCTGCTTGAGGGCGCCGCGGTCAAATCTTCAGGTCTTCTTTTCGAGGAACCGCACGCTGATCGCCATCTCCGGCAGGATGCGCGGATCGAGCTCATCAAAGCCGATTCGCACCCTGACTGTCGCGCGGCTGCGGTCGGCCGTCGGGATGGTCGCGATCACATGCGCGGGAAACGTGACGCTCGGGTAGGCATCGAGCACGGCCTCCACGCGCTGCCCCTCGGAAACCTGCGCGATATAGGCCTCGCTGACATCCACCTCGATCTCAAGGCTGGCCATGTCGACGATCGTGCAGACGCCGGTGCGCGTGAACCCCCCGCCCGCCGACATCGGCGAGATGATCTCGCCCGGCTGCGCCGCCTTGTTGGTCACGACGCCGTCGAAGGGCGCGCGAATTTCGTAGCGCGACAATTGGGCCGAGGCGCGCTGGGCGTCGCTGCGCGCCGCGTTGCGCTGCGCGAGCGCGACATCGTAGCGCGATTGCGCGGCCGTCAAGGTCGTGTTGCTGGCAAAGCCCTGCCGCGCAAGCTCGCGCGTGCGCGTCAGGATGCGCTCCGCTTCGGCGAGATCGGCATCGGCCGCGGCGGCGCGCGCACGCGCGCCCGAAACATCGGCTTGCGCGAGCGTCGGCTCGAGCACCGCCAGCACCTCGCCGCGGGTGACCTTCTGCCCCTCCTCGACGCGCACTTCGATGAGGCGCCCTGTGACCTCGGCGGCGACCGTCGCCTGCCGCCGGGCGACCACATAGCCCGAGGCGACAAGGCTCCCCGCGGGAACGGATTTCGCGCCCGGCACAGGGGGAGCCGCGTCTGCAACAGCCGCCGGCGGCGGCACCGGCGGGGCCGGCTTCAACAGCCATCCGGCGGCGGCGCCGACGAGGAGCCCGGCAAGTCCCACACCGGCCGGCAAGGCCCACCCCATCCGGGTAACCGCTGCGCTATCACTTTCGCCGCGCTCGATCCGAAGGGATCGCAGAAGGTCGGACTTGTCGTTCACGCACGGCTCGCCGGTTTGATCGTCTTGGCGCAACCTAGTGGTGCGCTCCACCTTTCGCAATCATTGGCGCACCCGGAAGGATTCGAACCTCCGGCCCCCAGATTCGTAGTCTGGTGCTCTATCCAGCTGAGCTACGGGTGCAAGCCGCCGTCCGGTCTTATCGCAAGCGCCGGAAGGCGGGGACCATAGGCGAGAACGGAAAGGCCTTTCAAGCTGGGGGCCGGACTGGTTGCAGGGCCGGCTGAAAGCCTAAAGAACAGGCCCTTCGCTTCAGAGCGGCCAACACTAAGGCGCTCCCAGTTACGGCCTTTAGTGTCCCGGGGTGGCCGCCTCCTTCGCCTCGATCTCCGTGGCGCGCTGGAACGCACCCCGCGCTGTCGCCTGCTCGACGAACGCGCAAAAGCTCGGGCGCTTGTCGACGAGGCCGAACTGCATGCCGAAGTTCAGCGAGGAGGCGATGTAGAGATCCGCAGCCGTGAAGGTCTCCCCGAAGAGCCACGGGCCGGGCCTCAGCGCCGCCTCGAGGGCGCTGAGGGCGCGATCATAATCGCCCCAGCCGGATTGAACCGTGTTGGGCGTCGTGCCCAGGCGCTTCTCGATCATCGCCGGCTCCATCGTCGTCGGCGAGAACATCAACCACTGGAGAAACCGGCCTCGACGCGGATCGGAAGGCGCCGGCGCAAGCTTCGTTTGGGGAAACTTGTCGGCGACATAGAGGAGGATCGCCGCCGTCTCGCCGAAGCCGATGCCGGCGTCCTCGAGGCCCGCAACCTTTCCCATCGGGTTGATCTTTTTGTAGGCCGCCGTCGGGTGATCGGGAGCGCGGATATCGACGCGCGCGATCTCATAGGGCTGCCCCGCCTCCTCCAACATCCAGAGGGACGTGAAGGCGCGCGAGCGCGGGGCATAGTAGAGCTTCAGCATGGAAGTCTCCCAAAGGAGCGACGCCGGAGTGAGCCACTTTCGCGCGCACCATGGCAAGGCCGGCGCGGCTCGTCCACCGTTTCGTCGGCATCCTGCGATATCGCGCCGTTGGCCCGCCGCGATCGCGCTCCTACGATCACCGCGCGGGGCCTGATTCGCGCAGGCCCCGGTGGAAGTAGTCATGGGCCGGCACAACATCCTCACACGTATCGGATGCTCAGGCGCGCTCTTCGCGGCGCTCGTTCTCGCCGCTTGCGGGCCGCCGGAGCAGCCGCGCCGGGAGGCGAAGCCGGGCGCGCTCGGGCGCGCCATGGACGAGGCGCGCCGCACGCCCCTGGGCTTCACGGCCGCCGTCAGCGCCGTGCGCACCGCGACGGGCAACGAGCCGATCCCCTATGTCGTCATCCGGTTCAACAAGCGGCAGGTGAGCTACCAGGACGCGCTCTATTCCGCGCTCAACCGCGCGCTCGAGCGCTATCCGGCGGCGGCCTTCGACATCGTCCTCGCCATGCCCGCCCTCGCGGCGGGAGCCAATGTCGAGGAAGCGACCGCGCGCGGCGAGCGGCGCATCGAGGACGTCGTCCTTCTCATGACGGACATGGGAATGCCGGCAGAGCGCGTGCGCATCGCGGCGACGACGGACGCCTCGGCGGCGGTCGACGAGATCCGGATCTTTGTGCACTGAATCCGCGGGGGCGACCCCGCCTAATGATCCTCTTGATAGCATTCGTTTTTTCTCGCCATTCGTTTTCGACCCCTCCCCTCCCCCCTCCTCCTTGTGATTTCCGCGCGCGGAGAAAGAAAGGCTGGACCGGGCCGGGCGCACTTCTGCATGTCCATGCACTTGGGGATGCAGCCAATCGAATTCAAGGCAAATCTTCCGTATACGGACTTATCCCCGCCCGCAGCGAATAAAAATCGGCCCGCCCCGGCCCTTGCATGAGGGTTGCACGCGAAGGTTTCCCCGCGTGGCGACACCAATTTGACTCCACTCAACCGATCTCGCTCTAGTGGTGCGATTCAAACACTTCAATCTCGAATCCCCTCCCCCTCTGGGGGAGGGTGGGGGATTGCCACGCATGCTGACGTTTTGGCCATCCCTCCCCCTAGCCCCCTCCCAGAGGGAGGGGGGATTCTTCTGATTGAATTGCTCCTTTAGCCGATCGGACTTTAGGCGCCGCGGTAGGCGGGGATGCCGTCCGTCGCGGCCGCCTCATAAACGCCGCGGGCAATCGCGCGCGCCAGGCAGTCGGCGGCAGCTGCGCCGATTTCCAGGACCGCGAGTTCGCGCGGCCCGGCGAGCGGGCGCTTGAGCGTCGCTAGCGCAAAGACCACATCGCCGTCGAAGGGCGTGTGCACCGGGCGGATCGCGCGCGCCATCCCGTCGTGCGCCATTACGGCGATGCGCTGCGCCTCGAGGCGCGTCAGATCGGCGTCGCAGGCGACGACGGCGAGCGTCGTGTGTGCGCGGGCGGCGCCGAGCTTGGTGTCATCGGGCAAGTTCAGATCGACAAGGGGAAATTCGGGCGGCGTCTGCCCGCCCAATTCCCGCGCGCGCTCGAAAGGCCAGGCCCAAAAGGTGCGCGTGCCCGGGATCAGCACCGAGCCGAAGGAGTTGACCGCGGCGAGAGCGCCAACCGTAACGCCGCCGGCGGTTTTCGCCGAAGCGCTGCCGAGCCCGCCCTTGAGGGCGCCCGCACGCGCGCCGCGCCCGGCGCCTGCATTGCCCAGCGCAAAATCGCTCGCGGCCGCTTCGATCGCGCGGCGGCCGAGCTCCGCATAGGGCGGCGCCTCGCCCCACGCTTTGTCGCCGCCGTTTGATAGGTCGAAGAGGATCGCCGCCGGCACGATGGGCGCGACGGTCTCTGCGCCGCGCAGCGAAAAGCCGCGCCCGCGCGCGCCGAGCCACGCCGTCACGGCGGAAGCGGCTTCGAGCCCGTAGACGGAGCCTCCCGCCAGCACCAAGGCATCGATCGTATCGACCAAGCCGGACGGCGAAAGCGCGTCGCTCTCCCGCGTTCCCGGCGCTCCGCCGCGCACATCGAGCGCGGCGACCGTGCGCGTCTCGGGGACGATCACCGTGACGCCGGTTCGCGCGCGCTCGTCTTCCGCATTGCCGACAAGGAGGCCGGCAACGTCGGTCAGGAGATTGCGTGGGCCCGCTGCAACCATGATCGGGTCATGGCGCAGGATCATTGCTTGGGTCAAGCGCCCCTAGCCGCTATCCTCGCGGCCATGACCGACCCGCGATCTCCAACTGGGCGCCTCGCCCTTTTTTTTGCCGTCGTCCTCACCGGCTGCGCGGGCGCGCCCGACCCCAAGGGGGGCGTTTACCGCGATTATCTCGTCGCCGCAGCAAACCCCGCCGCGACGCGCGCCGGCATCGAGATCCTCGAGCGCGGCGGCACGGCGGCGGATGCCGCGGTCGCCATCGAAAGCGTGCTCGGGCTTGTCGAGCCGCAATCCTCCGGCCTCGGAGGCGGCGCTTTCCTCGTCTACTACGACGCGCAAAAGCAAAGGCTGACGACCTATGACGGGCGCGAAACAGCGCCCGCTGCCACCAAGCCCGATCAATTCTTGGGCCCCGACGGCAAGGCGCTCGCGTTCAAGGAACAGGTCGTGGGCGGAATGTCGGTGGGCGTCCCGGGCGCCTTCGCCATGCTCGGCGTCGCGCAAAAGGAACACGGACGCCTTTCGTGGCGCGACCTTTTCGCGCCGGCGATCGCCCTCGCCGAGAACGGCTTTACGGTCGGGCCGCGCATGAACCGGGTCATCGCTGCGACGCCTTCGACCAAGGACGAGCCCGCCGCCCGCGCCTATCTCTATGACGCATCCGGCGCGCCGCATCCCCCTGGCACGGTCCTGCGCAACGCCGCCTACGCGGCAACGCTGCGCGCGCTTGGCGAAAATCCGCGCGCGCTCAACGAGGGGCCCGTCGCCGAAGCGATCGCTAATGCCGTGGGCACAGCCCCGCGCCACCCACAGACCATGACGCTCGCGGACCTTTCGGGCTATCAGCCCAAGGAGCGCGAGCCCGTTTGCGCACCGTATCGGGCCTGGCGCGTCTGTGGCATGGGGCCGCCGAGTTCCGGCAGCATCACCGTGCTCCAGACCCTCAACATGCTTCAGCGTTTCGACCTCTCCGGGCTCGGGCCGAAGAACCCGCAAAGCTGGCATCTCATCGCGGAAGCCGAGCGCCTTTCGTTCGCCGACCGCGCGCAATTCATCGCGGATCCGGATTTCGTCCGTGTGCCGACCAAAGGCTTGATCGACGCAGGTTATCTGAAATCGCGCGGCGATCTCATCGACGAGACGCGCGCCTTCTCCGGCATTCGCGAGGCCGGAACGCCGCCGGGCGCCGAGCAGGCCATGGCGCCGGGCGAGGCCTATGAGTTCCCGTCGACGACGCATTTCTCGCTCGTCGACCGCTACGGCAACGTCGCCTCGATGACGGCGACCATCGAACAGGCCTTCGGCAGCGAGCAGATGGCGGCGGGCTTCTTCCTCAACAATCAGCTGACGGACTTTTCGCCGGTGCCGATGAAGGACGGCAAGCTCGTCGCCAATGCGCCCGCTCCCGGTAAACGGCCGATGAGCTCGATGTCGCCGATGATCGTGTTCGATGCCTCGGGCCGGCCGGTCGCCGCGATCGGTTCGCCCGGCGGGCGGCGCATCATCGGCTATGTCGTCAAGACCCTTATCGCGGCGCTCGATTGGGACATGCCGATGAAAGAGGCCATCGACCTTCCCAACTTCATGAACACGAACGGCGGAACGACGGATATCGAGGACAATCCCGAGGCCGCCGCCCTCGCCGCCGCGCTCGAGGCCAAGGGCCACACCGTACGGGTTCTCAGCGGAGAGGTGAGCGGCCTTCACGGGTTCCGCGCGGTTCCGGGCGGCTATGACGGCGGCGCGGACAAGCGGCGCGAGGGAACGGTTGCCGGCGGCCGGCCGGTCAAGCGCGGGCCTTTGGGTCTGCTTCCGTAAAGCGTGCTCGAAATGAGATCCAAAATTACTGCCTTGCCCCCGGCATCAAGCCGCGTGCGGCAGCTTCGTCATCACTTCGCGCGCGAGCAGGCGCATTTCGGCGGCGGCGAGCGAGGACGGCGCCTCTTCCGTAACACCGCGCCCGGCCATGAGGCTCGCTGCGAACAGCACCCGGTTGCCGAGGGTCGCCGTCGCGACGGGCCAGTTCGCGAGCTTGGCCGCGGCGATCACCTCATCGTTCAGCCGCGCGCGCGCCGGTACGCGGTTGAGGACGAGGAGCGGTGGGACGCCC
>Ga0247727_10019999_pt1 | contig 10294 bp, 8 predicted proteins | sample WisWelCaveWW1625_FD_202498 | JGI IMG/M metagenome (GOLD analysis project Ga0247727, IMG submission 202498) | Biofilm microbial communities from Wishing Well Cave, Virginia, United States - WW16-25 | ecosystem: Environmental > Aquatic > Deep subsurface > Groundwater > Cave microbial mat | place... | reverse complement strand
TTCACAAGGCGGCCCATGACGGAGAGCCGGCGTTCATCTTTTTCGATGAGGTGCAGAACTTGCCAGATTGGGCGCCACAGCTCAAACACCTGGTTGACATGCATCCTGTCCGCGTCCTGGTAACGGGCAGCTTCGCCCTACGCATCCAAGCCGGTCGCGACAGCCTGGCCGGTCGCATTTCCACACTCGATATGGGGCTGCTGCTGCTGCGCGAGATCGGGGCTTTTCGCGGATTAGGTGAGTTAGGTGCGTTTCTTCCGTCAAACGGTTTAGCTCCTCTCCGAGACAAGCAGACATGGCGGGACCTTGGTCGCTTTGGGCAGAAACACACCAACTTTCGCCAGCGCGCTTTCCAGGCGTTCTCCGAGCGCGGCGCATATCCCGTAGCACAGGCTCGGAGCGACCGTCCGTGGGAACAGGTAGCCGAGTTCCTGAACGAAAGCGTGATCCAGCGCGCCATTCGGCACGATCTCCGCATGGGTCCGCGCGGCCAGCGGCGCGATGAGCATCTGCTCCAGGAAGTATTCCGTCTGGCCTGCCGCTACATCGGCCAGGCGCCGGCTCAGGCGCTATACCTCAACGAAGTCAAGAGGGCCATGAATGCCAACATCGGCTGGCAGAGGATCCTCACTTACCTCAAGTTTCTCGATGGGACGCTGCTCATCCGCATGATCGAGCCCATGGAGCCGAGGCTGAAGAAGCGAAGGGGCGCCTTCAAGCTATGCCTGTGCGATCATGCGTTGCGGGCCGCCTGGCTGGAAGAAACGGTTCCACTCGCTCCGGGGGACCTCGATCGAGCGCCACACCTGTCAGAGCTTGCCGGGCATGTTGCCGAGAGCGCCGCCGGCTACTTCTTTCGCTCGATCCACGGGTTGGATGTTGCCCACTTTCCAGCGCGCTCCGCCGAGCCGGAGGTAGACTTCGTGCTCACGGTCGGCGAGCAGAGGATTCCCGTCGAGGTGAAGTACCGGCGTCGCATCGACTACGCCGATACGCATGGACTCCGCTCCTTCATGGAGAAAGCGCATTACAACGCGCCCTTCGGCATCCTGATTACGCTGCTGGACGAGACGACGGTCGAGGATCCAAGGATCGTTTCGATTCCGCTGTCGACGCTTCTCCTGCTTCGATAAAACTCAAGCGGGTTTTACGGAGATCGAATCCGCGTGCCGGCCGGCGGCGTCGACCACCCGCACCTTGTAGTACAAACCGCCGGAGTGACTGGCCGGCGCGGCGTCATCGGTGACGGAGAACGGCTCCTCGCTGGTCTGCGGGCGGAACGGCACGGTGGCGATCTTGTCCTCGCGGCGGTAGACCTCGTAGCGCGTCAGCGGATCGCCGGCGGCGTAAGCGGTGGACCACAGGATCTTCACGGCGGGGCCGCCCGTATCGCGCTCCGCCTTCACCGACTGCGGCGCGAGCAGCCCGCTCGAAGGCCGCTGGAAGAAGTTGGTGTCAGAGCCGTGGATCTGGGCGACGCGATCCTCGATCGCGCGGCGGCGCGCCGCCGGCAGAGGATCGTACATCTGGCAGGCGGAGAGATCGGCCGCGATCTGGTCGCGTCCCGGATCGTTCGAGCGGTCAATGAGACCGATGCCGGCGATCACCGTGCTCACGCCGGGGATCGAAAGGCTGTACTGGAGGAAATCCTGCGGCGGGAGCTTGCCCGGCTGACCGACGCTCAGCACGCTCTGGCCTGGTTTGCCGGCGAACTTCTTCTCCAGGCCGTACATGGCGCCGTCGGCGAAGATCTTCATGCCGATGACGCCCATGCCCTTGGCCGCCGCCACCGGCGCCGAGTTGTGCTGGTGGCAGAAGTAGTGGCGATCGTTGGGATTCAGTGCGACCAGCAGCGTCTGGAGATCGTTGCGCTTGTCGCGCCGCATGGCGTACATGTGGACCGTGGGATTCTCGTGTCCGGTGATCCCGAGATGGCGGATGTACTTCCTGTGTTGCGGATTGAGGCCGGTGTGGTTGGTGCCGTCTCGGAAATCGATCAGGCCGGCCAGCGCGCCGATGCGCGGGAGCGATTTGTCGGACGGATTCTCGAGGCCGTCGAAGATGGCGTCCACGTCCCCGTCGTCCCGCAGCGAGTGGATCTGCATCAGGTCGAGGTAGGCGCCCTCGGGGATGTAGCCCTGGCCGTCGCCGAAGAACTGGGTGAGGGCGCGCATCAGATCGTCGACGGCGGTGGCCCCGCCGCCGGCCGAGCGCCCGCGAGGCTTGCCGCCGTCGCGGATGATCGAGTCGCGCAAGCCGGTCTTGGTGGCCAGAAACAGCCGCGCCCGCAGCGAGGCATCGTACCCTGGCTCGCCCGGGATCAAGTGCAGGATGCGAAACGCCTTGTGATAGTTGAGCTGGCTGAGCTGGTAGTTGTTAGCCGTCTCCAGATAGGTGATCCCCATCCGGATCGCCTTGACGACGATCTCGACGCCTTCGTCGCCGGGCAGGTCCCACATCACTTTGTTGCCGCCGGCGAGACCGAAAGTGGTGACTTCGCGACCCGTGCGGCCCAGCGGTCGCGTGAGCAGCTTCTGGTCGGCGGGATGCGCCCAGGCGGCCCATCGGCCCGACATGGGAAGGAAGGTCGTGGCCATGGCGGGCCCGGCGAGCATGCGCATCGCGGTGCGGCGGGATAGACTATTCATCGCTATCGCCTCCTGTTTGGATCGACTGTAGCATATCGGTGACCATGCCAAGGATCATGTCGCTGCCTTTGTGCTTGTTACAGGGAACGCAGCAAAGAGCCAGGTTATCCTCGACGGTCTGTCCGCCGTGCTTCAACCAAATGATGTGGTCGACTTGGTGATCGGCGAAGGTCAGATCCTGTGGGACGAGGCAGTATTCGCACCGTCCCGCGGCCCTGTGGCGCACGATGGCCCGCTGGGCGGCGCCAACATCAGGCACTGGGCGCGGGGCTCCTTAGTTTCAGTTGAGCAGCGGTCTTTGCCATCCGCACCAGATGCTCCAGGTACTGGAAGCGCTCCCACTCCTGTTCATCCTGAAGCGTGAGCTCCCCGGCTCGGCTCTTCTCGAGCAGCTCTTCAATCCGATGCTGGAGCCGCTCCGACGGCCGGAGTTGAAGAATCTCCTCGGGTGCAGGCAGCGTAGCAAGGAACTCCAGCACTTCGCCCGCACCTTCGAATCCTCCTTGCGCGGCGGCGTGGAACTCGCGAAGCCCTAGCTCGAGAATCTCGGCCAGGCGATCCTGCTGTGGCCGCAACCGCTCGGTCAGATCATCTGGAACTTGGAGGGTGATCGCCGACATCTGCCAAGGAGCATAACATTGACCAGATCTCAGGAATCAGGGTCCGGTTTTCAAGGACTGTAGCACAACCGCCGCGGCGCCGAGGAGGCCGGCGTGGTCACCCAACTCCGCGGGAACGATCGGCGTCCGCGCGGCGAACTGGTTGATGGTGCGCCCCGGGACGAGATCGTGCAGCCGCGCAAACAACGGCCCGCCGATCTTCGATACGCCTCCGCCGATGACGATGATCTCTGGGTCGAGCAGGCTGATCACGCTGCCGAGCCACGCCGCCAGCATCCGGCAAATCTCCTCCAGCAGCGGGTCGCCCGCAACGAGATCTTCGGGACGCCGGCCGCGCCGCGCAATGGCGGTCCCGGAGGCGAGCGCCTCGATGCAGCCAGGCGTCCCGCAGTTACATATCGCGGAGCTGCGCCAGTCGATGGTGACGTGACCTCCTTCGCCGGCGGCGCCATGAGCGCCGTGGTAGATCTTGCCGTCGAGGATGATCCCGCTGCCGATACCGGTCGAGAGCGTGGCGTAGAACACGTGGCGGCAGCCGCGCGCCGCGCCCCACAGTGTCTCGGCTAGGCCCGCGGCGTTGGCGTCGTTCTCGACGCGGCAGGGCAGTTCGTAGCGGCGAGCGACTAACTCCGCCAACGGGATGTCGCGCCATCCCGGCAGGTTCGGCGGGTTGAGGATGACGCCGGTGCGCGGATCGAGCGGCCCGGGGGCAGCGATGCCGATCGCGGAAACCTCACCGGTCAGGCACTGCTCGATGGCCCGATGCAGTTGGGTGATCGACGTCTCAAAGCCTTCCGCGGCGCGCGTCTCCAGCGTAATCGAGTGCAGGACCTCCGCGCCCTCATTGACACGGGCGGCGGCGATCTTGGTGCCGCCGAGGTCCACGCCGAGAACCGTCATCGCACCGAGACCCTCACTCCGTCCTGGCTACCGTGATCGCCGACGGTGACGAACAGAGGCAGGTCGCCCGCGCGCAGATCCATCGGCAGCCGGGCTTCCATGTATAGCAGACCTGGCGCCGATGCCGTGTATACAATCTCCAGATCCCGGCCATCCGCGGTGACGGTGACCGGCAACTCCGCGGCGGCCGTGAGAAACACGCGCAGCGTCGAGCCGGGCGCGGCCGGCCGCTCCGGCCGGTTGAGCTCCCCGGTCTCATTGGCGACGACAAACACCCCCGGGACACTCGGCAGCACCGGCAGCACGACCTCGCTGGACTGGCCCTGGTGAGTGACCCGGAGAGTGGTCGTGGTTCTTCCCGCGATCGCGAGCGGCGCCATGGCGTTCACCTGGCGCGCCTGGGCGTAGAATACCGGCGCTTCGACGCCATCGAACTCGACGCGAGTCGCCGCGCGGTCGGGAGCTTCCGGCCCGATGCCGCCGCCGAACAGCGACACAAACTCGCCCGGCGCCACGGCGCCGCCGAGGAAGCTGGCGGCATTGGTCACGCCGGCGGCGGTGATCCGCTGCGGCGCCAGGGCGAAGTACGCCACCGGGAAGTCGTGATCGGAAACGCGCTCGGGCCGCGCGGCGTCGCCGGCGAGACTCTCCGGGAAATCGGCATTGATCCGCGCCACGGTGTAGCGGCTCCAGCGGCCAAACAAGTTGCGATGGATCAGGATGTGGTCGAGCGCCTGGGCGTTGCCGTCTTCGACGTAGGAATAACTCTGCTCGCGCGGCAGGCGATCGCCGAGGAGCACCAGGTCCGACGAAGCTCGGAGGCGGCCCAGCACATCGACGTAGCCGTCGTCGAACGGGTAAGCATTGAAGTCGCCGAGCACGAGCAAGTTCTCGGACGGATTGGCCGCCAGCCGCGCGCGGACCAGCGCCGCGACCGCGTCCGCCTGGGCGCGCCGCTTGGCCTGCACGGTGAGATCTTCGACGTCAATCAGCGAACGTTGATGCACGACGATGGCGGTGATGGTGAGATCGCCGATGCGGGCGCGGAGAATCAGCGGCGGCCGGTCGTGCAGGGTCGCCCGGCTGCCGGAGGGAGTCGTGTAGGTGTCGGCCTTGCCCGCTTGGGTGACATCGAGGACGGTGACGCGCGCGGTCTTGACGAGGAAGCCGACGTCGATGCCGCCGATGTCGTTCCCTTCCTCCAGGTACGCGCGGTAGCCGCCCAGTCGCGCGGCCAGCGCTTCGAGCGCCGCCAGGTTCTCGGCTTCCTGGACGGCGATGATGTCGGGCAGGCGCAGCAGGTCGCGGATAGCGAGCGCGGTCTTGGCGAGACGGCGGTCGAACGCCGCCGGAGTCAGCACAGGATCGGCGGTCGCCGGATCGTCGGTAGTGTCAAAGAACCGGCGCAGATTCATCGAGGCCACGGTGAATTCCTGCGGCGAGGGCGGAATCAGCGGCTGCGCCGCCGCGCCGCCGGCAGCCTCGGGGCGCGAGCCGGGATCGGGGAGGATGGTGTAGGCGCGCGCGCCGTAGTCGAGCACGCCGGTGAGGTTGCGCACGATGGCGCTCGTGGCGACTTCCAGCGCGGGTGCGCCCGGCTGAGCGTCGCTGTCCACGCGGAGGCGTTCCGGGTTGGCGTCGAAGCGGGGCGCGTTTTCCGGAAGAGGGTTGGGAGCTTCGACGCCGGGCTCGCGAAACGGGCGCGGCACGCCGTCGAGCACACCCCAGAAGACGCCGTTAGTGGAGGAAGTGGCGTTGGCTTCGTTGCGCGTGCCGCCGGTGGGACCGACCACACGCAGAGCGTCCAGGCGAACGCGCATGCCCTCGAAGCGCTCCAGTTGGTCGATGGTTCCGCCGGCGCTGAGCAGCGCGCGGTTCAGCAGGACCGGCTCCGGCAGCGTGTGGCCGGTCGAGAGAACCTCGACCTGCGGGCCCGTCAACTCGGTGAGTGTGGGACTGAACTGATCCGCGGCCGGCCGGAACTCCGCCACCATCCCGGTGACGCGCACCAGCGCGCCGGGGGCGGCCGCGGCAGGAGGCGCGGTCGAGGTAAACACGAACAGTCCTTCGGAGGTGTCCTGATCGGAGTCCGGCTCGGCGCTCTGAAGGAAGAAGCCGTTGCTGCGCCGCGCGGTCATGATACCGGTGGTGGTCACAGTCTGGCCGGCGAGCGGAGACAACGGGCCGCTGCCTTGAATCGCGCTGATTGCCGCCGACGTCGGCGGCGGCGCGGCCCCGCATACGTTCAACGGAGAGGAGCTGTTGCGCGGGTTGGGCGCGGCGATCTGGAAGTCGGCGCGATTGTCATTGGTGTCGATGCAGCCGCCGGAGCGGCGCAGGGCGGCCGTGGTGTTCGACAACTGCGCGGCCGGCTGGCCCTCGGCGAAATCAGTCATGCCGTAGCCGACCAGGTCCGCGATCATCGCGCCTGTGGGGGCCGCGACGGACAACGGCTGCGCGTCGCGGACCAGGGCGACTTTGGCGGCAGTGGCGCTCATCGCGATAGCGCCCGTGGCATCCGGCGCCGGCAGTGCGGCCGTGCCGCCGGCGCCGGCGGCCTGCTGCACGAGGTAATACTGGCCCGGGGCGATCGTGCCGGAAAGCGCCGTTGTCTGCCACGCGGAGCCAGTGGCGGAGGCGTATTGCATGGTCCAGCCCGTGATGTTCACCGGCTCGGCGCCACGATTGAAGAGCTCGATGAAATCGTTGCGAAGTGTCGCGCCGGTGTTGCCGCCGCCACCGTACACCTGGCTGATGACTACCTGCCCCCGCGCCGTTGATAGCGCCAGTCCAAGCAGTACCGCAGCGACTCTCACCGTCGTCGCTTGGCCTTCGGCCCGGTGTCGGGCCGGCTATCGGGAATGAAGCCGTCGCGGTTGGGCATGCGGACCTTGGGGAGCGCGCGTGCGTCGAGGACATCGTCCTCCCTCACGATGCCGTTCAGGTGGAGCACGAACGCCGTAAGGGCATAGACTTGGTTGGCGTCGAGCGAACCGGGATCGCGAAACGGCATGGCGCGGCGGACGTAGTCGAACAGCGTGGTGGCGTGCGGCCAGAAGCTGCCCACCGTCTTCAGCGGTTTGGGTGTGTTGAGCGAGCCCTGGCCGCCGACGAGTGCGGCGTCGTCGGCGCCCTGGCCCTGCGCGCCGTGGCACTTGGCGCACTTGCTGGCGTAGATCGCCTTGCCCAGCTTGGCCGAGCCGCTGCCTTCCGGCAAACCCGTGCCATCGGGCGCGATGGTGATGTCCCAGGCGCGGACCTGATCCGCAGTGGGCGGGGCTCCGACGCCGTGGCGGCGGTCGGCGGCCGGGGCGGCGGCCAGCGTGAGCACCAGCGCGAAGTTAACCTTCCACATTCTTCACGCTCCCATCAGCCGTAACCTTCCAGAAGGTGATGGCGTTGCAGTGGTACTGCGAGAACTTGCCCCGCGCCGCGATCAGCTCTTCGCGGGCCGGCTGCGTGTACCCGGTCTCATCCACCGCGCGGGAGGCGATGGTGGTTTCAGCGCCGGTCCACTCGAAGGGCAGCAGGAAGCGAGTGAACGCGCGGGGCAGCCGTGGCTCCTCCAGCCGCGCCGCCCGCCAGCTTTTCCCGCCGTCAACGGTCACCTCGACGCGGTCAATGCGGCCTCGACCGGACCAGGCCAGGCCGCGGATCTCGTGCCAGCCCTGCTGTGCGAGGCGCTGGCCGCCGCTGGGATGCGTGATCACGCTCTTGGCGTCCATCTCGAAGGTGAAGATGCGGGAGCGGCCGTCGGGCATTAGTTCGGTGTACTTGGAGGTTTCGTCCTTGGTCATGTGCGGCTGGTTGAACACCTTGATGCGGCGCAGCCACTTCACTTGCAGATTGCCTTCCCAGCCCGGGGCGACCAGGCGCAGCGGGTAGCCCTGGCCGGGGCGCAGCGCCTCGCCGTTCTGGGCGTAAGCGAGGAGGGTGTCGTCCATGGCTTTCTTCAGCGGGATGCTGCGCTGCATGTGACAGGCGTCGGCGCCCTCGGCGAGAATCCAGCTCGCTTCCGGTTTGACGCCGGCCTCATTGAGGACGACCGAGAGGAGCACGCCGGTCCACTCGCTGCAACTGGCGAGGCCGTGCCCGGCCTGGACGGTCGGAGCGGTCTTGGGTCCCCATTCGCTGCCGCTGTTGCCGGCGCATTCGAGAAAGTAGGCGCGCGTCACCGTAGGCAGCCGCCGCAGATCGTCCATGGTGAACAGCAGCGGCCGCTCCACCATGCCGTGGATCATCAGGCGATGCGCCGCCGGATCGATGTCCGGCACCCCAGCGTGGTGTCGCTCGAAATGGAGCGCCGAGGGCGTGATGACGCCATGCAGATCGGCCAGCGGTGTGCGGCTGGAGGCCACTTCCGGATTCTTCACGTTCGGCAGACCGCGCGCGATCTTCTCGTGCCGCGATCGGTCGCCGTAAGCGCTCACCGGTTTACCCAGCCGGTTCACTTCTGGCTCTTCGGCCGTCTGTGGGGCCTTGGCGCAGCCCGCCAGCGCGCCGGCGGCGGCTCCCAGGCGCAGGAATCCGCGCCGGCTTGCTTGTGGTCCTTTCATTTTCCGCTCCCCACCGCGAACACATTCTGCATGCCGCGGACAAAGATTGTGCCGCCGGAGATGGCGGGCGTGGCCATCAGCACCTCGCCCATCGGATTGACCGCGAGCAGCTCGTACGTTGGTCCCGCTTTGACGACGAAAACATCGCCGTCTTCGCTGGTCAGGTAGATCCTGCCGCCGGCGGCTACCGGTGAAGCGCTGAAGGCACCGCCGCGCTCGCCCAGCCGCTGTTGGTAAACCGATTCCCCGGTCTTGGCGCGATAGCACGACAGCACGCCGTTGATCGAGAGCATGTATAGGTAGTCGCCGTCGATCAGCGGCGTGGGCAGGTAGGGCCCGCCGCGTTTCTTGCTCCAGGCGATGGAGCTGTTGGACTCTTCGCCCTCTTTCAGCGTGATGTCGCCGCCAGCGCCGGGGCGGATGGCGTAAATAGGCTGGATGCCGCGATAGCCGTTGGTGACGTAGATGAGGCCGTGGGCGATGATGGGCGTCGGCACGGTGATCTCGGAGTTGCCGGCGAGTCGCCAGAGCTCTTTGCCGGTCAGCGGATCGTAGCCGCGGATGAACTTGGTCGCGTGGGTGATCAGCTCGGCGCGCGGAGGACCGTCGTAGATGGCGGGCGTGCCCCATGACGGGATCTCGTCACGCTCCGTGCGCCAGGCGAGTTTGCCGCCGGCGAGTTGGAAGGCGGCAAGAAACGAGCTACGCTGGATGTCGCACTGCACGATGGCGAGGTCCTTATAGATGATGGGCGAAGATGCGACGCCCCACTCATAGTCGGGATCGAAGAACCAGCCGGCGTTGAGCGCGCCGAGGTCCTGCTTCCAGAGCAGCTTGCCGTCGAGGTCATAAGTGTAGAGGCCTTCGGAGCCGAACGAAACCACCAGGTGCTTGCCGTCGGTGGCCGGCGTGCAGGAGGCCTGGCTCGACTTGGGATGGCGCTTGGTCCTGGGCGCGCCTTCGTGCGCCACACGCTCCCAGAGCACCTTGCCGGTTTTCCGGTCCAGTGCGAAGATCTTCCATTGATGTTTGGAGACGTCGGTGGATGGCACAACGTCCCCGTACAAGCCGTGGCGGAACTGCGCCGAGGCATCCGAGCTGATGGCCGTGGTCACAAACACGCGGTCGCCCCACACAATGGGACTGGACACGGCGATCCCGGGGATCGGAGTCTTCCAGAGGATGCCCTCGCCCTTGGCGGCGTTCCAGGAGACCGGCGCGGGCGCGCCATTGGAAACGCCGGCGGCGGCCGGGCCGCGGAACTGCGGCCAGTTCTGCGAGTGAGCGACCGCCGCGATCGAGAACAGCAGCAGCGCGACTCTCATTGTTTCGCCCCCACCTTCAGCAGGTCGGCGATATCGGTGCGTTTTTGTTTCTCGGCGAAGGCGAGGAAATTGGCTAGCGCTTCCGGCGTGAACTTCGCGGTTTGAAGGACGGCGCGGGCGACCTCGACGCGGCCGCCCATGATGGCGTTGCGCATGGCTTCGGTGCTGTCGGCGCCTTTCTCCAGCAGCAGCTTCACCACTTCGGCGTGCCCGCGCGCCGCCGCCTGGGTGATGGGGACCCAGTT
>Ga0247727_10019998_pt1 | contig 10294 bp, 6 predicted proteins | sample WisWelCaveWW1625_FD_202498 | JGI IMG/M metagenome (GOLD analysis project Ga0247727, IMG submission 202498) | Biofilm microbial communities from Wishing Well Cave, Virginia, United States - WW16-25 | ecosystem: Environmental > Aquatic > Deep subsurface > Groundwater > Cave microbial mat | place... | reverse complement strand
CTCTTCGCTCAAACTCCTAAAAACATCGGGAGTCGCGTAGCGGAAACCGTAAATGGCCTGCTGGATATCGCCTACCGCGAACAAGTTGTCCTTTTTCCTCAAAAGGTTGATTATTTTGGCCTGCAGAGGGCTGGTATCCTGGTATTCATCGACAAGAAGCGCTGTAAAAAAATCACGCACGCGCGAACGGACCGCTTTCTTCTCCGCCGCGTCGGATGACAAAAGCTGATACGCCAGATACAAAAGGTCTTCAAAATCATAAGAAGCCCTCTTATTTTTCTCACCCTCGTAACGGTCTTTAAAACGGGAGAATATTCTGAGGAATTCCTTTTTCACGGGCGCTGCAAGCCCCTCAACCGCGATAGAAGCCCACTCCTCCACCAAGCCGAGCATCCGGTCAATGGATTCCTTATGCCGCCCCCTCCGCTGCACGGGGCCGCGCGCTTCCAAGACCGACTGGACAAACTCCCAGGTTATTGGATGATGGCTTTTGAATAAATGAAACAGCGCACCGGCCGCCGCTTTTAATTTTTCTTCGGTTGCATTGGAAGCGGTTCCTTCGACCCGTCTAAGAATTTCCTCCGCCTCCCCGGCAAGCTTCTTTTCCAACTGAGTCCGCGCGTCACCGCCATCCTCCCACCGGAAGACACTTTCATCCCCGCCTTCGGCCCGGCTTAAAGCGTAAAACTTCTTAAAAACCGCCCTTATCTCGTCCTCGCCAAAATCCACGAGGAGCCGGAGCCAGGATTCGCTCGCCGCCTCTTCCTCAAAAAGCTCATCCATCACCTTATCCATGATAATTTCCGATTCGCCCTCCCCCAGGATCTGGAAATAAGGATCCACGCGCCCCTCGATGGGGTTCTCCCTTAAAATCCTCGCGCAAAAACCGTGGATCGTGCTGATGTAAGCGTTCTCCAGCCGCCGCCTGAAATCCCTCAAGCCCCTTTTGTCACATTCGCGTATGAGACGGCTTTTCATTTCGTTCGCGGCTTTCTCCGTAAAAGTAATGGCGAGGATCCGCTCAGGCTCCATCTTTTTCTTAGTAATGGCATGGAGAAACCGCTCGACGAGAAGCGTGGTTTTGCCGGAACCCGCCCCCGCGAAGACACACACGTTCCTGTCAAAAATTTCTATCGCGTCCTTCTGCTCAGTTGTTTTCGGCATAGACAAGTTTCCAGGGTTCAAAACGGCACACGGAGCTAAAGGGGCAGTAATCGCAGGACTTTGATTTGACCGAGATGTCGGCGCTTCTTAAACGGCCCACCATGCGGCGCACAAGGTCTTCGGTGTCGGACAGTGTCCGCTCAAACGCCTCATCATTTAAAGTCTTCGTCCGCGGGTCAAGATCCAAAACCTCCCGGGCGGCTTCCCGGTACAGGCCTTCCGTCTGGGCTTTCTTCAGAAAACGCAGCTCCCCGCCGATCACGTCAAGGCCCAGAAGCCGTTTCACCGCCAAAAGATAAAGCGGTATCTGAAACTCGAGGCCTTTGGCGAGCTTCTTTTTAATGGAAAGGGGACGCTCCGACAATTTGTAGTCGACGATGAGCGCCTTCTTTTCGCCCTTCACGGTGTCAATCCGGTCGATTTTCCCTTCAATCAGAATATCGCCGCCGGAGGGTTCTGGGATCTTCAGATCGCCGAACGCGTGCTCAAAATAAGACGGAACAAGGCGTCTGTTTTGGAAAAACTCCTTTTCCTGAACCGCGAAGAGGTCCAACATCTCCCGCATTCGGGCCCGATACACCCTCTGGCGATAAAGCGGCTCGCCGCGAAAAGGGGCGTCTTTTGTGACTTCCTCAAGCTTCGCGTGGAGCGCCTTTTTCGTTTTTTCCTCGTTCCCCCAGAAGGCCGGGTCCGCTTTCGCTTTCTCGGGCAGTCCCTTGTAAAATTCCTCGAGCACCTGATGAAGAATCGTCCCCATCTCCAGAGATTCCCGGCCCTCCAAAGGCTTCGCCAGACGCAGCGTTTTTTCCGAAAAATATTTGAAGGCGCAAGTCGCGTAGGTTTCAAGGCGCGTCGCACTAAACGGCCCGCGCAGTCCGCCAAAAATCGCTTTTATCCGGGGATCGCTGATTTGGGCCGCTTCACTCAAACCACCTGTCCGTACGATTTCCCTGAAAAACGGCTTTTCCATCCATTCGTTTAAGACGGCAGGAACCTCAGAATAAAATGGTGAGTCAGTAAACAAAATCTCAGAAAGACCCCGCGTCACTTCCTCTTCGGTTTCCCACTCCGGCGGCGCCGGAAGGAATTCGTCCAGGCGCTTTCGAAAAACAGGAATGGCCCCCTCGTTAAAACACCGCCTCACCTCGTCCACAAAAAACGAAGGAAGCGACGGCTTCCCCTCGGAGTTATAAAGAGGATAGGAGAGATAAAGTTTATCCTTGGCGCGGGTAATGCCCATGTAAAAGAAATATCTTTCACCGGCCGCGCGCCACAGCCTTTCTTCAAGCACGACACCCTTGCGGTTCAATATCCGTCTTTCGCTGTCTTTAAAAAGGGGGTCCTCCGTCACCGCCTGGGGGAAGCCTTTCTCAAGAAGCCCCGCCACAAAAACCACTTTGTATTCTTTGGGAAGGGCCATCACCACATCGTACACCTGGACGCGGTTCTTGCCCTCGGGCTTGAAAGACAGGAGAGACGCCTCCAGCGTCTCGAGGAACTCCCTCGCAAAAGAAGGAGCGGCGAAACGCTGCGCTCGCGAGCCCTCGTAAAATTTGCGGGCGCCCTGCAGAATTGACTCAAGCGCCTGAAGGCAGGCGGCCTCGTTCTCCCCCGTCCTAAACCGGCTGATAAAAGAAAAAAGCGTTTCCCGGAAAGCGGGGACGCTCGCCGCGGTCCGGAACCGGTCTTCCCAGTCGAATAGAAATCTCAAAACGCGTTTCGCGCCCTCCGGGGCCCGGGGGTCCGATATCACAGCAAACCACTTTTCCCGGCCCTTTAAAATATTTTCGGTCGTCGCCGTCCCCTGCAGCTCCGCCGCATCGTCCCCGGTGAAATTCCCGGCGAGGAAACTTGATCGCACGACGAAAAAAAGATCGTCCTTTTGCCAATCCTCCGCGATCAGATTGAAAAAACGGTAAAGCGTCCGGATAAAACCCTGTTCAATAAGTTTTTTTCTTTCATGAATGTAAACCGGAATCCCAAAATCCGCAAAAACAGAGTCGAGCACTTTTTCGTAAGTTCCGACGTCTCTTAAGAGGACACAGATATCGCTGTAATGAAGGGGCTTTTCCCTGTGGAGTTTCCTGATCTCGCGGACGATCATCTCCATTTCGCCGCCGAGGCCCGGCGCCTCGAAAATCGAGACGGCGTCCTGAGAGGCCGGAAAAGCGCGGGATTCCTTCGAGAAAATAGCCGCCTCAAGATGCAGGAGGGCCTCGTCCAGCGTGCGGGTGTTCTTTTTTAAAAATCCCCGTTTTTCCTTAAAGCCGATCTCCGTCAGGGAGTCCCTTGTCATCCGGGGATAGAAAAAAAGAGTATCCCGCTCATCCCGCCCCTCCGGCATCGTGAGAGTTACCACGGCGTGACGGGAGCTGCGCGCAACAAACTTTATGAGCTCTCTTTGAGCCCTCGTAAAATGATAAAAGCCGTCAAAAATCACAAGGTCCGCGCGTTGGCCGCCCTGCTTTTTCAGAAGCTCGGCGATGCTGTCCTCCGCCTCCTTCAGCCCCAGCGATTTCAAGCGTGCCTCGACTTTTTTAAAAAGGGTCAGAAAATCATGAGCCTTCAGCCGGAATACCGGATCTTTTAAAAGCGGCCGGGCGAGAGCAACGAATTCTTGAGGCGTTAAAAGGCCGCTTTTAAACTCTTTGATCGCATCCGACAGGAGATGGTAAAAGCCCGGGAACTGAGCCGCTTCTCCGAAATATTTAAAAGGTTCCTCGGTTTCAAAAACACCGCGGATAAGGCTTCGGCGCGCCTGGTCGGTAGGGGTCGTGGCGGCGGATATTCCAAGAAATTTCGCGGTGAGATCATTGATCGTCACGACATGCGCGTTAAAAAGCCCCGCGGTATCTTTTTTTAGAATGAGATTTTGAATGCGCTCCGCGTGTTCGCGGCTCGGGAGAACAAAAAAAGAGCGGCTGTCAATGCCGCTCTTTGATTTTAACGTCCATTTTTTGAAAAGCTCGATGCAGGCGGAGGTTTTTCCCGTTCCGGGAGGCGAAACTAAAAGTTCCAGCAAAGGCATAAAACGATTCTATCACAGATTGCAGGAAATGCCTTCGGCGGAACTTTGGGAGAGAGATTATTTTCTGGGATTGGAGCGAACGATGGAGATGGCGGCCCGGAGCTCGCGGACGATATCTTTCTCAATCCGGTCCTCTTGCACGACTTTCCTCAAGAAATCTTTTCCCGCGGAGCTCGTGGTATACATCGGCCATAAACGGTTTAGCGCCAGCGCCTTAATGTCTCGCTTGGCGGTTCCTGAGAAATCCCGTCCCTTGTAATCCAAAAGAAGCTCCGCCAGCATACTCTCAGCGAGTTCTTCCATGTAGTTGGACATTTGAGCGGATTTATTTTGCTTGTGAGAATTTTGCATTGTCCCATCACCTTTTTCCCGATTATACATCATCCCATTCAAAATTACAAATCCAAATCTAAATATTTCCGCTACTAATCAAAACTGCGATCATATCATAACTAATTTGAAATGAATGAGTTACACAAACTAGGTGACTGACTCCACAAACGGCGGAGATGGTCTTGCAAAATAATATCCTTGCCCCAGCAGAATGCCCAGCATGCCTACCGTATCCAGCTCTCTTTTTGTCTCAATGCCTTCCGCTGTCGTCATGGCTTGGATGCCATTCGCGAAAAGAATCAAAGACAGAACGATCTGCTGTTTGGTGACACTGGTATCGATCTGCCTTATCAAAGAGCGGTCAAACTTGATGTAATCGGGCTTCAGTACCGCCACGTCTCTCAGGCTGACGGCCCCGCCCCCGAGATCATCAATCGCGACGGATACCCCCTTCTCCTTGAGCTCCAGAAGCGCTTCGCGTATTTTCCCGAAAGATCTTAAGATGCTCTGCTCCGTCACCTCGATCACGATATTTTTAAAATCGATCACGCCCCGGTCCCTAAACAAATCCTCCATCACTTTCTCATCAATTAAAGTTTCGTGATTGAGGTTTAGAAAGAGTTTTCGGTCCGGACTTAAGTCCTGGGCGGCCTTGAGAGCGCACTCCACACACACCTGGTCCAGTTCCTTTACCCTGCCGGACTCCCGCGCCATGGCAAACAGCGCGCTGATATCTATATCGCTGAAAAGTTTTTTAGCCGTTGCGCGTGTCAAGGCCTCATACCCTATGATCTTCATCGTCCGAAGCTCCACGATTGGCTGGTAGAGCGTGCGTATCCGCTTCTCCTCAATGGCCGATTTGAGATACACAGCGTGCTTATCTTCCCGTTGGCTGGGACCCGCCACTGTGACACTTTTTTTCCCGCCCGGAAACTGAACCTCCATCGATGGCCCAGACTTCCCTTCGGGCCACCCTTGAGGATGAAGGCGGTACTTGATATAGCAGCTTCCCGGCAGTGTTTTCATATATTTATTAAGCTCACCGGCTATCCGGCCTATCTCGCTTATTTCCGACGCGGGGATATTTTCGCTTGGAATAATAACGATCGAAAGAGACATCCGCGTTTTATCATCGGGTTTATAGAAATGAGGGACCGCGGCGTCAAACTGATTTATCACCGCTTCCGAGATCGATACGGCAAGCGCCGACTGTGTCATCACGATAAAATCATCCCCGCCCAAATGCCCCACAAAATCATCCTCCGTACCGAGTCTCTTTATGGTCTCTTCAATAATCTGCGCCAGCCTCACAATGACCGTATCGCCGCGCGCATCGCCATAAAACCTGTTGTAAGACGCAAAATCGGCCAAATCAATACAGCAGACTGCGAACGGTTCGCTCGAGTGGATGGCCCGCTCAATGCGCAGGACACTTGACCGCGTCCCGGGAAGGTGCGTAAGCGGGCTTAAATCCAGTTCGTTATAATTTTTTTTCAACGTATCCCGGACACAGACGATCAATTTCTCGATGTCCTGGCTCTTCTCAAAGTAATAGTCAATCGCCCCGTTATGTTCCCGCTGGAAAACTCTGTTCTCCTTTACCAGCAAAATAATTGGAATGTACTTGAGCACCAGATCTTCCTTGATGGCAAGCGCCAACCGCCGGCCCCGGCCATTTCGAAAATCTTCGTCGACAATTATAAGGTGCGGCACCTCGTCAAAAACCTTGCGCATCACGTCGCCTTCGGGATAAGAAAAATGGTAAGAGAGCTTTTCAAGCTCTGTGCTGAGGGTCTCATTCAGGCGGGGATCGTCGATCATGAGGAGAATTTTATTTTCCATTCCCCGGCCCTATTTTCGCGATAATAAGCGTGATATCGTCATGCTGTTCCGCCCTCCCCACAAAGCGGGTTAAATGCCCGACGATGTTGTCTAAAATCACCTGGGCGGATTGATGCTTGTTCTCCGCCATATATTTTTGAAGCGTCTCGGCGCCAAACTCTTCCTTTTTCCTGTTCCGGGCCTCGCTGACACCGTCCGAATAAAAGGCGAGACAGTCTCCCGCCTTCATTTCGACCTCGGCATCGGAAAAAGGCGCGTCGTCCACCACGCCTATCGGCATTCCCTCACCGCCGGAAAGAAACTGCGCCTCTTCCTTCTCCCTGACTAAGATCATCGGCAGATGCCCCCCGTTCGAAAAGCGGACTTTATGGCCTTTAGTATCAAATATAGCATACGCCAAAGTGACAAACAAACCGCCGGTCGACTCGGACGCCAGGGAGTGGTTAAGGTCGGTGAGCACTTGGGCGGGATCGATTTTCTCGCGCGAAAAAAGCTTAAATTCGGAAACGGCCTTTGCCATGAAAAGAGCGGCGGGTGTGCCTTTGCCTGAAACGTCACCCACCATGACCCCCATCTTACCGCCATTCAAAGCCACAAACGTATAAAGATCCCCGCCCACCGCCTTCGCGGGCCGCATGAATACCGCAAGCTCAAGCCCCTGTTGCTCGGGTACCGACACCGGCAAAAAGCTTTGCTGAATCTGGCTTGCTATCTTCAACTCATTCTCAATGAGCTCCCTTTTTCTTACCTCGCGCATCGTCCGCGCGAGCGTGGCCGCCGCATAGGCAACGATAAACAGGACAAACGGATAAAATAAATCGACCCACAGCGCCCATTGGATGAAACACACAATGACCGCCACCGCAAAAACGAACAGCGCCGCCATGGCCGTCAAAAGCGCTTTAACGGGGCGGAGGCTCGCGACAATGAATAGTATCCACAGAATCATCGCCCACAGAATCGTGAGATTCCAGACCCGCCCGAGCCGCCGTATAAAATCATTTTTCAGGATGCTGTTTAAAACATTGGCGTGAAGCCCGACCATAGGATAGACGGATTGGATCGGCACGGGGCTGGTGTCGTGAGACCCCAAAGACGTCAGTCCCACAAAACCGATCTTTCCTCTTAATTTTTCAAGATCAAGGCGCGGCTGGACACCCGAAGCCGTCTCAAGGTAGGCAGCCAAGATGTCAAAGTATGAATAATGCGGAAAAGTCTTCTCCCATCTGCCGGCGAAATTTACCGGGAAGTAACCCTCGTCATCCAGAGGCACCTTAAGGTCTTCCGCGTTTATGCCAAGGACATCCGCCGCGATCTGAAAACTAAGCTGGTAACAAGGCTTGTCCTGATAATAAATGACAGGGTGAACCTTTCGCCGTTTTCCGTCCAGGTCCGCTTTCGCGTTCACATGGCCGGTGCCCCTGGCCGCTTTTTCATACTCCGGGATCAGCGGGGCCAGCATTTTTTCCGAACGAAAGACGCCTTTCTTGTCCCGCTGAGGCTCGGGAAAAGCGTAAACAAAGTAGACGTTCCCCGCATTTTGCGCCGCCCGCGCCACCGCCTCGTCACCTTCGCGTGGCTCCACAAAAAGGATATCCATCGCCAGCGCTTTCATGCCGGAGGCGCTCAGGATATTGATTAACTCCTTGTGATACTCCCGGTCGAAGGGCCAGGCGCCCAGCTCTTTCAGCGTGTCGTCCCAGATATCGATTAAAACGATGTCCTCCGAAACGGGCCGCGGCCCGCGAAGCTGACAGCGCCAGTCGTAGGTCTGAAGTTCGTAGAGCTCAAAAACCCGGAAATAAGAGAAAGCGGAAACTAAGCCCGCCGCAAGAAAGATGAAAAAATAGCGCGGGATGTTGGTTTTAGAAAGAATAGTAGAGGCCAAGCGTCGTGATGGAGCTTGAGTATTGCTGCGAAGGCTCGTTGGAATTTTTTTGGCGGTACGTGTAGACCGCGCCCAGCGTGATATTCTTATGGAACTTGTAAAAGAGACCCCCGGACCCTATATAGACGTCCGCCTCTTCGATGACATTCGCGTCATCGATCACCGGGCGTGAATCATAGTCCCGCCTTTCATAGGAAAACTTGAAAGAGGCGGAGAGATTCGGGCACAGCTTAAGGTGCGCCTTCGTGTAAAACTTATAAGCGTTATAATCATAATAATCGTGGAATTGATCGTCCGAATCGTTGCGGTAAAAAATAAACCCCGGCCGGAGAATTAAGGCATCCGTTACTTTAACGCGGACCTCGGAATCCGCCGTGTACCGGAGGTCACTTCTTTCCTCGTCTGAAAGAAACCCCTCCCCCTCTCTTAGTTTCCGGTCTTCGAAGCCCTTCGTCGAGACGCCAAAACCCGTCCGGGCGCTCATGCGGTTTGAAAACCGGTGGCGCAAGCCTACGCGGCCGGTGTGTTTTATAGAGGAAGCGAGATTATCCTCATGAAAATAAAAATAAGAAAAAGCGTAATCCGTCTCCAGTGTGGTCTTGGGAAGAAAATCAAAATCAAGGCCTGCCCCCGCCTCCTGCCAGAGAACATCCTCATCGCTGGTGTTGAAATAATTGACGTTGACAAGATCATAGCGGAGCCTCAGTTTGACAGCATCCGAGACCGGCGTCTTGTAAACAAGGGTCACGGTCTCCTCGCCAAAACCATCCTCTTTGCGCTCGGCGTTTAAACGGGCGTTGTTGTCGTAACCCAAGAGCGTCGACGCGCTCACCTTTAAGGGGCTGGCCCCCCACACCCAAGGAGCCAGCCCCATGAGTCCCAGCCCAAGAACGATGCCAAACAAGCCTATCTTCATTTTAAACAAGCTATTGTCCCCCACTAAATACCTCGTATTGACCCTTATCCCCAGGGGTTTCTTCAGGTGTCAGTTCCTCATCGATATCTTCTTCGTCTTCCGTCTCTTTGGACTCATCCTTCAAGTCCTCGTCGGTTTCGTCCCCGCCGGGGCTCGACAAGCCCCCATCGGAGTCCTCGGAAGCGTCCTCATCGCCTTCTCCCGTATTATCCTCCGCGTCTTCCTTGAATTCATTCCATTCATCGACAGAATCCTGAGAAAGCGGATAGGTATCCCCCAGCGTGCCATCATCGTTCACACTGATCCCATTCCCTTCAGAAACAGTCGGGTCCACACCCGCGGCTCCTTCCACGTCGACACTGTCTTCAAAAACTTCTACCGAGTGAAAATCCTGAGAAAAACCGGTGCCTCGGGCGGAGGCCACCGCCGTCGGGGTGCTCACCTGAAAAGCAGATCCCTTTTTCAAACCCCGGACCAAAGCAAAAAGCTTTCCTGACTGCAGATCAATTTTAACGGGGTCGATGGAAGTCAGGGTCGTTTTTGAATCCGGTGTGAGCCGGATAACGCTTTTCTCACCGTCGCCCAGAGCCAATTCGCAGGTGGACTTGGGCCCCGTCAAGACCTGATCACCCTGGGCCAACGCCATACCCTTTTCGGCGCCCGCCCACTCGGTGGCAGGCGGCGACAGCACCTGGACGCTTCCCTCCATAGAAATAATTTCAGCCGTAGCTCCGGATTCAGCCGCATGGAGACTAGGCGCAAGCGCTAAGAAAGAAATTCCTCCGAGCAAGAACATAAACCGCACAAACCATTGGTTTTTCATGAGCATCTCCACTGTTATCTTTTCGCCGCAAAATTCATCTTGGGACCCAGAGCAGGATTCGCCGTCTCCGCCATCTCCGGCGAAGCCGTATCCTCGTCCAGCATTTTCAGCTTAAGCCTTCTGGCTCTTTCCTTTATATGGTCCTCGTCCATTTCCTGCCGCGTCCTTTCCTTCCCCCTCGCAAGCACCTTCCAGGGATGGAATTTGAGGTCCTGACTAAAATCACGGAAGTTCCAGGAGGTCTCTTCAAAATTGTCGAAGATCTGATTGAGCTTGAGCTTGTTCTCTTCTATCGTATGA
>Ga0247727_10019997_pt1 | contig 10295 bp, 6 predicted proteins | sample WisWelCaveWW1625_FD_202498 | JGI IMG/M metagenome (GOLD analysis project Ga0247727, IMG submission 202498) | Biofilm microbial communities from Wishing Well Cave, Virginia, United States - WW16-25 | ecosystem: Environmental > Aquatic > Deep subsurface > Groundwater > Cave microbial mat | place... | reverse complement strand
CCTTCACCTTCGCCGTGAGCTGCACCGTCTGGCCGATCACCACGCCCACCGCGGCGGGTGTGACCTCAACCGAGGCCACCGGCGCCGACGCCGCGGGCTCGTTGCCGCACGCGGCGAGCAGGACCAAGCTGGCGACGGAAACGATGCCGGCGGTGGATGCCGCTTTCATGGCAGTCCTCCTGCTGCTCGCTCGGCCTGCGGCTCGAGCCGGATGAACTCTCCGGCGACCGGGAAAGGCCCTGAGGGGCGATCTTCGCTCGTCGCTGGCGTCGCGTACTGCCAGCGGCCGAGCATCACAACGGCTTGTCCCTCGCGATCGGTCGCCACGGTCGTCGCCGAGAGGCTGCCGCCGCCCTCGGCCACCGTCCACGTCACGACCACGTTCGCGACGCCGTCACCCGAGGAAGCGGCGACCTGCACGACGAGGGGCTGACTCAGGGGCTGCCCCGCGAGCCCCGTCTGGTTGTTCCCGGAAACCGCTGCGACGGTCGAAGGAGCGGGAGCAGGCCCCTGGTCGCTGCAGGCGCCGAGCACTGGCAGCACGCCGGGCACGAGAACAAGCCTGAGCATCACAGACACGCGCGACATGGAGCCTCCTGGGTTTCCGCTACCCACCTGAGTGGACGTCGTGGCTGGGCGGGGTTCTCCCTCGTAACTCGCGGGAACTGAGGGCCCCGAAGTCACATTTCTCCTTATGGCTTTACCACCTCGATCCGATACCCCTGCAGATCGCGAAGCGCATAGGTGCCGCGGGCGGCTACGTCTCGAATCGTCGCGCTATAGCTCTCCGCGCTGTTCACGTCGGGAACCCAGATCCGAGCCACGGTTCCCGCAGCAAGGTTGCCATGGATGATCGCCCGTCTCGGACTGGTTCCCGGAGCCGAGCCGACAAGCCGGAACCCCGCCCGGACGATGGAGTCGATCTGGCCGCCCGCAATCTCGAACAGAATCGCCCCGTCGTCGCCGTTGGGTGTCGTCAGCCTGAGGTTCAATGGCCCGGGCACCGGGGGTCCGACGCCGCCGTCACCGCCGCACCCACAGACGGCGAGAAGCACAAACAGAGTTCCCAGACCGAGCCGGGCTGTCAGTGTCGCGCTCATGCTCACCTCGGCTCCTGTCTTTCCGCCTCGGAGGTCATCGCAGAGGGCTGGATCCTGGCCATCCGCTCGGCGCTCGGGTTCAGGCCGCTCCGGTCGAGCATCGCCAGGTAATCACCCACGTCGTATGTCCCATTCCGGTTGCCGGCCTGATCGAGGGCCGTCTGCTCCTGAGTTGTCAGGCGGGGAGTACCCAGGAGATCCGCCTCGGCCGCCTCCACAGCGACCACGAGAAAGGCGGCCCCAAGGTTTAGCGGTTGCCCGACACTCAGGGTACAGGTGGTCGACAAAGAACAGTCGGCGCCCGTGCCGGACCACCCGCCAAACAAGGAACCCGATGCCAGCGTGGCGCTGAGGGCCACGGAGGTCTCATCCAGGTAGCTCGCGGTGCACCCTGTCTCACCTGCCACTCCAGCGGTGATGATGCAGCTGATCGCTGGGCTCAGGCCCGCCTGACTGGCCACGGTCCCGGCTCCGTTGCCGCTGGCCAGCACGGTAAGCGAGAAGCGCGCCGTGAATGTGGCTGTTACTGTCCGATCCTGGAGCATTGGCACCGTACACGGCCCCGTGCCGGCGCAAGTTTCGCCCCAGCCGGTGAAGCCTGAGCCCCCCACTTCGGTCGCGGCCAACAGCACCGGTGACCCGAAGGGGAATCGGTTGCCGCAGGCGCCGCTGGCGGTCCCCGCGGTGATCACACAACTGATGCCCGCCGGGCCGCTCGACACGATCCCGCTTCCCCTCCCGGCAACGGCCACCGTGAGCATGGGGGCGTAGGTCGCGACGAGGGTAACGCCCTCATAGCTTCGAAAGCCGTAGAGCAAGACGGTCCAGTCGCCCGGCGCGGGGTTGGCGATGGTGCAGCTCTCGCTGTTACCTGTGAGGACCTCTGTACACCTGACCTGCCCGAGCGCGGCACTGCCCCGGAATAGGAACATGTCGACGTCCCCGTAGCCTCCACTCGTCCTCACCTCGAGCGGTGTGGCCGCGGCCGGCACCGTGATGACGTAGTAGGTATTGCTGCCTTGTGAAGCGGCGAGACCGGTAAGGGGCGTTCCGTTCTGCAGCGATATCGGGGGCGCCGGCGGCGCGACCCCGAACCTCTGGGTCACTGCCGACGTGAACCCGGTGGCGCTGAATCTGAGCGCGTGCATTCCCACCCCCGTGATCGTGAGATCGCTGAAGGTGGCCACGCCGCTGGCGTCTGTTGTCGCTCCTGCCCCGCTGAGCGCCCCGGGACCGGATTGTCTCGTCGCGGTCACCAGCACGCCGGCCTGGGCCACCGGCTGCCCGCTCCTGTCCTGCAAGCGGACCACCGGCTGGGCTGTGAACGGGGCGCCCGACAGCGCTCCCCCGGGTTCCCCAGTGATCGCCAGCCGAGTGGTCTGATAGGTCGCGACCAGGCTTGCCCCGGAGTAGCTAGAAACCCCACGCAGCATCACGTACCAGTCATCCGCAGCCGGCGTGTCGATGGTGCAGGTCTCGGTGTTCCCGAACAGGAACGGCCGGCACTGGTAAGCATCGAGGGTGGGCAATTGCCCCTGGCGCAGGTAAATGTCCGCATTGCCGGTACCACCGCTCGTGCTGACCTGCAGCTGCGTGGCCGTGGCCGGCACCGTGAAGACATAGTAGGCCTGGCTTCCTGCCACCCCGGCCAGCCCCGGCACGGGGGTGTTGTCTTGCAGCGCGGTCACTTGCGCTTGACTTACAGTGAACACCGCCGAGGTTACCGAAGAGAGCCCCGGCGCGCTGAACTCCAGCGTGTGGTCTCCCTCCCCAGTGATCGTCAGATTGTGGAACGTGGCCACGCCGTTAGCGTTGGTGGTGGCCGACGTGGCTTCCACCAACGATCCCGGCCCGCTCGCTACGGCCGCCGATACGACGACCTCGGCCTGGGTGACAGACAGGTTGTTGGCATCCCGCAGCTGCACGACGGGCTGTATCGCGAATGGCCCTCCCGTCACTGCGCCACCTGGTGGTCTTGTGATCGCGAGTTGGGTCGCCGTCCGCGGCGGAGCGACGAGAAGCCCCACCGAGTTCAAGGCGTCGACTCGCCCATCGCCGTACAGTGCGTCTTTGCCTGGGCTCCCCAAGTCGAGCGCCCCATCGCGCAGCAGCTCGCGCACCCGATCGCGGGTGATGGATGGATTCTGCGCCACCAACAGAGCGACAACGCCGGCCACGTGCGGAGAAGCCATGGAGGTGCCACTCAGGTTGACGTACGTATTTTTCCCAAAAGTGCTTGGCACATCCACTCCCGGGGCGACCACGGCGAGCTCCGGGCCGCGGTTGGAGAACGATGCCCGGATGTCGGCAATGTTGGTGGCGCCGACCGCGATCACCTCGGGGAAGGCGGCAGGATAGAGATCCGGCTGGTCAAAATTGTTGTTGCCGGCCGCGGCGACGAGGTGCACTCCAGCGGCGGCCGCTGCCTGAACCGCGCGAGCTTCCGACTCGCTGCGCGAGTAGCCTCCGAGGCTCATGTTCACGACCTGCATGCCGTTGGAGACTGCCCAATCGAGCCCGGCAATGAGAGAGCTCGTGTAAGCGGTACACAGGATAACGTTGCCGCTGTTGAAGGTGACGTCCTCCAGCTCGAAGACTTTGACGGCGTACAGCGCGGCATCGGGGGCAACCCCGACGTAACCCACGTCGTTGCCGCGTCGCGCGCCCACGATGCCGGCAACGTGGGTTCCATGTGCGAACCCGTCGCAGTTGTCCCAGGCGCTCGGGGAGGCACTTCCGCTCGTCACATCAAAACCGCCGGCAAACAGCAGGTCCTGGTGATCGGAGTCCCCGCCGTCGTCGACGATGGCCACTTTGACCCCTGCCCCGTAGTTGGGGGGCGTCGTTACCGCCCAGGCCTCCGGCGCGCGGATCGTACTTACTCCCCAGGGGACGACTTCGATCAGAGGCGCCCGGGTGACTTCACCCGTTTCAGCTAGGGTGCGGGGCCAATCAGGCTCAACGTACTCGACGTTCGGGTGGGCCAGGAGTCGCGTCAGGAGCACCGTGTCCATCCTTCCTGACACGGCCACGATGAGGCGGAAGCGTCGTTCTACCCGCAGTCCCAAGGATTCCAGCTGATCGGCGATGGCGGCCTGGGCTGCCTCGTTCATCGCGCGGACCCCGGGCGCCAGCATTCCCTCGAGGCCGGGGCCAGGACGCAGGCCGATGATGACGCGACCGCCCTCTCGGGCGATCTCGGCGGCCAGGGCTGCTGGGTCCATGCGTACCTGGGCGCCGGCGGTGGCCGCAGGAAGCCACCCGCAAAGCACCGCTGCCGCGATCAGTTTAGGCAAGCCCGAACTTCGGAGCCGCATAGCCAACCTCCCTCAGCTACCATGAATGATGGATTCTGAATCGGTATCGCGAGTCACGCGCTTCACCGCGTCGCGCCTCATGGCGCACGGCTCGTCGCTCCTCACCGTGCCGTCCCCACGCCCGGCGCGTACAGCGACCGGATCCGCTGCGCGCGGAACACGTAGCCGGGATTGCCGTCGATGCGCCACACGACCATGCCCGCCGCGTCGTACTCCTCCACGCGGCCACCGTTGCCGAACGCGACCAGAGTGCGGCCCCCTGGCAGGTCCTGCGTGGTGCCGCCGAGCTGCGCCGTCACCGCCGGCGCAGACCCGTACGACGCCACCTGCTGCGCGGTGCGCGCCCCTTCGTCGAACGCGTAGCGCTCGGCCCGGGTGCCCTGCGGGTCCCCCATGTTGTCAAGCAGGACGAAGGACGTCGGCCCCGTGAGCCGCAGGCCGTGCTGTCTGGAGAACGCGGGGACCGGGGTCCCTTGGAAGGTGAACTGATTGCGCAGCCCACCCATGCGCCACAGGACCGCGCCGGTTCGGGTGTCGATCTTCGTGATCTCGTTCAGCGCGCGGAACGAGACCAGCAGGTTGCCGTTGCCGTCCAGGTCCAGCGCATTGCCATGCGTCCAGTTCACGCTCGGGCCGGCGCGGCTGACCGAGTCGATGTCGGTGATGTCGAAGTGATCGAACGGGCTCCACTGAAAAACCAGGTCCCCAGCCCCGCTCAAGTGCTGGACGAGGGTCCCGGACACCTGCGCGTTCGGGACGCCGCCCACCGCGCTCAGGTCCATCACCCGCATCTCATCGCACATCACCCAGTATCCACCGTCGGTGTCGGCGATGAGGTCGTGGAACCGGGGCTGAAGACCGCCGGCACAGCCGAACGTGCGGGTGACATTACCGAGCGCGTCCAGCTCGAGCCATGGCTCCCGGTCCGCGGGATCCGGCGTGGGCGGACGCACGTAGTAGCGCCCGGTCGGTTGCGCCTGGAAGTTGAGGCCGGGGCCATATGGGAAGCGGCGGTACCACACGACGCGGCCGGTATTGTCGATCACCAGGCCGTACGGCCCAGCAGCGAAGATCACGTATCCCGGCGACGGATCGGGACCGCTGGCGACGTAGCGCGGCAGATCGGAGGGGAGGGTGTCGGTGGCAAACGTGAATGGGTTACCCGCGATCACCCCGCCCGCGCCGAAGGCGACGACCAGCAGGACGTAGCGCTGGGCCGGCAACAACCCGAGCACCGGGATGGCAGCGGAGTCATCGCGCAGCACCACCGCCCGGGTGGCACTGTCGGGAATTCCGCCCTCCAGGGCGTAGACGACGGCGACGCTGTCGGCGAACCGCACGCGGGCCGTCACGACGGCGCTGAGCACATTGTGCGGGCCGGGGGTCACCGCGCTGCCAAGGATCTCGGGCGCGGCGGGGGGCCGCACGCTGCGGTCGGCTTGACACGCGGCGGTGAGCAGCAGTGCACCCAAGACGATCCGTTGGATCATGGGAGCGTGGTCGCCCCGGCCTCGTTCGACGGGTCGGAGGCGCCTCCATCCTTGAGGGCGACCACCTGGTAGCGGTGGAACTCCGAGGGGTTGAGACCGGCGTGGCGGTACCTCGTCACGTTGGGTCCGACGGTCGCGATCACCACGACCCAGTCGTAGCAATAGTAGTAACCGCACTGCTGGAACAACTCGTGCACCCGATAGGCGTCTTCGAGGCCCGAGTTGTCGGTCCACGTCAGGTCGATGGCAGAGCCGGCTACCGCTATCGCGACGAGGCCGCTCGGTGCCGCGGGCGGCGTGGTGCAGTCGCTGTTCGACGCCGGTGAGTCCCCGATAGTATTGAAGGCGAAGACCCGATAGCAGACCTGCTGCTCACTTGTACGCCCCTCGTCCGTGAACCACACTGCCGACTCCTCCGTCGTCCCGGCCACGGTCCAGCTCGCCCCGCCGTCCAGCGATCGCTCGACCCGGAACCCCGCTTCGTTGGCCGATTGATCGGTCCACGAGATCATGATCGCGGTGCTGCCTTGAGGCGTCGCGTTCATTCCGGACGGCGCGGCCGGCGGCGCAGTGACGGCGATTGCGCTCGCGCTCGACGAGAAATCGGAGACGCCGCCATCGCTCTGAGTCGCCCGCACCATGTACCAGTACCGGGTGTTGGCCATCGCCGCGGCGTCGTGATAGCTCTGGCTATTCGCCGGCAAGCCGGCGAGCGCAATGAACCCCGTGCCCAGCTCCGCGCGCCACACTGCGTAGCCGTTCTCGACGGCCGAGTTGTCCATCCAGGTCAGGTCGATGGCCGGCTGCGGCGTGCCAGTGGCCGCCAGGTCGCTGGGAGCCGCGGGAGGCGTCGCGCAGTCGGTGTTCGAGGGCGGAGAGTCGCCCCGGCTGTGGCGCGCGATGATGCGATAGCGGACCTGCTGCTCGCTCGCTCGCCCATAGTCGCTGAGGGAGGTGACGTTCGGACCCGTCGTGCCGGCGCTGGTCCAAGTGGCCCCCAGGTCGAGGCAGGCCCCCCCGTCGAGGGATCGCTCCACCCGGAATCCTTCTTCTGTCGTCGAGTTGTCGACCCACGTCACCATCACCGCGGTGCTGCCGATCGGCTTCGCGTCCGCGCTGGAAGGCGCGGCGGGAACGGTGGTCGTAGCGCAGGCCGTGGCGGAGAACGCCGAGTAGCTGGTCCGGCGTCCGGTCGTCCGGAACGCCCGGACCTGGTAGCAGTACTCCGTCGAGGGGGTGAGCCCCACGTTGCCGTAGCTCGTGACGTTGGCCGCGGTGGAGGTCAACAGCGCGAACGGGCCGCTCGCCCCAGTAGTCGAGCGGTGCACCTCAAAGCCGGTCTCGTTGTCCGAATTGTCCTGCCAGCTGACGTCGATGCGGCTCTCGGACACGGCACTGGCGCTGGTGTTGGACGGCGCATTCACGGGGGGCCCGCCCCCGCTGGAGGCCGCCTCGACGGCGGGCTCGAGCGGCTGGCGGTCGTCGCAGGCGGGAAGGGAAAGCAGCAGGAGCAAACTGGCTGTGGAATACTGGCGCATCGCGAGCATGGTCCTATCCTCCGAAAGCCTTGACTCGGGGCCGGCGCCCTGATGCCGCCATCCCCGAACGCCTGCGCTAAGTTAGAAAGCAGCGGTACTCGGCCCGGTCAAAAACGGGTCAACGGAACCCGATGCTGGAACTCAAGACATTCGGTGGGCTTCGCCTTGAGGCGGACGGCGCTCCCTGCAGCGGCGCCGCCGTGCGCCCCAAGACCCTCGCCCTTCTCGCCCTCCTCGCCCCCGGGGAGCAGGGGATGAGCCGGGACAAGCTCATCGCCTATCTCTGGCCCGAGACCGACAGCGCGCACGGTCGCCACCTCCTCAAGCAGGCCTGCCACGACCTGCGCCGGGAGTTGCGGCAGCCCGAGCTGTTCCGCGGCAGGAAGTTCCTCCAACTGAACCCGGCGGTGATCGTGACCGACGTCCAGCGATTCGAGGCGGCGCTTGAGCAGGGCGACCGCGCGCGCGCCGTTGCCGAATTCGCCGGTCCGTTCCTCGACGGCTTCTATCTCGACGGCAGTGAGGAGTTCGAGCGCTGGGTCGAAGCCGAGCGTGAGCGGCTAGCGCGCCGAGCTGGCAGCGCGCTCGAGCGGCTGGCCAGGGACGCCGGCGCGCGGATCGACCATGCGACGGCCGCGGAGTGGTGGCGCCGCCTCGCGGAGCTCGACCCGCTCAGCGCGGAAGCCACCCTGGGACGGATGACCGCCCTCGCCGCCGCGAAAGAGCGGGCGGAGGCGCTACAGGTGGGACGGGAATACGCCGAGCTGGTGCGACGCGAGCTCGATGCTGCTCCCGCGAGAGCCGTCGCAAAGCTGATGGAGCAACTGCGCAAGCAGTCCGATGAGCCGGTGGCCCAGCCTGTGCTCGTGCTCCCGAGTCGCGCTGCTACTCCCGAAACACGTGAGACCGCCGGGCAGCCGCCCCTAAGCGAGGGCGCTCGCCCCCGACCGATCTCGGGGAGGCGCGGAGCCCTCCTTGCGGTCGGCGCCCTGGCGGCTGTGGCCGCTCTCGTGGCCATTGTGATCGGGACGGGTCCACACTCGACGGCGCCGGTGATCGCCGTGGGCACGATCCGCGACTACACGGGCTCCGACACGACTGTCCTCGGCCCCGCCGTGGCAGAGATGCTTGCCGTCAACCTCGCCCGCGTGCCCGAGCTCCGGGTGATCAGCACGATGCGGCTGCACGAGATCGTCGGCCAGATGCCACCGCCGGGGGGCGACTTCAGAACCATCATCAGCCGCGCGGCCATCCGTGCCGGCGCGACGGTGCTCCTGGAAGGGACGCTGCTCCGGCGTTCCGACGGAACGCTGCGACTCCAGCTAGAGATCGTCGACTTGAGGTCCGGCTTCGTGCAGCGTGCCTACGTGGCCGAGGATAGGGACCTGATCGCCCTCGTCGACCGTCTCAGTCTCCAGGTCACCGACGGCTTCGCGGCGTTCGGTCACTGAAGCCCCGCCTTCTTCACCAGCTCTTGGAAGCGGGGATCCGACCGCACCAGGTCCCAGATGCCGCCGCCGAGATTCGGCCCCTGCGCAAACTCCCGCTGCTCGATCATGTGATCGAGCGCCTCCAGCGCTCGCTCCCGGTCGCCCAGCGACGCGTAGATGTACGCCCTGGCGATCCACGGCGAGCTGGGTGAGCGGCCCTCGAACTCCCGAAGGATCGCCAACGCCTCCGTCCGCCTTCCCGTGAGGCCGTAGAGGACTCCGACGACAGGAGGGTAGGCCCCGTCGCGGACACGGAATCGGCTCGGGTCCAGCTGTTCCGCTGTATCCGCCTCGGCCAAGGCCTCGCGGTACAAGCCCTTGAACACGTATGCCCACGCCCCGTGGTAGTGGGCTTCGGCAAATCCAGGGTTCAGCTCGACCGCCCGCCGGTGGTACTCGATGGCTTCGTCGTACTGCCTGGCATACCGCAAGGCCATTCCGTGAAGGTTGTTGAGGTGAGCATTCAGGGGGTCGAGCTCGACCCCGAGGCGGGTCTCGCGAACCCCTTCGTCTGCACGCCCCTTGACCGACATCACAAATGCCAGAAAGTGCCCATACCAGCTGTGCGCCAGGGCATACCGCGGGTTCAGTTCGATCGCTCGCCGGTAGGCCTCCTCGGCTCTTTTCCAGTCCCATTGGCATGCTTGCCGCATCCGCCCCAGCGACACATACGCCTCCGCTAGCTGACTGTCGAGGCTCACCGCCCGGTGGGCCGCCGCTGTGGCCTTCCCGCACGCCTCCTCCCTGGGGGCGTAGTCGAATAGCGCGGTCACGATCCCCAGGTACGCGTCGGCGAGGCCGCTGTACGCCAGCGCGTAGCCCGAATCCAACGCGATCGCCCGACTGAAGTAGTCGATCGCCTGCTGCATTCCTGTCCGACTGCGTCGATACCAGAAGAACCGGCCGCGCAGATAGAGATCATAGGCCTCGGGGTTGTCCGTGTACCGCCGGGCGAGCGACGTCTCGGCTGACGCTCCGAGCGTCACGCGCAGCGCGCCCGCGACAGCGCGCGCGATCTCCTCCTGCACCGCCACCACGTCCGTGAGCGGGCGATCGTACTGCTCCGACCAGATCTGGTAGCCGTCGGCCACGTTCACCAGCCTCGCGCTCACCCGCAGCCCGCCACTCGACTCCCGGACGCTCCCTTCCAACACGGCGGCCACCCCCAACTCCGCCCCAATCTTGCTGTATGGGACGTTCTTCCCCTGATACGCAAATGACGAGGCCCGCCCCGGCACCCGCAGCCCCTCGACCTGAGCCAGCGCGTTGATCAATTCCTCCGTCATGCCGTCAATGAAATACGCGCTGGCGGTATCCCCGCCGATGTTGACGAACGGAAGGACGATCACGGACGGTGCCG
>Ga0247727_10019996_pt1 | contig 10295 bp, 7 predicted proteins | sample WisWelCaveWW1625_FD_202498 | JGI IMG/M metagenome (GOLD analysis project Ga0247727, IMG submission 202498) | Biofilm microbial communities from Wishing Well Cave, Virginia, United States - WW16-25 | ecosystem: Environmental > Aquatic > Deep subsurface > Groundwater > Cave microbial mat | place... | reverse complement strand
AGTGGGCCGTCGCCGACGAGCACGAGTTCAGCGCCGGGGATGCCGGCCACCGCGCGGATGAGGAGCGGGTAATTCTTCTCGCGCACCAACCGGCCAACGCTGCCGACTCGTTTCCCGGCAGTAGTGCGCGGCCCCGCCTTCGCCGAGGCTTCGGCGGGCAAGCGGGCAAAGCGCTCCACGTGGATGCCGTTGGGTACGACGGGCACGCCCGGCATCTGGGGCGAAACGCTGACCGTAAGGTCCGTGAACGGCGCGGCGATGCGGTTGAGTCGGCGATACCGGGCTTCGTCGGCGACGTTGATGCCGTGCTCGGTGTGCAACACTTTCACACCGGCGAGCTTGCCGGCGACGGCGCCGTAAAGGTGCGCGGTGGAGTTGTGGGTGTGAATCACGCGGACGTTTTCCTGCCGGGCCAGCCGGCGAATCTTCCCGAACAAACTCCAATCCAAGCCGGCACGTTTCCCGAGCGCGACGACCGCCGGCACCTCTTTCGCCCAGTCGCCAGCTTCTTCGAGGCAACACACGATGACGCGAAATTCCTTTGAAGCGTTGTTGACCAAGTCCACCACGACGCGTTCGAGACCGCCGGTGCGCAGACTCAAGACGACTTGCATCACCGTGACGGCCGCAGCTTGTTCCATAAAAATTCCACCGACGCAGCCGCCAGCACAATGAAGAATGGTTCGAGCGTGTACCGATAGCGCGGGATAACGTAAATGACGAGCATGCCGGCCACGCCGGATAGGACGAGGAGATGCATCATCAGCCCGGGATGACGGTCGCGCACGTATTGCACGAGTGTCACGACGAACGCCGGCACGGCCAGCAGGAGCACGGGCCCCCAACTCAACATCATCGCCAGCTTGCGCGCGAGGCTCGGTTGTTCGAGTGTCGGCAGGCAGAACCGCCGGAATTTGTACCACGCGAGCCGCGGCCAATCGGCCCGGTGTTCCTTCAACCACGCGACCGCGATTTGCTTGGCTTTCTCGTTGCGCTCCACCTCGCCGAGGCCGGCCACGGCTTCGTTGAAACCCGGGATTTTGTCCTCCAACGCCTCGCGGCCTTGAAACTTCGGGTCGTTCAGCACGATGTCGTTGTTGCCCATCAACAGATTCGAGCCATCGAGTGTAACAATGGGAATGAATTTGCCGAACACGACATAATTCCGGTACGTCCACGGCCCGATCACCGCCACGGCCGCGATCAACACGAGCAGACTGCGTGCGAACGCCGGCCACTTCCGCCAATACACAATCGCCGCCCACACTGGGATCGCCGGCAACAGCAACAGCGTGTTCGCACGTGTCAACGTCGCCGCGCCGAGGAACAGCCCGGCTAGCACGAAGGTGCCGGCTGTGGGCTTCTCGTGAGCGCGCACGCAGCACCAGATAGACGCGACTTCCAGTACGATGAACAACGGCTCGGCTTCGAGCGACACGGCGTGAAAGATCGCCACCGGCCACACCGCAAATACCGCCGCAGCGATCAAGCCAGTGTGTGTGCTGAAGAGCCGGGACGCAATCAAGAACAATAGCAGCGCCGTGCCGGTGTCGTACAGCATGTTCGCCACGCGCACCACGTCGTGCCGGTGACCGAAGATGCGGAACCACACCACCAGCGTCGCCGTTAGACCCGGTGCCCGGTACGCCGTCAGGTGTTCTTCGGGATTGCCCCAGCTGATACCCCGGTAGCCATTTCCATGCAGAAGATTCATCGCAATGAGGTCGAATTCCTTCGCGTCGGACACCGGCGGTTTGTTCAGGCCGGTCGCCACGCCGTACCCGAGTCGGATGATGAAGCCGGCCACAAGAATCGCGATCAAGATGGCGCGTGTGCATTTCATGGGATCAGTTCTGGAGTGCGCGCGCGACGTCGGTGCCGATGCGGTTCGCGTTGGCCATCAGCGTGAAGGTCAGTCCCTTGGCCGGCAGGTACGCAAACGCCGCACCGTCGCCAATATATGTCTGGCGCGTCCCGCGCAGCCGCCCGCCCGGTTCCGTTGTCAACGGCTTGTCGTCCCGGTCAAACGGCAATTGACTGCCGTAATGCACGCTCGAACCGTGGCCGGGATGCACCGTCTTCAACGGCCAGCATCCGAGCCGGCGCATGAACTTCATCATCACCCGCTCGTGTGCGCGCTGTCGAGATTCGACTTCGGCCGACGGCCGGTAGGAAATCGCCAGCGTATCGTCGCGACGCAACGCGCATGTGCAATCGGCGCTCGGTGCGTCTTCGTGTTGAATCACCCAGATCACGAAGCTCGAGGCCAACGCGCGCATCACGCGCAGATTTTCCCGGTACGGCAGCGGCGCTTCCTTCATCAACCGGAACAACAGCAGTGACCGGTAGGAATACAATTGTCCTTGCACGAGATGTTCCCGGTCGCCGCTCGGATCATAAATCATCGTCAACTGCGCGAGACTGTGGCAGCGATCCCGGTACGACTTGCCGAGACCCCGGTAATGAATGCACGGCGCATACGTGTGCGAGTTACACGTCAGCGGCACCGGCACGTCGTATTGCCGGAGCGAGCGGAGCACAATGCGCGTCGTGCCCAGTGCGCCGGCCGCCAAGACTACCCGGCGAGCCGTGAATGTCTGCGTTTCACGACCCTCGGCGCGCCGCGCATGAATCGTGACCGCGCCGGTCGCGTCTTCACTGAACGTTTCGACCAACCATCCGCGCTCATACCGGAAATTGCGGCGGGTCTGCAATTCCCGGACGGTCAAGTCGGGCCGGTAGACGCTGCCGCCGGCATTCGACCAAAAATCCATGTCATGCAGCGCATGGGCGCGCCGGTCGCCGATCGGCTGTGACAACGCCGCGAGCAGCGAGCGACCAAGATACAGGCCGGCGTTTTGGAACCGGTCGCGTTGCGGCGCGTACCGGCCGAGAATCGCGGCGGCATTGTGATCGGCGTCGAGGGCCGGCTGCAACGCGTCGAGCGGCCCGCGAATCGGCAGGAGATCATCGCGGTCGCCGCTGATGCCGATTCGTTTCGCGACGGTTTCGTAGTGCGTACGCATTTCCTGTGGATCCAAGCCGGTCTTCACGAGTTCGTTGTCGAGGTACGGAAAACTTACTGCGCCCCACGCGCCGCCGAGTCCACCAAGCGCCAGACTTTCCAGCGCGGCGAAGTCCGGCGAGATGGTCGGCGTGAGTTTGTCGGCATGACGCAGCACGTATTGCCGGGGCGGCGTGACCTGTGGCCCCGCGCCGAGTTGACCGAGTGGCACACCTTCGCAATCGTCGCCGAGAAAGTACCGGTGCTGCTGCCGGTCGGTCCGCCGAATCTCGGCGAACGGCGCGTCCGGTACGAGCGACTGGTACGTTGAATCTTCGTAGCCCACGTCAATCATTGTCACAGAGCGGCCGGCTTCAACGAGCGCGAACGCCGCGTGTGCGGCACTGGCGCCGGAACCGACGACGATGACATCGCTCATCATCCCCGTCGGGCCAGCGCAAGAATTGGGATGCCCACCGCAGTTTTCGCGGTGGCGCGCAAGCCTTGCCACACAAGGGTTGCCGGCGAGGGTGTGGTGAGGAAAAAGTCGGCGTAGTCCGGCGTCGTTTCCAAGACCGCCGCCATGAGAAAAATGCGCTGGCGCACGGATGATTGCGGTCGGAGCAAGCTGCTCGCCGCATCCACGAACGGCAACGTCCACGGATGCCGGCAGACGAAACGCCACTCGGCGTCGTCACCGAGAAGTTTGGCGCGGGCTGTGGCGTACCGGGTTTGCAATTCGCGGGACGGCGTGACGCCGAGCAGATAGCGCGCGAGCCGGCAGGCTTCGGGATCGTCGAGCACGCGCTTGAGGCCGGCATCAAGCCCGACCGGGTTGAATCCGAAGTCGCGGCGCGCAGGTTCGATGTCGATGTCGGTGTTTTGATTCGAGCCGAGGACGTTGCTGACGGTGATCGGAGGTTTCGGGAGAAGTTTCGCGACGATGTTCGCGATGAACAGCGCGAGGCCGACCGGGATGTGCAGCTTGGGCCGACGTTTGCCGATGCCGGCGCCGAGTTTGTCGATGAGCGCGTCGAAGGTGAGTTGGTCAGGGCCGGCAATGTCGTAGCGCTTGCCGACGGTTTTGTTGTGGTCGAGGCAGGCGACGATGGCGCCGGCCACGTCGTCCACGTGGACCGGCGCGGAGATCCACTGGCCATCGCCAAGGACGGGCACGACTGGAAGTTTCTCGATGAACGTGAGCACGGTGCCGAACACGCCGGTCTTCTCGTCGCCATACACAACGCTGGGCATCAATGTTGTCACGTCGAGACCGGAGGCGTGGAAGATTTCGTCGGCGGCGCTCTTGGTGCGCGCGTACGCGCCCTTCCGGACAATCTTCGCGGATTGGGTGCTCATGTTGATGATGCGGCGGCAACCAGCAGCCCGGCAGGCTTCGACGAGACGCTTGGCGCCTTCAATGTTGACGTCATCGCTGTCCGGCTCGTCGGATTTGGCGGCGGCGAGATGGACGACGGCGGTGCAACCGGTCAGCGCCGTGCGGAGCGAGCCGGCGTCGCGCATGTCCGCGATGATGACTTCGGCCGGGCAGGGACGCGTCGTGCGCATCATGGCTTTGACGCGCCAGCCACGTTGTAGCAAGGCGTTGACGACGACTTTACCGATGAAGCCGCCGGCTCCAGTGACAAGAATGGTTTGATGGACGGGAGAACTCACTGGTGACGTTTGTCGCCGATGTAGGTGTCGCGGCTGACGCCGAGCATGCTGAGGAAGAACGACGAGAAGACAACCTGCATGCCGATGAAGAAAAGCATGGACCAGAACAACAGCCAGCGCATTTCGGCGAGCGGGCCGAATCCGCCGCGCGCCCATTGCCAGAAGATGCCGACATCACTGAAAAACCCGACGAGGGCGAGGATGACTCCGGCAATCAGTCCGCTTTCGAGGGAGATGCGCTTGAGCCAGCGACTAAGCCCGACATTGGAGTGATCAAATTGCTCCGTGTACGAGAAGATCTTCGCGAACATGCCGATGGAGATGATCTGCACGCCGAGGAGCGTGAAGATGACGCCGAAGAACAGCGAATGGATGTCGAAGCCGATGTTGCCGATGAACCGCTGGCCCGGCAGGAGCCAAATCACGAGCGCCAAGCCGGCGATCACCAGGGACATGCCGGGCCCGAGGAACAGCCAGTTCGGCGCGTACATCAGCATGAAGCGCAGATGTCGCCAGCCGTCCCGGAAGCTGCGCAGATGCGGGGGCCGGCCCCGTTTGTCCGGCCAAAGCGTGATCGGGATTTCGGCCATCTTCACGCCGAGTTTGGCGGCTTTGATGACGAATTCGCTGGCGAACTCCATCCCGGTGGTGCGCAAATCCATGCGCAGGTAGGCATCTTTGGTGAAGCCGCGCATCCCGCAGTGCGAATCACCGATGCTCGTGCGAAACAGAATCTTCACCATGCTGGAGAGGATTGGATTGCCGATGTATTTGTGATGCCACGGCATTGCGCCCGGTTTGATCTCGCCTTTGAATCGGTTACCCATCACGACTTCGTAGCCTTCGCGCCATTTCGCGACGAAACGAGGAACTTCGGTGAAATCGTAGCTGTCATCCGCGTCGCCCATGACGATGAATGTGCCCCGGGCGGCCTCGATGCCGGCGCGTAGCGCGTGGCCATAGCCCTTCAACGTGGCGTTCGCGACGCGAGCTCCGTGTGTTTCTGCGATTTCAATCGAGCCGTCGGTCGAGCCGTTGTCGCCGATGACGACCTCGCCGCGGATGCCGGCGGTCTTGAACGCGCTCAGCGCTTTGTCGATGCAGAAGGCAATCGAGTTCGCCTCGTTCAGGCACGGAATGACGACAGAGACATCGATTGGGCTGGTTGACTGGGGGTCGATCTTCATGGGTTCTAACCTCGTTGTCGGACGTCTCACGTTTGCCGCACTACGATCCACCACTAACTCCCCAGTAGGCTTTGATCAGGATCCAGATGGCCGGGATACTAAGCAGAGCGACGGCACCAGCTTGGATCATGTCTCGGCGATGAACATCGAGATACTCGGGCGGGACGACGTTCTGGCGTTGGGCATGGCGAATCATGCCGGCGCCCAATCCCAGCAAAAAGTACAACACCGGATTGTACGTGCGTGTGAGAAAGAATCCGCACGCGAGGTAACCCACCAGCCCTGCAAACAGCCCCCCCGCCAGCCGCGCCGTTAACGGATCGAAAACATCTCGCCGGCGGGTGATGCGCAACAATCCACGCCCCACCAGATACGCCAATGAGATCCAGAAGAAGTATCCCACAAATCCAAGCTCGGCGTAGCACGTCACGAACGAGCTGTGTGCGGTCAACATCTCTTCGTCGAACCACCGGGTATAGCCGATGCCGAACAATGGGTTCTCCTTGAGGATGCCGTTGCCGACGCCCCACGCGACGATGCGACCGCCGGCCGAGCCTTCGTACACAGTTTCCTTCGCCCGGGCCGGGCCGAAGGCCACCGCGCCCCCGATCAGGCCCACGGTGATCAGTAGCCGCAGGAAATTGCGTCGGCCGGCCATCCACATGTACGCCAGCAGCATGGCCGCAAACCCGGCCATGCCGCCTCGGGACTTGGTGTAATACAACACGAGCAAATAACAGGGAACGGCACCCAACAGAAAAAACCGGGCCGGCAATGCGATGGGCGATTGAATCAGCGCCATCACGAACGGTATCGCCATGATGTAGAGCATCGCAAAATCATTCGGATCGTTGAACAACCCGGTGCCGCGCACGCGAAAGTCGGTCTGCGTGATCCATTCGGTCATCATGATCTTGCCGCCGTACCCCTCGGGTGTGTACGGCTCGACCCCGCCGAAGCCGACGCCCGTTTGGATTTGCATCCACGCGTGGATGCACAGGATCAACGCACTGATCGCAATGACCCACACCATCGTCTTCACTCGTTGAATCCGTTCCACGAGGATCATCGTAAGGAAAAACAGGACGCACAACTTCCCGAACTCCGCGAACGAGGTATAGGCAAAACTGAAGCGCATCCGTGTCATATCCGACAGGAGCACCGCGGCGAGCAAGCCGAGCATCAGGTGGCCGTACCGGTTCCGCTTCAGAACTGTGAACAGATTTTCGCTCCCGCCGCCCTGCGTGATGAACGTCGCGATCAACGCGCCAATGGCGGTCACGTCAATGACGCGAATACCCCGCAACGGTTCGTACCAGTCTTGCGGACGAACCAGCAGGAACATGACGTAGAGGACGAGTAATGCAAAAGCCATCGTCGGTCAGTCCCTCACCGACACTGCGGTGTCGAGTATTCCCGCCAGCCGCCGCGTCAACTCCCGTCGATCAAACCGCGCGACGACATCGGCATTCGTCGTCCGGGCGAACCGTCCCGCCCGGATGTCGCGGTGCATCCGCAACAACTTCTCTCCGATATCTTCGGCACTTTCAGGATTGGCGACCACACCGACGCCGCTCTCCCGCACCACCTGCGCCAGTTCGCCTTCGTGTGCCAACGCCAGAATCGGTCGCGCAGCCGCCAAATACTCCATGAGCTTGCCGGTCAACGTGCCGGTATCCGTCTTCCGAATCGAACCCAGCAACAGCAGCGCGTCCGACTCGCCGAGCAATCGTACCGCCTCGTGATGCGGTTGAAACGGAAGAAACCGCACATGCTCGCCCAACTTCAATTCCTCTAACCACGCCGCGTTGGCATCGCGCCAGCCGGGTTCGCCCACGAAGTGCGCGGAGATTGACCGGAATTCTTCCGCGTGATGTTTCGACAACCACGCCATCGCTTGCAAAAAACATCGAGGCTCGCGCGCCGGCGGATAAAAACAGCCGGCATACGTGACTCGGAATTCTCCGTTCGGCACCCGCGCCGGCAACGCCACGAAATCGTCGGGATCGAATCCATTCGTGATCACCGCAAACCGCTCCGCCGGCAGTTCCGGCGTCCGTTCCCGGGCCTTTGCCGACAAGCCTTCCGAGATGTTGATCACCTTTGCCGACCGCGTGAATGTTTTGCGCTCCAGCCAACGCGCCATATGCAGCCGCGTCGGCGAATAGTTGCGGATGTAGTGGTCGCCAACCCACGGGTCCCGGAAATCCGAAACGAGCGGCGTGCCGGTCAACGCGCTCAGCGCCAGACCCACCAGCGAGCCTGTCACCGGCGGCGCCGTCGTGTAGATCACGTCGGGCCGGTATTTCCGCATCGCGCGCCAGCCGCGCCACAATGCGAACGGAAACCAGCCCACATACCGGTCAGGAAAACTCAGCCACTTCAGCGCACCGCGGAGCAATCGCGTCGGCGCCTTCAACGGCGACAACGCAAACGTCCGCATCACCACCGCTGACGCCGGTACTTGTTTCAGCAACGTGTCATCCTTCGGTTCGAGCGGCTCGTGCTTCGGGTCCACGCTCAACACCACGCACTGCCAGCCGAACTGTTCGAGGTACTTCACGAACTTCAACGTCCGAAACGTCCCGCTGCTCGCATCCGGCGGGAAAAAAAAGGCGATGATCAGTGCGCGCTTCACGGCTTCACTAGACATTCGATGATTTTCTCAGCGGCCTTGCCGTCGCCATAAGGCGACGCGCCATTCTTGCCGGGCTTGGCATCACGCGCCGCCGCCATAATCTTACCGGCATCGGTGCCGGCAATCGTATTCCAGCCGGCCTCGACGGTCTCGACCCATTCGGTTTCCTTCCGCAACGTGATGCACGGCACTTGAAAGAAGAACGCCTCTTTCTGTACGCCGCCGGAGTCCGTCAGGATGGCCGCCGCCGATTTCTCCAGCATCAACATGTCGAAATAGCCGACCGGCTCGATGACGCGCACGTTGCCGGCTGCGGCGATGTCGAACCGCCGCAACCGGTCGGCCGTGCGCGGATGCACCGGGAACACCACCGTCCGGCCGAGCTGACCCAGCGCGTCCACGACGCAGCGTAGATTGTCGGCGCTGTCCGTGTTCTCAGCGCGGTGAATCGTCGCCAGCACATACTCCTTCGAGTCTACACCAAGTGTCTTCAGTATCGTCGAGCGGCGTTCGGCGATTTGCAGGCTCAGCAGCGCCGCGTCGTACATCACGTCGCCGCTGTTCACGACGAGCCGGGAGTCCACTCCCTCGGCCGCGAGATTTTTGACGGCGGTGCGGGTGGGGCAGAACAACAGCGCCGAGACGTGATCGGCGACGATGCGGTTGATTTCTTCCGGCATCGCTTTGTTGAAGCTGCGCAGTCCCGCTTCGACGTGGGCAACCGGCTGGTGAATCTTCGCGGCGGTCAGCGCGGCGGCCAGCGTCGAGTTCGTGTCGCCGTACACGAGTACCCAGTCCGGCGATTCCTTGAACAGAATCGGTTCGAGGCGTTCCATGATGAGGCCGGTCTGGGTGCCGTGCGTGCCGGAGCCGACCTCGAGATGGTAATCCGGCGCCGGCAACGACAGCTCGTCGAAGAACACCTTCGACATGGCGTAATCGTAATGCTGACCGGTATGCACGAGCACTTGCTCGACCGACGGCTGCCGGCTGGCGGCGGCGATGACGGGCGCGATCTTGATGAACTGCGGACGCGCCCCGACTACGGTGACGATTTTCAAGAGCGGGCGAACTCGATGAGGGTGTTGGCGACGTGTTGCAATTGATCGGCGCTCAATTCCGGATACACCGGCACGGCGACCGTTTCGAGCGCGGCGCTTTCGGATTCCGGGAAGTCGCCCGGTTTGTGGCCGAGATACGCAAAGCATTTCTGGACGTGCAGCGGTACCGGGTAATAGACCTCGTTGCCGATGTTGCCGGCTTTGAGGGCGGCTTGCAGCTTGTCGCGCTGCGGATGCCGGAGGACGTATTGATTATAGATATGGTAATGCGCGTCGCCGGTACTCTTCCACACCGGGGCTGGCGTGCCGAGCTTCGCGCCGGCAAGCGCGTGGTCGTAAAACGCGGCGTTGCGTTGGCGGCCGGTGGTCCACGTGTCGAGGTGTTTGAGCTTCACTTCGAGCACGGCGGCTTGAATCGCGTCCAACCGGAAATTGCCGCCGACGAAGCTGTGATAATACTTCGGTTTGCTGCCGTGAACGCGGAGCACACGCAATCGCTCGGCGAGCGCGGCGTCATTCGTTACGACCATGCCGCCGTCGCCGAAGCCGCCGAGGTTCTTGCTCGGGAAAAATGAGAAGCAACCCATCGTGCCGAAGGAGCCGGCCCGCTGGCCTTTGTATTCGGAGCCGATGGCTTGCGCGGCGTCCTCGATGACCGGCAACTTGTGCCGCTGTGCGATGTCCAGAATCGGGTCGAGGTCGGCGCATTGTCCAAACAAGTGCACCGG
>Ga0247727_10019995_pt1 | contig 10295 bp, 12 predicted proteins | sample WisWelCaveWW1625_FD_202498 | JGI IMG/M metagenome (GOLD analysis project Ga0247727, IMG submission 202498) | Biofilm microbial communities from Wishing Well Cave, Virginia, United States - WW16-25 | ecosystem: Environmental > Aquatic > Deep subsurface > Groundwater > Cave microbial mat | place... | reverse complement strand
TCTTTGCTCTATTTTTTCTTGTTTCATTTTTGTTCACCTATTAGAAATCCAAGATGAACTAATATATAAATGTTAGCAATTTTCAATCGCGTTGACTATAACTTTAAATATAGTCTTATATAACTTCCTGGGATGGTTTTAACTCTTGAAAAAATTGCAGTGCAGGATGATTTTGTAAAGGCATATAATATCGGCCTTGACGGAGGAAAAAGACCATCTGCAGATGAAAATGTTGTTAAAGGCCATTTGCTCGGTGACAAAGTGCGTTCGCACAACTAGAGAATCTCGACAGTATGAAGATCTCATTCTCGGGTTTAACCTTGGAGTAGCGATAAAGAATAAGAGTTGGGACATAAGCAGGGGCATGTATCCAGGACTTGTCTCTTATATTAATAATGATAACCAAAATGATGAAAGTTATCTATCCCTTTATTTGCCAGCTAAACTCCATGAAGTTGCTGCAATGCAAATGGTAGATGAACACAATCACCATGATTATAGGAAAGCCAACACGAGTGAAAGCGTATTTGATCTGGATATAAGGATACCACATAACCAATCGGATAGTTATAATGATTTATTAGAGAATGTTGTTGAGATTAAAAGTAAAGCCAATAACGTCTTAGCTGTTAATGGTAATGCAATTACAATTCATGTCAATAAAACTTTAAAAGAATTCAAGAATCTTCTTCCTACAATAATTTATGATTCAAACAAGGTTTATAAGCATTTACAAAAAAAATCATACCTCTCAAATAATTAACAATTGCAAGAATGACTTCCGTTGCCGTTTCCATTACTTGATGCAGTTGCACTCACAGTGATCTTCGGCTCCATCATCATCTCTGAATCAAAGTCCATTATCCTGTCAGGCCTATCTTCCCTCATCAAAAGGACTACTGAACTCTCGGGTTTCTCATCTATATATTTAAGGCCTCCGGCTTCTGCAAGCTTTAGCGAAAACTCTCTTATCTCATCATGTGTCGGCATGTTTGCACTTGACAGTCTCTGCTTTGAATATCCTACATTCATGTATCCTTTGCATTCGACAAAATCAAAGTGCAGGTTTTTTATGAACTCTCCGTATTTTTCAGGCTCGAGCATGTTATAGCCTTTTGTCAGGGTAAGTCTTAATACTCTCCTTGTGTTTAGTTTTTCCATCAACTGAAGGGTCTTATTGAACCTCTCCCATGCCTGTTTTGTCAAAGGGTTTGTTGTCTTGTCAAACAATTCTTTGTAAGGAGCAGCAAGAGTAATATAGAACTGCGTAGGCTCATGGCCTATAAGCTTTTCAACTGTCTCTGGAAACGAGCCGTTTGTAACAAGATATGCAGTCATGCCTCTTTTTTTTATCTCATCAATCAGTTCAGGCATCCTCGGGTACATTGTGGGTTCTCCTGTCAATGAGATTGCAAAATGCAAAGGAAGTTTCATATTCTCATATCTTTTCCAGTTGACGTTCTTATTCCCGCCAAAACCATAAAGTATCTTGATATGCTCTCTGATGCATCCGTCAACAATATCTTTCGGGTCATCTATAGGCCCGTCCCACTCTCTTGATGCAGTTGAGATATCCCTCCAGCAGTGCCAGCACCTGAAATTGCAATGCTGAAGTGCAGGGGTCATCTGGACGCACCTCCAGGATTGTATGCCGTAGAATGTGTTTTTATAGCAGGTCCCGCAGTTTGTAAGTGCTTTTTTTGTATATGCACATACTTTTATCGCAGAATGATTGCCTACTATCCTGTATCCCTGGTTTTCAAGTTCAAGGCGTTTCTTAACAGTCAGCATATTTTGTGAGAACGCAGAATCTATTTAAAAAGCTATATTATAACTGGAGTTGTATATATTTCATTTTTTTAGAATAGTGTTTTTCTGACGCAGATGCAGAGGGGTTGCTCCCTACGGGACACTGCATAGGGCATTTACGATAGTAAATGACCGTCTGCCGTCATAGAAAAACACAAAAACAGAAGATTACATCAAAAGTGTGCAATTCTTGCCTTAAACTTCTTTTATAATCATCATACTTTGTATGATTTTCCTAAGTTTTATAAATTGTTTTAAGTTTACTATTGCTAATGGTGCAAATCGAGCAAAAACCAAAAAAGAAAAACAAGGCAGCTGAGTTCTTGAAAAAGTGGGGACTCCCAATTCTTGGAATTTTGCTCCTGATTAAAATAAACAAGACATATTTTTTCCTTATCTTATTTAGCATATTGACATATATAGGGAAATATATAAGAGGGATGTTCGGGCTAAAGCTTGTTGTTCTTGATCCTCTCCACTTCTGCGCGATAATGGTAGCAAAACATATAGGGTTAAAAGAAGCCATAATACTTGTAGCAATAAACACTATAATTGTCGACTTTGCAACTCAGATAGCATCTGATGGTACATTCGCGAATTTTTTCTTGTTCGGCGGATCTGCCATCTTCTCAGTTGCGATACTAGGAAGTACAAACGTAGTGTTATACAGCTGCTTTGCAGCTCTCTTATATTCAATAGGGTATTACATCTACAGGGCGTTTGTTCCGACACAGCCCTCTTTTGAAGTGGTTTCAAAATGCATAACTAGCTTCGTATTCACTTTTTTATATAGTTCTTTTTTCGGTCCTCTGTTCGGGCTTTTAATGGGTGTATGAAAAATGGAAAAAAAACAAACAAGAATAATTGAAATCTTAATTGTTGCAGCTAACTTAGCTATAATTGCTTTTGTGGTTAACTTGTATCTGAGAAAGATAATAATCCTGGAAGTTCTCCTGGCCAGTTTTTTCTGCAATGTGTTGATTTTAAGCCTTGGATTCTTTATATTTTACCAATATCAAAGGCTAAAAAAATTGGCAAAGGAACTTGGCTTCAAATACATAAAAAGCTCTTTTCCTCATCCGAAATATGAAGGCCATTACAAAAGTCACTGGTGGCAACTCCATTTTGTCAGCAGGGAAACCGGAGATAAATGGGGGATGCCGATGACCTATATAAAGCTACAGTGGAAAGAGCCAAAGAAATTTGACGAATATAAACTGCATAAATATAATGACAGGAAAATCGGGATGAGCAAGATCGTAGAAATCAAGTATATTGTAAGAGACAGCAAAAATTATCTGCTTTTAAAAAGGGCATGGTATACCTTCAACAAGAAAAAGATATATCACCTTATGGACCTCCTGCTAAAGATAGCCAGAGAATCAGAGATCAAGTGATTTTCTGAATTCAGAAATAGTTCTTTTGTGGTCAAAGGCTATCTTGCTCGGAAGATTGTCCAAAGAGAACCATTTTACATCCAATATCTCGTTCTTATCATAACCATATTTATTGAGAATGTTTTGAATGACATAAACATGGTCTATGTTCTGCTTTCCGTCTTTGCTCCTGTTAGGCTTTGAATTTACAGTAAAAAGTTTGGCGAATTTGCCGACGTAACCTGTCTCTTCTTTTAATTCGCGAAGAGCGCACTCTTCAAGTGTCTCGTCCCAATCCAAATAGCCTCCGGGAAGTGCCCAATATCCGATAAGTGGCATTGTCCCTCTTTTTATCATCAGGATCTTCTTATCATCATATGCAATCACAGAGCATGTAGAGTTCCTTGCATTGAATCTCTTGCAATCGTCACAAAAGTCACCTTTTTTAATCTTTCCTACAGGATATTTTATGAAATCATCATGGTTTGACATAACCATATGAAAACTGTTGGGGATTATTAAACTTTTTATACAAGCGATTAATTCTAGACTGTTATGGCAAGGAATTTAAAAATTATCACTGCTTATCTTTTAGTTTATGTAATCTGGAGCACAACTTTCCTGGCAGTCAAGACAGCGGTTAGCTCAATTCCTCTATTTTTCTTTACAGGAGTAAGATGGTTTTTTTCAGGTGTTTTTCTTACTTTTATAGGAATTGCACTATACAAAAGAAATTTTTTCAAGGGGATTACTAAAAAGCAGATATTGTCTTCACTTACTTCAGGTTTTTTTGTAATAATATTAAATACTCTTTTTTTCACTGAAGCCATGAAAACACTTGACACATATTTTGCTGCAATAATAGGAGCAACATCGCCATTGTTTATGACAACATTTGATTTTTTTTTGAACGGGAAAAAATTCCAGAAATCCACTTTATTTGCTATTTTTCTTGGTATTGGAGGGATAGCAGTTCTTGTCTACAAAGGCAGCATGAATTTTTCATATGACCCGCACATCTTAATATTCATGCTTGCCGTCCTCTCATTTACATTCGGTTCTGCATATTCTAATAGGCTTGAAATCCCTAAAAACCCGGTATTAAATTCAGCAATCCAGATGTATTTTGCCGGAATTGCCTGCTTTTTCATGTTTCTCTTCCAGGAAAATAGTTTGCAATTAGAGATTATCTCTTTTAATTCATGGTTCTCACTTCTTTATCTTATCATCTTCGGAGGCATAGGGATGTTCGCATATCTCTATCTCATAAAACACGAGCCGTTGTCAAGAGTGTCAAGTTTTACTTATGTAAATGCAATTGGCGCTACAATCCTGGGTATATTTATAGGAGAAAAAATTTCAGCAAATTTCTTTATTGCAGCTCCTATGATATTTATTGCAGTTATGCTCATTCTTAGGTCAAGAGTAAAAGTCGAGAACCTGAAGCAGGTAAACTAGGGAGCTGTCCAGAATATATTTGTCTCTTTATTCTTTATGACAAAAACAATCATGACAGCAGACGGACTATAGTCCTATTCGGCACCCCGTAGGGGGCAAGTCCCCCGCCTCATCTGCGTCATTGTTGTTATATCTCTGTTATTTCTGCGAGATTCTGGACAGCGCTGTAAACTAGGTTAACTTTATATACAAATTGTTTTTTACTATATATTAATGTCTAGATGCAATAATGATATTAATAGCCTGTAAGGCTTTCATTGTTTCTTTTTTATTAAATTAAAATTTTGCGAGCTAAAATGAAAATGAAGATACCAAGAACCATGTCGACACAGCATCCGGACAATGTAAAGCAGCCTTTTTTCGTAAATTCAAGCCTTATTGCCGACGATGATGAGATCAAGGAAGCGTTTTATTCATTTTCCCATCTGAAAATAAGGGAACAACTCTGGGACTGTGAAGGAAAGGAAGTCGATAATCATGTCGTTGAAAAATTGCTTTCAAGATATGAAGACTGGTTCAAGAAGCACAGGCTCGGGAAAGATTTTTTTATAACATTAAGAGGGCCTAACCCGAAAATAGAAAAAAACCAGGGAAAAGTGCTTATCGAGACACTTCAGTCAATCCCGAGGAATTTTGACATTGCAAAGCATTTCTATGGAGATGATATTGCTCCTATCTTTGAGATTGCACAGCCCATGACAAGCTCGGCAGATGAGATGCTCAGGATAAAAGAATATTACAAACATCATATCATCGGCAAAAAAGACCATTTGACACATGATGTGAAGATTTCAGAATGGGTCGGTGATTTTTTCCCTGAGGATATCAATATCATCCCTTTGATAGAGACAAAAGAGAGCATGCTTGATGCCCACAATATAGTTAAGAAATATATTGAAAAAGCCAAGATAAAAGATTATCAAAGGGTTTGGCTCGCAAGAAGCGATCCTGCATTAAATTACGGTTATCTTCCCGCAGTACTCATAAATAAAATAGCTCTTCAAAGGCTTCATGGCCTCGAAGAAGAAATTTCAATTGACCTGCCTCCAATAATTGGCTGCGGTTCTGTTCCGTTCAGAGGAAATTTCAGGCCTGATAAGATGGAAAATTGCCTGAATGCTTACCCAAGTGTCCAGACTTTTACAATGCAGTCAGCTTTCAAGTATGACTTTCCTGAAGATGAGGTCAGAGAGGCTGTAAATACACTTGAAAATTCTGTCAGGAAAAATCCTCTGGATATTGATGAAGAAGCCTCTCTTGAGATAATTGAAAAAGTCTCAAATGAATACCAGAAGCAGATAATCCCTCTTGCTCCTATGATAAATCACTTTGCGACATTTGTCCCGAACAGGAGGAAAAGAAAGCTCCACATAGGATTGTTCGGCTACTCAAGGCAGAATGGGGGAGTCAGTTTGCCAAGGGCAATAAAATTCTGCGGCGCTCTATATTCTCTGGGTATACCTCCTGAAATTTTCGGCCTGAATGCATTGTCAGAAAAAGAATTTGATTTTGTAAAAGAATCCAATAAAGGATTTGAGGAAGATATAAAGGACGCTTTAAGATATTATAATGAAGACAATCTTAAGATTCTGCCTGAAGAATTGCAAAAGCAGGTAAAAAACATACTGGCAAATTTTGACTTTGAGACTGATGAATCCCATAAAAAAATAACCTCCATCATATACGGAGAATTCAAGAACAACAAGCCGACATTGACTGAAAATATCGAAAGAGCAGCGGCGATAAGGAACTTTTTGGGGTAAATTAATAAATATGAGCATAAACAATTAAGAGATAATACACAGTTTAAGGCGGTGCTACGGCCAAAATAAAAACATTTTGGCCTACACGGGTTTCCCGCAGGGAGTACAGTCATTGTATTCCTGTAAATCAAGTCAAACTTGATTCAACCCTTCCGTCGTGCACGCCACTAAGGTGTAACATATTAAAATCAAATAATATTCAAAAAACGTGGATAAAATGTTCAGGACAAATACTTGTGGCGAACTTAGGAAAAAAGACATAGGAAAAAAAGTCAAACTTTCAGGATGGGTGCAAAGTTTCAGGGATCATGGAGGCGTTATTTTCATAGACTTAAGAGACAGGTACGGCTTGACGCAGGTTGTATTTGACCCTAAACATGATAAAAAGAGCCATGATATGGCAGAGACATTTAGAAGAGAATATGTAATCTCTGCAGAAGGAGTTGTAAGGTTCAGGGGAGAAGGCCTTGTAAATCCAAAACTCGATACAGGGGAAATAGAATTGATTGCAGATTCTGTCACAATACTCAGCAAAGCAGATACTCCTCCTTTTGAGATTGATGACAGGATTGATGTGTCTGAAGAGATGAGGCTGAAATACAGGTTTTTGGATTTGAGGAGAAAAAAACTCCAGGACAATATAATATTCAGGTCGCACGTCATCAAATTCATACGGGACTGGATGTTTGGAACAGGTTTTACAGAGATAGAGACTCCTATATTGACAGTGTCATCTCCTGAAGGAGCAAGGGATTTTTTAGTCCCTTCAAGATTGCATCCGGGAAAATTCTATGCTCTTCCTCAGGCGCCGCAACAGTACAAGCAATTATTGATGGTAGCAGGATTTGACAAATATTTCCAGATAGCTCCGTGCATGAGAGATGAGGATGCAAGGGCAGACAGGAGCCCTGGTGAATTCTATCAGCTCGATACAGAGACTAGCTTTCTTACACAGGAAGAATTTTTCCAGCTGATGGAGCCTTTATTTGTAGAACTCACAAAAAAATTCACAGATAAAAAAATCCTCAAGACTCCGTTCCCCAGGATCCCATATAAAGAAGCGATGTTGAGATATGGCGTCGATAAGCCAGACCTTAGGTTTGGACTAGAGATAACTGATCTATCAGAGACAGTCAAAGGCTGCAATTTTGAAGTTTTCTCAAAAGTCATAAAAGATAAAGGAGTTGTCAGGGCGATAAATGCAAAGGGAGCTGCAAATTTCACAAGAAAAGATATTGAGGAATTGACTGAGATTGCAAAGTCCAACGGAGCAGGAGGTCTTGCATATATCACACTTAAAGACAAAGAGATAAAATCTCCGATTGCAAAATTCTTGGGAGATGACTTTACAAAAAAAATAATAAAGCAGATGAAAGCAGTTGACGGAGACATAATCTTCTTTGGTGCAGGAAAAGAAAAACCTGTCTGCAGAGTCCTTGGAAACATAAGGCTTGAACTTGGGAAAAGGCTTAAACTCATTGATGAAAGCCTTCTTGCATGGCTATGGATAGTTGATTTCCCTATGTATGAATTCAATGAAGAATTGGATAAGGTTGATTTCTGCCACAATCCTTTTTCAATGCCTCAAGGCGGGATGGATGACCTTGTCAAAAAAAATCCATTGGATATCCTTGCTTACCAATATGATATTGTCTGCAACGGAACAGAACTTTCGTCAGGCGCTGTCAGGAACAACTCTCCTGAGATAATGTACAAGGCATTTGAGATAGCAGGTTACGGGCATGATGTTGTCGACAAGAAATTCGGCCACATGATAAAAGCATTCAAGTTCGGAGCTCCTCCGCATTGCGGATTTGCTCCTGGGATTGAGAGGATAGTCATGATACTCAGGGGAGAACCGAATATCAGGGAAGTGACGGCATTCCCAAAAAACAAGAATGCAGAAGAATTGATGGTAGGATCGCCCAGTGAAGTTGATGACAAGCAGCTAAAAGAATTGCACATAAAGCTGAATTTTTTGAAAACAGAAAAAAAAGAAGAAAAGCCAGTGCTGGCCAAAATAAAAAAATTGCTTGATGACGCAAATGTATCATATAAAGAGATGCATCATGAAGCGGTTTTTACATCGTCTGAATCAGCAAAAATCAGAGGGACAGAGCTAAAGCAAGGAGCAAAAGCACTTATCTTCAAGGGAGATGATAATTATTTCATGGCAATAATTTCAGCAGCAAAAAAAGCAGACTCAAAAAAGCTTAAAAAAATAACATCTGCAAAAAACTTGTCTCTTGCGTCTCCGGAAGAAGTAAAAAAATTAACAGGCTTAGATATCGGGTCAATTCCTCCTTTCGGAGAGCTTTTTGGCCTGCAGTCATATCTTGACAAGTCCTTAAGCGAAAATGAATTTATTGCCTTCAATGCTGGCTCACACACTGACTCAATCATAATTAAATATGGGGATTATAAGAAAGCAGTTAAACCTAAGATTGAAGACTTTTCAGAAAATTGAGGTGAAAAAATGAACGTAAAATTCATACCAAGCGGGATAGGGCTATTGCTTATCACAGCGTTTTTCATTTTAGCAGGAGCATTGTTGTATGCGCTTCCTGTCTGGCTTATATGGAATTACCTCATGCCAAGATTATTCGCTCTTCCAAATTTAAGCATCATAGATGCGTTCTTGCTCAATGTCCTGGTCGGGATTTTATTCAGAGGAAAAGAAAAATAGTGATTTTTTGTTTCCTAAAAGTTTTTATTTGGGCTAATTTTATTGTCTTATAATGGTTTCAACATATCTTTTTGACCTTGATGACACGATTATCGATTCTTCCATCTATTCAAGGATGCACCATGAACTATTGACGGAAATAACTAATAGAGTTAAGATTTCAGAAGAAGGATTAAAGGAAAGGATTGCAAGGCTAAAAGAAAAAACAGGAAAAGAGAAGCCTGATACTTATGAACTATGCAAAGAATTAAACTGCATTGATATCTATTATGACATCCTGGAGAAATACGCAAAGCATACTTATACTTTGAAAAATCCTACCTTACCTGTAGTCTTCAGGAAAATAAAAGAGAGCAAGAAAAAAATAGGAGTAATAAGCAATTCCCAGGAGAGGACAATAAAACTTTTTTTGAATCGGTTTAATCTTTCTCAATATGTTGATTTCCTTGAGTCAGGGAAAAAAGACAGTGTCCTGTTCTGGGTCCAGCTAGAAAAAAGGCATAGTTTCCACAAGGGAGATACTCTTGTAATTGATGACTCAGATGATGTTTTGAAGATCGCACAAGAGGCTGGATATCAAATCCTTAATGCGAAGAATTTAGGAAAATTGGAAATTTTGTGACTTGATCGCTTGTAAATAATAAAAGAAATCGCTGTAAGTTTTTTTATTCATTATTCTTTTGTTTATAATCAGTAATAATTTTACCTATTTCACCTGAAGCCATATATCCAAAAAACCTTGTAAACATTGGTGGTTTTCTAAAGTGACTGTACTGAGTTAAATCAAGGTCATTTCCTTTTATTTCAGGTCTTAATAAATTTCCAATTGTATATCCTATCTGATCTACAATAGCATAACATATGATTGCACCTACTGTACCAATTGCAGCGTATAAATACATGTTTATATCATTCAAGTTTCCACCATACATGGCTCCTGAAGTAGGAAGATGGCTTCCTGCAATAGGTATCTGTCTAAATAAATCTCCTACTGGGGTATTTGGAAGTGTATTTGCTATTACTATCGCCTCAAGGGTTATAAGAGTCCCAAAATTAGCTAAATCCCTTAATAATCCCATTTTAGCGCCTTATTACAATTTGAAAGTCTAGTCAACGCGATAAATAATTGCTAGGACTGAGCATAAAAAAATATCCTTTAAGGAATTGTTCAATTCCGACTTTCAATCCGTCTATGGATTGAAA
>Ga0247727_10019994_pt1 | contig 10295 bp, 12 predicted proteins | sample WisWelCaveWW1625_FD_202498 | JGI IMG/M metagenome (GOLD analysis project Ga0247727, IMG submission 202498) | Biofilm microbial communities from Wishing Well Cave, Virginia, United States - WW16-25 | ecosystem: Environmental > Aquatic > Deep subsurface > Groundwater > Cave microbial mat | place... | reverse complement strand
CGGCGTTGTTCAACGGGCTGAAAAACTTCGGCGCGTTGGATGCAAAAAATTATCTGCGCTTCAATGCCGATTCGCTCGTCTCCCTTTTGCGCGCCGATCCGACGAAGTTTCCGGCCTATACTTCGTTGACGGCGACGCAGCGCAGCGGGGTCAACAATCAGCTCGATGTCTCGTTCGCGGATCATCAATTTTTCAGCGATTTCAACAAAAAAACGCTGAAGTTCTTGAATGACGCGCGGCGCGGAATTTTGACCGGCATCGAGAACGAAGATGGCGAGGTGGAGTTGCCTCGGAAATTCACCCTCGCACAGAATTATCCGAATCCGTTTTCCGCGAACGGAACCTTCGGTAATCCGTCAACAGTGATCAGTTTTCAGTTGCCGGTGAAGAGTCACGTGACGCTGAAAGTATTCGATGTGAATGGCAGAGAAGTGGCGACGCTGGTGAATGACGAGATGTCGGCGGGAAATCATGCCGTGAAATTTGCCCCGCGCAACGCGGAGGCCGCGAGCGGTTTGTATTTCTACAAAATCACCGCGGGCAAATTTTCGCAAACGCGCAAGGCGGTTTTGATAAAATAAGATTAATGCGCCATGCGCTTTGCGCTCTTTTGCACCAAATAAAAAAGGCCCGAGTCCGAAGACCCTGGGCCTCTTGGCTGTGAGGGGGAGCCACAATCCTTGTTTGTCAACTTTCCCTGTCAACGTCTTGCCGACTTACCTGTCGGCTATCCTAATTCTTTCTTGATCTATTCTTATTACAACTCGCGTGCCATCCAGCAGTGCCGCGCCTCTCGTTTTTTGTTAAATAAGTTTCACGGGACAAAACATTGTGTCGGTTGCGATTAGATCAAAAACATAAAAATCAGGCGCGGATCTAAAAATGACTCAGCTTGAGCGCCGTGATCGCGGGTGATACAGATTCGAAATACAAATTGCGATTACGAAAATGCGCGGCGTAAAGAGTAGAACGCAAAGCGCAGGGCGCAACAGCGCTATGTGCGCTGTGCTTTGCTCGTTGTGCCAAATAAAAAAGGCCCGAGTCCGAAGACCCTGGGCCTCTTGGCTGTGAGGGGGAGCCACAATCCTTGTCTTGCCAACGTCCCTGTTAGCGTGATGCCGACTTACCTGTCAGCTATCCTAACTCTTTCTTGGTCTATTCTTATTACAACTCGCGTGCCATCAAGTCTCGTCGCGATTCGCGTTTATTGTTAAATGAATTTTATGGGGCAAAACATTGTATCGGTTGCGGTTAAATCAAAAACGTGAAAATCAAACGCAGACTAAAAAATGACTCAACTTGAGCGCTGTGCTCACTGTGATACGGATTCGAAATACAAATTGCGATTACGAAAATGCGCGGCGTTAAATAAAAAAGGCCCGAGTCCGAAGACCCTGGGCCTCTTGGCTGTGAGGGGGAGCCACAATCTATTTATAACCGACGTCCTGTCAGTGTTTTCCTATGTTCTTTGGCTTATTTATTCTACAACTCACATGCCAGAATCTTGCACCCAGGTTGTTCCGAAAACCTCGCCATCCTAATGTGCTGTTCTGCTTGGTGTTCGGGCATTTTGTTTCGTGTCTGACTATTGGGCGCGCGCCAACACTGTCATCCCAAAACTGCGTCGACATACAATTTTGAAATCCCAATTCCCAGCGTGATACAAAATAGGAGTTGGTATAGGAGCGGCCTTATAAGAGGGCAACCAAAACGCCCACAATAATGACCGCCGGGAAGATCCCGCGCGCATCCATTTCAACCTCGCCGTTTTCCAGAAGCGCTTTGCGCACACCGGCGAGCGCAATTTCGAGACGTTCACCTTGCGGACTCCGGCCGACAATCAGGCGCGTTTTGTTTTTGTAGCGCTCGTAATACCAACCGCCCTCCTCATCAAAAGTCTTGAGGGCGCCATTCAGCAGCGTGACGCTGAGAATTTTGGTTTCAGAAAAATTCGGAATATTTTCGCGATTAATCGTGGTTTGAGCGCGACCGGCGCAACCAAAGATAAAATAGGCGGCGAGACTCCAGGCGATGGCGGCAACGAAGCGACGTAACATGGCAGCACACTCCTTTCTTTAAAATAAAAACGAGAGCGGCAATGTTCATCTTTGCGCTTATTACAGTCAAGAAACGTGCCAGCCGGAATGGCGGGCATAAACCATTGTTTTATCGTTTGGGCAGATCGGAATATCGAGATGGCAAAGAATAAAAATTGTGTTAGAACGCAACAATCACACAAAGAATAAACATGGTGGTTCCAAAATCACCATATTGCTTGGAGGTATTTTGGCCGCATCGTTTCTCGGCGTAATTTTTTCGCCAATCCGCAAGCATTACGCGGCAATCAGTTTAACCAGCATCAAAAAAGCGAGCGCGGCGGCAATAATCAACAACCCGGTGCGAAAAGACATTCTTTCTTCATACATGGCTTGCCTCTGTTTATTTTACCTGTCGCGCCAGCGGCCGCAAGAATGCGACGAAGGAAGCGACGGCCGTCTCGTATGAATTTGCATTGTTCAATTACAAGAAAGATGCCAGGGCAGCGCAAGCTCGAATGGGGCAAGTCCCGCGAGATAACAGCTTATTTTTTAGGGCAGGAAATTTTGGAGAAGAAATTCGAAACAGATTGCCACTAAACAAAATGGCGGCAAAAAAGCTACTGCGGTGGTATTGGTGTCGTTGGGGAAAGTTTTTATTTCTCGGTTGATGATATAGGCAATCTTTTCTTCAGTGCTCATACTCTCCGGTTTTGGCTTTGGATTAGGAGACGACTAAAAGCATAAGGGCAAAGTTGGCGTTAGAATATGCGGGAAAAGCCACAAGCAGCGTCAGCCAGGCGAAAGGCCAGCGGAGTAAATCCGTCATCCGCAAACCTCGATTCTTTATCTTTAATCAATGCTCATAAAAATTCTTCGCCACTTCGGCGCCGAGCACGCGGATCAAGCCCTGCAGCAGCTCGCCGTCGGTTTGATATGACCCATTGCCGTTGGAATAGAGCTGGGTGGTGTAAGTCGCATTCACCCGTTTCGCCCAGACCACGTAGGAGGAATCACAATCCACCAGCAGAACCGTAACGCTGCCGGTGGCGATGCGATAGTTGAACGCCGCCGGATAGTTGACATTGCCCAGTTGCGTAAATAAATTGCCGGTGAGCACATAACGGCATTGCAGTCCGGCAGGGAGATTCTGAATCTTTTGAAATTCAGATTGGCCGCCGATATTGAGCTGATAATTGCGCACCACCGGCGCATGAACGATTTTCAACTCCGGCCGGTAATGCAGCAAATTGACGATCACCTCGCCGGAAACCTGCGCGCCCAGATTGGACAGGGCGCTCTCGGTTTCAAAGGGCATGACGGCGATTGCTTCATTCGCCTGGATGAAAAAGGCCGGCAACGTTGGCACTTGCTTGACCGCCCGGCTCGACCCGCAGCCGCTCATCGCCAGCGTGGAGAAAAATAAAAATCCGATGGTAAAAACTATTTTCATGGCATACTCCGCGTGATCATAACATAACTTGAACCAGCCGTGTCGGCGGGCCAAAACCAAGCAGAAGAAACTTTTTGTATCCAGATTTTACAAATTGCCTGGATTAAAAATCTAACGCCAGTTACCATAATTTGAAATCAAACGGAATCATCACCCACACGTCGGGGGGCGGCGTTTCATCGTTAGGTGCGGGGGCTTCAGAACGCGCCGGCGGGTTGACGTTCAAGCTCGGCGTTTCAAGTTCTTCGGGTTTGCGGGAAGAGGTGGTTACCGACTGGCTGCAAGAAGTGCTGAGAACCACCAAGCTGATAAAGGCTACGAGTGTGACGTGCTTCATACTTCCTCCTAAATTGGATAAAAAATACCGTGGCAACAAAACTGTGGCGTAATCCTTCAATATAATAGACACGTCCAAAACGCTAAAACTCTCACTTTTTTTTAAAGCGGGCATGTAAAATCGGACTTGCGCTCGACGAATTTTCAGCTTCCCAAAATCCATCTGCGCAAGTCCGACTTTGTCCCATTTTTATTTGAATGCGTCATTATCTTAGTCGAACTGGAATTTCATCAATCCAACTGGCAATCGCTTCGCCCTGCTCGTTGCGGCCATCCCACGTGATTTCATAGCGTCCGGCTTGCTGCTTCTGCTGTACCAGCGCTCGCACGCGCCGGCCGGTCAAATCAAAATCACCAATTTCACCTCGACGGCTTGCGGCAATTCGTATTTAATCACGGTCGAGGGATTTCCCGCGGAGCGGGATGTCGCTGCGCTCCAAAATGGATTCGGCTAGTTTTGCGCCAGCACAAATGCGGCCGGAATGGCATTCGCGGTTTCCTGCACGCCGGTGGCCAGTTGCGCGCGAAAAACGCCATTGCCGCTCGTTCCCGCAAACATATCGCCGCGCGCATTCGTTGCCAGAGCGACAACAACAGTATCCGTCAAACCGGTGCTGGCTTTCGTCCAATTGCCGCCGTTATCTGCAGAGCGATAAACGCCGCTGCCCGCGCTCGAAAGGCCGGCCCAAATATCCCCGCTCGAATTGACGGCCAGCGCATAAATTGATCTCACATTCGGCAGGCCGTTGTTGATTGCCGCCCAGGTCGTGCCGTTATCCGTGGAGCGGAAGACGCCCTGCGCCGTTCCCGCAAAAATATGTCCATTGGCGTTGACGAGCAAGGCCCGAATCTCATTGCTCGTCAAACCGCCGTTGCTCACGCTCCAGCTCGCGCCTCGATTCGTCGAGCGGATCATGCCGACGTCCTGCGCGGCGGCAAAGACATTGCCGTTGGTTTGATTGACCGCCACCGCAGTGATCGTCGCGCCCAACGGGCCGTTGGTCTGTTGCCAAAAGCTGGTTTGCGCCGGCGCCTGCAGCGAGCTGAACGCTAAGACCATCCCAATCGCAAACCTCGAGAAAAATTTTGCAAGTTTCATCATACGCCTCTTTGGATTTTATTGACCGGCCGCTCGCAGCGACCGGTCAATGTTCCATCCAGACACTTATTATTTCGCGAGCGCCTTTTCCGTCTTGATTTTTTAGAGCTTTCTTTTGGCTTGAACGAAATTGCGCAACGGCAGGCCGAAATTCAACCCGGCTTCGATTTGCGCGTCGCCGATGCCGTGAAAATCGCTGCGATAGCGGACGCCGGTGTCCAGCGCCATCCAGTTGAAGAAAAAGAAGCGCACGCCGGCGATACCCATCAACTGCGTCGTCACCTTGTTCTCGTCCAGAAGCGGCTCGTCTTCATCGAAGCGGTATTCGGCGATGCGCGACAATTCCATCATCAGCACCGTGCGATCATTGACGACCGCTTGCAAGCCCGCAAATGGCGTGAAAATATTTTTGTTGAAATAATCCCGGTCGTTGGCTTTAACAAATTCGGCATTCGGCGATAGGGGAGCGCCGGTGCCGGCGTCTTTGGCGCGGATGCGCAAATCGCTGATGCTCAAGCCGGCATGGAAACTCGTCGGCCCGATCGTCTTCGAGGCCACGAGATAAAGGGTGGCGAGCCGTTTCTCAAATTTTATATTTTCTGACGGCAGCCGAAATTTAACGCGCGTGGCGGCGTCCACCGCGCGTTCTTCGCCCGTCCACAGCGAGCTGCGCAAAGCGCCCGCCACCGCCGGAAAAATCCTGCCCTCCGGCAGCAGTTGCAATTTGAACGCAACCGTGGGAATGGCGGGCGAGCCCTCGGAGAGCCGGTTGATAATGCCTTCATTGCTGATTTCCACTTCCGCCAGATCGCCCAAACCGATGCGCGTGCGCCCGAGAAACGGCCGCTTCTCTTCGGTGATGACGCCGAAGTTCGTGCCGACGCTCGCATTGAGCTCAAAAGATTTGAGCACGTAAGCCGACGGGATAACGAACAGGCGGCGAGGATCGGTCAAGCCATTGCCTGGATTGATCGCCTCTTGCGCCGCCGCATTGCACACCAGGCAAAGCAGAAGAATTGCTGATGTTTTTAACATGATGAAACCTCCTGAGGATTGTGGTTGTTTGGTTAGGCGTTAACGCCGTCAAACGCAGAAAAAAAAATCTGCAAGTTTTTGATCAAAAACCCGCGGATTGAAGAATCCCGCTGATAAAGCATTATATCGGCGGGCTTCTTCAATTCGCGGGGAAATATAGGCTGCTCGAAGAGCTTCGGTTTTTTAGTTTTCTCGAAAATCCAAGATCAATCGTTACACGATTTAAATCGCGAAAATATTGCCATGCTTACCGAAATGGCCACAACACCACCAGCGCCGTGACGCCGGCCAAAACCCCGCCGGCAATCCACGGCGTGATTGATTTTTGGGAAGACGCCGCCGAAAGTTGCACTTCGCGTTTGATTTGGTTAACGAACACGATAAACAATGGCGGCTCTTGCTCCGGATCCGGCGCATATTGCGGCAGGCGTTTCAGCAAACCTTTGATGGCCAGGGCCGCTTGCGCGGAATCATTTTGGGCGAGATAAATCCTGCCCAGAAGTTGATAGAGCCGCGCCGCGTCCGGGTCGCGCAGTTGGTCGGCGTTCAGGCAGGAACTCGCCAAACCGAGCGCTGCGGCAAAATCAGCGAGCGCATACTTTTTCTCGGCTTCGCGCAAAGCCACCGCACATGAATCCTGCGCGCGCCCGAGTTTGGCGAGGAGCAGAATCAAGATCGCGGCGAATATAGAAGCTTCAATAAATTGGAAATTCTTGTTCAACATATATTCGAATCCGATGATGAGTAATGCCGTCAAGGTTCAATTCAACAGCGGCTCGACGCCGAGAGGTTGCGTTGATTTTTCCGCGCGATCTTTTTCATCGCCCAACCGCAACAACCGCCCTAATTCAAACAGATTGAAAATCACGAGCAGCAGCGAGCCGGCGAAGCTGAATTGCAACAGCGTGCCGGGACGAAAAATCTCCGCCAGCAAAACCGCGGCGAGCAAAAGCCGCAGCTCGGTCGGCCCGAAATAAAACGAGTCGATCTGGTATTGGTTCGTGATCTTGTAACGCAGCAGCGCAATGATCATCGCGCCGCCATAAACCACGACGAACGCGGCGGCCATGATTTTATATGCCGGCAGGTAAAGATAAAAACCGAGGCCGATGATACAGGCCGAGGTCCAATCGACATTAATATCGAGCGCCCAGCCGTACCATTGGCGCGGCCGGTTACGGTGGTAAGCGAGCCGGCCATCCAGCGAATCACCGAACCAGTGCATCGCGAGGCCGACCATGGCGAACAGCAGAAAGAAACGATTCCCCTCTCCCAGCCACAGGCCGGCGCAGATAACCACGCTGCCGAAAAAGCCGAAGGCGGTGAGCATATTCGAGGTCACCCACTGTGGCAGGCGGCTGCAAAGATATTGCACGAAGCGGTGCTCAACATTGCGCAGCAAGTTGCGCCGTTGGCGATTTTGATTGACGACAAGCTTGTTCATGAGATTCTCCTTGAAAATTTAATTGTCCAGCGCCGCTGTAAACGCATTCAAGAACGATGCCATCTGGCGCGAACAAATGGTGGCGCCAATGAGAAGCGTCAACTCCCTGATTTTGTGCGACTAAAAATTTTCGAATGGAGAAAATTATTGGCGGGCAGCGAGAAAAACGGTGGTAATCAAACTCCGCGGTGGTATTTGAACCGCCGGTGCTAAAGAGAAAAGGAATATTGTCGATTCAGGCTTCGGACCTCGAACTTTCGACCTCGGACTGAAGAAGCGGCGGCAATCCCCAGGCGATTCGCGCTTTATCGCAACGCTCATGCGGTTTGCCGTTTTGCCAGGAAAATTCAAATTCGCGGCAAACCGAAGCGCGCTTTTCATAAATCGAGCAACTGACGCACTCGCCAATCGTGCCGTCGAGCGCGATGCAGCGCGGATTTTTTTGATCCGTGCCTTTCATCACCACGAAGAAATCGTTGAGCTTATCCGTCAGTTCCGGGGGAACCGTGCCGCCGGTCGCGGGATCGGCTTCCGCCCAATAAAACGACGCGCGGAAATAAGCGCAACACGCGCCGCAAGTTATGCAGGGATTATATTCATTCGCCATTAGCAAACGGATTTATGCCTTTTCAGTTTTTTCAATCTTCGCCCAGCTATCGCGTAATGTCACCGTGCGATTAAAGACAAGACGACTCGCCGAAGAGTCTTTTGCATCGGCAATAAAATATCCGTGGCGCTCGAACTGATAACGATTTCCCGCAGCAGCGTTGACAAGACTCGGCTCCAGCCGGCACGACATCAACGTCTCCAGCGAATTGGGATTCAGATTCACCGTAAAATCCTGGCCTTCGGCAAAATCATCGGGATTCGGTTTATTGAAAAGATGATCATACAACCGCACCTCCGCCGGAATCGCGTGCGCCGCCGAAACCCAGTGAATCGTGCCTTTGACCTTTTTACCTTCAGTTCCCGAGCCGCTCTTTGTCGCCGGATCATACGTGCAACGCACTTCAGTGACCTCGCCATTTTTATTTTTCACGACGCCGGTGCATTTGATAATGTAGGCGTAACGCAAACGCACTTCGTTGCCGGGAAACAAGCGAAAATATTTCTTCGGCGGGTCTTCGCGAAAATCTTCCTGCTCGATATAAAGTTCGCGCGCGAACGGTACTTTGCGCGTGCCGGCGTTCGGATCTTCCGGATTGTTCACGGCTTCCAATTCTTCAATTTGATCATCGGGATAATTTTCCATAACAAGCTTCAACGGACGCAACACGGCCATCACGCGCGGCGCGCGTTTATTCAAATCCTCACGCAGGCAATATTCGAGCAGCGCGATATCAACCGTGCTATTGCTTTTGGCGACGCCAATGCGTTCACAAAAATCGCGGATGGTTTCCGGCGTGTAGCCGCGACGCCGTAAGCCCGCGAGCGTCGGCAGGCGCGGATCATCCCAGCCATTCACAAAACCTTTTTCAACCAAAGTCAGCAGACGGCGTTTGCTCATCACCGTGTAAGTGAGATTGAGCCGCGCAAATTCGATCTGCTGCGGATGATGAATGCCGAGCTGATCGAGATACCAATCGTACAGCGGGCGATGATCTTCATATTCCAGCGAGCACAGCGAATGCGTAATGCCTTCGATGGAATCCGACTGGCCGTGGGCCCAGTCGTACATCGGATAAATGCACCACTGATTGCCGGTGCGATGATGCTCGGCGTGGCGAATGCGATACATCACCGGATCGCGCAGATTGATGTTCGGCGAGGCCATGTCGATCTTCGCGCGCAGCGTTTTGGAACCGTCGGGAAATTCACCGGCGCGCATGCGGGCGAACAAATCCAGATTTTCTTCGACAGAACGATTGCGGTACGGACTGGCCTTGCCGCCTTCCGTCAGCGTGCCGCGCCGCTCGCGGGTTTCATCCGCGCTCTGATCATCCACATACGCCTTGCCGGCTTTGATGAGTTGCACGGCAAATTCATAAAGCGGCGCAAAATAATCCGAAGCGAAATAAAGATGTTTGCCCCAATCAAAACCGAGCCAGCGCACGTCGTCCATAATGGAATCGACGTATTCCTGCTCTTCTTTCGTCGGGTTGGTGTCGTCAAAACGCAGATGGCCGCGCCCGCCAAATTCCTGCGCCATGCCGAAATCGATGCAAATCGCTTTGGCGTGGCCGATATGCAAATAGCCGTTCGGCTCCGGCGGAAAGCGCGTGATCACCTTGCCGGCAAATCGGCCGGTGTGATGGTGTTCTTCAATGAAATCACGAATAAAATGGGAGGGCTTGCTGGATTCTGTGGTGTTCATTCCGTTATTCCTTTTCAATTTTCCGGCGCCGGCGTCGTTATAGCGGGAACCTTTGCATGGAGGTCTTTAAGGGTCATTTCACAGTTTACACTTTCGAGCTTAACGACATCGTCCAAACTTTGATATTCCGAATACAGCCAGGTATGGTCGCTCTGCCGGACATATTGCTCGACGCGAACGGTGTCCTGCACAATCATAATATATTCGGCCAAAGAATCAATAAACTGATAATGTTGAAACTTCTTGCCGCGATCGTAAGCCTCAGTGGAAGCCGACAAAATTTCGATAATCCCGATGGGATTCAATAATGTATCGACGTAATCATCCTCAAAGAATTCCTTGCCGCAGGTTAAAACCACATCCGGATAAGTATGTTTACCGATTTTTTTAATTTTCACCCGCATATCGTTAGAAAGGTACGAAAATTTGGCGGGAAATTCAAGTACCAGCGCGATTTTCCGCCGGGACAGACCTCCCAAAACCGTTGCAGAATAATATAAAAAGAAACGGCCAGCCGCAACGAGCGGCCGGCCGATAATATTGAAAAATTTCGCTTATTTCGCCGACAGCAAATCGCC